>Ga0155345_144_pt1 | contig 162201 bp, 139 predicted proteins | sample RifCSPhighO2_02_FD_106313 | JGI IMG/M metagenome (GOLD analysis project Ga0155345, IMG submission 106313) | Rhodobacterales bacterium RIFCSPHIGHO2_02_FULL_62_130
CACCTTCGAGGATATCATCTCGGGCCTGGGCGGGCTGACCAAGGACGGCGCTGGCACCACCACGCTTGAAGCGGTGAACAGCTATTCCGGCGCGACCACCGTCAACGCAGGCACACTCGAAGTCACAGGAACAATCGCTTCGGCGGTGGTGACGGTGAAGGACACCGCCACCTTGGAGGTGACGGCTGGCACGATTTCGGGGGCGGCCACGGTTGAGGATGGCGGCACTTTGGATGTGACCTCTGGCACCTTTACCGGGTTGTTGACGGTGGATGAGGGCGGCGAGGCGACCCTGACCGGAACCGTTGATGGCGCGGGCGGGCTGCATAACGAGGGCAGTGTGTCGGCGGAAGGCACGCTGTCGAAAAATGTGGAAAACGCCGAGGATGGCGAATTTACCCTGACGGATGATCTGGCGGCTTCGGGCAGCGATTTCGACAACATCGGGTCGGCCACGCTTGATCTGGCGGGCTATGACTATACCGGCCTTGATGTCTTTACCAACAGCTCTGACGCGACGATTGGCGTCACGCTGACCTCGGGCGGGCTGCTGTCGGCCACGACCATCAACAACACCGGCGGCACGATCCGCATGACGGATGCCGAGATTGCCGGGGCCTTCACCAATAGTGGCACACTGGAAAGCTTTGGCCTTTCAACGGTGACCGGCTCGATGGTGAACACCGGCACCATTACGATGGAAGATGGCAGCACCGGCGACGTTCTGACGATCACCGGCGCGGTCAGTGGAACCGGCGCTTATGTGCTGGATTTCGATCTGAGCAACGGGGACACCGATCTGTTTGTCGCCTCGGCGGGTGGTGCAGGGGCAACGGGCGGGGTGCAGCTTGACTTCAATCCGCTGAACGCAGGCTCGGCGGTCTTGCTGGACCCGAATGGCGTGGTTGTGTTCGAGGGGGTTGACCCCGGGGCGTCGATCTCGGCGAATTACCTGCCGACGGGCGGCGCGATCCTTTATGGCGTCGGAATCGACGGAACCAATATCGAGGTCACATCGACGATCAACCCTGCGGTTGCGGGTGTGGCGGCGGGGGCTGCGGTGACGCAATCCCTGATCGGGACGGTGGTGAACCGTCCGACAAGCCCGTTCGTGTCGGGGCTGGCGCTGGAGGAAAGCTGTTCCTCGGGCGGTTATCTGCGCGCGACCACAGGGCAGGCGACGGTCACCGGCAATTCGACCAACAACAGCATTTCGAAAACCAGCACGGTGGATACGCAGTTCAGTGGCGTTCAGGGCGGCGTTGATATCGGCTGCTATGATGGCCGGTTCTTTGACGGTTGGGATGGCGCGATTGGCGTCATGCTGGGCTATAACAACGGCTCGACCTCGCAAGGGGTGTATTCGGATGCGATCGACAACACGATCCTGACCGGCGTTTCGGGGTCCGAGTTCAGCCAGACCTATGGCGGGCTGTATGTGGCGGGCAGCAAGGACCGGATTTCGGGCGACGTGCAGTTGCGCTTTGACCATACCCAGTTCGATCTGTCTGAAACGGCGTTCCTGCCCTATCTGCCGATCGGTCTGGATGGGCTGAGCTATGCCACCGACAGCACCACCTTTGGCACCCGGATGAACTATCGGTTCGATGTGAACGAGGACAAGGGCATCAACTTTGTGCCGACAATCGGCTTCAACTATACCACGACCACGGGGGCGCTGCTGACGCTGAATGGTGGCAACGGCACGCTTGAGATCACGCCGTTCAATACGGTTGTGGGCTTTATCGGTGGCACGCTGACCAAGACCAAGATCGGTGAAGACGGGCAATCGGCCACCACCACCTTCCTGTCCGGCAACTATTACAAGGACTTCGGCGGCGACCGTCTGGCGATCTTTGATAATGCCTCGCTGGACCCGACCGATATCACGCTGGGCAGCCTTGGCGGCTTTGCCGAAGCGTCAATCGGGGTGAACTTTGTCAAGGTGCTGGAGAACGGGCCGTCGGGCGCCAAGCAGTTGAACGCCAACATTCGCGCCGATGCACGCTTCGGCGACAATGTCAGCGACAGCTATAGCCTGACCGCGCAAGTGCGTCTGTCGTTCTGATCTGACGCAATATCCAAGGGACCCCCGGGGCAAGCGATTGCGCCGGGGTTTTGCTTTGCAGGCAGGCCGTTGCGCGAATCTGTGGCTTGATCGAATGATAGTAAGGACGCACAGTGGCCCAATCGGTTTCTTTGGGCCGGTTTCTTTGGCGCGTCGGCATTACCACGACGTGACAGTGTTTTGCGTGATTACGGGTCGGGTTTGGGCCGTTCGATAGATTGAGGGCAGGATGTCTTGGTATAGCAAGGTTGCTTGGAAGGAAGGGCTGTTCCTTCAGCCGCACCACCTGCAACAGAATGACCGCTATGTGGAAAAGCTGCTTGAGGCGCGGACGCGGCATGTCTCGCCCTATCCTTGGGGTATCGAGGAAATGCGGGTGAACCGCGACCGGCTGCAGCAGGGGCGGATCGAACTGGCCACCGTGTCGGGCATTTTCCCCGATGGCACACCGTTTGACGCCCCTGCCGTTTCCCCCCTGCCCCGCGCGATTGAAGTGCCTGCCGGATCGGACGGGCTGTCGATCTGGCTGACCCTGCCGGATCAGGTGATGAACGGGCGCGAAGTTGCGATGGATTCCGAGGTTGGGGCGGCAACGCGCTATATTCTGGGGGCCGAAACCGTGGCCGATGCTGCCAGCGCGCTGCGGCTGGAGCAACAGATCGAAATCGCGTCTCCGCGGCTGGAACTGGACATTCGCGGCACCGCCAAGCCGGGGTATCAATGCCTGAAGATCGGGCGCATCGTTGAGGTGCGCGATAATGTCGTCATTCTGGACGATGCTTTCCCGCCCCCCCTGCTGACCATCGGCGCGCATCCGGTGGCTTTGGGCTGGCTGGATCGGGTGATTGGCTGGGTGGAAACCAAGCTGGAATCGTTGGCCCGCTATGCGTCGGACCCTTCGGCGGCGGGCGGCTTGCAGGCGACTGATTATTTCATGCTGCTGTGTCTGAACCGCGAAGTGAACGTGCTGCGGCATTTCCGTGCCAGCCGCTATGTGCATCCCGAACGGCTGTATGAGGAATTGCTGCGCTTTTCCGGTGAGTTGTGGACCTTTGACCAAGATAAGCGGTTGGCCCCGCCCTATGACGCCTATGACCATGCCGATCTGAAAGGGTCGATTGAACCGGTGGTGCGGGACATTCAGCGGCTGCTGTCGCGTGATGTCGGGCGGGCGACGCGGCTGGATCTGGTGCAGGTGCGGCAGAATTCCTATCTGGCGCAGGTCGCCGATCGCAACCTGTTCCGCGACGCGACCTTTGTGGTCGAGGTGGAAAGCAGCCGCGCGCTGACGCTGGTGCAGCAGCAATTCCCGCAACTGTGCAAGGTGGGTCCGAACACCCGCATGGCCGAGATTGTGAACAACAACCTGCCGGGGATCGAGTTGATCCATATTCCGACGCCGCCGCGCCAGATCAGGGCCGTGTCGCGGAACGTGTATTTCATTCTGGAGAAGAACTCGCCCTTGTGGCGCGAGTTTTCGACGGCCCCTGCCATCGGGATGCATTTTGCGGGCGATTGGCCTGATCTGAAGATGGAATTGTGGGCCATCGTGGAGACGCGGGCATGAGCAAGGACGGTGGCAAGGATCGGACGGTTATCGGGGGCAGTCTTGGCAATCCGTCGCCCTTGCCGGGGGGTGTCAATCCGATGCCGACGGGCAAGCTGCAGGCGACGCCAAACCAGTCGACGGTGATCGGGGGAGCGCTGCCGCAGGGGGGCGCGCCGTTCAATCCTTCGTCGGGCTTCGGACAGCCGCCGCAGGGCGGGGGCTTTGGCGGGCCGCCAGTCGGGGGCGGCTTTGGCGGCGATACGGGCGCGGATGCGTGGGGCGTGGGGACAGGCGGTTTCGGCACGCCCGCACCAGTGCCGGGGCAGCCTGCGGGCGGTTTTGGCGGCCAGCCATTCGAGCAATCGCCCATCCAGCAACGGCCCGTCGCGGGGGCGTTTGCGCAACCTGACAGCTTTTTCCCCGATGCCAGCACCGCGCAGCCGACGAATTACGCCAGCACCGCCCCCAAGATTGACCTGCGCCGCGCTTTGACGGCTAAGGGGCTGGGTGCAGGCGGGCCGAAAAGCCCGATGCTGGCCGCGGCGGCCAACCTGTTGATCCTGTTTGGCCGTTTGCGGACGCAGATGGTGGAAATGGAAGCCGTGCCGCTGATGGAATACGTCACCCGCGAGATTGAGGGCTTTGAGGAAAACTGTCTGAAAGCGGGGATTGATCCGCACGAGACCCAGGTGGCCAAGTATCTGCTTTGTGGCACCGCAGATGATATTGTGCAGAATATCCCCGGCACGGACCGGCATATCTGGGTGCAATATTCGATGGTGGCACGGTTCTTCAACCGCCGCACGTCTGGCGTGGGGTTTTTCCAAGAGGTGGAAAAGGCGCTGCAAGCCCCCGCGCAACGGTTCCAACTGCTGGAACTGGCGCTGACCTGTTTGTCGCTGGGGTTTGAGGGGCAGTATCGCTCGGCCCCGAATGGCGCTGTGGAATTGGCGCGGATCAGGGGGATGATCTACGAAAGCCTGCGCCGCGTGCAGGGGCGACCGGATGAGGATATCTCGCCGCGCTGGCAGCCGGTGGATGTCGGTGGGCGGCGGCGCTTTGGCGGCACGCCCCTGTGGGTGATCGGATCGGTGCTGGGGATGGCGCTGATGGGGGCCTATTTCGGGTTGTCGATGATGATTTCCGGCGAAGGCAGTGCCGTGTCTCAACGGTTGCTGACGATCAACCCGACGGGGCAAGTGTCCTTGGTGCGGACGGTGGCCTTTACGCCGCTTGAGGTGGATCAGGCGGAACTGGTGCAGACGGGTCAGTTGGACCGCATCAAGGAAGGCATGGCCAAGGACATCACCGACGGTCTGGTCGAGGTGGATGTGAAGGGCGAGTTCATCTTTATCCGCGTGAACAACGCAGCCCTTTTTGCCAGCGGCAAGGCCGATACCAAGCCTGAATTCAATGACTTGGGCGCGCGGATCACCACTGCGCTGAACGCGGAACCGGGGCCGGTCTATATTTTCGGCTACACCGACAACGTCCCGATGAGCGGGCGCGGGCGGTTCAAGAACAACCACGATCTGTCTCTGGCGCGGGCCGAGGCGGTGAAGGCGGTGCTGGCCAATGGCATGACAGACCCCGAACGCTTTGTGGTCGAAGGCAAGGGCGAGGCCGACCCGATTGGCGACAACGAGGCCGAGGATGGCCGCGCGCTGAACCGTCGGGTGGAAATCATGATCAAGCGGGAAGAGACGCTGCAATGAAGTGGGTGAAACTTGCGCTGGTCCTGTTCGGCTTTTCCGCCTTTTCGGCCACGGTATTTTTCGCGGGGCCGCTGATCGGCTTTGGCGAGGCGCGGCCTTTTGATCCCCTGTGGGTGCGGTTGCTGATTATTGGCATCCTGCTGCTGATCCTGATGATCTGGGGGCTGGTGAAATTCCTGCGCCGCCGCAAGGGTCAGGCGGCGATTGAAAAGGCGCTGATCGTCGATGCGCCGCCCACGGGCGACGGCAAGGAACTGGCAAGCCGGATGACGGCGGCGCTGGCGACCTTGAAAAAATCGGGGAACTCCAAGACTTATCTCTATGATATGCCTTGGTATATCATCATCGGGCCGCCCGGATCGGGCAAGACAACGGCGCTGATCAACAGCGAGATCAAGTTCCCGCTGTCGGGCCAGCAGGGCGGTTTGCAAGGCTTTGGCGGCACGCGCTATTGCGATTGGTGGTTTGCCGAAGAGGCGATCCTGATCGACACGGCGGGGCGCTATACGACGCAGGACAGCGACGCGGGCGCGGATTCGGCGTCTTGGACGGCTTTCCTTGGCCTGTTGAAGCGCAACCGCCCGAAACAGCCGATCAACGGCGTTATTCTGGCGTTTTCGGTGGCCGATCTGATGAACGCGTCGCCAGATTCAATCACCGCCCATGCCGAAACGGTGCGCGCGCGTCTGGCTGAAATCCACGAGACGCTGAAAGTCGATTTTCCGGTCTATGTGATGTTCACCAAGGCCGACCTGATTGCCGGATTCCGTGAATATTTCAGCAGTTTCTCGTCCAGCAGGCGCAAGAAAGTCTGGGGGGCGACGTTCCAGACCGACAGCCGCAAGGACCAGACCTATGACAAGGTGGAAACCGAATTTGACGCGCTGGTGGCACGGCTGTCGGATGAGGTGATTGACCGGCTTTCGGAAGAACCCGATGGCGTGAACCGGATTGCGATCTTTGGCCTGCCCGGCCAGATGGCGCTGTTGAAGGACGAGATCGAGTCGTTCCTGCGGCAGGTGTTTGAACCGACGCGCTACAAGACCAGTGCGATGCTGCGCGGGTTCTACTTCACATCCGGCACGCAGGAAGGCACGCCGATTGATCAGGTGCTGGGCGCGATGGGGCGCAGCTTTGGCGGTGATGCGGGCGCGCTGATGTCGGGCAAGGGCAAAAGTTTCTTCCTGCATGACCTGCTGTCGAAGGTGATTTTCGCCGAACAGGGCTGGGTTTCCTATGATCGAAAGGCGGTGCGGCGGTCTTCGGTGACGCGGATTGCGATCACCACGGCGATGGTGCTGGCGTCTTTGGGGATGCTGGGGGCTTGGACCTACAGCTATTTCAACAACCGCGCGCTGGTGGCTTCGGCACAGGCGGCGATGGCCGATTACGAGATGGCGGCGACTGAAGATTTGCAGGCGGTGGAAATCAAGGACACCGATGTTTTGCGGGTGGGCAACCATCTGCAACTGCTGCGGACCATGCCTGCAGGTTTTGAAAGCCCTGAAGAAGACACATCGGATTGGTCGCGCGGGTTTGGGCTTTCACAGCAGGGCGCGCTGCGGCAATCGGCGCGCGACAGCTATGGGCAGGGGTTGGAGCGGCTGTTCCGTCCGCGTCTGGTGCTGCGGGTGGAAGAGCAGTTGCAAAGTTTCGTTCTGGCGAACGAGACGCTGGCGATCTACGAAACCTTGAAGGTTTACAAGCTGTTGGGCGGTGCCGCCCCCGCGCCGCAGGATGATCTGGTGCGGGCATGGTTCCGGCAGGACTGGGAGCAGGTGATGTTCCCCGGCATCAATCAGGAACCCGCGCGCGCCATGCTGGAGGCGCATCTGGCTGCGATGCTGGAACTGGACGATACCACCACGCCTTCGGTGACGCTGAACGCCGATCTGGTGGGCAAGGCCGAGGTTATTCTGGCGCGGATGTCGGTGGCCGATCAGGCCTATTCTTTGATCGTGGCGACAGCGCCCTTTGCGGGGCTGCCGGATTTCAACGTAGTGGAGCGCACAGGCGCCGATGCGCGGCTGGTGTTTGAAACGGTGGATGGCAGCGATCTGGGCGATCTGACGGTGCCGGCGCTGTATACCTATGCCGGGTTCCACGACTTCTTTCTGGACCAGTTGGCCGAAGTCGCGCTGAAGCTTGAGAATGAGCAGTGGGTTCTGGGCGAGCAGGCGAAAGAGGCCGATGTTTCGGGGCAGTTGACGAACCTTGGACCCAAGCTGTTGCAGCGCTACCGCGAAGATTATCTGGCGGCATGGGAGGCTGTGCTGGCGAATATCAAGCTGGCCCCGATGGCGGCGGACAAGCCTGCCTATCAGGCGCTGGCGGCGGCATCGTCTTCGACGACCTCGCCGATTTTGAAGCTGGTGGAAGGGATTACGGCGGAAACCAAGTTGACCGTGGCCCCCGTGGCAGAAGACGGGCTTGAGGCCGGTCTTGCGGAAAACTCCGAAGCGTTGGGTGATGCGGCGAACCGTGTCACCTCGATGCTGTCAAACCGCGTGTTGGGGTTGCAGCGGATCGGGCTTGATCTGGCGCTTGAGGTTGGCAAATCGCAGCGTCGCGCCGGAGCGGCGGGGGCCGCGGCCGAGCCGATCATTCCGGGTGCGGATATCGAGGCACAGTTTGCCGAGTATCACGCGCTGATGGAGGGCGCGCCGGGGCAGCGGCCGATTGATGCGCTGCTGGCCAGTTTCGACAAGATCCAGCAGGGATTGGTACTGGCTGCGGGGTTCAATCAGGCCGAGGCGGCGGCGCAGATGCCCGCGCTGATCGGGCAGCTTCGCACGGCAGCGTCACGCCTGCCGCCCGAGTTGAACCGCATGGTTGGTGAGGCGGTCGAGGATTTCGAGGGCGACGCGGCTTCGACCACCATCGCGCAGATCAATCAGGAATTGACGACGCAGGTGGTCGGGGCCTGTTCGCAGATTGTGGACGGGCGCTATCCCTTCTCGAATAGCCCGGCGCGGCAGGTGCCTTTGTCGGAATTCGCGCAGTTGTTTGCGCCCGATGGGGTGCTTGACCGCTTTTTCAACGCCAATCTGGCCGTGCATGCCAATATGGGCGCAGGCGACTGGACTTGGCGCGAGGATAGCCCGCTGGCCGACAAGCTGTCGTTGCAATCCTTGCGGCAGTTTCAGCGGGCGGCGGCGATACGGGATGCGTTCTTTCCGGGGCGCAGCCCGACGGTGGCGCTTGAGGTGACGGTGAACCAGATCGCGGCGCATGACCGGATCAAGCAATCGGTGCTGGTGGTGGACGATCAGCCGATCCAGATGCGCAAGGCGGGGAATACGCCGGTGACGATCACCTGGCCGGGGGGGGGCGGGAATACGTCGCTGCAACTGCTGCCGGAATTGAACAACCGCGAAAGCCAGATCATGTTTCAGGGGCCGTGGGCGTTCTTGCAATTCCTCCGCGAAGGCAATCCTAATCAGGTCGGTGACGTGATGCAGGTCAGCTATGTGGTGGGGGGGCGGAATATCACTTATGAAATCAGGGTGAACTCGCTGGTCAATCCGTTCAACATGTCCGAGCTGCGCGAGTTCAAATGCCCGACGGGGCTGTAGGGATGGCACTTTCGGTTTATGGCAAGCATCCGGCGAAGGGAGACTTCGTTGAATATGGGCTGGCGGACGGGTTGAAGCCGGTTGTCGAGGCCTGGCTGGATGCGGTGCTGGCGGAAACGCGGCATGCTTTGGGCGACGCCTGGGATCGGGCTTGGCCTGTCGCACCGGCGCTGCGGTTCTGGCTGGGCGAGGCGATCTGGGGAGAGCCGGTGTGCGGCGTTCTGATGACAAGCGCCGACCGCGTGGGGCGGCGGTTCCCCTTGGTGATCTTTGCCAGCGGGGCCGAGGCCGCCGCCCTGCCCGCCCCCGCGATTGCGCCCGATCAGGCATGGTATGACGGGATCGAGGCGCATCTGCGTGCGGTTCTGCGGATGGCGGATTTTGCGACGCCCGCGGCATTGGTGGCAGGGGTCGCCGCGCCGCTTGCCAACCCCGATACGCCAACGGCAGGGCCGGTGGATTTCTGGGGGGTGCGTCCGGGGTCGGGGGTGGCGGGATTGCTGGCCGATATTGCCTTGACCGACCACCGCCGCGCTGCGATGGGGCGCAGCTATTGGTGGGTGGCGGGGCAAGAGCCTGTCGAATTGCTGGAGACCGAAGCACCACCAGAGCCTGCGGCCGTGGCATCCGCCCCAGAATCCCCCCCTGCATCCGAACCCGAGCCGATCATCGAGGCCCCCGAAGCATCGGCTTGGGATTTGCCCGAGCACGACGATTCCCCCTTTGCCGCCCCCAGTGGACCAAGCCTGTTTGCCGCCCCCGAAGCCGCCGATCCTGAGGCTGCCGTGGTGGCTGCGCCTGCTGTGGTCACTGCCCCGTCCCCGCCGCGTGTGCTGTGGTCACAGGTCTGGGCCGGTGAGGGATTGCCTTCGGGTCATGTGCTGGCGTGGTTCTTGCGGGGGTATGATGGCAATGGCTGACTCCTTTTCCGCCCCGGCACGCTGCAACCGCTATAGCCAGAGCGCGGCATTTGCGCCTAAACTCAAAGAAAAAAGCAATTTGCGGGGGGATCGATGATCGAGGCTCCATTTGTTTTCGAAACCGGTGCGGCCTCGGATACAGGGCGTGTGCGGAACCACAACGAGGACAGCTTTCTTGCCCTGCCCGATGCGGGTGTCTGGCTGGTGGCGGATGGCATGGGCGGGCATCATGCCGGTGATTTTGCCAGCCGCGCCATTGCGGAAAGCGTGGCTTCGGTGGGCAAGCCGGTGTCGGCCCCCGATCTGCAGGCGCGGTTCATGGACCGCGTGCAGCGCGCGCATACGATCATCCAGCAGCAATCGGCGCGGCTGAACGGGGCGACGGTGGGGGCCACCTTGGTGGGGCTTTTGTCGTTTGACCGGCATTTTGCCTGCATCTGGTCGGGCGACAGCCGGATTTACCTGCTCCGTCAGGGGCAATTTGCCCAAGTGACCGTGGATCATACCGAGGTGAATGAATTGCTGCGGACCGGCGCGATCACGCCGGAACAGGCGCTGACATGGCCGCGCCGCAACGTGATCACGCGGGCGATTGGCGTGCATGACCGCCCGATGACCGATGAACGGTCGGGCGTGCTTGTGGATGGCGATACATTCCTGCTTTGCTCGGATGGTCTGACCGAGCATGTCGAAGATCACGAGATGGCCGAGGCGCTGTCGCGGATGGGCGCGCAGGAGGCCTGCAACGCCTTGGTCGCGCTGACGCTGGAGCGGGGGGCGAAAGACAATGTGACGGTGCTGGTCGTGCGCTGCCGTGATCGCGCGGCGGCACAGGTGGCGCCCGGCTATGGTGCCGTGCAACAGAATTATCGTCCCGATCATAGCGCGGACGAATGGACAGTGGGCATCTAGGCCATGACGCAAGACACCACGAACCCCGGAACCGGCGACGAGAACGGCACCCCTGCAGCGGAGCCGACCAAAACCACGCCTCCCGTTGAGGATACGCCAGCGGCAGAGGTGCCAAAGCCCGCGCCGATGCCCGGCGCGCGCGCTGCTGCACCGGCTGATATTCCGCAAACCGGCTTCCCCGCCCCTGCCCCGCAAACCGGACTGCCGGTGGCGGATGGCAACGGCAAACCCCATACCACGGTGACATCCGGCACCCTGATCATGGGAACCTACGAGATTGAAAAGCTGATCAATTCCGGCGGCATGGGCGAGGTGTATCGCGGCCGGAACATTCACAACGGCGAGCCTGTGGCGATCAAGATCGTGCTGCCCTCGCTGGCGCATGATCCCAAGATCGTGGCGCTGTTCCAGAAGGAATCTACCACGCTGTCACGTCTTAGCCACGAAGCCATCGTGCGCTATCACGTCTTTACGGTGGACCCGACGATTGGCCGCCCCTGCATGGTGATGGAGTTTGTGTCCGGCACAGCCCTTGCCGACCGGCTTGAGCAGGGACCGATGCCCGCCGAGGATGTGAAGGTGATGCTGCGGCGCGTGGCCTCGGGGTTGGACAAGGCGCACCGAGCGGGCGTGGTTCACCGCGATCTTTCGCCCGATAACGTGATCCTTGAGGAAGGCTCGGTCGAACATGCCAAGCTGATTGATTTCGGCATCGCCAAATCGACGAAGATGGGCGCAGGCACGCTGTTGCAGGGGCAATTCGCGGGCAAGTTCAACTGGGTATCGCCGGAACAGTTGGGGGCCTATGGCGGCAATGTCGACGGGCGGTCGGATATCTATTCGCTGGCCTTGGTGACGGCAGCGGCCAGCCGTGGCGCCGTGTTGCAGATGGGCGCGTCGATTGTGGACGCGGTGGGCAAGCGTTCGGGCGTGCCGGATCTGGCGGGGGTTGATCCCGAGTTGGTGCCGCTGCTGTCATGGATGCTGCAACCCGATCCTGACAAGCGGCCCGAAAGCATGGCACGGGTAATACAGGCCATCGACAATCCGGCGCTGATCCCCGTGGCGGCGACGCCTGCGGTGATGGCCCCCGACCCCAACCGCACGGTGATCGGCGGGTCTTTGCCGCCGATCGATCTGAACGCGCCGACGCCTGTGATGGCGCGGCCTGTTTCGGCAGCGCCGCAGACCGCGCCTCCGATCGGCGCGACAGTGATCGCCTCGGGACCGATTGTGGCCGAGGAACCCGAAGATTTCAGCCCCTTCGGCGCACCGGGATCGGCCAAAGCGGCGGCCATTGCCGCGCCTGCGCCTGTGGCCGCGCCCGAGAAAAAGGGCAAGGGCGGCTTGGTTGCTGCTTTGGCGGTGCTGGTCGTGGCAGGCGGGGGTGCGGGGGCCTATTTCGGCGGCGTGTTCGATCCCAAGCCGGGCGTGGCAGTCGAAGCGCCCGAGCCGGTTGCTCAGGGTGAAGAGCCTGCAAAGCCGGTGGAAACCGCCACGGCAGAACCGGAGAAACCCGCCGAGGAACCGGTTGCAGAAACGCCTGCGGTCGAACCCGTGACGGCGGAAGATACCGCCGCAGCCGAAGCGAAGGCAGCCGAGGAAAAGGCCGCAGCAGAGGCCAAAGCTGCGGAAGAAAAGGCGGCATCTGAGAAGGCCGCGGCAGAGAAAGCGGCGGCAGACAAGGTAGCAGCCGAAAAGGCGGCGGCGGATGCGAAGGCCGCCGAGACGAAAGCAGCGGAAGAAAAGGCCGCAGCCGAGGCAGAGGCCGCAAAACAGGCCGAAGCAAAGGCCGCCGAAGAGGCCGCAGCAACCAAGGCCGATCCGCTGGCGCGCCAGCAGGCGTTCTTTGACAGTTTTGCCGCCCCCGACTGTGTGCATCTGCGGCTGACCGAGGCAAAGGCGACCGGCTTTGCGCTGAACGGCTTTGCTTTGGACACCAAGCCGCTGGAAGACATGGCTGCTGCATGGAAAGCCACGACCGAGACCACCCCCGATGTGGCGGTGCATCTGATTGACGAACCGCAATGCCCGATCCTTGATTTCGCCTCGCGCCACCAAGCCGATGCGGCCAAGCCGGTCACCGTCAAGCTGACCGAGGCCGGTGAGGTGGTCAAAAGCGGCGGCACAGTATCGGGTGTGATCGAGGGGCTGGAGGGCCGCCCCTTCGCGCTGTTCCTTGTCAGCGAAACCGGCGGGGCCAGCAATCTGAAGGACTGGATCTCGACCGGATCGGACGGGACTGCCAGCTTCAAATTCTCGGTCACGCTGGCCAAGGGCGCACCGCCCGCGCCACAGCTTTTGCTGGTGATCGCCACGGATACCGAACTGGCCAAGCTGGCTGCGGTGCCGAATGGCGTTACGGCAAAATCGCTGATGCCCTTTGTGGATGTGCAACTGAAGGATGCCGCGCTGAACCCGACGACGGGTCTGGGATTCTTCCGGCTGGAGAACTGAGCAATGCCGCCCCTTGCGCTTTTCTTGCCAGAAGGGCGGCGTTTATGTAACCTGAAGGGTATTCAGGAGAGGCGTTCTTTCCGACTTTCTGTTTTGCATCTATTTTCTTGAAAGCGGTATCCGTATGCCAGACGATAATGCCGACCCCCTCTATAAGTATACAATTCATGCGATTGGCCAGTCGGACAAGCTGGACCTGCTGGAATTTTCCGGCACAGAACTTGTCAATGAATTGGGGCTGTTCCGCCTGCGTGCTTTTGCCGATGCCGGCATCGATGTTGAGGCCTATATCGGCAAGCCGATGCGGCTTGAGGCAAAGCTTGGCGGCGGCAATGTCCGCAATTTTCTGCTGACAGTTTTCGGCGTGCGGCGGCTTGTGCATGAAAGCAAGGGCAAGCTGTTCGAGTTCGAGTTGCGGCCCTGCTTCCATTTCCTGAGCAAGCGCACAAATTCGCGTATCTTCAAACAGCGGACGATCCTTGAGGTGTTCAACCTGATCCGAGGCGAATATGGCGGCACCCTCGGGCCGATTATCGACAACTCGCACATTTCCTTTCCCAAGCTGGAATTTCTGGTGCAATACCGCGAAACCGATCTGGATTTCATGCGCCGCCTGCTGGAACATTATGGTGTCAATTTTCACGTCAAGATGACCGACACGACGCAGACTCTGGTGCTGACCAGTTCGGCGGATGAGTTCACGGCAGCCGATGTCGGAACGGTCAGTTTCAGCCCCGATACTGCGACAGGCGCGCGTGACGCGTGGAATCTGGACAGTTGGACTGTTCACCGGCAGGTGACGACGGGCAAGGTCAAGCTGACCGATTATGACTTCACCGCGCCAACGCGCGAGATGGAGGTGCAAAAGTTCGATACTCTGGCCTACACCGGCTCGGATCAGGAATATTACGACTATCCCGGCGGCTATGACAAAGATGGTAACTCGAACCATTTTGCCCAGCGGAGGCTGGATGCGTTCCGTTCGGCGGAAAATACGGTTCGGACAGATGGCAACCTGTATCAGCTGGGGGCTGGCACGACCGTCTCGGTCAAAAATCACGACGGGGCGAACGGCACGGCGGATTATGCGGTTCTGGCGGCGACGCATCACCTTGCCACGGCCAATCTTCGCAGCGGCCAAAAGAGCGTCACGGATGCGCGCTATAGCGGCAGCTATGTGCTGACTGCCAAAAGCAACAAGATCGCGCCGCCTCTGGTTACGCCGCGCCCTGTCATGCGCGGCCCGCAAACCGGAGTCATCACCGATGGCGCGGATGGCACCACCGATGAATACGGCCGTGTGAGGGTGAAGCTGTTCTGGGCAGAACCCGATGACACCATCCCGATCCGCGTGTCGCAGATGTGGGCCTCGAAGCAATGGGGGGCGATGTTCATCCCCTATGCAGGCATGGAGGTGATCGTCGATTTTCTGGACGGAGATCCAGACCGGCCCATCGTCGTTGGCTGTGTCTACAATAAAGACAACATGCCGCCCTGGACCTTGCCCGGCAAAAAGACTGTCTCGGGCATCAAGACCGTGACGAATAACGAATTGAGTTTCGACGATGATCGCGGGAAGGAGAAAATCTTCATCCATGCCCGCCGTGACATGGAAACCGAGGTCGAAAATGATTCGACGGTCAAGATTGACCAGAACCGCAAGATGACGGTGAAGGGGACCGAGCTGAAGGACGTCACCGGGTCGCTGACGCTGAAGTCAACGGATTCGATCGTGCTGGAGGTCGGGTCGAACAAGATCACCATCAATCAAACCGGGATCACCATCAACGGGGTGCAGGTGGCGGTGCAGGCGACCAGTACGCTGACCACCGAAGGCAAGGCATCGGCAGACCACAAGGGCGGGGGCGCGATGACGATTTCAGCCGGTATCGTGAGCATCAACTGACCATGATGCAACGCTCCGACACATATGCCCCGACCACGCAAGACCCCGCCTTGGGCCTGCGCGAACAGCTTGGCCAGGATCTGGTCACTGCCTTGCCCGATATCGGCGAAGCCATCGCAACCAAGCCAAGGGAAGGCCAGCACACGCTGGATTTTCTGCGCGTTTTGATGATGGGCCAGACCCCTGAAGAGGCGGTAACGCTGCTGACCTATGCCTTGGCGCCGCGCCATGCGATCTGGTGGGGGCATGAGTGTTTGCAGGCGATCCCCGATCTGATCACCGACAACGACCGGCAGTTGATGGGCCTTGCCGCCGCCTGGGTCGGTGAACCGGACGAGGACAACCGCTATGCCGCTCTTGATGCCGGCATCGCCGCCCATCCGCGCGGGCCGGGGGCTTGGCTGGCGATTGCGGCCGGCTGGTCGTCGGGGTCGATTGCAGGCAGGGGCCAGCCCGATGTTCCCGCCGCGCCGCATCTGTTGTCTCGGGCGCTGAACGCCTGCGTGCTGACCGCTTTGGCCCGCGTGCCGCAGGACAAACGCCGCCGCCTGCTGGAACATTACGTCAGCATGGGCGAAGTGCTGGCCAAAAGCGGATAAACGGCGTGCTGCACCTGCAAAATTTTTGCTCTCCCACTGGTGCGTCTGGGCAGAACCGGGCTTATGTAGGGTTTGACAGACAACCGGTTGGGCGCGAGCGGACATGAAACTGACCCTGCGGATCGAAAACTACGATTACCTGCCCGACGGCGGCCCGCTGGAGTTTTCCGCCAGTGCGCGCGGGTTTGAAGTGGGCCGCGATTCCGCGATGGACTGGACGCTGCCCGATCCGAACCGGCATATCTCAAGCCGGCATTTCGAGGTGGTGTATCGGGACCGGCAGTTCTGGCTGAACGACATTTCCACCAATGGAACCTTTGTTTACGGCCAGTCGATGCGGGTGTCTTCGCCGCTGCATCTGTCGCACAATGAGCGGTTGCAGGTGGGGCATTACATCATCCGCGTGCTGATCGAAGAGCCTGCAGCGCAGGCACCGGCGGCCTTTGCGCCACAGCCGTTTGCGCCTGCCTTTGCCGCACCGCAACCGCCCGCTGCGGCCGCCGATCCGTGGAGCCTGACTCCCACGCCCGCCCCGATGCCGACACCGATGCCCGCGCCGCAGCGCCCTGCGATGCCGCTGGCAGGGCAGTATGGCGATAGTTTCGTCGAGAATATACGGCCTGCCCCTGCGATTCAGCCGGCGCAATCAGGCGCGATCGGGTTGGGCGGGGCGGCGGCTCCGTCGGAACCGTTTGCCCAACGTCCGACCACGCCGCCCCCGCCGCAAGCCACCCCGCCCCAAGCCCCGGTCGCACCTGCAAGCAGCGGCGACAACGTTCTGTTGAGCGCGATTTGTCAGGGTGCCGGTCTGCCACCCGGCAGCCTTGCCGCCGTGGATGCCGCGACCTTGGGGCAGGACATCGGACGCTGTCTGCGGATTGCCACCGAAGAATTGATGGCGCTTTTGGGCGCGCGGGCGGCTGCCAAGCAATTTGTGAAAAGTTCCAGCCGCACGATGATCGGCGGGATGAACAACAGCCCGCTGAAGTTCAAACCCAATGCCACCGAGGCGCTGACCACGATGTTCGTGCAGCGCCCCGACAGCTATCTGTCGGCAACCGCGACGTTCCAGCAGGGCTTTGACGATATCAAACGCCACCAGACGGCGGTTTATGCCGCAATGCAGCCCGCGCTGGCCAAGCTGTTGGAAGACCTGTCGCCCGAAGCGATTGAAGAACGCACCTCGGGCGGGTTGATGTCGTCGAAAAAATCGCGCGCCTGGGAAACCTTTGTGGAGCGCTGGGACGCCAAGACCCATCCCTATGAAAACGGGATGCTGGATGTGTTTTTGGCCTATTTTGCCGATGCCTACGACGATGCAGTAAAGAAAACCGGTGGCTAGGCCAGAGGATTTTAGCTGCATTGACCATGGCAGGGCGCGGCGCTAGCATTTGATTCTGAGTTGCAGAAGGGGTGTTCAGATGACGGCTGTTGTGATTGCGCTGACCACGACCATTCTGGGGGCGATTGCCCTTGCCGCTGGCACCCGTGCCGCGCAGCCCGTGCGTGTCAAGCCGCGGTCGCGGCGCTGATCGCGGCATAGGTCCGCCATGCGCGTCGAAGATCTGGTTTCTCCAATCTCGCCCGACGCACCCTGCGGCGAGGATTTGCTTGCCGCCGATGATCCCGATTTTATCGACTATTACTTTGGCGTCGAGGACCGCCTGCCCAGCAGCTATTTCAACATGGCACGCGGCACGCTGTTTGATTCAAAGTCTGTTGATCTTAAAGGCGAAACCGCACGGATCGAGGCGCTTCTAAAGCGCAGCCGTGATCTGCGGCTTGTCGGGCTGGATGCCAAGTTCAACATTCTGGCAGGCCGTTTCAAGGGATTTGCCGAAGCGGTTCTGGGCATGGTCGCCCTGCTGGAAACCTATCCACAAGAGGTTCACCCGACCGACCCGGTTGATCGCCGCAACGCCATCGAAGAATTGGACACCTTGGCCACGGTGGTTGCACCGCTGGATTATGCCACGCTGATCACCGACAAGCGTTTTGGCGATGTGACGTTCCGGCCCTTTGGCACGGCGACCGGCAAGATTGACAAGCGCGAGGGTGAGGACGCCGGTGATTCCAACGGGATTACGGCGGCGCTGGCCTCATCGGAAAACGTCAAGAACGTGGACGCGCTGCACGAGCAACTGACGGCGATGCGCGACGGGATCAAGAAGATGATCCTGATCTGCCAGTCCGGCAGCGACAGCTTTACCCCCCGCCTTGACCGGCTGGACACCAAGCTGCGCGATATTCACGACATGGTTCTGGGCGCACGGTCGGATCTGGGCGGCGCTTCGGCTGAGTCGCCTGACGGGGCTGCTGCGGGCGAGACAGCCGAAGGGGCGGCTCCGGCAGCGGCGGGCGGAACGACGACGATTACCATCGCCGCCACACCCGGCGATGTGAAAGATCACCGCGCGGCCTATCGCATGCTGCAATCGGTCGAATCCTATTTTGCCACCACGGAACCGGCCTCGCTTGCGCTGATCCTTGTGACACAATCGCGCCTGCTGATCGGGCGGCCCTTGGTTGAGGCGTTGGATGCGCTGGTGGCCAAGAATGCGAATTATGCCGAGATTACCTTCGGCACCGAAACCAATTTTATCATCCCGATGAACAGGATGCGCGAATTGTCGAACGCGGCGGGCATCCCGTCGGATGATTTCGCCAAGCCGGTCGAAGGCGAGGCACCACCGCCCGAAATTCTTTCGCGCGATCACGCCGGAATGGTGCTAAAGTTGATCGAGGAATTCTTCAGAACGCGCGAGCCTGCAAGCCCGATTCCGATCTTGCTTTTCAAGGCGCGCAACATGCTGACCAAGGATTTTCATGCGCTGGTGCGCGAATTGATCACGCCCTGATCCGGGGCGGCCGGGGGTTCCGGCCAAAGTGCAAATCTGTTGACTTGTGCGCCTTGTTGCGGCTTTCTTTTGATAGATTTACTTAGGAGATTGTTATGGCATCGTCAGACTCCGCCACTGGTTTTATCAAGCGTAATCGTCCCCCGCGCGTGCAGATTTCTTACGCTGATCCGATCGAATCCAACAAACAGGTTGAGCTTCCCTTTGTTATGGGGGTGTTTTCGGACCTGTCGGGCAACGCCTCCAAGGTGGAGAAACCCGCCTTCAATGACCGGGAATTTACCCAAGTATCGTCCGACACTTTGGATGACTACATGGAAAGCGTTTCGCCCGGTCTGGCGATCAATGTGGAAAACACGTTGGACCCGGAACAGGGCGGCAAGCTTTCGGTCAATCTGAACTTCAAGAAGATGGCCGACCTTAGCCCCGGCGAGATCGCGCGTCAGGTGCCTGCCCTTAGCCAACTGCTTGAGGCCCGCCAGCAACTTGCCAACCTTCAGCGCTATATGAACGGCAAGACCGGCGCGCAGGATCAGTTGAAAGCGCTGCTGTCCGACCCGAAACTGATGGCCGCGCTGGAAGAGCGCCGCGCCAAGACCACAGATGGCAAATCCGAAGAATAATTGACCGGCAGTCCGGTGCCGTTTCGGGGCCGGACCCTCTTTTTCGAATAAAATGATCGGGACAAGACGATGGCAACAGAGTTTGAAAAGGAAGTCGGCAGTTCGGGCGCGCTTAGCGAGCTGGATGAGTTTTCGGCGATCCTGAAGCAGAATTTCAAACCGCGCAGCGATGTGGCGGCAAAAGAAGTGGAAAACGCCGTCGGCACCTTGGTGCGCGAGGCGCTTTCCGATGACAGCCTGATTACGGATGACATTCTGGACACCATCGATGCGATGCTGGCCAAGATCGATGAAAAACTGTCGGCGCAGATCAACCAGATTATCCACAATCCGGAATACCAAAAGCTGGAAAGCGCGTGGCGCGGTCTGGCCTATACGGTGAACAACACCGAATCGGATGCCTCGCTGAAGGTGCAGGTGTTCAACGTGTCCAAGGCCGAGCTGGACCGCGAATTGCGCGGCTATCCGGGGGCCAAGTGGGACCAAAGCCCGCTGTTCAAGAAGGTCTATGAAGCCGAATTTGGCCAGCTTGGCGGCCAGCCCTTTGGCGCCCTGATCGGGGATTTCTACTTCGACCATTCGGCTTCGGATGTGCGTCTGCTGCGCGATCTGGGCAAGATTGCTGCCTCGGCACATGCGCCGTTCATCTCGGCGGCGGCACCGACCCTGCTGGGTATGGATAGCTGGAACGAGCTTGGCAATCCGCGCGATCTGTCCACGGTGTTCGATACGCCGGATTACGCGGGCTGGAATTCGCTGCGCGATTCCGAAAACTCGCGCTATCTGGCGATCACCTTGCCGCGCGCGCTGGCGCGGTCGCCCTATGGCCAGAATGGCGAGCCGGTGGACGAGTTCAACTTCGAGGAAACCACCGACGGGCATGAGGGCAAGCATTATGCCTGGATGAATGCGGCCCATGCGATGGCCGTAAACATCAACCGCGCCCACAAGGAATATGGCTGGACGGTGCAGATCCGCGGCGTTCAGTCTGGCGGTGAGGTGACGAACCTGCCGGTGCATAACTTTGACACCGGCGATGGCTCGACCGATATGAAATGCCCGACCGAATTTGCCATCAGCGACCGGCGCGAGGGCGAACTTTCGAGATCGGGTCTGATCAGCCTTGTTCACCGCAAGAATACCGATCGCGCGGCCTTCATCGGCGCGCAAACCCTGTATCGCCCGAAAAAATATCAGGACGAACAGGCCACCGCTTCGGACAACGTGTCGTCGCGGCTGCCCTATATCTTTGCCGTGTCGCGGTTCAGCCATTACCTGAAATGCATGGTGCGCGACATGATCGGCTCTAACAAAGAGCGTGACCAGCTTCAGCGCGAATTGCAGACCTGGATCAGCAAATACGTTCATGGCGCGCCGTCCAGCGCGACAGAGCGTGAAAAGGCACTTCTGCCCTTGGCCGCCGCCAAGGTTGAAGTCATCGCGGACGAGGAAAACCCCGGCTACTACGTCGGCAAATTCTTCCTGCGCCCGCATTTCCAACTGGAAGGAATGGACATCGGCATGAGCCTTGTCTCAAGACTTCCGGGCAAAAAATAACCCGGTCCCTTTGTGGGTCAGGTGACCCATAGAGTATTGATTATAAAAGGAGAACTATCATGGCTGTAGAAATTTTCCTCGAGCTGCCCGATGTTGAAGGTGAGTCGCTGAAAAGCGGTTTCGAAGGCAAGATCGACATTCTGCAATATTCCTGGGCATCGTCCCAGTCGGCCACCCGCCACAGCGGCACGGGCGGCGGCAGCGGTCAGGCCAACGTCGGCGACATCCATTTCTCGAAGTATCTGGATAAATCGACCCCTGTGCTTTTCAAGACCCTGCTGATGGGCAAGCACTATGACACCGGCACCCTGACGGTTCGCAAGGTTACCGGCGGCAAGCCGCTGGATTATCTGGTGATCAAGCTGGAAGAGGTCATCATCTCGAGCTACCAGACCGGCGGTGGCGCGGGCGGGGATGACCGCATCATTGAGAACATGTCGCTGAACTTCCGCAAGTTCGACATGATTTACACCGTGCAAGAAGGCAAGGGTGCTGGCTCGGCTCAGGTGCCGGTGTCTTACGACATCGCCGTCGGCCCCGAGGCATAAGACCCCGATCCGATCACCGTGCAGGGCGTGCAAGCGCGCCCTGCATCGCTTGGCAGGCGGCATCCTGCGATGTCGCAGAAATGCCGGTTCCTGCAACGCGAGTGCTTGATGAAAGAGCGAAGCGACGGCTATTTCCAGATCTCGCTTATGAACGTGTTTCGACAGGCAGCTCGGGAACGCGATGCAAGCAAAGACGACACAACCGTCACCGCTGACGGCGGACGGATGCTGTCCACCCGCAGCGTCGAGCGGCGCGAGGGGGCAAGCCAAGCCACCCTGCGCGACCATCTGGCCCGCGATCTGAGCGGGCTACTTAGCACGATCAATCTGGAATCCGCGCTTGACCTTGATGGGCTGGATCATGTGCGCGCCTCGGTGCTGAATTATGGCATGCAGGATCTGACCCGCCTGACCACCGAGGACATCCGCACCCTGCGCCTGTCGCGCGATTTGCGGGATTCGCTTTTGGCACATGAGCCGCGGTTGATTGCGGACAGCCTTGTCGTCAAGCTTCGCAAAGGCGGAGGAGATCGGAACCAGCGGGTTTGCTTTGATATTCAGGCCGAGATGTCGGCGCGCCCCGTTGATGTGCCGCTTGAGTTCGAGGCCGAAATTGACACCGGAGCAGGCAAAGTGGCGCTGACAAATCTGGTGGTGCGGGGATGAACCGCGCCTTTCTGGAAGCCTATAACCGCGAGCTTTCGCTGCTATATGAAAGCGCGAAGGAGTTTGCCGAGGATTACCCCGGCATTGCCGAGCGGTTGGGTGGGCTGACGCAAGACAATCTTGACCCAGCCGTGGCCGGATTGCTGGAGGGGGCCGCCTTTATGGCCGCCCGTGTGCAGCTAAAGCTTGAGTCTGAATTCGAGACGTTCACCTCGGAATTGCTGGATCAGGTGTTGCCGAATTTCATGGCACCGACCCCCAGCGCCATTCTGGCACAGGCCGAGCCGGTTTATGCCGATGACGAATTGGAAAAGGGCAAGACCTTTGCGCCGGGGGCCTATCTGGACGCCCGCTATATTGACCGCGAGCAGCGGATTTCCTGCCGGTTCCGGCTTGCGGCACCTTTGGAATTGTGGCCGCTGCGGTTGTCGGGGGCCAAACTGGTCGCGGGACCAACGGCATTTCAGGCGATGGGGCTGGATGTTGGCGCGGGGATGGCGGGCGGATTGATCCTGTCTTTTCTGCGCCCGACCTCCAATACCGAGTTGGATCAACCGGGTAAGCCAGTTGCTAAAATTCAGGCCGATACGCTGCCGATCTATCTGGTGGGCGAGCCTGCCGAGACAATTGCTATTTATGAACATCTGTTCACCAACGCGACCCGCGCGACCCTGCGCTTTCTGAACAAGCATGGCGATCCGGTTTTCGTGCGGCTGGAGCCGGACTTTCTGGAGCAGTTGGGCTTTGCCGAGGACGAGGCGCTGTTCCCCGAAGACACCCATGTGTTCCGTGGCTTTTCCCTGCTGCGCGAGTTCTTCATGTTCCCGCAAAAATTTCTGGGCTTTCGCCTGCGCGGGCTGAAAAAGCTGTTCCCGATGATCCACGGATCGGCCTTTGACCTGATGATCGAGATGGACGCGGTGCGCCCCTCCTTGCCCGCGCGGATTACACTGGACAATTTCCGGCTGTTCGCCGCGCCTGCCGTCAATCTGTTTGAGGAAAATTGCAGCTCGGTCAAGCTGGACACGCTGCGGCATGATTATCTGGTCAGTTCGGACAGCAGCCCCGCGTCGCATTACGAGGTGCATCGCATCCGTGAGGTCTTTGCCTATTACGCAGGGGTGCAGACGAAAATTCCCGTGCATCCGCTATATGGCCTGCCTGCCGATGTGATGCAGCCGCGTGAAGCGCTGTATTACACCGTCAAGCAGCGCCCGCGCCGCCTGAACGCCAAGGAAAAGCGGTTCGGGCAGGTGCAGGGCTATACCGGAACCGAGGCGTTCATCTCGATCTACGAGCCGGGTCATCTGGACAGCGAAGAACGGGTGAAGCGGCTTCAGATCAAACTGCTGTGTTCAAACCGGCATCTGCCGCAATATCTGCCCATCGCCCAAGGTGGCGCAGATTTCAAGATGAACGATGATACCTCCCTGAGTCTGCGCTGTGTGGCCGGCCCCACGACGCCGCGGGAAAGCGTGATCCAACTGGAGCAAAAGGCTCCGCACCGCGCGCAAAGCGGGCCGGTGCATTGGCGGTTGCTCAGTTATCTGTCGCTGAACGTGCTTGGCTTGGACAATCGCGGCAGCCGCGACGAGGCAGCGGCGCTGCGGGAATTGTTGTCACTGTTCACCGATATTTCCAGTCAGGTGACCGAGCGGCAGTTGCAGGGGTTGAAATCGGTGTCAGCGCGGCCTGTGGTGCGGACGATCCGGCGCGCGGGCGGCTATCATGCGGCGCGCGGCACCGAAGTGACGCTGCACTTTGACGAACGGGCGTTCGAAGGATCGGGCGTGTTCTTGCTTGGCGCCGTGCTGGACCGGTTCATGGCGGAATATGCCAGCGTCAACAGCTTTACGCAGGTGGTGATCGAAACGGACCAGCGCGGCATTGTGAAAACATGGCCCGCCAGAACTGGACAGGGGCCGCTGCTATGACGGACGAAGGGCCGAAGACATCAGCCCGTCGCAAGGCGCTGTTGGCGGTTCCGGCCGATTTCGGGTTTCTGGCCCTGCTGCGCGAATTGGAGCGGGCCAGCCCCGACAAGCCCCGCATCGGGCGCAATCAGACCTTGAAGCAAGAGGTTGTCCGGCTGGGGCAGGAACCGTTTCAGGCCTTCCCTGCCTCGAACGTCAGCCAGGCCAATGCGCGCGACGATGGCCGGTTGCGGGTGCGGTCACATTTTCTGGGCTATTTCGGGCCACAGGGGGCGTTGCCGCTGAATGTCACCGAGGAGGTGGTGCAGTGGTACAACCGCCGCGACGAGGCCTTTGTGCGGCTGGCGGATATTTTCACCAACCGCTTTCAACAGTTGTTCTTTCGGGCGTGGTCAGATTCGCGCGGGATCACGCAATATGACCATTCGGGCGGGGACCGGTTTCAGACCTATGTGGGGGCCTTTGTCGGGCTTGCCTCTCCGGCCCTGAAAAATCGTGGCGTTGTGCGCGATATGGATCGCCTGCCCTTGGTGGGCCTTGCGATGGCGCGCACCAAAAGCCCGGTGCGCCTGCGTCAGATCATCGAGGCGCTGTGCCATGTGAAGGTGACGGTCGAGGAAAACATTCCGGTCTGGTTGCCGTTCGAACCCTCGGACCGCACGCGGTTGGGGATGGCGGGCAGTTCCTTGGGCCGCGATTGCAGGCTGGGGTCGCGGGTGCAATCGGTGAATGAAAAGATCCGCGTCGGCATCCGCACAGAAAGCCTTGCCGAATATCAAAGCTTTCTGCCCGGCGGCACCAATTTTGCCCGCCTGACAGAGCTTTTGTTCTGCTATCTTGGCCATGAAACCGAAGTGGAAATTGCGCCCTCACTACCTGCCGACCAGATCAAGGGCGTGGTTTTGGGCAAGGGCGCGGCCTTGGGTTGGACGGGGTGGATTGCCCCGCCAAAGCCGGAACCCGGAACCTACCGAAGTGACGCAGTTTTCGCGTCAGATCGCAGAACTGCCTGAATTTATTAAAAAGACCAATAGCAAGAGGGATAGGAACATGGCCGATATCAGTATGGAAACCGTCGCCGGCAAGCTGAACCGGGTGGGCTATGACGCCTTCCTGCAATCGCTCCGCCATGCCAAGAACGAAGGCAACCGCAATGTCGAGCTGTCGCATTGGCTGTTCCATATCGCCGCCAATCCCAAATCCGATATTTCGGCCACGCTGAACCACTTCAAGCTGGACCGCGCCAAGCTGGTGAAAGACCTTGGCACGGTGATTGACGGGCTGCGGAAGAACGCGACCGAAATGCCTGCGATTTCCGAACAGGTCACCGATATTCTCGATCGCGGCTGGCACTATGCGACGCTGCTTTTTGCCGAAGCGCAGATCCGCACGGGTCATGCGTTGGTGGCGGCGTTGAAGAACCAAAACCTGCGGCGCGAACTGGTGCAGATGTCGAAGGTGTTTGGCGAGATCAATGTCGAAACGCTGGTGAACGAGGCGCGCACAGCGTGGAAAGACAGCGATGAAGAAGACATGCGCCCGATGGACGGCACCGGCATTGGCCGCGCGCAGTCGGGCGCTGCTGCAGCGGGTGCGCCGGGGGGCGGGACGACCGCGTTGGGGCGGTTCGCGGTGGATATGACCGAAGTGGCAGCATCGGGCAAGATGGACCCGATTGTCGGGCGGGACGAAGAAATCCGCCAGATCATCGACATCCTGCTGCGGCGTCGGCAGAACAACCCGATCCTGACCGGTGAGGCAGGGGTGGGCAAAACCGCCGTGGTCGAAGGCTTCGCGCAGCGGTTGGCTTCGGGCGAAGTGCCGCCGAAATTGCAGGGCAACAAGCTGTTCATGCTGGACATGGGGCTGATGCAGGCCGGTGCGTCGATGAAGGGCGAGTTTGAACAACGCCTGCGGTCGGTGATCGACGAGGTTCAGGCCTCACCCGTGCCGATCATCCTGTTCATCGACGAGATTCACACCCTGATGGGCGCGGGCGGGGCGGCGGGTACGGGCGATGCGGCCAACCTGCTGAAACCGGCGCTGGCGCGCGGCACCTTGCGCACGGTGGGGGCAACGACATGGATGGAATACGCCAAGTATTTCGAAAAAGACCCCGCGATGACGCGGCGGTTCCAGCCGATCACGATTGACGAGCCGTCGATCGAAAAGGCCTGCTACATGCTGCGCGGCATCCTTGCGCCGATGGAAAAGCACCACGGCGTGCGGATCTCGGACGAGGCGGTTGTGGCGGCGGTGAACCTGTCGGCGCGCTATATCCCGTCGCGGCAATTGCCCGACAAGGCGGTGTCGCTGCTGGATACCGCCTGTGCGCGGGTGGCGATCAGCCAATCCACAACGCCTGCGCGGGTGCAGGATCTGAAGGTGAAGATCGGCGCGCTGGCCTCGGAAATCGCGGCGAAAGAGGCGCAGCGCGATCTGGGTGAGGTGAACGAGGACCGCATCAAAGAGGCGATGTCGGAAAAGACCGACGCCGAGGCCCAGCTGATTGAGGCCGAAGGACTTTACGGCAATGAAAAGGGCATGGTCGATGAGATTCTGGCCCTGCGTGCCGCGCTGACCGAAGACGGCGCCGACAAGGACGCGCTGCGCGGGCAGTTGGCCGAAAAAACCCATATGCTGGAAGGCCATAACCCCGATGATCGCATGGTGTATTCCCATGTCGATGAACAGTCGGTGGCCACGGTGATCTCGGACTGGACGGGGATTCCTGCGGGGCGGATGGTGTCGGACGAATTGCAGTCGATCCTGACGCTGGCGGACCGGCTGAAAGAGCGGGTGATCGGGCAGGATCACGGGCTGGAGATGATCGCCAAGCGGATCGAAACAGCCTCGGCAAAACTGTCAAACCCGAACAAGCCGATTGGCGTTTTCATGCTCTGCGGCCCGTCGGGTGTGGGCAAAACCGAAACCGCGCTGGCCTTGGCCGAGGCGGTGTACGGCGGCGAGCAGAACATCATCACCATCAACATGAGCGAATTCCAAGAGGCGCATACCGTGTCGCTGCTGAAAGGTGCGCCCCCCGGCTATGTCGGCTATGGCGAAGGCGGGCGGCTGACCGAAGCGGTGCGGCGCAAGCCCTATTCGGTGGTGCTGCTGGACGAGGTGGAAAAGGCGCACTCTGACGTGCATGAGCTGTTCTTTCAGGTCTTCGACAAAGGCATCATGGAGGACGGCTCGGGCCGCAGCATCAACTTCAAGAACACGCTGATCCTGCTGACCTCGAACGTCGGCACCGAAGTGATCATGGACATGGCCGAAAAGGGCGAAACCCGCCCCGAGGTGGATGATCTGTCCGAGGCGATGAAGCCCTATCTGACCCGCGTCTTCCCGCCTGCCCTGCTGGGCCGGATCGTGACCATCCCTTACTTCCCGCTGTCGACCGAAGTGCTGTCGGGCATCGTCAAGCTGAAACTCAAGGCCATCGTGCGCCGGATGAAGGACAATCACGGCGCCAGCATGACCATCTCGCCCGAGGTGATGACCTTTATTGTCGATCAGTGCAAAGACCCGGATTCGGGTGGCCGCATGGTGGACAATATCATCACCAACACGATCCTGCCGGACCTGTCGCGCGAGGTGTTGTCGCGCATGGTGGCGCAGACCGAGATGAAAGCGGTCGAGGTTGTGATGAAAGACGGCAAGATCGGCTACGATTTCAGCTAACCCGCCGCGCCGCATCATCTTGGCCTAAATACTCCCGCCGGAGGCTTCCGGCATTGGCGGCAGGTGCCTCCGGCGGGAGTATTTAGGGCCAAGATGAATGCAAGAGCCTTCAGGTCGGGGTGCCGAGGATGGATTCGATGACCTTCTGATAGGCCAGAACCTCGGGCGGGATCACCACGGCGGCGGGCAGGCTGCCGCCGCCTTTGCGGTTCATCTTCAGCTCGGCCCATTCCTTGACATAGGCGATGGTCTTGCCGGTCAGGAAGGGGTTGGCGCTGATGACGCCCTGCCCCATCACATCGACGACCAGTTGCTCATCTGTGGCGGAAAGCACCATATTCGCGCCCTCGGCTCCAAGGAAGTGGCACAGATAGAGCCGCCCCGCCGTAATCTGGTGGCCGCGTGCGCGCAGATAGGCTTCGCCTTCGCGGGCAAGGGCCGTGACCATCTCGCGGCTGATGGTGGGATCGTTCCGCAGGGCCAGAAGCGCCTCACGCGTCATGCTGCCCGCCAGATCGGGGCGGTATTGCTGCATCATCCGCAGCCATGTGCTTTCGATGAACTGGCCCAGACCTGTCGCGGTGGACAGCGGGTTCTTGGCATCTGCCTTGCCGCCGGATTCGACGCGGATGATCTGATCGACCAGCGTTTCTACCGCAGACCCCCCGCCATCGGCCACCACGGTGCCGCCTGCGTTGAAGGGGTCCACGGCCTCGCCGCCCTCATAAATTTCAAAGTGCAGGTGGGGGCCGGTGGATTGGCCGGTGGTGCCGATATAGCCGATAAGATCGCCCGCCCGCACCTCTTGGCCCGCCTTTATCCCGTCGGCAAAAGCGTTGAGATGGGCATAGCGGGTTTCCATCCCGCCCGTGTGGGTGATCTTGATCAGGTTGCCGTAGGAGCCGCCATCCCCCGCCGCAAGGATCGTGCCATCAAAGGCCGCGACCACGGGCGTGCCAATCGGAGCGGCCCAATCAGTGCCTTTGTGCAGCTTGGCCACTTTCAGGATCGGGTGCATGCGCGGGCCAAAGCGGGAGGTCAGCACGCCCTCGGCGGGTGTCACCATACCGGCGCGCAGGGACACGCCGCCGCCACCGCCACCGCCCGAGCCCTGGCCGAAACAGGCGTAGTCATCCTTGCCCGCCTGTTTGAACACATGACATTCCAGCGATTTGCCTTCACCCTTGATCGCGGCATAAAGGATCTGGCCCGGCCCCGGCCCATCGGTTCCCGCCTCACGCGAGAACAGCAGGGTCATCTTGTCACCCGGCGCGGCAAAGCTTTCCAGATCGAAAGACTGGCTCATCAGCACGATGGTTTCGGCCACAATGGCGGATGGCACACCGTTGCGGATCGCTGCGGAATAGAAGGCATCCAGCATGCGGTATTTCCGGCTGGTATCGGCCCCCGCCACCGCATCGTCGCCCGCAAACGAGAACAGATCTTCTTCCACCCACGGATCGGCCGAGGTGACCACTTTGCCCGCATCATTGGTGGCCAGCGACCCGAAATAGGTGTCGCCGGTATAAAGCGACAGTTGCACCGGCACTTTCAGCCCGCTGCGATCCGCCGCGCGCAGGGCGAGGATATAGCCGTTGCCCAAAGTGCCAAGCGCCGGCATCAGGGCGATGCCCGCCTCGGCAAAGCGTTTTGCGGCGGCCTCGTCCATGCCATTGGCCGTCATCAGCGCCACCAGATCGGAGGGTTCCTTCAGACGCAGAAAGGTATCCTCATAGGGCTTTTTGCGCTGCGTTTCCGGCAGGATGAAGGTCAGGCTGGTGGTATTTTCAATGCGGGTCTTGGTGAAGGTGTCCGGCGCCGTGGTTTCGCTGCCCGCAAGGTTTTCGCCCCAACTGGCCTCATCCTCGACCACAACGGTTTCAAGCGGCTGGGTCTGCGGTTCTGGCACCGGGGTTGCGGGCATGGCGGAGGGTGCGCTGCGTTGGGCCTGAAAGAACGCGAAATCTTCGCGGCTGGAAGGGATGGTGGTGATCAGCCGCTCTTCGGTGGTGATCATGTCGTCGCGCAGCAGCACCAATTCATTGCCCGCGCGGTCGGTCGGCACTTCGGCGGGGCGCAGCAGGGTTTTCGAGTGTTCGGCCATGCCACTGGTATCAAAGCGCAGCAGCATCGGATCGCCTGCCAGATCGACAAAGGCCGAAGCATAGGCAGCGGTCGACTCGGCGGCGTGGTCGTGGCTGTCCTGATCCTCTGTGGCGGTCTGATCAGGGGTGCCAAGCGTGATGATGCCGGACAGATAGAGGCCAAGCGCCACGGCAGCCAAGGCCAGAGAACCCCCACCAAGCAACAGGCTTGGCATAAGCCACGACTTGCGGCGCCTGCGGGTGGCGTTTTGGCGGGCGGCTTTGAACCGGGGGTCGATCTCCATTCCCGCCCCTTGCTGTGCAGCTTAGAACGAACCGGTCATGCCGATCGTGCCTTTGGTGATCCGGGTCTTGGCGGTTTCCTGCTTTTTCCCGGTTTTCTTTTTGGAGTTCACATCGACCTTGGTTTCCACAGGCTCGATGGCGCTGGTCCGGTTGCCGGTCTTGACTGCCGATTTGGCAACGCGCACTTCGCAGACAACCTTGCTTTCGGTTTTCAGGGCGGCATAAAGCGCCTCTGTCGGCTCAAGGCTGTCGGGAACCAGACGCTTGGCAAGGAAATAGCTGGTCAGCGCAGTGCGCGAGCCTTTGCCCCAAGACCCGTCCACCTTCATCTGATAGCAGCCGACGCGCTTCAACTCGGTCTGCACGACCATGGCGAGTTGTTCCGGCGGGATGATGGTGATCACCTCTTCGGTCAGAAGATCGGGGTCAATCGCTGCAAGGATGGCGCGGTCGTCGTCATTGTCGGGGGTGACGACGCGGCCCTTTACGGTGGTGGGACCATTGGCACCGACATCGCGGGTGTCCCAGTTCAACGCCGCAAGGCGGATCGGGGCGTCTTCTTCGGTCTTGGCCGGATCAAGTTCCGCGATTTCGGGCTGCGCGGGGGCTTCCCCAATGGTCACTGAAGAATCCACGACCTCCAGCCCCGCCAGATCATCGACGGCAGGTTCAACCGTGCCAGATTCGGCCACCTGCACATCGGGCGTGGCGGGTTCTTCGAGAACCGGCGCGCCGATGACGGTGGTTTCGGCGGCGACCAGAACAAGATTGGCCTCGGACACGGCGATTGCGGCCTCGGCCTGTGCCAAGGAGTCCTCATCGAAACCCGATTGCGCGAGAAGATCCATGAATTGCTTGCGGTCTTCGGGATCAAGCTGGGCCAGAAGTTCGTAATCGGCCTCGCTGAGTTCCTGCTTGGCCACTTCGGCCTGCGGGACAAAATAGAATTGCTCGCGCAGCGAAGACTGATCCCACGGCACCTGCTTGCGAAGGGTCGCATTTTCAACATCGTTCCGCACTTCGATCATCATGTCAGAGATCGAAATGCCTTCGGTTTCGATATGGCTGAGCAAGGCCGTAGTAAAAGGGCTATTCTTGCTGTCGGCAACGGCATCGGCCGCCACACCGCCCGGTTCGGTCGAAAAGGCGACAAAGGTGCCGACGCCAGCCTGCACCCGCGCCAGACCATCCGCCGCCGCCCCCGACCCGCGCACCGCAGCGGGCAGCGGATCATTGCGGCAGGCATCCAGAAAGATCAGCGTCTGGCGATTGCGGCTTTGCAGGCGGGCGATGATTCCATCAAGGCTCCAGGTTTCGGCCTTGGCACCGTCGCGGCTGTCGAGTTTTGCGCTGACGGGGACAAGGTAGTTCACCCCGCTCATCTGAAAGGCGTGGCCCGAGTAATAGAACACCGTGCTTTCTGCACCTTCGGAGTCCGTCACGAACCTGTCCAACTCGGCCCAAAGCGAATCGCCGCCGGCGTTGGTCATCAAGGTGACCTTGAAGCCAAGCCGTTTCAGCGCATCAGCCACAGCGGTGGCGTCGGTGACGGGATTCGCAAGATCGGGGGCGGCGTCATAATCGGCGTTGCCGACCACAAAGGCGAGACGTTCGGCATGGGCCAAAGCCGCGGAAAGCATCAAGGAAATGCACACAGCGGAAAGCCGCTGCGATGCCCGCTTCCAGAAATGCCAACCTGTCTTGGCCAATTTGGAAATGCCCTATGAAATACTCTGCTTTTCAATGTAGCGCAGGGGGAACGGTCTGACTAGCCCCGCGCAACTGGCAAGCGACTTTAGGGCGTTGCCGCCAGAAACAGCGACCAGCGCTGGGTTTTCTGTGTGTCCACCTCGATAAAGCCTGCGGCGACGTGGCCGCGCGCCCAACATTCGGTGATGCCCCGGATGGTGAATTTGCGCGGCGAAATGCACATCTGCGTCGTGCCGGGCATGATCGGCTGCCCAAAGACATCCTGCGCGTAGATGTAGATGTAGCGACTGGTCAGTTCATCCTTGATGACGTTGGCGCATTGGTTCGGGCCAATGGTCCACCAGCCCTCGGTCTGGAAATCGCCCGCGACATCCTGCCCGATGGCCACGTTCACCACGTCGAAGGACTGGTTGCAGACGGCAAATTCGGCCCGCGCGGTGGTGGCGGCAAGCGTCAGAAACACCACCGCCACAAGGGCGCGGCACAGCAGGCGCGGCAGGGTTAAGGCGTGAACCATGACGGCAGCATAGGATGGCCGCCTGTGCTGCGAAAGGCGCGTCTTGGCCAGCGCCTTGCCCGAGGCTATGTTTTTTTGCAAATCCATGATAGGTTGATCTCAGGCTGGGGTGATCGCCCGCGTTTTTGGGCTGCATCTTATGGGAATCGTTGCATGAACCGGATGTCTTCACTTCTGATCCTGACGCTTGCACTGTCGGCAAATGCCGCCTTGGCGGACGGCAGCGCGACCAAGGAAAAGCCGCTTTATGCCGTGTCGCTGGCCTGCATCATTGAAAACGGCGAGCGTAGCGGCAATTGTCCGCGCATCGCGCCCAAACCGCAGATCATGCTTGTCTCGGCGGAAACCACCAAGGGCAAGCGCGCGCGCATCACGCAGATGCCGTGGATGATCGGCGCGTTCCAGTAGTTGACAGGGGCGCGTGGCTGCGAACAACTAGGCTGAATTGTCGGCATCGACCTGTTCAGCGAAGAGGATTGCCAAAGTGCGTATTGCCAAGACCGCCGCCGTCATCTGCCTGTCCCTTGCCGCCCATCCTGCCTTTGCCCAAAGCGGCAACTTCGAGTTGGAGCTGAATTCCTCGGCTGATGTGCCTCAGGGCTGTCGGCTGACCTTTGTGGCGACAAACAACACAGGGATCGCGCTGACCAAGACCGGCTATGAGGTGGCAGCCTTTGACGCTTCGGGCGTGGTGGCGTCTTTGCTGGTGCTGGAGTTTGGCGAGTTGCCACTGAACAAGACCCGCGTGGTGCAGTTCGATTTGCCCGATTTCAAATGCGCCGACCTGTCGCGGCTTTTGGTGAACGGGCAGGACAGTTGCGACTCGGCGGATGGCACGCATGATGTGTGCATCAAACAATTGAGCGCAAGTTCAAGAATTTCGTCGATTCCCTTTGGCCTGTAAGCCATCCGGCCCCGCATCGAAGGCGATGCGGGGTGGTGCAACCCTTTCATCTTGATCAAAATATCCGCGCCGGAGGCTGCTGTGGCAGGCCTATTCAGGCCGAGATGAAATCCCGCACGAATTGGGTGGCGGGACGGGCGCGGATGTCGGCGGGGCGGCCGATCTGTTCGATCTGGCCCATCGACATCACCACCACCAGATCGGCCAGTTCCATCGCTTCGTCCTGATCATGGGTGACGAAAACCGTGGTCAGGCCGGTGGAATCGTGAATCTCGCGCAGGCCTTGGCGCAATTCTTTCCGCACACGGGCATCCAGCGCGCCAAAGGGTTCGTCCAGCAGCAACATGCGGGGTTCAATCGCAAGCGCGCGAGCCAAGGCCACACGTTGTCGCTGGCCGCCCGAAAGCTGTGTCGGATACCGCGCGCCAATGTCTGGCAGTTGGATCAGTTCCAGCAATTTGGTGACGCGGCGGGAAATCTCGGCCTCGGGCGGGCGCGATTTGCGCGGGCGGGCGCGCAGGCCGTAGGCGATATTCTCGAACACAGTCATGTGGCGGAACAGGGCGTAGGACTGAAACACAAAGCCTGCGCGGCGCTCTTGCACCGTCAGCCCCGTAGCGTCCACACCATCAAACAGCACGCGGCCCGAGTTCGGGAACTCCAGCCCGCCGAGAATCCGCAGCAGCGTGGTCTTGCCCGACCCCGAAGGCCCCAACAACGCCACCAGCGCGCCGGAAGGGATCGACAGGCTGACAGGGCGCAGCGCAGCAGTGGCGCCGAATTCTTTCGAGATCTCGTCGATTTCGATTTGCATGGGCGTTCCTTTCAGTTGCGGTTGGGTCAGTGGCGTTTGGGTCAGTGGCGGTGCGTGGCGGCAAGCTGATCGGCATAGCGCCATTCCAGCAGGGTTTTCAGAACCAGCGTCACCAGCGCCAAGAGCGCCAACAGCGCGGCCATGGTGAAGGCGGCAACCGAGAGATATTCGTTATACAGCATTTCGATGGTGATAGGCATGGTCGCGGTCTGGCCCCGGATTTTGCCCGAAACCACGGCAACGGCACCAAATTCTCCCATCGCACGGGCGTTGCACAGCAAGACGCCGTAAAGCAGCGCCCAGCGGATATTGGGCAGGGTGACGGTGAAAAATACCCGCCAGCCACCGGCGCCAAGGGTCAACGCGGCTTCTTCCTCAACTTTGCCCTGTTCGATCATCACGGGGATCAACTCGCGCGCCACGAAGGGGAAGGTGACGAACAGTGTTGCCAGAATGATGCCGGGGACGGCGAAGATGATCGGATAGCCCTGCGCCACCATCCAGCCGCCGAACAGACTGTTCGTGCCGAACAACAGCACAAGGCACAGCCCCGCCACGACGGGCGACACCGAAAACGGCAGGTCGATCAGGGTGATCAGGAAGGCCTTGCCGCGAAAATCGAATTTGGTGATGAGCCATGCGGCGGCCACGCCGAACACGGCGTTCAGTGGCAAGGCCAGCGCCGTGACCATGAGTGTCAGCAGCACAGCCGAGCGCGCATCGCGGTTGCCCAGCGAGGCCAGCGCCTCGATCACGCCATCTTTCAGCGCCTCGGCAAAGACGACGATCAGGGGGGCGAAGAGCAGCACCGACAGCACCACAACCACGCTGGCGATCAGCAGCCAGCGGGTCAGCGGGCTTTCCGTGGTAACGGGGCGAAAGTTGGCGGGACGAAACTGCGGGGCGGGTGTGTCAGACATGTCCGATCCTCCGGCGGCTGAAGATCTGCACGGCGTTGATCACCAGCAGCATGAAGAAGGAAATCGCCAGCATTGAGATGCCGATGGAGGCCGCGCCGTTATAGTCGAATTCCTCAAGCCGGATCACGATCAGCAGGGGGGCGATCTCGGTCTTCAGGGGGATGTTTCCAGCGATGAAGATGACCGATCCGTATTCGCCAACCGACCGCGCCAGCGCCAGCGCAAAGCCTGTCAGCGCGGCAGGGGCCAGCATCGGCAGGATCACGCGGCGCAGGGTATAGGCACGGCTGGCACCAAGGGTAGCCGAAGCCTCTTCGACCTCGCGCTCGATTTCCTCGATCACGGGCTGCACGGTGCGGGTGACAAAGGGCAGCCCCACGAAGATCAGCGCAATCAGGATGCCCCATTGCGTATAGGCGATGCGGAAGCCCAACTCTTTGGCAAATTGGCCGAAAAAACCGTTCGGGGCGTAAAGCGTTGTCAGGGCGATGCCAGCCACCGCCGTGGGCAGGGCAAAGGGCAGATCAACCGCGGCGTCGATGATGCGGCGACCGGGAAAATCATATCGCACCAGCACCCAAGCCAGCACGATGCCGAACACCAGATTGAACAACGCCGCATAAAGCGAGATTCGGAACGACAGGAACAGCGCCGCCCAAGTGCGTTCGGTGTTCACCACCGCCCAGACTTCGGGGAGGCCGAAACTTGCCCCCTTCATCAGAAGCGCGCCAATCGGCAACAGGACCACAAGGCTTAGCATGGTCAGGGTGACCCCCACACTTAGCCCAAGGCCGGGCATGGGGGAACGGTTGATCAGCGGGCGGCTCATTTTGCGGTATAGATCTGGTCGAAGATGCCGCCGTCACCGAAATGTTCGGGCTGCACTTTATCCCAGCCGCCAAAGCTTGCGATGTCGCGCAGGTCAAGCGTGGGGAAGCGGGCGACGTCTTCGGGGTTGGCGGCAGAGGTATCCCAAGCACGGTAATAGTTCTTGAAGGCAATCGCCTGACCTTCGGGGGAATAGAGATACTCCAGATAGGCAGTCGCCAGTTCGCGCTGTTCGTCGGATTTGATATTGGCCTCGATCAGTGCGACGGGGGGTTCGGCCAGAACCGATACCGACGGCACCACGATGTCGAATTCATCATCGCCCAGTTCGGCCAGCGCCAGATAGGCCTCATTCTCCCACGCCAGAAGCACATCGCCGATACCGCGTTCGGCAAAGGTGGTGGTCGCACCCCGCGCACCGGAATCCAGCACCGGAACCTGACCATACAGCGCCTTTACAAAGGCTTGCGGGTCTTGGCCGTTCTTTTCCGCCCAGGCCCATGCCCCCAGATAGTTCCAGCGCGCACCGCCCGAGGTTTTCGGATTCGGCGTGATCACCTCGATACCTTCACCGATCAGATCGCCCCAATCCTTGATGCCCTTGGGGTTCCCCTCACGCACAAGAAACACGATGGTCGAGGTGTAGGGCGAGGAATTGTGCGGCAGTTTGGACTGCCAATCGGCCGGCAGCTTGCCGGCATCCGCGATCTTGTCGATGTCTGAAGCCAAGGCCAGCGTGACCACCTGAGCATTCAGGCCTTCAATCACCGCGCGGGCCTGTGCGCCAGAGCCACCATGCGAGCCTTGCAGATCGGGGGCATCGTGGCCAAGGCTGACCCAATGCTCCGAGAAGGCGTCGTTGAATTCGCGGTAAAGCTCGCGCGTGGGGTCATACGAGACGTTCAGCAGTTCTTGGGCATGCAAGCCATGCGGCGCTGAAAGCGTGAACAGCGCCAATCCAAAAGCCGGAATCCATGCGCGGCAAAGCGCCGTTTTCGCATTCATGTGCCGCAGGTCGGGCAATGCGAAGGCATTTGCGTAGGTCATGGCAATCTCCATTTTGACATCGTATCGGCATCAGGCTGTGCTGATACGGTAATAACGACAGAGTAAGTCGATATTAGCAAGGAAAGATGCTGGGCGATTTTTGACGCCGAAAGAGAATTTTATTCTACGATGAGCCATGCGCGATCGCTGCGGGCGACGCGCTTTGCCGTTCTGTTTCAGGTTGTTAGGCGACAGTCGGAGCGGCAAGCACCTGATCGGCCACTTCGCCCGACCGCAGCATATCGGCCAGCGTCAGGGATTCGATGATCAGCAGATAGGACCAGAACACATCGGCAAACACCTTGCGGATACGGCAGGCCACCTCGTCGACGCAATCATCGCAGCGCTGATAGGCGCGGCGCGACAGGCATCCCAAGGGCGCAATCGGGCCGTCGATCAGGCGCAGAAGTTCCGAGATCGACACTTCGGCCGGAGGTTTGATCAGTTGATAGCCCCCCGAACGCCCACGGGTCGAGGCGATGTAACCCGCATTGCGGATTTCCAGCAGGATATGTTCCAGAAAACGTTTCGGCGTGCCGGACCTCTTGGCGATCTCTTCGATCGTCAGGGCTTCGGGCCGATCCTTTGCCGCCTCATCCGCCAAAGTCAGCAGGGCCTTCAGGGCGTATTTCATTTTCTGCGTGATCATGAATTCGACCTAAACCCTGTGGCACGGCGAATCAACGCCCAGAATGGTTGCAAGACGGTGATTTCAACAGAAAAACCATGCAAAACAAGCCTGCTTTGCTATGATTCCGCTTATCACGATAAATGCTATAGACATTTAGTATTTCATCGACATGCTAGGGGCGCAAATCGGAGGACGCTGCATGGATGACCTTGACCTGATCGACCGCAAGATCATCGCCGAGTTGATGCGCGACGCAACGCTGCCTGTCGCACAGATCGCCGACAAGGTGGGCCTGTCGCAAACGCCGTGCTGGAAACGCATCCAGAAGCTTGAGGCCGCGGGGGTGATCACCTCACGCGTGGCATTGGTGGACCCTGCACGGATCGGCTTTGGCCTGACGGTCTATGTCGGGATCGAGGCGCTGGACCATTCCGCAGAATGGCGCGACGCCTTTACCGCCGCCATCGAGTCAATTCCCGAAGTGATGGACGCACACCGCATGGCAGGCGAGATGGACTACCTGCTGCGGGTCGCCGTGCGCGATATGGCCGCCTTTGATGCTTTCTATCGGCGGCTGACCGATGCGGTGCCGATCAAGAATGTCACCTCGCATTTCGCGATGGAACGGATCAAACACTCGACCGCTTATCCGATCGACACCAAGACCCGCTAAAGCGCTTGGGGCAGATCGCATAAAATCCGATCTGCCCCGAAGACCTGTTTATTCCGGGAGTTTCCGCACCGCACCGGTGGCCGCAGAGGTGGCGAACAGGCCGTAAGCCTTGAGCGCCGTCGAAATCTTGCGCGGGCGCGGCTTTGCGGGTTTCCAGCCAGCGGCGTCCTGTGCCGCGCGACGGGTGGCCAGTTCAGCCTCTGGCACCGCCAGATTGATCGAGCGGGCGGGGATGTTGATCTCGATCTTGTCGCCTTCCTGAACCAGACCGATCAGGCCACCCGACGCCGCCTCGGGTGAGACATGGCCGATGGACAGGCCCGAAGTGCCACCCGAGAAGCGGCCATCGGTCAGCAGGGCGCAAGCTTTGCCCAGACCTTTGGATTTCAGGTATGAGGTCGGATACAGCATTTCCTGCATGCCCGGCCCGCCCTTGGGGCCTTCGTAGCGGATCACCAGCACGTCGCCCTCTTTGATCTTGTTCGACAAGATCGCCTCGACCGCCGAGTTCTGCGATTCAAACACCCGCGCAGGGCCAGAGAACACGAAGATCGACTCGTCCACGCCCGCGGTTTTCACGATGCAGCCATCGGGCGCGATATTGCCCTTCAGAACCGCCAAACCGCCTTCGGTCGAGAAGGCGTGTTTGACAGACCGGATCACGCCCTTTTCACGGTCAAGGTCCAGTTCGCGGAAGCGGTTCGAGGTGGAAAACGCCACGGTCGTCCGCACGCCGCCGGGGGCGGCAAGGAAGAAATCGCGCACGGTCTGGTGGTTGGTGCGGCTGACATCCCAATGATCCAGCGCGGCCCCCATGGTGGGGGAATGGACGGTGGGGCAATCGCGGTTCAACAAGCCAGCGCTGTCCAACTGGCCAAGAATGGCCATGATGCCACCGGCGCGGTGAACGTCTTCCATGTGAACGTCTTGCTTGGCGGGGGCAACCTTGCACAGGCACGGCACGCGGCGGCTGAGTTGGTCGATGTCGTCCTGATCAAAGTCGATGCCGCCTTCATGGGCTGCAGCCAGAATGTGCAGGATGGTGTTGGTCGATCCGCCCATGGCAATATCCAGCGCCATCGCGTTTTCAAACGCCTGCTTGGACGCCACATTGCGCGGCAGAACCGACTCGTCATTCTGTTCGTAGTAGCGCTTGGCGATGTCGACGATCAGATGCCCCGCCTCGACAAACAGGCGCTTGCGGTCGGCGTGGGTGGCAAGGGTCGATCCGTTACCGGGCAGCGACAGGCCGAGTGCTTCGGTCAGGCAGTTCATCGAGTTGGCGGTAAACATGCCGGAACAGGAACCACAGGTCGGGCAGGCCTCTTTCTCAATCGCGTCAACTTCGGCGTCGGTATAGGCGTCATCGGCGGCCACAACCATCGCATCCACCAGATCGAGCGCCAGTTCGCGGCCCTTCACAAAGGCCTTGCCCGCCTCCATCGGCCCGCCGGACACGAACACGCAGGGGATGTTCAGGCGCATCGCGGCCATCAGCATGCCGGGGGTGATCTTGTCGCAGTTCGAGATGCAAACCATCGCATCGGCGCAATGGGCGTTGACCATGTATTCCACCGAATCCGCGATCAACTCGCGCGAGGGCAGCGAATAGAGCATCCCGTCATGGCCCATCGCAATGCCGTCATCCACGGCGATGGTGTTGAATTCCTTGGCGACACCGCCCGCCGCCTCGACCTCGCGCGCGACCATCTGGCCAAGGTCTTTCAGGTGGACGTGGCCGGGAACGAACTGGGTGAACGAGTTGACGATGGCGATGATCGGCTTGCCGAAATCGCTGTCCTTCATCCCCGTGGCCCGCCAAAGGCCGCGCGCACCGGCCATGTTGCGGCCGTGGGTCGTGGTTCTAGAGCGGTATGCGGGCATGATGCGTTCCTTGTTTGGGGCAGAGTCGGGCTTTGATGCAGCGCATATGACATGGCCTGTGTCGCGGTCTGGATCAAGAGTGCAAACGGCCCCGCGCGAAGGATTGATGGATGGCGAAGGGCGGGCTATGGCTTACTATAACGTTATAGTAGACCGAATCCCCGCCGCTCGAAAGGCCAAGCCATGACCGAAGACCGCATCACCGCCCTTGTGGACCAGATGACGCTGGAGGAGCAGGTCTCGATCCTGTCAGGCGCGGATTTCTGGTCGCTGCCTGCGGTGGAGCGTTTGGGGATTGGCAAGCTGCGGGTGACGGACGGCCCGAACGGCGCACGCGGGGGTGGATCGCTGATCGGCGGGGTAAGGTCGGCCAGCTTTCCGGTAGGGATTGCTTTGGGGGCGACGTGGAACCCCGATCTGCTGGCGGAAATCGGTGCCGCCTTGGCGGATGAGGTGAAATCCAAGGGCGCGCATGTGCTGCTGGCCCCTACCGTCAACATCCATCGGTCGGTCACCAATGGCCGGAATTTCGAGTGCTATTCGGAAGACCCCGAACTGACGGCAGCACTGGCGGTGGCCTATATTCGCGGGCTGCAAGGCCAAGGCGTCAGCGCCACGATCAAGCATTATGCCGGCAATGAAAGCGAGATCGAGAGGACCACGATCAGCTCGAACATCGACGAACGCGCGCTGCGCGAGATTTACCTGCGCCCGTTCGAAGCTGCGGTGAAAGAGGCGGGCGTCTGGGGGATCATGTCCTCTTACAACAAGCTGAACGGCACCTATGCGGCGGAAAACCACTGGCTGCTGACCGAGGTGCTGCGCGGCGACTGGGGCTATGATGGCATTGTGATGTCGGACTGGTTCGGCTCGCGCAGCACCGCCCCCACGGTGAATGGCGGGCTTGATCTTGAGATGCCGGGCCCGACTCGGGATCGCGGGGCGAAACTTGTCGCGGCGGTGCAGGCGGGCGAGGTGTCGCGCGAAACCGTGCGGCTGCGGGCGCTGAACATGCTGCGGCTGATGGCGCGGGTCGGGTCGCTAGACGATCACCGCCCGCATGTGGAACGCGCCGATGACCGCCGCGAACACCGCGCCCTGATCCGGCGCGCGGGTGCCGAGGCTGCGGTGTTGTTGAAGAATGACGGGCTGCTGCCCTTGTCCGCCCCTAAGGGCAAGATTGCTGTGATTGGTCCCAACGCGAAAATCGCGCAGATCATGGGGGGAGGCTCGGCCCAGTTGAACCCGCATTACGCTGTCAGCCCGTGGCAGGGCTTGGCTGCGCGGTTGGGCGAAGATGCGCTGACCTACGCGCAAGGCTGCACCAACCATCGCTGGGAGCCGCTTTGGACCGGCGATCTGACGCTTGATTTCTATGGCACCCCGAACCTGACCGGCCCCGTCGTGCATAGCGAACCGATGACCGAGGCCGCGACGTTCTGGATTCCGCCCTTTGGCGGCGACAAGGTGGACCCCTCCAATTTCTCGGCCCGTATCCGTGGCAGCTATACGCCGCAGGTCAGCGGGGTGCATCGCTTTGGCATCTATTCGGCAGGCTTTTCGCGGATGTTTGTCGATGGCCTTCTGGTGGCCGATGCGTGGTCGGGCTGGAAAAAGGGCCGCACCGTATTCGAGGAAGGCTGTGACGAGGTGGTGGGCGAAGCCGATCTGACCGCAGGCACCGCGCATGACATCGTGATCGAGTTTGGCGTGCGGACTTCGGACAATCTGGTGCTGTCGGCGCTGCGTGCTGGCATTGCGCGCCCGTTGGGCGATGCAGATATTGCCGAGGCCGCGCGGGTGGCGGCGGCTGCCGAAACGGCGGTGGTGTTTGTGGGCCGTTCGGGTGAGTGGGATACCGAAGGCAGCGACCTTGAGGGTATCGGATTGCCAGGGCGTCAGGATGAGTTGGTCGCGGCGGTGCTGGCCGCCAACCCGCGCACGGTGGTCGTGCTGCAAACCGGCGGGCCGGTGGAACTGCCGTGGATGGCAGATGCACCTGCAATCTTGCAGGCTTGGTATCCGGGTCAGGAGTGCGGCAATGCGATTGCCGATGTGCTGTTTGGCGATGCCGAACCCTCTGGCCGTCTGCCGCAAACCTTCCCGAAACGCTGGGAGGACAACCCCACCCGCAGCCAAGACCCCGAGGTTTATCCGGGCCTGAATGGGCATGTCCGCTATGAGGAAGGGCTTTTCATCGGCTATCGGCATTATGACCGGCAAGGTCTGGAGCCGATGTTTCCCTTCGGGCATGGCCTTGGCTATACCAGCTTTGATCTGACCGATTTGCAGGTGGTGGCGTCGGGCGATGGCGCAAAGCTTTCGGCACGGGTGACGAACACCGGTGCGCGGGCAGGCAGCACGGTGGTGCAGGTCTATGTCGGGGATATTGAGTCGTCGGCGCCGCGACCCGCGCGGGAATTGAAAACATTTTCCAAGATTTTACTGGCCGCAGGCGAAACCCGCGAGATCAGCCTTGACCTGCCCGCCCGCGCCTTTGCCTTCTGGGACGATGCCGCGCGGTGCTGGCGGGTAGAGGCGGGCGCATTCCGCATAGAGGCCGGTTTTTCCGCCGCCGATATTCGCGCTGTGGCAGAGCTGGTTTTGGGTGCCAACACGATGGCACCCTGACCGCAGCCCACGTCAAACGACTCTCTGGACATAACTGTCCAGATGCCGCATTCTGTTCCCGACGGTCTGCGGAGGGATGGCATGAAGGCGCATTACAGGGCGGTTGTGATTGGCGGCGGCGTGGTGGGGGCGTCTGTGCTGTATCACCTTGCGAAATTCGGCTGGAGCGATGTCGCCCTGATCGAACGGGCCGAGTTGACGGCAGGGTCAACATGGCATGCGGCGGCGGGGTTTCATGCGCTGAACGCGGACCCGAATATTGCGGCGCTACAGGATTACACGATCCGGCTTTATCCCGAAATCGAAGCTGAAAGCGGCCAAAGCTGTGGGTTGCACATGACCGGCGGCGTCAGCTTTGCCTCGACCCCGGATCGGTGGGAGTGGCTGCAATCGGCTTGGGCGGTGTTTCAGGCGATCGGGGTGGAAACCTCGCGGCTTGTGACGCCCGAGGAAATCCACGCGATGAATCCGTTGCTGGATATGACCGGCATCAAGGGTGGGTTGCATGATGTGGCCGAAGGGTATCTTGACCCGAACGGCACCACCCACGCCTATGCCAAAGCCGCGCAGAAACGCGGGGCCGATGTGATCCTGCGCAACCGCGTGCTGTCGATTGCGCCGCGCGCGGGCGGTGGCTTTGATCTGATGACCGAACAGGGATCGATCTTTGCTGAAAACGTGGTGAACGCGGGCGGGCTTTGGGCGAAACAGGTCGGGCGGATGGTCGGGCTGGATCTGCCCGTGACGCCGATGGAGCATCATTATCTGGTCACCGAAAGCCTGCCGGAACTGGCCGACCGCCGAGACGAGTTGCCCGTGACAGTCGATCTGGACGGGTTTTCCTATGCGCGGCAGGAACAGAAGGGCTATCTGCTGGGCGTTTACGAACGCAATCCGCGCCATTGGCAGATGGAAGGCGCACCGTGGGATTACGGGATGGAGTTGATCCCCGAAGACATCGACCGCATTGCTCCGGAACTGGAGATCGCCTTTGCCCGCTATCCGTCGCTGCAGCGCGCGGGGATCAAGCGGTGGATCAACGGCGCTTTCACCTTCACGCCCGACGGCAATCCACTGGTGGGGCCTGTGGGGCCGCGTGGCTATTGGGTGGCCTGCGGGGTGATGGCGGGGTTCAGTCAGGGCGGCGGCGTGGGCAAGGCCTTGGCGGAATGGATGATCCACGGCACCCCCGCGCAGGATGTTTACGGCATGGATGTGGCCCGCTATGACGCGTTCCATGCCAACCGCGACTACCTGCGCCAGACCACGGGGCAGTTCTATTCCCGCCGTTTCGTGATGACCTTTCCGAATGAGCAACTGCCCGCCGCGCGCCCGCTGAAAACAGCACCCGCCCATGCCGAGATGACGGCGGCGGGCTGTCGCTGGGGCGTAAGCTGGGGGCTGGAGGTGCCGCTGTATTTTGCGCCCTCGCCGGATTTCGTGGAAACCGGCAGTCTGCGGCGGTCCGAGGCGTTTCCGGTGATCGGTGCGGAATGTCAGGCGGTGCGGCAGGCAGCGGGCCTGCTGGATATTTCCGGTTTCTCGCGGTTCGAGGTTTCGGGTGCGGGGGCTGCGGCGTGGCTGGACAGGCTGCTGGCCTCTTCATTGCCCAAAACGGGCCGCGCGCGTCTGGCTCCGATGTTGGCCGAGGATGGTCGGCTGAAGGGCGATCTGACGGTGTTCAACTGGGGCGACGGCACCTATTGGCTGATGGGGTCGTATTACCTGCGCGCCTTCCATTTGCGCTGGTTTGCCGATCATGCTGCGGCAAATGCTGCGGTGCGCGACATTTCCGATGATGTCGTCGGGTTCTCGATCAACGGGCCGCGCGCCCGTGAGGTGCTGGAACGGCTGGCGGGGCCGGTGGGCTTGCCCCTTATGGGCTGTGCCGAGATGGATGTGGGCATGCTGCGGGCCAAGGTGGCGCGGCTGTCGCTGTCAGGCGAGTTGGCCTATGAGATCAACTGCCCTGCGGCCTTCCACAGCACCTTGCGGCGGCAGATTTTGGCGGCGGGGGCGGATCTTGGACTGCGCGAGATCGGCTTCGCGGCGATGCTTTCGCTGCGGCTTGAGAAAAGCTTTGGCATCTGGAACGCGGAGTATGGCCAGTCCTACACGCCCGCGATGACGGGGCTGGACCGCTGGATTGCGGCGGACAAGGGCGATTTCATCGGGCGCGCGGCCTATCTGGCGGCCCCCCCGCCGGAAAGGCGCATCGTGATGCTGGAAGTAGATGCCACGGATGCGGATTGTTCGGGGTTCGAACCGATCTGGCTGAACGGGCAGAAGGTCGGCTTTACCACTTCGGGCGGCTATGGCCACAGCCTGAAACGCAGTTTTGCGTTGGGGCAGGTGCGATCTGATCTGGCGGTGGCCGGGACGGAACTGGGCGTACATGTGGTGGGGCAACTGCGGAAAGCTGTGGTGATCGAGATGTCACCCTATGATCCAGACGGCGAAAGGATGCGGGCATGAGCGCGCCAGAACAGGGGCGTCGCGGCGGGCGGCGGGGCAATCAGGATCGGGGTGGGGCCAACCCTGCGCTGCATGCGGCCTATATAAATCTGAAAAATCCTTTCACGCCGCAGCAGGGTTTCTCGGATGACCAGATTGCAGCAATGCATGACACCGCTTTGCGCGTGCTGGAAGAGTTGGGCATTCGCGTGTTGCTGGACGAAGGCCGCGCGATTTTCCGGACAGGCGGGGCCTTGGTGGATGAAGACAGCCAGATGGTCCGCATTGGCCGCGATATGGTTGAGGCAGCTTTGGCAAGCGCCCCGCGCAGCATCCGTCTGCGCGCCGCCAACCCTGCCCGCGAACAGGATTTCGCAGCAGGATCAACGCTGTTCATGGCGGGCGCAGGCTGTCCGAACGTCTTTGACGCCACGCGGGGCCGTCGTCCGGGATCGAAGCGCGACTATATCGAGACATTGCGGTTGCAGCAGTCGTTCGACGTGATCCACATGCACGGGCCATCGGCAGAGCCGCAGGATGTGGCGGTGAACCTGCGGCATTACACGCTGATGGAGGAACAGCTTTCCAACTGCGACAAACCGCTGTTCGTCTATGCACGCGGGCGCGGGCAGGTGGATGAGGCATTCCAGATGATCCGGCTGGCTTACGGTCTGGACGAGGACAGTTTTCTGAACAACGTCTGGGCGACCACGGTGATCAACACCAACTCGCCGCGTCAGTTGGATATTCCGATGACGCGCGGGATCATCGACTTTGCCCGCGCGGGGCAGCTGACGCTGATCACGCCGTTTTGTCTGGCGGGGGCGATGGCCCCGATCACGGTTTCCGGCGCGTTGGTTCTGCAACATGCCGAGGCGCTGGCGGGCATCACCCTTGCACAACTGGCGCGTCCCGGCGCGCCGGTGGCCTATGGCGGGTTTTCGTCGAATGTGGATATGAAATCCGGCTCTCCGGCCTTTGGCACGCCGGAACATATCCGCGCCAATCTGGGGTCCGGGCAGTTGGCGCGGCACATCGGGCTGCCGTGGCGGTCGGCGACGGGGGCTGCGGCGAATACGGCGGACGCGCAGGGTGCCACCGAAACCGTGATGGCCCTATGGGGGGCGATGCTGGCGCAGGCGACGGTGACGGTGCATGCAGCAGGCTGGCTGGAGGGTGGCCTGACCTTTGGCTACGAGAAATTCATTCTGGACATCGAGGCGCTGCAAACCATTGCGGAACTGTGCCGCCCTGCCCCTGCCGATATGGCCGCCCTTGCCTTTGACGCCATTGCCGAGGTGCAACCGGGCGGGCATTTCTTTGCCTCCGCGCACACGATGGAACGCTATCAGACCGCCTTTTACACGCCGTTGGTAGCCGATCTGTCCAACCACGGTGCATGGACCGAGGCTGGTGCCTTGCGCGCAGATCAACGGGCAACGACGGTTTGGCAAAACACACTTGCCAGTTTTGCGCCACCTGCTGCTTGTGACGGGGTGCGGGATCGGCTTATCGATTGGGTGGCACAGCGCAGCGCAGAAGGCGGTGTCGCCCCCGAGGAATAGGCATGACATCTGACCCGATCAGCACAACGCGCGAAGACTGGCTGGCCGCAGCCTTGCAGATTCTGATCGAAGAAGGCGCGTCGGCAGTCAAGGTGCTGACGCTGGCGCAGCGGTTGGGGGGATCACGTTCCAGCTTTTACTGGTTCTTCAAGGATCGGGATGCCCTGCTTGCTGCTTTGCTGGAGTATTGGAGCGCGCGTAACACCAAGGCCATCACCGACAGGGCCAGCAAGCCTGCGGCTTCGGTCTCGCAGGCGGTGCTGCATGTGTTCGAATGCTGGGCTGATCCGGCCCTGTTCGATGCCAAGCTGGATTTCGCCGTGCGCGAATGGGCGCGGCGTGCGCCGGACATCCGCGAGGCGGTTCATCGCGCCGACGCAGAGCGGTTGTCGGCGCTGTCCGCGATGTTCGCCCGCTTTTGCCCTGATCCGAAAGAGGCCATCGTGCGCGCCCGAACGCTGTATTTCATGCAGATCGGCTACTACGCGCTGGACGTGCAAGAAACCAACGCCCAACGCGGCGCGCTGCTGGAACACTATGTCGAGGTGTTCTCGGGCGAGCAGCCTTCGGCCCCTGACCTGCATTGGTTCATGCAAATCATAGACAAGGCCCATCCGGAAGGTGCAACACAGGTAGGGTAGCACAGCAAGGGTTCGCAGAATGACCAAGGTTTCCCCCAGTTTGCGGCTGCGCGTGGTGTTCGGGCCGGGCGTGATGCTGGGTCCGGGCAAGGCCGAACTGCTGGAGATGATCCACGAAACCGGATCAATCGCAGCGGCGGGGCGGCGCATGAACATGAGCTACAAGCGGGCATGGATGCTGGTCGAAACCATGAATGCCACCTTCCGCGCGCCGGTGGTCGAGGGGTCGCGCGGCGGCAGCAAGGGCGGTGGCGCGGTTGTGACCGAAACCGGAATCGCCGTTCTGGCGGCCTATCGCGCGCTTGAGGCGCATCTGGCCACGGCAGGCAAGGTCGAGATTGATCAACTGACCGCGCTGCTTGGGGATATTCCCGAGGGGAAATAACGGTTGACCCGACACAGCCAAGCGATATGTTTCAAGAAACATTTCGATAAGGGTCAAGATATGCTGCTTTCCCGTCGTCTGCTGTGCAGCCTTGTGCTTGCGCTGACCCCGCTTGCGGCCCTTGGCCAAACCGACACGCCGATCATCGCTGCGGCGTCGGACCTGAAATTCGCCGCCACTGAAATTGCAGCGGCTTTCAAGACCGAAACCGGCATGGAGGTCACGCTTGTCTTCGGCTCCACCGGCAACTTTGCGACCCAGATCAGAGAGGGCGCGCCGTTTCAGATGTTCATGGCGGCGGATGAAACCTATGTGGCCGAGCTTGCCGCCGAAGGGCTGACCCGCGATGCGGGCGCGCTTTATGCCGAGGGGCGGATCGTGATGATCGTGCCGAAAGGGTCCGGCATGCTGGCAGATGGGTCGCTGGAAAGCCTGCGAGCGGCACTGGCGGCGGGTGGCGTTACGCATTTTGCCATCGCCAACCCCGACCACGCCCCTTACGGGTTGCGCGCGCGTGAGGCGTTGCAGCACGCCGGCCTGTGGGAGGCGCTGGGGCCAAAGCTGGTGCTGGGCGAGAATGTATCACAGGCGGCGCAATTTGCCACGTCGGGCGACGCGCAGGGCGGCATCATCGCCTATTCCCTTGCGCTTGCCCCCGAGGTTTCGGCTTTGGGCGACTATGCCCTGATCCCCGCCGCATGGCACAGCCCGTTGCAGCAACGCATGGTGCTGCTGAAATCGGCAGGTCCGGTGGCCGAAGCGTTTTATGCCTATATGAATTCTGACCCTGCGCGTGCGATCATGGAGAGATACGGCTTCGCTTTGCCGCAATGAGGGGTTGATGGACTGGGTTTCACTGTTGCTGTCGCTGCGTTTGGCAGGCTGGACCGTGGCGATCCTGCTGCCTGTCGCGGTCTTTGCGGGCCGCTTTCTGGCCTATCGCAGCTTTGCCGGCAAAGGGCTGGTCGAGGCGCTGGTGATGCTGCCTTTGGTGCTGCCACCCACGGTTCTGGGGTTTTACCTGCTGGTCAGCCTTGGCGCGCGATCCCCCATCGGGCAGGGCTGGCAGGCGCTGTTTGGTGGACCCTTGGTGTTCACCTTTCCGGGGCTGCTGATTGCTTCGGTGATTTTCAACCTGCCATTTGCGATCCAGCCCTCCCAACGCGGGTTTGAATCGATTCCGGTTGCGCTGCGCGAGGCGGCGGCCTGTTGTGGCATGTCTCCGCTGCGCGCATTGTGGCGAGTGGAGCTGCCTTTGGCCTGGCCGGGGCTGATGACGGCGATGGCGCTGACCTTTGCCCATACGCTGGGCGAGTTTGGCATCGTGCTGATGGTGGGCGGATCGATTCCCGGCCAGACCAAGACCATCGCCATTTCGATCTATGACAAGGTGCAGGGCTTTGACATGACGGGGGCGGCGGTGATGTCCGCGACCCTGCTGGCGATTTCTTTGGTTACGATCTGGCTGACCTTCTGGCTGTCGGCGCGGCTGGGCAGAAGGCTGTCCTGATGGCGCTTGAGGTGATGGCACAGGCCGAAGGGCCGATCCCGCTGAACGTGGCGTTCCGGGTGGAGCCGGGCGAGTTGGTGGCGCTGGTCGGTCCCTCCGGTTCCGGCAAATCAACGCTGCTGCGGACAATAGCGGGACTGTGGACACCGCAGGCGGCGCGGGTCACGGTGGGCGGGTCGGTCTGGCTGGACAGCGCAGCCGGGATCAACCTGCCACCGCATCAGCGTCATCTGGGGATGGTGTTCCAGTCCTACGCGCTGTTCCCGCATATGACGGCGGCGGCGAATGTGATGGCGGCGATGCCCGCCCGCCCCAAGGCAGAAAACAGGGCCGAGGCGCAGCGGCTTTTGGCGCTGGTCAATCTTGCCAGCTTGGGCGCGCGCTATCCGGCTGAACTGTCGGGCGGCCAACAACAGCGGGTCGCCGTGGCCCGTGCTTTGGCCCGCAACCCGCAAGTGCTGCTGCTGGACGAGCCGTTTTCCGCCGTGGATCGCGCCACGCGGGAAGGGCTTTATGCCGAGATTTCTGCGCTGCGGGGCAGCCTGAACATGCCTGTGGTTCTGGTCACCCATGACATCGCTGAAGCGCAGCTTTTGGCGGATCGGATGGTGGTGATCGAGGCGGGGCAAATGCTGCGCGATGGCACCACCGCCGAAGTGATGTTTGACCCGACGGTGCTGCGCGCGATGGGTATTCGGGACGCCGGATCAGCGCTGCAAGCCCGCATCGCCGCACAGGAAGAGGATGGGCTGACGCGGCTGGAAACCGCTGCGGGGCCGATCTGGCTGCCGCGTGTTGATGGCGCGATAGGAACTGCGGTGCGGGTACGGATCATGGCGCATGAGGTGATCTTGTCGCGCAACCGCCCCGAAGGGCTGTCGGCGCTGAACATCCTGCCCGTCACAGTTCATGCGGTGATGCAGGGCGATGGTCCGGGTGTTCTGGTAGAGTGCCGCGCGGGCGACGCGCCGCTTCTGGTTCGCATCACCCGACGCTCGGCCATAGGGCTGGGGCTTGCGCCCGGCGTGAGCTGTTATGCGATCCTCAAATCCATGTCGGTGGCGCGGGATCAGGTTGGCTTGGCATCCGTGATATAGCCTTGGCCCAAGAGGAAACCCGGCCCCTTTTGCAGGGGCCGGGTCGGTGCCGTGATCTGAAGATCAGCGCTGGTTCTGGCCCATGCGGGCAAAGGCTGCCGGATCGCCCGACCGCAACCGGCTGGCCATCATATAGCCAATGAGGCCACCCAGAGGGATCAGGCAGGGCAGCACGATGCCCAAGATTCCGCCTGTGGTGCCGGTCAGATCGCCAAAGTTCAGGAAGACATAAACGAACAGCACCACCATGATGGCGCCCGACAGGACCGGCAGGATCAGGCTTGCCAGTATGCCGACATTCGTTTGGGTCTTGCGGAAGAAGGCCACCACCGAAAGTGCGGTGATCGACATCATCCCCAGCACACCCAGAACGCCGATCTGGCTGATCCATGTGAACATGTTCAGGATCGGGTCCAGCCCTGCCAGCGCAAAGACCGCGATAGCGATCACCGACATGATGGTTTGCACGACCGATCCGACATGCGGGCTTTGGTGTTCGGCATGGGTATTGCCAAAAGCAGAGGGCAGCAGCCGTTCACGACCGGCAACATAGCTGTAGCGGGCGATGTAGTTGTGGAAGGCACTCAGCGCCGCAAACAGGCTGGATACCAGCAACAGGCCCGCAATCATGGCAACCGTGCCGCCGACATATTGCCCCGCCAGTTCAAAGAAATAGCTGGTCGGATCGGCCAGCCCGCCAACGGTTTCCTGCAACTTGTCCGTGCCGACGGCAACCACCATCAGCCATGTGGTGAACACGAAGAACAGCCCGATCATCAGGACCGAGATATAGGTCGCGCGCGGGATGGTCTTTTCGGGGTCGCGCGCCTCTTCGGCATAGATCGTGGTGGCCTCGAACCCGATGAACGAACCAAGGCAGAACAGGATCGACGCCGAAAGCGAACCGCTGGTGATGGCCTCATAGTTGAAGAAGTCAAAGGACAGGCCTTGCGGGCCGCCGTTGCCAAGGATGGCGAAATCGACGATCAGCACGATCAGGTATTCAAGACCCACCAGCAGGATCATCACCTTGGCCGACAGATCGACCTGCCGATAGCCCAGCACGGCCACCAGCGCCGTGGCGATCAGGCTATAGGCCCACCACGGCAGGTTGATGCCCATTGATCCGAACACCCCTGCCGACACGCCGCCCAGCAGGCCCAGCAGACCGAACTGCATGGCATTGTAAGAGAACAGCGCCATCATCGACACTGCACCGCCCATGCGCCCGCCCAAACCGCGCGCGGCATAGGCATAAAAGGCGCCCGCGTTGCTGACATGGCGCGACATGGCGACATAGCCGACCGAAAAGGCCAGCATCACGAGTGTCATAAAGAGGAATGTCGCAGGCATCCCCGCGCCGTTGCCGATCAGAAAGGCAATCGGCACCGCCCCCGCCACCCCTGTCAGCGGAGCCGCCGCCGAGACGACCATGAAGGTCACGGCAATCAGCCCCAGTGAATTCTTGCGGAGCTGGTTTGCCCCTTTGTCCGGTCTTTCTGTCATTTGCGTTCCCTGTTCACTGATATGCGCCGGTCTTTGCCGGCTTTGGTTTTCCGCCCGTAACGGGTCGGATTTCGGGGATCTCCCCTAAAACTGCACCGCCCGCCGATAGGCGCGCTGGCCATAGAGCAAGGCGGCCGGTTGGTCCGACAGCCACACCGATGTCACTTTGCCCACGATGATGTAGTGGGTTTCCCACAGCAAGGCCGTTGCAAGGCGACATTCGAAATTTGCGGTGGCCCCCGCCAGAACGGGCTGACCTTCTGGGCCGGCATGCCAGTCGGCCTGTTCGAACCGCGCGGGCGCATCCGCCTTGGCGCGGCCTGCGAATAGATCGGACAGCGCCTGCTGGTCTTCGTGCAAAAGGTTGGCACAAAAGGCGCGGTTCTTCAGGATCGCCGTGGCGGCTGGGCTAAGGTGATGGATGCAGGCCAAAAGGGACGGCGCATCGCCATCCGCCGAGACGGATGTCAGCGATGAGATGGTCACCCCGAACCGCCCCGCCTCGCCATCGGTCGTTGCCACGGCCACAAAGGTGGCGGCGCGGCTCATGCCTTCCAGAAAGCGGTTTCGCAGGTCTTGCATGGCGGTCATCCCAGATCGAAAAAGCGTTCCAGTTCCACATCGGGAACCTTCTTGCGGAATTCGTTGTATTGGCTTTCACGGGTCGAGCTGAACGCCTCGACAAAGCGGGGGCCAAGCCAGTCTTTCGCAAAATCCGATCCGCGCAGGCGGTCGATGGCCTCGGGCATGGAACGGGCGAAATCGCGCGGCGGAGTTTGGGAATAGCCGTTGCCAAGGGTTTCGTCATCCGGCTCGATCTGTTCGATAATGCCTGCGACCCCTGCGGCAATGGTCGCCGCGGCGGTCAGGTAGGGGTTCGTGTCCGCCCCCGGCAGCCGGTTTTCCACCCGCAAAGACCCCGCATCATGGCCAACAAGCCGGAAGCAGGTGGTGCGGTTTTCATAGCCCCACGTCAGACCGGGCGGCGCAAAGGTGCCGGGCGCAAAGCGGCGGTAGGAATTGACTGTGGGCTGGCACAGCAGGGTCAGATCACCGATATAGCGCTGCAAGCCGCCCAGAAAATACCGGAAGGTCTGCGAGACGTTGTTCTTCTGCGACGGGTCGAAGAACACCGATTTGCCCGCCTTGTCCTTCAAGGACACATGCACATGGATCGACTGGCTGTCAGCGTGTTCGGTCCAGCGCGGCATGAAGGTGACGCATTTGCCTTGCCGCTGCGCCAGTGCGCGCAGGAAGTTCTTCAGCAGCACCAACTGGTCGGCAGGCTCCAGCCCCTCACCCGCCGCGATGCAGGCCTCAAGGAAACCGCCGCCGATTTCCTCGTGCATCTTGGCTAGATTGATTTTCAGCGGGATGCACATTTCGGCAACCGCCTCATACCATTCGGTTTGCTGCACCTGATACAGCACCAGATCGTGACTGTTGTGCTGCGTCGCGGTTTTCAGGTTGCGATAGCCCTTGGCGCGCGCGCTTTCGGGGGTTTCGTCGAACAAGGTATATTCCAGCTCCATCCCGTATTTCGGCACCAGCCCCGCCGCATCGGCCCGCGCCAGCACCCGTTTCAGGATGGAACGCGGGCAAAACTCGGAGGTAGCGCCGGAATAGTTCGACAGCACCAGCATGTCATACCCCGGTTTCGACCACGGCAGACGCCGCACCGTTGCAGGGTCCAGCAGCAAGGGATCGTCATGGAAATCGGAATCGCCATCCGACACGCCGGGGATCACCTGCACCACATCGGTCGGGTCAAGCGCCAGCGTCACGGGGGCCATGCCCATGCCGTTGCGGGCAATGCCTTTCAGGCTGCCGGTGGACACCATCTGCCCGCGCAAAAGCCCGTTGGTATCGGTCATCGCCACGGTGGCAAAACGGGCGGCCGGATCGGCGATATAGTCGTCAAGGGTCATGGTTCACCTGTTGGCATGGGATGGGCGCTTAGAAGCGTCTCTAATGTGGCAAGGTCTGTGGCGGGATCGGTCGCATAGGCTTTCAAGAAAACCCGCAGACCGTTGTTAATATAGCGGGCCAGAACGTCCTGCCCGAGATCGAGATCAGGCTGATACAGCGCCTGCGTTCTGGGGGCCGACAGGATCAGGCCCCAGAGATCCTGCGCGGCCAGTTCGGCATCATCAAAGGCCAGCCGCCCTGCGCTGCGCTGTTGGTCAAGATAGGCCATAATGCCCTTCAGCAACCGGTCCGGTCCCGAAGTCTGATAGGCCCGACCGATTTCGGGAAAGCGCTGCACCTCGCCGATGATCAGGCGGGCCAGTGACAGCAGATCTGGCCGCATCACGGTGCGCGCGTAATCCCATGCGAAGGCATGCAGATCGTGAACCATGCCATCAGCCGAGGGGTGTTCGAAAACGTCCAGCATCTGATCGCGCTTTTGCAGCATCATCGCCGAGAAAAGTTGATCCTTCGACTCGAAGTATTGGTAAAGCGTCGGCTTTGTCAGGCCCGCCGCTGCGGCAAGCCCGTCCATCGTGGCACCGGAATAGCCGGTTTCGGAAAACACCTTTAGCGCCGCGTCGAGAATCCGCCGCTCTTTCGCAATCCGGTTTTGCTGGCGGCGGGGCAGACCGGTCATTGTGGTAACCTGCGAAGGAAGTCGATCAGAGTGCGGCTGTAGGCTTCGGGCTGTTCGACGTTGCAGACGTGGCCTGCATCCGCGATCACCTCGAAGCGCACGTCGGGCTGCGGGGCGCTGTCCCAGATCCGGCCCGCCACGCTGCGGATTTCGGCGGGTGGCGCAAGGCGGTCATGCTGGCCTGTCATCATCAGAACCGGCATGGTCAGGCGGGCAAAATCGAACCGCTCCAGCGGGTTGGTAAAGCAGACCAAGGCATCGCGGTAGGTGCTGGCGGAAATGGCCGCCATTGATGCCAATAAAGCCTGTCGCGTGGCCTCGGTTGCATTCGGCCCTGCCAGAACCTTGACAACGGCGGGCGCGAAATCGGCCGGAACCTGCCCTGCGTTCAAGGGAACCTCGCGGCTGACACGGAAAGCCTCGCGTTCATCCGGTCCTGCCTCGGACATGCCGGTACAACCACCCGACAGCACCAGACCGGCCAGCATTTCAGGGTGCCGCATGGCAAAGGATGTGGCGATCCAAGACCCGTAAGACAGCCCGCACAGCACCAGCTTGCGCGCGCCCAGCACATCGCGGAGGCGCAGAATATCCTCGCAATAGTCATCCACTGTAGACTGACGCGCGCCCAAGGAACTGCCGCCATAGCCCCGCAGATCCAGCGCCGCCGCCCGCATCACCGACCCGACTGCGCCCAGTTGCTGCGCCCAATTGCTGCGGCCGCCGCCGATACCGTGCAGGAACAGGCACAGCGTGTCTTGCCCCAGATCGGGCGTCACCGACAGGGCAAGCCGTGGCAGATCGTCGATGGTCAGCGATTTAAGGGCAACCGGCACAGGCATGTCTTGCGCCGGAGCGGCCTGAACGACAGCTTTGCCAAGCGCAGCAATGCCATCATTGAAAATACTTTTCGTTCCATTGCAGACCTGCGCCACCCGCGTAGCAGGGCCGTGGACAGTCGCTGTCCAAGTAATCGCGCTGCCCCCGTCTTCCGCCGGTGAAACCGTCATGCGGGCATTGTAGGACTCGATCCCCGCGATGCCCTGCAGATGGCGGTAGGCCAGCGTGCGGTCGCTGTCGCTGAAATAGGTCAGTTGCTCGCGGTAAAGCGTGTCCTCGCCGTGGGTGGTAAAGGCGCGGATCAGCGCGCCTTGCGGGCCATGCTCGGCCTTTGCTGTGGCAATGGCGGGATGCCACGTGCCGCAGAAATCCCGCGCCACCGACCAGACCGCTTCGGGACTGGCCGGCAGGATGCCGTGACAATGGACCTGATCGCGCGCCATAGCCTAGCGCAGCCCCTTCAAGGAACCGGCATCGCCGCGCCACAAGGACGACCGGCCTGCGCCTTCGTCACCGGGGGCTGTGTCGATCTCGTCCATTTCATAAAGCGCCAGAACGCCCAGATAATCCTCCATGATTTCAGAGGTATAGGGCAACATCAGTGCGCCGCAGCGGCTGTCGCGATACATCCGCTCCAGCGGCAGGGATTTAAGCATCGACTGCCCGCCACAGGTTCGGATCGCAAGCGCGGCCAGTTCCTGCGCGCCCTCCATCACGTTATACTGCGCGGCATACATCCGCATCACCTCGGCCTTGGTCGGGAAGCCTTTCGCCTCGGAGAACGCCTGCCACCACAGCGCGCGGATGTTGGCAAGACGCGTATACATCTTGCCCACGGTGATCCGCTTGGTCGCATACATGCGGCGGTCGATCGGGGGTTGGCCGGGGATCTGGCCCTTGAGGTAATCAACGGTGAAGTCATAAGCCCCTTGCGCGACCCCCATATAGGTGGGCGACAGGGTGGCCATCATATGCGGGTAGTTCGGCAGGGTTTTGCCAAAAATGCCGCGCGGCATCAGCATGTCTTCTTCGGTGACAAAGACGTCCTTAAGGATCAGATCGCGCGAGTTGGTGCCGCGCATCCCCAGCGGGTCCCAGTCGCCCTTGACAGTCAGGCCCGCCGCGTCTTTGTGAACCACAAACAGCACGGTGTCCTCGTGGCGGGGCTCGACGCCTTCGAACACCTCTGTGCAAACGATGGTGTAGTAATCGCAATAGCCCGCAAGGCTGGCGAATTTCTTGAAGCCGCTGATCTTCCAGCCGCCCTCAACCTTGCGGCATTGGGTCTGGTTTGGCTTTGACGTCCAGTTCTGACCACCTTCGGAAATCGGCTGCGAATAGATCGCGCGCTCGGCAATGGCGCGGCGGAACTGGCGTTCGCGCAGCGGGGCAAAGGCAGCGCGCTCGGCATCGGTCAGGTTCGGCATTTCGAACATGAAGCGCGACCATGCCATCGACGAATTGTGCATGTTGAAGGTCAGCGCGGTCGCGCCGCAGTATTTGGCAATCTCGGCCCCGACCATGGCATATTCGAACATGGAAAAGCCCAAGCCGCCAAATTCGACAGGGATGCACAGGCCAAGAAAGCCCTCGTCCGCCAGATCGCGGTAGTTTTCGACGGGGAAAGACGCATCAATGTCGATCTGGGCCGAGCGTGGGGCAAAGCGTTCGCGGCCCAATTCGTTCACGCGGCGCAGCTTTTCCACCACTTCGGGGCGGATGCGGGACAGGTCGTAATAGTCGGCGATATCGCTCATGTCAGTCTCCCTGCGGGCGCGTTACAGCGCCAGATCTCCTTGAAGGACGCCGTTTTGCACGACGACCTGACCATCCAGTGCGATGGTGCAATTCCGCATCGGCAGGTCGAAATGACCCAGCGTGTAGCGGCCGGCATATTGGTTGGCGCCCGTGGACCACAGGAAGGAACCTGCCAAGGCGCGGAACTCGACCGCCTGCATGTCGCGCTTGTCATACATCGCGGCGCTGACCCATTTGGCACCGGGGTTCATGCCCCAGCCGACGTGGCTTAGGCCAAAGGCGTTGCGGTCTTCCCATGCGTCCATGTATTCGCGCAGGTGCAGCGCATCAATGCCGTCGCCTTTGATGGAGGTCACGAAATCGTCCTGAATGGTGAAATCGATCTGGCTGGTCAGAGTGGTCTTGAACGTCAGGTTCATATCGCCCACGCCCATCACGATCCGCCCGTTGACTGCATTCTTGCCGGGGAATGCAAGGCACAGCCCGCCCGGCCAATGCGCCACAGATCCCGGCGTGGTGCCGAAACCTGCTGTTCCGCCACAAGGCGCGCCGCGCAGATCAATAGTCAGATCGGTGCCAAGCGCCGAAGTGACCCGCATTTCAGACGCCTCGCGCAGCATCTGGATGCCAAGCTGCACTTTCGGGCCGTGTTCAGCCTTGGGTTCGGTGCGTTCCAGAATCTCGGGGTGTTCATTGGTGATGACCAGAAGGCGGGCGCGGCCTGCCTCTTCGATTTCGGGCCATTCGGGGGCGTGGATCAGCCCTTCGACGGTGCAATCGACCACAACGTCAACCAGCTTCAGTGCCTCGATCACCGCGCGGTTTTGTTGGATCGCCCATGAGGTGCCGGTGGATTTCACCGGAACCGGCGCGGTTTGCGGCGGGGTCGGCATCTGGATCATGCAGAACTCGGCCCCCAGATCATACAGCGCCAGCTCCGACAGATGCACCAGAACCGGACGCGACTGGGTTTCCGAGATCAGCGCCACTTGCGTTCCTTTGCCGATGCCGTTCAGCGCGAACACCCGCCGGAACGCCGCCAGCCATTTGCCCTCGATCCGTTCCTGCAGCATCGCTTCCTCCAGTTTTCCGTTGACGATTCGTCGCCGGTATATTTCTTTACTCTTAAGTTAAGTTTTTCGTCTGGACGTACGTCTGTCAACATTATTTTCGAAAATAATGAACCTTGCGAAAAACTAGAGGGTATCGGCCTGCAGCTTCGCCCATGTCGGGCGATCAAGGCTGAAGGTGTCATGTGTGCGGATGTAATCGCTGCCAAAAGACCGCGCGACCAGATCCAGCGCATCGGTCAACACATGGCCACGCGCCGCATCCTTTACAAAGCGGTCGTCGATATGAACGGCCAGAACGCGGCCAATGACGACGGTTTGCTGTGGCCCTGTCACCACCGATGACAGCGACACACATTCAAACGCCACAGGGCTTTCGGCAATGCGGGGCGGAGCGATATGGGTGGAAGGCAGGGTTTCCAAGCCCGCCAGCGCCAACTCATCTACCCCGCGCGGGGCGTCAACGGCGGTCAGGTTCATCGCGGCCACCAGCCGTTCCGGCACCAGATTAATGACGAACTCACCCGTGTCCAGAATGTTGCGGGCAGTGTCCTTGAAGCCCCGTTCAGGATCGGCCAGCAGGCCAAGCGCGATGGTGGGCGGGGCCGATCCCATCACATTGAAAAAGCTGTAGGGCGCGGCGTTGACCTGCCCTTGTTGGTCCTTGGTCACCACCCAAGCAATCGGGCGCGGCACCACTGTGGCGGCCAGAAGCTTGTAGGCGATGGCGGTGCCTACCTTGTCCAGATCAAAGCGCATCAGACCTCGCGCACGGCTGTTTTCGGTTTGGTATCCACGGCAAGCTGGAACACATCGGGCCGCCCGTAATGGCCTGTCACATCGAAATCGAACTTGGCGCGCATCACCTCATCAGGGTCTATGCTGGCATAAAGGATGGTCTCGCCGCTGAAATCAGGGCCAGCCAATACGCGGCCCAAAGGCCCGATGATCGCTGATCCGCCGCGCATCATCACGGTGTCAGGATCGTTCCCCAGCGCGCTTTCATGCTCTGCGCCATAGGCCGCGCGGGTGATGTGCTGGCAGGCGGTCAGAACGAAACAGCGGCCCTCCAGCGCGATATGCTGCATGGTGGCAAGCCATGTATCACGGTCATCTGCGGTCGGCGCGCAGTAAAGCGTAACGCCTTGGTGATACATATGCATCCGCAGCGCGGGCATATAGTTTTCCCAGCAGATCACCGCGCCGATGGTGCCAAAGTCGGTCTGGAACACCGGCATGGTAGAGCCATCTCCAAAGCCCCAGATCAGGCGTTCGCCCGCCGTGGGCATGAGCTTGCGATGCTTGCCGACCAGCCCCTTGGCGCCGTCAAAGTAAAGCACAGTGCAATACAGGGTAGCGCCATCACGTTCGATCACGCCCACCACAGCGAAAGCGCCGGTTTCGGCGGTCGCCTCGGCCAGAAGCGCAACCTCTGGCCCGTCCAGATCAATGGCCGCAGCGTGGTAGCGGGCAAAGGCGGCGCGGCCTTCGGGTTTGCGCATCCCGATGGGCGCGCCAAAGCTGGCACCCTTGGGATAGCCGCCGATCAACGCCTCGGGGAATACCACCAGCCGCGCGCCACTGGCGGCGGCCTGCCGCATAGAGGCGGCAGCCTTTTGCGCGGTGGCCAGCGGATCATCGGGAAGTGCCGCGATCTGGGCAACGGCAACGATGTAAGTCATGCAGGCGGTCCTTTCGTGGCGAAGGCAGGGGGCCAGCCCCCTGACCACATTGGCAAGCCAATGTGGCTTACCCCCGGAGTATTTGGGCCAAGATGAATTCAGTCCGGAGTCGCATTGACGACAGGATGACGGATTGTGCCGATGCCTTCAACGCTGGCGACAACGACATCGCCCGGCCACATCCATTCCTGCGGGGTGCGTCCCGCGCCCACGCCTTCGGGGGTGCCAGAGGCGATGATGTCACCCGGTTCCAGCGTGATGCCAGACGAGATGTCGGAGATCAGCGTATCTACCTTGAACAGCATGTGCCGCGTGTTTGATCGCTGCTTTTCGACGCCGTTCACCGTCAGCCAAAGGTCCAGCACTTGGGGGTCGGGGATTTCGTCGGCGGTGACGATGCAGGGACCAAAGGGCGCATAGGTGTCTTGGCCCTTGGAAAAGATCCACTGACCCGCGCGGCGGTTGTCACGGGCCGATACGTCGATCATCACGGAATAGCCGAACACATGCGCCAGCGCGGTTTCGCGGGTGACGCGGCGGGCGGTGGTGCCGATGATCACGGCCAGTTCCACCTCCCAATCAAGCTGTTGGGTGATCTTGGCGTTATGCTCGATCCCCTGCCCCGGCCCGATCACGGTTGTTGGCGGTTTCGAGAAGATCACCGGCTGTTTCGGCAGGTCTTTCGAAGTGTCCAGCGACGCCGCACTTTCGGCGACGTGTTCGACATAGTTCAACCCGATGCCGAAGATATTCTTGCGCGGACGCGGGATCGGGGCCAGCAAGGTCACATTCGCCAAAGCCGTTGCAGAACCGGGCGCGAAATCACCGTCGGCCTCATCCAGACAGGCGCGCAGCAGGGCAAGGCCGGGGCGGCCCGCGTCGATCAGGCCCAGCATGGTGTCGGGCAACACCTCGCCCATGCTGTCGGCCAAGGCGGCGACATCGACAACCAGATCATCCAGCAGCACGCCAAGACGGGCGGCACCCTCGACATGGGCGCGGTAGGTCACAAGTTTCATCGGATTTCCTCACAAGATCGGCTGATAGCCGCCGTTTTCACCAAAGGCCTGTTCGCGATACAGGCCCAGCGCCCGCATCACGGGCGTATCTGACAGACAGAACAGGCAGGCATCTTCGCCCGCCTGATCGTTGACATGTTCATGCCAAGCCCATGACGGCACACAGAAGATATCGCGTTCCTGCCAGTCGAACCGCTTGCCGTTGATGATGGAATGGCCCTTGCCCTTGGCGACATGGTAAAGATAGCTGCCGGTATGGCGATGCGCCTTGGTGTGTTCGCCTGCGCGCAGCATCTGCATGCTGGCCCCCAGCGTCTGCATCACCGGACCGTTCGTCACCGGGTTCACATATTCCATCATCACCCCGTCATAGGGCGAACCATCGGTGCAACCGGCGTATTTGCTTAGCGCGTCATAGGTGGGCAGCCATTCATATTTGAACATCGGGCTGTAGCCTTTGGACCACGCCCCGCCCGAAGGCGTCAGCCCTGCGTTGCCCCATGTCTTGGTCATATCATCCACCGCATAGCCCACGGCCTGCGATAGGTCGGGGTGGACCTCGTAGAAATTGGCCTCCATCGCGTTGACGAAGGGGATGTCCAGACCGTCCTGCCACAGGCAGGTCGTGCCTTCGGCGGCCACGCCATGTTCGTGCCATGTGCCGTTGGGCGTCAGCACAAAATCATTCGCGCCAAGTGTCATCTTGTGGCCATCCACCACCGTGTAGGCGCCGCTGCCTTCCATGATGAAACGGATCGCGCTTGCGGAATGACGGTGGGCGCTGGCCACCTCGCCGGGCTTCATCACTTGCAGGCCTGCATAGATCCAGCCGACCGCAGCCGCCACATCGCTGCGGCCCGGATTGTTCAGATAGATCACCCGCCGCCCCGCCTTTTCCGGCGTCACCAGATCAATCGAGCGCAACACATGGTCGCGCAATTCGCGATAGCGCCAGACCACCGGCACCGACTGGCTTTTCGGCTCCCACGGTTCGATCTTGTTGGCCACGGTCCAAAGCGCGCCAGCACTTAGCTTGTCGAGATCGTTGTAATAGGCCAGCAGTTCGGGCGTATCTTCAACATTGGCGCGGCCTGCGACATCCTCGCGGTGGTTCTCATGGGGTTTTGCCATTGCAACATCCTCCTTGGTTCGCGCCTAGGATGCCGAGGTTCTTTTTCGCAAGCAAGCATGATTTTCGAAAATCTTGGAATTGCCAAGCAATCTGAGGAAAGCCATACTGGGCAAGACAATGAAAGCACGAGCATGACCCTTGCGGAAAAAGCCTATGAGTCCTTGCGCCACGACATCATCCGTGGTGCGTTTCAGGCTGAACAGCCTTTGCGTCTGGCCGATCTGAAAACCCGCTATGACATGGGGTTTTCGCCGCTGCGCGAGGCGCTGAACCGGCTTCAGGCCGAACGGCTGGTGGTGGCCGAGGCCTTGCGCGGCTTTAAGGTGGCGGGGCTTTCGGTGGCGGAATTGCAGGATGCCACCCGCACACGCATCATGATCGAATCGCAGGCGCTGCAAATGGCGATTGCGCGCGGCGATGATGCCTGGGGCGCAAAGATTGTCGGCGCGCTTTATGCCCTGAAGGCGCAGGCGGCGCGAAGCGGGGCTGACAAGGACGTGTGGGAGCTTGAAGCCCGCCACCACGCCTTTCACCGCGCGTTGTTGGAGGCCTGCGGGTCTGACTGGCTGCTGGAGTTTTTCGAACGCCTTTACGCCGCGACCGAGCGGTATCGGATTCCGATTTTGATTGAGTCGGACGTGCCGACGGGGCGCGATATTCAGGCCGAACACACAGCCTTGGCCGAGGCGGCAATCGGACGAAATGCGGACTTGGCGGTGGACCTGCTGCGCGATCATTACACCCGCACGGCGGATACCATTCTTGGCCTGATGGATGCGCCCAAGCCAAAGCGGCGGAAGTAAAGGCGCCCTGACGCGACCTTTACGGGCCGCGTCAGGACAGTCTTGGGGTCAGGCCAGATCAAACCGATCTGCGTTCATCACCTTGGTCCATGCGGCCACGAAAGCGCGCACGAAGGCGGCTTCGGAACCGGACTGAGCATAAACCTCGGCCAGCGCACGCAGTTGCGAGTTCGAACCGAACACCAGATCGGCGCGCGTGCCGGTCCATTTCACCGCACCCGTCGCGCGGTCATGGCCTTCGTAGACGCCATTCGCAGCAGGTTTCCACGCAAGGCCGTTGTCCAGCAGATTTACGAAGAAGTCGTTGCTCAGCACGCCTTTACGGGTGGTGAACACGCCATGCTGTGCGCCGCCTGCGTTGATGTCCAGCACACGCAGGCCACCAACCAGAACGGTCATTTCCGGCGCGGTCAGGGTCAGAAGCTGCGCGCGGTCGATCAGCAGCTCTTCGGCGGAAACCGAGTAATCTGCCTTGAGGTAGTTGCGGAAACCATCGGCCTGCGGCTCCATCACGGCAAAGCTTTCCACGTCGGTCTGCTCTTGGGTCGCATCGGTGCGGCCTGCGGTGAAGGGAACCTCAACCGCATGACCGGCGGCTTTGGCGGCGGATTCAACCGCTGCCGAACCGGCCAGAACGATCAGGTCGGCCAGCGACAGCGATTTGCCCGACGCTGCGTTGAACGCGGTCTGGATGCCTTCCAGCGCGGCCAGCACTTTGGCCAGCTGCGCGGGTTGGTTCACGTCCCAGTCCTTCTGCGGCGCAAGACGGATGCGCGCGCCATTGGCCCCGCCCCGCTTGTCCGACCCGCGGAAGGTCGAGGCCGAGGCCCAAGCCGTTGCCACCAGTTCAGAAACCGTCAGGCCCGAGGCCAGAACCTTTGCCTTCAGCGCAGCCACATCGGCGGCGTCGATGGCCTTGCCCATCGGGGCGGGGATCGGGTCTTGCCAGATCAGGTCTTCGGCCGGAACTTCCTTGCCCAGATACAGCACTTTCGGCCCCATGTCGCGGTGGGTCAGCTTGAACCACGCGCGGGCAAAGGCATCGGCAAAGGCTGCCGGATCTTGGTGGAAGCGGCGCGAGATCGGGCCATAGATCGGGTCGAACCGCATTGCCAAGTCAGCGGTCGTCATCATCGGGCGGTGTTTCACAGCCGGATCATGCGCGTCGGGGATCATGTCCTTGTCAGCCACATCCTTGGCGGCCCACTGGTTTGCACCTGCGGGGGATTTCACCAGTTCCCATTCGTAACCGAACAGCATGTCGAAATAGCCGTTGTCCCAAGTGGTCGGGTTCGGCTTCCACGCGCCTTCGATGCCGGAGGTGATGGTGTGAACGCCCTTGCCGGTGCCGAAATCGTTCTTCCAGCCCAGACCCTGTTCCTCAATCGAGGCACCTTCGGGGGCAGCGCCGACCAAAGCCGCATCACCTGCGCCATGCGCCTTGCCAAAGGTGTGACCACCGGCGACCAGCGCGACGGTTTCTTCGTCATTCATCGCCATACGGCCAAAGGTGTCGCGGATGTCGCGGCCCGAGGCTACCGGATCGGGGTTGCCATCGGGGCCTTCGGGATTGACGTAGATCAGGCCCATCTGCACGGCGGCCAGCGGGTTTTCCAGCGCACGATCACCGGAATAGCGGCTGTTGGCCTTGTCGCTGGTGGCCAGCCATTCGGTTTCGGCACCCCAGTAGATGTCCTCTTCCGGCTCCCACACATCGGCGCGACCGCCGCCGAAACCAAAGGTCTTGAAGCCCATCGATTCCAGTGCGGCGTTGCCCGCGTAGATCATCAGGTCGGCCCAGGACAGGCTGTTGCCGTATTTCTGCTTGATCGGCCACAGCAGGCGGCGGGCCTTGTCAAGGTTGCCGTTATCCGGCCACGAGTTCAGCGGTGCGAACCGCTGGGTACCAGACCCTGCACCGCCACGGCCATCGCCGGTGCGATAGGTGCCAGCCGAGTGCCACGCCATACGGATGAACAGCGGGCCATAGTGGCCCCAATCTGCCGGCCACCAGTCTTGCGAGGTGGTCATCAGCGCGAACAGATCGGCTTTCAGCGCGTCGAGATCAAGTTTCTTGAATTCTTCCGCATAGTTGAAATCCGCACCCATCGGGTTCGAAGCCGCCGAATTCTGGTGCAGAATTTTCAGGTTCAACTGGTTCGGCCACCAGTCCCGATTCGAACGGACGCTCGAAACCGTGTGCTTGCCGCCGCCGTGCATCACCGGGCATTTGCCCGCGCCTGCAGTGTTATTTCCGTCCATTTTGCTCTCCAATCATGGCTGCGAATGCTTGAAATCAGACATGGGCGCCCTGTGCCATTGGCAGCCCGATGCTGTCTTGGCATGTGTCTAGCAAAATCCGGCGATTAGTTTAAGTTGTATTTACTGATTGTAACGATAAGATACAATTATGATAAACCTGACCCTGAAACAGTTCCGCTATTTCGAAGCCTTGGCCCGCCATGGCCATTTTGGCCGCGCCGCCGAGACGTGTTCCATTTCGCAGCCCGCCCTGTCGATGCAGATCAAGGAAATGGAAGAAATGCTGGGAACCGAGCTGTTCGAGCGCGGGTCAAGGCAGGTTCGTCTGACCAATTTCGGCGAAGACCTTGCCCTTCGGGTGCGATCGATCCTGCGCGCGGTGGATGAATTGGAGGATCTTGCCCGTGCCTCGCAGGATCAGTTCGCAGGAAGGTTGCGGATCGGGGTGATCCCGACGATTGCGCCCTATCTCTTGCCCACGATCATCGGCAACCTGACGCGGATGAATGCCGATCTGGATATTCATGTGCGCGAAACCGTGACGCCGAAACTGCTTGAAGAACTGGCAGAGGGGCGGCTGGACACGGCCATTGTGGCCCTGCCGGTATCAGAACCGTCACTGACCGAGGTTGCGCTGTTCTCGGAAGATTTCGTGCTGGTGCGCCCCGGTGAAGATGAGGGCAAACCCGTGCCGAGTCGTGAAAGCCTGCGCGAGATGCGGCTTTTGCTTCTGGAAGAAGGGCATTGCTTTCGCGATCAGGCGCTTTCGTTCTGCAACATTCATTCGGCTTTGCCGCGGGAACTGCTGGATGGCAGTTCACTGACAACACTGGTGCAGATGGTCGGCGCAGGAATCGGTGTGACGCTGATCCCTGAAATGGCGGTGGCGGTGGAAACGCGGTCGGCGCATGTCTCGGTCGCGCGGTTCCACGGGCTGCAACCGTCGCGGCGGATCGGGATGATCTGGCGCAAGACCAGCCCGCTGGCCAAGCAATTGCTGCAAATATCCGAGGTGGTGCGGCAATCCGCCGAGTCCTTACGCGATCAGCATCAGAATTCCCTGCACGCAACCGCGCAATTGCCCGTTTAATAGGCATTTGCAGGCTTAAATTCAGCGCACCCGCCGTCAATTGCTACAATTGGCTAGAGCCGCGCCCTGCCCTGTGGGACATACAAAGCCTGCCGTGAAGGAATAAACATGTCCATTCTTGCCAGCGTCCACCACCTGACCCATTACAAATATGATCGGCCCGTCACGCTTGGCCCGCAGGTGATCCGCCTGCGCCCAGCGCCGCACAGCCGCACGCGGGTGGTGTCACATTCGCTGAAGGTGACGCCTGCGAACCATTTCGTGAACTATCAGCAAGACCCCTATGGCAACTGGCTGGCGCGTTATGTCTTTCCTGATCCGGTGACGGAATTGCGGATCGAGGTCGATATGACCGCCGATATGACGGTCTATAACCCCTTTGATTTCTTTGTGGAAACCAGCGCCGAGACTTGGCCCTTCGACTACCCCGCCGAGATTGCCGATGATCTGGTGATCTATCGCAAATGCGAGGCACCGGGTCCGCTGCTGCAACGGTTCCTAGAGAGCGTGCCGCGTGATCCCCTGCGGACTATCGACTTTATCGTCGGGCTGAACGCGCGCTTGGCGCAACAGATCGGCTATGTCATCCGCATGGAACCCGGCGTGCAGACGCCCGAGGAAACCTTGGGGCTGGCCAAGGGATCGTGCCGCGATACGTCGTGGCTTCTGGTGCAGGCGCTGCGGCATCTGGGCTTTGCGGCGCGGTTTGTGTCGGGCTATCTGATTCAGCTGAAACCCGATCTGGTGGCCATCGACGGCCCTGCTGGCACCGCGCATGATTTCACCGATCTGCACGCATGGTGCGAGGTTTATCTGCCCGGTGCAGGCTGGATCGGGCTTGACCCCACCTCGGGCTTGCTGACGGGCGAAAGCCACATTCCGCTGTCGGCCACCCCGCATTACAGCAACGCCGCCCCGATTTCTGGGGTGGCCAGCTATGCCGAGGTCAGCTTTGATTTTGACATGACGGTGACGCGCAGCGCCGAACATCCGCGCATCACCAAACCGTTTTCCGAAGCCGCTTGGGCCGATCTGAACGCGCTGGGGCATCAGGTGGATGCGGCGCTTGCCAAGGGCGATGTGCGCCTGACCATGGGCGGAGAGCCGACCTTTATCTCGATCGACGATTTCGAGGCGGGTGAGTGGAACACCGATGCTGTCGGCCCCACCAAGCGCGTCTTTGCCGATGCGCTGATCCGGCGGCTACAGGCCAAATTCGCGCCGGGCGGTTTTCTGCATTACGGGCAGGGCAAGTGGTATCCGGGCGAAAGCCTGCCACGCTGGACGTTTTCGCTGTATTGGCGCCGCGATGGCAAGCCGATCTGGCACAACCCCGATCTGATCGCGCCGGAACTGGCCACAGGGGCCACGCCCGAGCAGGCGACTGCGCTGCTGCAAACCATCGCCGAAACACTGGGCCTGCCCGCCGAAAACGTCACCCCCGCCTATGAAGACCCCGCCGAATGGATCGTCAAGGAAGGCAACCTGCCGGAAAACGTCACGCCGCAAAACTCGCATCTGAAAGACCCCGAGGAACGCAACCGCATTGCCCGCGTCTTTGCGCGCGGGCTGACCGAACCTTCGGGCTTTGTGCTGCCGGTTCAACGCTGGCAATCCAAGGCCGCGCAGACTTGGGTTTCCGAGAAATGGGCGCTGCGGCGCGGGCATCTGTTTCTGGTGCCGGGGGATAGCCCTGTGGGGTATCGCCTGCCGCTGGGCGCGCTGCCCTATGTCAAGCCCGCCGACTACCCGCATGTCCACCCCTCTGATCCGTTTGAGGATCGCGGCCCGCTGCCCGAATACGCGCCCGACGCTCCGGCGCAGCACCGGCAGGAAAAATCGGCCTTCACCGCATCCGAGGCCACCCAAGACCGCCGCGAACAGGTGATCTCCGAGGTGGCAGGCACCGTGCGCACCGCGATTTCTGTGGAACCCCGCGACGGGCGGCTGTGTGTGTTCATGCCGCCGGTGGAAAAGGTGGAAGATTATCTGGAACTGGTCGCCGCCGCCGAGGCCGCCGCCAAGCTACACGGCCTGCCCGTGCATATCGAAGGGTACGGCCCACCCAACGATCCGCGCCTGAACGTGATCCGCGTCGCCCCCGATCCGGGGGTGATCGAGGTGAACATCCACCCCGCGCATAACTGGTCCGAGGTCGTCTCCACCACCGAGGCCGTCTATGAAGAGGCTCGCCAGTTGCGGCTGGGTGCTGACAAATTCATGATCGACGGCAAGCATACCGGCACGGGCGGTGGCAATCATGTGGTGGTGGGCGGCATCACCCCCGCCGACAGCCCGTTCCTCCGCCGTCCCGATCTGCTGGCCAGCCTGATCCTGTATTGGCAGCGCCATCCCAGCCTGTCTTACCTGTTTTCAGGACTGTTCATCGGCCCCACCTCTCAGGCCCCGCGCATAGACGAGGCGCGGATGGACAGCCTTTACGAGTTGGAAATCGCGCTGGCGCAAATTCCGCACCCCGACAAAGGCGCGCCGCCGCCGTGGCTGGTGGACCGTCTGCTGCGCAACCTGCTGGTCGATGTGACCGGCAACACCCACCGCGCCGAGATCTGTATCGACAAGCTGTATTCCCCCGATGGCCCGACAGGCCGCCTTGGTCTGGTCGAATTCCGCGGTTTTGAAATGCCGCCGAACCCAAGGATGAGCCTTGCCCAACAACTGCTGATCCGCGCCATCATTGCGCGGATGTGGGCCGCACCGCTGCAGGGCAATCTGACGCGCTGGGGCACCACGCTGGCTGACCGGTTCATGCTGCCGCATTTTGTCTGGGCGGATTTTCTGGATGTGCTGACCGATCTGCGCCAGCACGGCTTTGATCTGAACCAAGAATGGTTCAAGGCGCAGGCCGAATTCCGCTTTCCCTTCTGTGGCGAAGTCTCGGTTGAAGGTGTCACGCTTGAGTTGCGTCAGGCGCTGGAGCCGTGGCACGTGCTGGGCGAAACCGGCGCGATTGGCGGGACGGTGCGCTATACTGACAGCTCGGTTGAACGCTTGCAGGCAAAGCTGACGGCGGGCGATCCGGGGCGGTATACCGTTACCTGCAACCAGCGCAGCCTGCCGATGCAGGCGGTCGGCGCGGGGGTTGCGGTAGCGGGCGTGCGCTATAAGGCGTGGCAGCCGCCGCTTGCACTGCATCCGGTGCTGCCGGTGAACGCGCCGCTGACCTTTGACATTTACGATACGTGGAACGGGCGGGCTTTGGGCGGTTGCACCTATCACGTCGCGCACCCCGGCGGACGCAATTACGATACCTTCCCCGTCAACAGTAACGAAGCCGAAGCACGACGCCTTGCCCGCTTTGAACCGCGCGGTCATACTGCGGGGTTCTATGAACCCGCATCCGAAACCCCGCACCCCGAGTTCCCCATGACCCTCGACCTGCGCCGCGCGCCGCGGCAGTGATGCCAAAGACGGCCCATTCAACGGCAGTCGATACCCAGCTTTTTGCGCGGTATCGGCCCCTGCCGGCTGTGACGGACGAGTTGGTCGATGCCAGCGGTGCGATGCGTCCCGCTTGGGCGGGGCTGATTTCGCATATGTCCGGCATGACCGCCTCCGAGATTGCCGACGCCTTTGCGCGCGGTGATCAGCATCTTGCCGACACAGGGGTTTTCTTTCGCAGATATGGGGATACCGGAGGGGCCGCGCGGGACTGGCCCTTCAGTCCTGTGCCGATCATTTTGCACGACACGGAATGGCGCGACATCGCATCGGGCCTGATCCAGCGTGCCGATCTGCTGGAGCAGGTGGTGGCAGATCTTTACGGCGAAAACCGTCTGGTGGCCCAAGGCCATTTGCCCGCCAGCCTGATCGCGCAAAGCCCGGAATGGTTGCGCCCCTTGGTGGGGGTTCGGCCAAGGTCGGGTCATTTTCTACACTTCATGGCCTTCGAGATTGGCCGTGGGCCGGATGGTCGCTGGTGGGTTTTGGCGGACCGCACCGATGCGCCATCGGGGGCAGGCTTTGCGCTTGAAAACCGCGTCGCTGCCACCCGCGTCTTTCCAGAGCTTTATGGCCGCACGAATGTTCACCGGCTTGCGGGCTTCTTCAGGTCTTACCGCGACGCGCTGGAGAAACTGCGCGGCAGCCTTAGCTCTGGCGTTGGCATTCTGACCCCCGGCCCACTGACCGATACCTATTACGAACAGGCCTATATCGCCCGTTATCTGGGCCTGACCTTGCTGGAAGGTGACGATCTGACGGTGGAAAACGGGCGCTTGCATGTCCGCACCGTGGAAGGGCTGACGCCTGTGGATGTGCTATGGCGGCGCATGGATGGCATCTGGGCCGACCCTCTGGAACTGCGCGAGGACAGCCAGCTTGGCACGCCCGGACTGATTTCGGCGGTGCGGCAAGGCAATGTTTCCATGGTCAACGGCTTGGGGGTGGGTGTGCTGGAAACACAGGCGCTGATGGCGTTTCTGCCCAAGATAGCCCAGATCCTGACCGGTAAGGACTTGCTGATCCCCAATGTTGCAACGTGGTGGTGCGGGCAAGAGGCCGAACTGGCCCATGTGCGCGCCAATGCCGACCGCATGATGATCGGTCCCGCTTTGGCCACACGGATGCCGTTTGAGACCACCGCCCCCCATTCCGTGGCGGGCCGGATGCGCGGGGCAGATGGGGCGGATCTGCATGCATGGCTGACCGAAAATGCGGGCGACCTTGTGGGCAAAGAACTGGCCACACTTTCCACCACACCTGTCTATGAAAATGGCGCTTTGGTGCCGCGCCCGATGACTCTGCGCGTGTTTCTGGCCCGCACGCCAGAGGGATGGCAGGTTATGCCGGGCGGCTTTGCCCGTATCGGGGCCAGCAGCGATACAACGGCTGTTTCAATGCGCCAGGGTGGCGCGGTCGCCGATGTCTGGGTCGTCAGTGATGCCCCTGTCGAAGCTGTCACCATGTTGGACACCCCGACCGCCGCTTTCCTGCGCCCCAAGGCCGGACCGCTTCCCAGCCGTGCTGCTGACAATCTGTTCTGGCTGGGCCGCTATGTGGAACGCACCGAGGGCCTGCTGCGCCTTGTGCGGGCCTATCACAGCCGCCTTGACGAAGCCGCGACAGAACCGCTTCTGGCCACCATCCGCGCAAGGCTGAAAACCTATGGCGTGGACGCGCTTGAGGCATTTCCGAAAGGGCTGACAGCCACTCTGGCCTCAGCGGTCTATAGCGCGAGCCAAATCCGTGACCGATTCAGCGTAGATGGTTGGGCCGCGCTGAAAGATATGGAAAAGTCGATGGCGCGGATTGCCAAGACTGCCGAACCGGGCAGCGACGCGGCCTTGGTGATGAGCGTGATGCTTCGCAAGATCGCCGGCTTCTCTGGCTTGGTGCATGAGAACATGTATCGCACGGCCGGATGGCAATTCCTGACCATCGGGCGTTCACTGGAGCGCGCCGCCATGATGACCGATCTTTTGGCCGCCGTGGCAGACCCGCACTCGCCCGATGGCGGTCTTGATCTGGCCATCGAGGTTGGCGACAGCATCATGTCGCACCGTCAGCGTTATGGCGTCTTTACCAGCCGCGAAAGCGTCATAGACCTGCTGGCGCTGGATGAAACCAACCCGCGGTCAGTCCGCTTTCATCTGGATGTGATCCGCAAGCGGGTGGACGATCTTGCGGGCCTGAGACCGCTTGACCAGATGTGGAATTTTGCGGCGCAAGTCTCGGCGTTACGCGCGGACATCACCGCGCAATCCGTGAGCAGCCTTGATACCAAGGCGATATCGCGGCTTCATGCCGATATCCTGACCCTGTCGACAGGGCTGCATGCGACCTTTATGCAGTAAGGCGCCCGATGAAATACGACGTAAAAATCTGCATCTCTTATGACTATGATCGCCCTGCGGTCGGTGGACGCCACCTTGTCTGCCTGATGCCGCAGGATCTGGACCATACGCAACAGATCACCTCCGCCACTTTGCACATCACGCCTGACCCTGCCGAACGGCTGGATCGAAGGGATTTCTTCGGCAATCACCTGACCGAGTTCAGCTTTCGCGGTCCGCATGATCGTGTGATGCTGACCCTGACAGCGCAGCTTTGGCGGGCAGACGCCCCCCACTGTCTTGGCCCATCTGCCAGCCTGACCGATCTGCCCCGCCAGTTGGCGCTCTGCCGTGATGTCGGCCCGCAATCGCCGCTGCATTTTCTGGCCGCCTCGACCCGCGTTCCCCGCGATGCCGATATGGCCGCGTTTGCCCGCAGCTACGTCGGTCCCGATGCTACGGTGGCCGAGACTGTGCTGGCCTTGGGGAACGCGCTGCATACTCATATGACCTTTGATGCGACCGCAACCACCGTGGACACCCCCGCAGCCGAAGCCTTCGCCAAGCGTCGGGGGGTGTGTCAGGATTTCTCGCATATCATGATCGCCTGCCTGCGCTCCTTGGGGATTCCCGCGGGCTATGTCAGCGGCCTGCTGCGGACGCTGCCGCCGCCCGGCAAACCCCGGCTGGAAGGGTCGGACGCGATGCACGCCTGGGTCCGCGCTTGGTGTGGCGAGACGGCTGGCTGGCTTGAGTTTGATCCGACCAACGCCAGCCTGGCCAGGGGCGATCATATTGTCGTGGCATACGGACGTGACTATTCCGATGTCGCTCCGGTCAAAGGCATGATGCGAACCTCTGGCAGCCAGAAAAGCCAGCAAGCGGTTGATGTGATCCCGCTTTAGCAAGACGTCCTTGGCGCCAAAACGGCTGGCCGCTGCACGGCTTTCCCAAGTGACCTCAACAGTTTGAACCTTACAAAGGGTGCCGCTTTTGGTTTGGCCATTGCCCAACCTTGGCACGGGCAAAAGATTCAGCTTTACGCTTCACAACTTTTTTTATATTTGTAAAGCAATAGGGGGAATCACATGCTTGGACGTCGCTTTGCTACGCGCATCAATTCGTTTGCTTCTAACGCTTCGGAGTATTGGCCGACGCTGACCGGCAAGCCCTCGCTGATCCAGATGGTGCAGCGTGCGGCAACAGTCGATGGCCTGACCGAACTGGACCTGAACTACCCCGACCACATCGGCGACAACCCCGTTGAAACCGCCCGCGCGGTGCGTGATTGCGGGCTGGCGATCAGTGGTCTGGCGATGCGCTATTACACCAATCCGGGGTTCAAGCGCGGCGCGTTCACCAACCCCGACGCCACCGTGCGCCGCGAAGCGATTGACCTGACCAAGCGCGGGATTGATGCGGCCCGTGCGATGGGCGCGCCGATTATGACGCTGTGGCTGGGGCAGGACGGCTATGATTATGCCTTCCAATGTGACTATCCCGCACTGTGGGCCGCCGAGATTGAAGGCATCGCCGAAGTCGCCGCGCATGACCCCGACTGCATGATTTCAATAGAATATAAGCCAAACGAACCAAGGTCTTATTCGGTTCTGCCTGATGCCACCACGACGCTGCTGGCGATCAAAGAGGTGGGCGCGGCGAACCTTGGCGTGACCATTGATTTCGCCCATGCGCTTTATGCCAACGAACAGCCCGCCTTTGCTGCGGCGCTGATCCTGCGCCATTCGAAGCTGCTGGGGCTGCACCTGAACGACGGCTATGCCAAGCGCGATGACGGGTTGATGGTGGGCGCGGTTCACGAACAGGCCACGCTGGAACTGCTGCGCGAGGTGCATCGCGGCGGCTTTGATGGCGCGATCTATTTCGACACTTTCCCCGACGCATCCGGCCTTGATCCGGTCGCGGAATGTGGCGCGAACATCCGCACCGTGAAACGGATGCTGGCCGCTGTTGCGCGGATGGAAGGTGACAACCGCCTTGCCACCGCGCAGGGCCAGCAAGACCCCGTTGTGGCGCAAGAAATCGCACGGCTTGCTTTGGCGGGGGCAACGGCAGCGGCATATACTTTACACAATTATATGAACTCGTGTTGAAATAGGGAGGAAACCAATGCAACACTTTCTGAAATCGACCCTCGTGGTCGGCGCATTTGCGCTGTCGCTTGGCATGGCGCAGGCGCAGGATTTGGCCCCGCTGAATTCGGACAGCGAACCGGATCGGATGGATTGGTCGGAACTTGACGCCAAATTCGGCACGCTGCCTGCGCCGGCGGCTGGCACCAAGGTTGGCGGTGTGTCCAAGACCTTGACCAACGAATACTGGCGCTCGCTGGGCCAAGGCTATCAGAACGTGGCCGACAAACTGGGTCTGGAATTTGTCTATCAGGCCGCCCAGAACGAAGGCGACCAGTTGGGCCAGCTTTCCACCGCTGAAAACCTGATCACCCAAGGCTTTGCCGCGCTGCTGTTCTCGCCGCAGACCGATGCGAACCTGATCCCTGCGGTGGAAAAGGCCAAAGCGGCTGGCATCCCCGTGCTGAACGTGAATGATGCGGTGATCCCGTCGGCGGAACACTATGTCGGCAACGTGCAGAAGGGCAACGGCGTGAACGTCGCGCAGTGGTTCATCGACAACCGCCCTGACGGTGGCAAAGTCGCTGTGATCGAAGGCCAGCCAGGCGTTTACGCCGCAGGTCAGCGCACCGCCGGTTTCACCGAAACCATCAATGCCAGCGGCAAGTTTGAAGTCGTGGCGTCGGTTCCGGCCAACTGGTCGCGGGAAGAGGCGTTCAATGCGGCTTCGACGATCCTGCAGCAATACCCCGACCTGATCGGTTTCTATGCCAACAACGACGGCATGGCTTTGGGTGTGGTCGAGGCTGTGAAGGCCGCGGGCAAGCAAGACAGCGTAGCCGTGTTCGGCACCGATGGCGTGTCGGATGCCTATGCGGCGATCAAGGCCGGCGATCTGACCGGCACCGTGGACAGCTTCCCCGTGCTGACCGGCGAGATTGCGATGGAAGTGGCGCTGCGCTTGCTGGCTGGGCAAGAGCTGCCGCGCGTGGTTGCAACCCCGCAGGCGCTGATCACCAAAGACAATGTCGACACCTATGCCACCTCTGACATCGCGGCGCTGCGCGCTGCCCTGTTGGCGAAGTAAGGCAACCCGCGTCCTGCCACCGCTCCCGTGGCAGGACGCCCCTTTTCTGGATGTCCCGATGATTCCGCGTCTTGGCCTTTCAGGCATCACCAAATCCTATGGCGCGTTGCAGGTCTTGCATGGCGTGTCGCTGACGGTCCTGCCCGGTGAGGTGCATGGGTTGCTGGGCGAGAACGGCGCAGGCAAATCGACGATGCTGAACATCCTGTCGGGCGTGATCGCCCGCGATGGCGGCACGATCCAGATTGATGGCGCGCCGGTGCAGATCACCAGCCCCCGCGATGCGACGGCGGCAGGAATCGCGATGATCCATCAGGAATTGCAGCAGGTTCCCGAACTGTCTGTTGCCCAGAATATATATCTTGGCGCTGCACTGCGCCGTGCCGGTGGTCTTGTCGTTGATCGTGCCGCGCAAGAGGCCGAGGCCCGCCGTCTGCTGGCCCCCCTTGATGCCACCATCGACGTGACCGCCCCGATCCGTTCCTTGCGTGTGGCGCAGCGCCAGGTTGTCGAGATTGCCAAGGCCCTGCGCGCCAATGCAAAGATCATTGCGATGGATGAACCGACATCCTCGCTGACCCCCAAGGAATTTGAACGTCTGGTTCAGGTGATCCAGACCCTGACCGCGCAGGGCGTTTCCGTCATCTATGTCAGTCACAAGATGGACGAGGTGTTCCGGCTGTGCCAGCAGGCGACGATCCTGCGCGATGGCCGCCTGATTACCCAAGTGCCAATCCCGCAAACCCCCGTTGCCCAAGTCATCGAAACCATGGTCGGGCGCGAATTGGCCCATGCCAGCCACCGCAGCTTTGCCACCGACAAGGTGCTGATGCGGGTGCAGGCGCTGACGCGCGGCGCGGCCGTGGTGGATGCCAGCTTTGATCTGCACGCGGGTGAGGTTCTGGGGATTGCCGGTCTGGTCGGATCGGGCCGGACCGAGTTGATGCGGCTTTTGGCAGGCGTGGACCCTGCCGATGCTGGCACGATTGACGTGAACGGCCAGACCCCCGGCACCGGCCCGCGCGCCCGTATCCGTGCGGGGCTTGGCCTTGTGCCGGAAGAACGCAAGCGCGACGGCATCATCCGTCACCGCCCCGTCACCAGCAACATCGGCCTGCCCGCCATGCGCCGCTTTTCACGGTTTGGCATCATCCGCAAAGCCTTTTTGAAGGCCCGCGCGGAAACCTTGATGCAAGAAGTCCGCCTGCGCCCCTTCGACGTGACGCGGCCCATCGGCAGCTTTTCGGGTGGCAACCAGCAAAAGGCGATCATCGGCCGCTGGCTTGCCACCGACACGCAGATCTTCCTGTTTGATGAGCCGACCCGTGGCATCGACGTGGGCGCCAAGGCCGAAATCTATGACCTGATCGAGAAACTGGCCGCCGAAGGTCGCGCGGTGATCGTGGTGTCCTCGGAACTGCCCGAGGTGATCCGTGTATCCGACCGCGTTCTGGTCATGCGCGAAGGCCGGATCAGCGCCACGCTTGGCCCGCAAGAGATCACCGAGGCGAATATCGCCCGCAACGCCATTCCCGCCTGATGAGGTTCCCATGACCCGCTTTCCCCTTTTGTCCCGCATCCGTTTCCGTGACGCTGGCACCCTGTTGGGCCTTGTCCTGATCAGCCTAGTCTTTGCCGTGCAATCGGATGTGTTCCTGACACAACCCAACCTTATCAACATCCTGCAACAATCCGCGATCAACGCCTGCATCGCCTTGGGGATGACCTTGGTTATCATCTCGGGCGGGATTGATCTGTCGGTCGGGCCGGTGGCGGCGCTTTCGGCGGTGCTGGGGGCGGCAATGCTGGTGGCCGGAGTGCCGGTGCCTTTGGCGATTGCGGGGGCGCTGGCCACGGGGGTGGTCTGCGGCTTTGTCAACGGTGCGCTGATTGCCTGGGGTGGCCTGCAACCCTTTATCGTCACACTGGGCGGGCTGTCGCTGTATCGGGCGCTGGCGCTGATCTATACGGGTGGGCAGCCGATTTTTGGCCTGCCCGACGGGTTCCGCGCCTTTACCAACGGCAGCTTGGCGGGTGTGCCAAATCCTGTGGTGATCGTCGCGGTTCTGGCTCTAGGCGCTTGGATAATCCTGAACAAAACCCCGCTGGGTGAATATTTCATGGCCGTTGGCGGCAATCCCGAAGCCGCACGGATTGCCGGTGTGCCGGTCACGCTGACCAAACTGGCCGCCTACATGATATCGGGCCTGATGGCTGCTGTCGCCGCGATGGTGCTGATCGGGCGTCTTGGTGCTGCCGAACCCACGCTGGGAACCCTGTGGGAACTGGACGCCATCGCTGCTGCCGCCATTGGCGGGGCCAGTCTGATGGGAGGGCGGGGCAGCATCCTTGGCACGTTGATCGGCTGCATCATCCTTGGCACCCTGCGCAACGGCCTTACGCTTTTGAACGTCCAAGCCTTCTATCAGTTGCTTGCCACCGGTATCATCATCATTGTCGCAATGCTGATTGATAAGGCCACGAGTGGCAAACAGGGGGGCTGAATGGGCGATCCAAGGGCTGTAGGCGCACAAATCCGGATGAAACTTCCCAGCCTGACGCCGCTGGAAGGCAAGGTTGCGGCGGATATTCTTGCCCGCAAGGACATCACCGAGTCCATGCCGCTGCGCGAGGTTGCGGAAGGCTCGGGTGTGTCGGATGCGATGGTGGTCAAGGTTGCCAAAAAGCTGGGCTTTGCCGGATTTCGGGAATTCCGTCAGGGGCTTGTGGACTACTACAACTCGGACACCGCCGCCCTTCATTCCGAGATTTCGGCAGAGGATACCGCAGGCGAAATCGTGCAAAAGGTGTTTCGCACCGCGATGCAGGCGCTTGAGGAAACCTTTGCAATTCTGGACCTTGAGGCGTTTGAACGCGCCGCCGATTTCCTGCACCGCGCGAAACAGCGCGATTTCTATGGGCTTGGCGGATCGGCCCAAATCGCCCGCGATGTCAGTCATAAATTCTTGCGGATCGGCATCCGGTCTCAAGTGTTTGACGATGCCCATATGATGATGATGTCGGCGGCCCTGCTTGGCCCCGATGATGTGGCGATCGCGTTTTCGCATTCGGGCAGCACCTCGGCTGTGATCGACGCCATTGAGTTGGCCCGCAAGAGCGGCGCCCGCACCATTGCGGTCACGAATTACCCTGACAGCCCCGTGGCCAAACTGGTCGATGTGGTGCTGTGCTCCACCGCGCAAAACTCGCCGTTGCTGGGTGAAAATGCCACGGCGCGGATTGCCCAGTTGAACCTGCTGGACGCACTTTTTGTCGCCACAGCCCAGCGTGATCGCAAGACCGCAGATCTGAACCTTGGCCGCACCATGCGGGCTGTGCAATCGAAACGAAAACTGTAAGAGGCCGCTGTGACCGATCCCGTCGTTCTTGTTGTTGGAAGCCTTCACTATGATATCATGGTGGAATCCAGCACTTTGCCACGCAAGGACGAAACCGCCATCGGGTCGCGTTGGTATCCGAAATTCGGTGGCAAAGGCGGCAATCAGGCGGTCGCCGCGCAAAAGGGCGGGGCCGTTGCGCGGATGTGCGGGGCGGTGGGCCGCGATGACTTTGGCCGCTTTTTGCGCGAAAACCTGCGGGCGGGCGGGGTGGATGACCGCTTTGTTGCCGATGTGGACGGGGCCAGATCAGGGATGAGCGTGGCGATTATGGATGCGGCGGGGGATTATGCTGCCACCATCGTTTCTGGCGCGAACCTGCTGATTTCCATTGATACGCTGCAGGATGCCGCGCTGTGGGACGGCGTGGCCATGCTGGTGCTGCAAAACGAAGTGCCGGAATCTGTCAATCTTGCCGCAGCTACACAGGCGCGCGCGCGCGGTATCCCCACGCTGCTGAATGCGGCCCCTTACCGCCCGATGTCGCCCGAGTTCTGCGCCTTGGTCGATATTCTGGTCGTCAACTCGGTCGAGGCTGAACAGATGGGGGCGGATGCGGTGTGCTGCCTGCATTCTGCTGCCGATGCGGCCCGCAAGCTGGCTGCACAATTTGCAGCCGTGATAGTAACTGCAGGGGCGCAAGGGTTGGCGGCCTGGACCGACACCGACGAGGTACTTTCGATCCCCGCGCAAAAGGTCAAAGTGGTCAGCTCTCATGGCGCCGGAGATGCCTTTATCGGGGCATTGGCCAACCACCTTGCACGGGGAGACGGTTTTGACTCTGCAGCGCGCGCTGCCTCGGCCGCCGCTGCGCGTCATGTTGCAGGGCTGTAGCGGGCCGCTACCAAACGGCCTCGCCCTGCATTGTCAGCACACCTGCTTCTGACAGCACCGCAAGCTGCATCTGCGCGTCATCCTCTTGCAATCCGATCCGCAGCACCTGCGACCCCGCAGCCGGATTGATCCCGCGATAGCGAAACCTGCGCGGCAGGGCTTGCCGGTGGACGGCGGCAAGGTTCAGCATAAGCGTCGCCTGCAACGGGCCATGAATAACAAGCCCCGCGTAATGCTCGACCTGCCGGGCATAGCCTTGATCGTAATGAATACGGTGGCCGTTGAAGGTCACTGCGGAATAGCGAAACAGCAAGACCGGATCAATCGGCACCTGCCATTCCCGATCAAAGTGCTGAACCGCACTTGGGGCAGAAACAGGTGCCGAGGCCGTTGCTGCCGGACGGTAGACAAGATTCTGAATCTCGCGGATCGCAACACCTCGGGGTGTTCGGTAGTCATGCTCCACCGCAACAAAACACAGCGCGCCAGTTCTTCCAGTTTTCCACAGGATTTCGCGGATGGTCGAAATCTTTTGCACCGGATCGTCCGGCAAAAGCGGCTCCAGAAATGTCACTTCACCCCCCGCCCACATCCGGCGCGGCAACGGAATTGGCGGCAAGAAACCACCTTTGGCGGCATGACCATCTGCGCCAAGGCCAGACATCGGCGTGATTTGCGGACATAGGCACCAATGCAGGCCGGGTGCCACGGGGGCTTCGGCCAGAAACGGGGCAAGTGTGGTCACATAGCTGTCGATCAGGCGGGGGCTGATCTGGTCAGGCGAGGCGATTTCCTGTCGCCCGATCCAAGCGGTGTAGTCTTGTCCCGTCATTGCCCGAACTCTGCACGAATGGAGTCTGTATCCGCGCCCAAAGCTGGAACAGCACCGGGATCAAAGCTGGCGTCGCGCCCTGCTGGACGCGGCAAAGTAACACGCGCACCATCTTCCAGCGTCACACTTATCCGGCGCAAGGCAGGGTGCGCGCCAAGATCCCGAAGCGCCGTATAGCGCGCCCAAGCCACGCCGGCCGCACCCAGCAATTCGATCATCTCTGCCACAGGTAGGCCAGCAAACAGCGGTTCAAGTTCCGCATCCAGCGCGGTGCGGTTGGCGACGCGCAAAGGGTTTGTGGCGAAGGCCGCGCGGGAACACAGATCGGGGCGCTGCAGCACGCCTTCACACAACCGACGCCATTCGTCATTGTTCTGGACAGCCACGATCACGGTGCCATCCTGACAGGCGAAGGGCCGATAGGGGTAGATTGAGGCATGGGCCAAGCCATAGCGTGCTGTCTCGATCCCCGCGTGTTCAAAATGCAGCAAAGGCACCGCCATCCAATCCGCCATGCCATCAAACATCGCAATCTCGATAACCTTGCCGCGCCCGCTGCGTCCGCGTTCGATCAATGCTTCCAGAATTGCGGCATGGGCGTTCATGCCAGTGGCAATATCTGCCGCCGACACCCCGACCTTGCTGGGCATTTCCGGCGTGCCGGTCACAGAGCATAGCCCGCTTTCGGCCTGCACCAGCATGTCATAGGCGCGCATCTGCGCGTAGGATGTGTCCCCGCCATATCCTTGAATCGAAACGGCAATAAGGCGGGGAAACGCAGCGGCGATATGTTCGGACGAAAGCCCCATACGGTCCATCGCTCCGGGGGCTAGATTCTGCACCAGCACATCGGCACGACGCAATAATGCGTGCAGCAAGGCCAGATCTGCGGGTGCTTTCAGATTCAGCGCAGCACTTTGCTTGCCGCGATTGAGCCAGACGAAATAGGCCGAACTGCCCTGCACAGACCGATCATAATGTCGCGCAGTTTCACCGGTGGGCCGTTCTATCTTGATCACGCGAGCGCCCGCATCGGCCAACCGCACCGTGCAAAGAGGGGCCGCAACCGCCTGCTCGATTGCCACAACCAGCACCCCTGAAAGCGCGCCCTCAGACATTGCCCTGCACGCCTGAACGCGCCTGCACTCCGGGTTTCAGCCGCTCATCTGGGCCATAATCTTCGGCTGGATGAAAGAACAGATAAGGGGTTTCGACCGCCAGATCCTTCATGGCACCGTTGAAGGATTTCGGTTCGGGATAGGCGTAAACGATCAGAACTTGCATGGGTGAACCTTAGTAGGACCGAGGCAGGCCAAGCACATGCTCGGCCAGATAGGACAGGATCAGGTTGGTCGAGATCGGCGCGACTTGATACAGCCGCGTCTCGCGGAATTTGCGCTCGATGTCGTATTCCTCGGCAAACCCAAAGCCGCCGTGGGTCTGGATGCAGGCATTGGCGGCCTCAAAACTGGCATCGGCGGCAAGCATTTTGGCCATGTTCGCCTCGGCCCCCGGATTGGCACCGGATTCGTAGAGCCGCAGTGCCTCGCGCACCATCAGCTCGGCGGCACGCATATTGGCATAGGCCTTGGCAATCGGAAACTGCACTCCCTGATTCTGGCCAATGGGGCGACCGAATACGATGCGATCCTTGGCATAGCTGGTGGCCTTGTCGATGAACCACTTGGCATCCCCCACACATTCGGCAGCGATCAGGATGCGCTCGGCATTCATACCGGAGAGGATATAGCGAAAGCCCTTGCCCTCATCGCCAATGAGGTTCGCGGCAGGCACGCGCAGATTGTCAAAGAACACTTCCGTCGTGGCATGATTCATCATGGTGCGGATCGGGCGGATCGTCAGCCCGTTGCCGCGCGCGTCACGCATATCCACAAGGATCACCGACAGCCCGTCGGTTTTCTTCATGCCCTCGCGCAGCGGCGTGGTACGCGCCAAAAGCAGCATCAGGTCGGAATGTTCTGCGCGGCTGGTCCAGATTTTCTGGCCGTTGATGACGTAGTGGTCGCCCTCGCGCCGTGCTGTGGTTTTCAACGCGCCGGTGTCGGTGCCGCTGGACGGTTCTGTGACGCCAAAGGCCTGAAGCCGCAACCGCCCCGCCGCGATCTCGGGCAGATAGGCCTGCTTTTGCGCGTCCGATCCATGCCGCAGCAGGGTTCCCATCGTATACATCTGGGCGTGGCACGCCCCACCGTTGCACCCTGCCCGCTGCATTTCCTGCAACACAGCCGCCGCCGCCGAAAGCGGCAGCCCCGATCCGCCATAAGCCTCGGGGATCAGCACCGAAAGCCAGCCTGCCTCGGTCAGCGCATCGACGAAGGCCTGCGGGTAGGCCATGTCCCGATCCAAGGCGCGCCAATAGCTGCCAGAAAACCGGGCGCATAGCTTGGCAACGGCCTCGCGGATTTCGGGATAGGTTTCGGGTTCGGCAGTCATGGCATCTCCGGCAGTGTTGCGCCCTTGTTAGGCACCTGAAAGGCATAACGACAACAACAAGTCGGCTAGATCAGTTATGCCGAAAATTTATCGCTTGGGCGCGACAACCTCGTCTTGCAGCAAAAGGCGGCCAGACCAAATCCCGCTTCCGACCAAATCTGCTGCCGTGGCGGTGATGGTTGCCGCAGCAAAGCGGGCAAGCCGCGGGGCCGCGCGGTCCGACGGATATGTCAGCATCAAACGCCGCAATGGAACCGGATCGGTGATCGGAGCATAGGTCAACAGACCGCTGGCGATTTCCTCATGGATCGGGGCCAGCGGCAGGATGGTCAGGCCATGACCGCTTTTCACCAGATTTTTCAGGGTCGAATAGCTGTCAGCTTCGACCTGCACATCCAGCCGAATACCCCGTTCGCGCGCACAATCTTCCAGAATGTTACGAAGCCCGTGGCCCGTGCTGGGCAAAAGCAGCTTGCGATCTGCCATGCTGTCAAAGGCCACCGGACGATCCGGATGCAACGCAGATCCTGCCGGACCGATCAGATAAAGGATTTCCTCCAGCAAGGATTGCGATCGAAGCGACCGCAGAGGGCGGGATTCGAACAAGATTGCCACATCTATTTCGCCCCGATGCAGCCAATCCAGCAGATAGCCGGAATAGGCGCTGACAATGCGGATGGTTGCATCGGGATGGCGCGCACGAAACGCCGAAACCAGCGGCACCGACAGGATATCCGACACGGTGGGCGGCATGCCGATGGACACATGCCCCCGCAATGGCGCGTCCTCATCCGCGACCGATGTGCGGATTTCTTCAAGCTCGCCCATGATGCGATAGGCGTGACGCAGCACCTCTTGGCCAGCCTCTGTCACCACCATGCCGCGACCATGGCGGTCAAACAGGCGAATGCCAAGCTCGTCCTCCAGCATCCTGACCTGTCGGCTGAGTGCGGGTTGCGCGATCCGCAACCGGTCCGCCGCTTTGGACAGGCTGCCCAATTCGGAAACATGAATGATGGTGCGAAGCTGTGAGATATCCATTCCCATACAATACCGGCATAGCTGATAAAGAAAATGGCTTGACGATATTTGTTTCGTGAAAGGCTAGGCAGGCAGGACAAGATGCTTGGAGGATGCCTGTGACCCAAACCCTGCCCGCACGCGATCTGGCCGTGGACTGGCCTGTCGCCTTGTATGTCACGCTAAAAGAGGCGAGCGTTGGGCTGATGGCCTATGTGCCGGATGCAGGCCATTCTACACTGATCAATCTGTTCGGCGCAGACAAAGACGTTGCCACCAATGTGCTGACCACCGAAGAAGAGGGCATCGCGATTGCTGCGGGGGCTTGGCTGGGAGGCATGCGCTCGGTTGTGCTGATGCAATCTTCGGGTGTCGGCAATTGCATCAACATGCTGTCGCTGCCAGTGCAAACCCGCATGCCGCTTTTGATGCTGGTCACGATGCGGGGGGAATGGGACGAATTCAACCCGTGGCAAGTGCCGATGGGCCGCGCCACCCAAGCCGCGCTTGAAGCGATTGGCGTGACCGTACTGCGTGCCGAAACCGGAGACGATCTGGTGGAAACCGTGGCACAGGCCGTCACCATGGCGTTCGACGCCGACCAGCAAATTGCTGTGCTGATCGGCCAGCGGCTGTTGGGCAAGAAGAAATGGTAAACGCGATGGAAAAGACAATGAACCGCCGCGATGCCGTGGCAAAGCTTTTGGCTGCCCGTGATGGCGCGCTTGTGGTCACGGGCCTTGGATCACCTTCTTATGATGTGCATGCAGCCGGGGACCGAGACGACAATTATTATCTGTGGGGGGCAATGGGCGGGGCGGCCTTGGTCGGGCTTGGTCTGGCGCAGGCGCAACCGGCCAAACGGATCATGGTGATCACCGGCGACGGCGAGCAACTGATGGCCTTTGGCGCGTTGGCGACGATTTCGGTGGCCGCGCCCAAGAACCTCGACATTATCGTGCTGGACAACCAGCACTTCGGTGAAACCGGCATGCAAACCAGCCATACCGGGCGCGGCATTGATCTGCACAGCATCGCCGCCGCTTGCGGGTTTACGCAAACCGCCTGCCTGCGTGATCTGGCCGAGGTAGACGCGCTGTGCGAAACATTGCGCCAAGCCAGCACAGGCCCGCGCCTGTTCGTGCTGAAAATCACCGCCGAGAACCTGCCGCGTTCATTGCCGCCGCGCGATGCGACCTTCGTCAAGACACGCTTTCGGGCGCATCTTGGCCTTTCCCCCTGCTAAGGTGCGATGATGTCCTTGATCCAGTTCCACAACATCATCGGCGGGCAGGAACAGACCGCCCGCGCCAGCTTTGAAAGCTATGATCCCTACACAGGCAAGCCTTGGGCGCTGATCCCCGCCGATGGTGTGGCCGAAGTGGATCAGGCCGTTGCGGCGGCAAAGGCGGCGTTCCGCTCAAAGGATTGGGCGGGGCTGACCGCAACGGCGCGGGGCAAATTGCTGAACCGCCTTGCCGATCTGATATTGCAGAATGCCGAACGTATTGCCGCGATCGAAACCCGTGACAATGGCAAACTCTTGTCCGAGATGACCACACAGTTGCGTTATATCCCCGAATGGTTCCGCTATTTCGGAGGGCTGTGCGACAAGATCGAGGGCGCGGTTCTGCCCATCGACAAGGCGAATATGTTTGCCTTCACGCGGCGCGAGCCTTTGGGCGTGATTGCCGCCATCGTGCCGTGGAACTCTCCGCTGCTGTTGCTGACGTGGAAACTGGCCCCGCTGTTGGCTGCGGGCAATACCGTGGTGATCAAGCCCTCAGAACATGCTGCTGCCTCGACACTGGAATTTGTGAAACTGTTCGCGCAGGCGGGCTTTCCGGCAGGAGTGGTCAATACGGTGACCGGCCTGCCACTGGAGGTGGGCGCACCTTTGGTCACGCATCCTGATGTGGCGAAAGTGGCCTTTACCGGAGGGGAACCGGGCGGTCTGGCGGTTTATCAGGCTGCAGCGGCACAGATGAAGACGGTCACGCTGGAACTGGGCGGCAAATCGGCCAATATCATCTTTGACGATGCCGATGTGGACAATGCCGTGAAGGGTGCAGTCTCTGGTATCTTTGCGGCTTCGGGGCAGACCTGCATCGCGGGGTCGCGGCTGTTGGTGCATCGGTCGATCCATGATCGGGTGGTCGACGGGTTGGTCGATCTGGCAAAAACCGCCCGGATCGGTGATCCGTCACAGATGACAACGCAGGTCGGGCCGATCACAACCCAAAACCAGCGTGACAAGGTGCTGTCCTACTTGGGCATCGCGCGCGCCGAAGGGGCAACGGCTGTTCTGGGTGGCGGCACGCCAGCAGGGCTTGGTGACGGATGGTTTGTCGAGCCGACGATCTTTACCAGCGTCAACAACCAGATGCGGATTGCCCGCGAAGAGGTATTTGGCCCTGTGCTGTCCGTCATCCCGTTTGATGACGAAGAGCAGGCCTTTGCCATCGCCAATGACAGCCCCTATGGGCTTGCCGCCGGAATCTGGACGCAAAATATCGGGCGGGCCTTGCGGGGCGCTGCGGCGATGGAGGCTGGCACGGTATGGGTCAACACCTACCGCGCTGTCAGCTATATGGCACCTTTTGGCGGCTACAAGCGCAGCGGGATCGGGCGGGAAAGCGGGCAAGAGGCGATCGACGCCTATCTTCAAACCAAGACGGTCTGGATTGACATGCTGGGTCAGACCGCCAACCCGTTTGTGATCCGCTAGCATGACATCCGAACGGGTTGTCATTGTCGGCGGCGCGATCATGGGCAGCTTTGCCGCTTGGTCGTTGCGACAGCAGGGCTTTGCCGGAAGCATTACGGTTGTTGAAAAAGACCCCAGCTATCGCCTTTGTTCGACCGCACTGTCAGCAGCCTCGATCCGCACGCAGTTCGGTACGCCGATCAACGTGCAACTCAGCCTTTACGGCGTCGATTTCTTTCGCAACATCACCCGCCATTTCGGCACGGGCGCGGACATTGCCTATAAGGAAAACGGCTATCTGATCCTTGGAGGGCCGGACACAGTTGCAGCAAGGCAGGCAGGGGTTGCGATGCAACGGGCCGAAGGGGCTGACATTATAGCCCTTTCGCCGGATGAGTTGACCCAGCGCTTTCCCAAGATGCGGTTCGAAGGCGTGGGCATCGGCACCTTTGGCCAGACGGGCGACGGCTGGTTCGATGCGTGGTCCTTGCTTGCGTTGGTGCGCCGCGCCGCCCGCGCCTTGGGGGTCAGCTATGTCGATGCCGAAGCAAGCGGCCTACGCATCGCGGGCGGACAGGTGATTGGGGTAATGCTGGCCTCGGGTGACGTGCTGCCGTGTGACTGGTGCGTGAATGCGGCGGGTCCGGCCTCGGCCAAGCTGGTCAAAGCGATTGGCATCGATTTGCCCGTAACGCCCCGCAAGCGCACGGTTTTCAGCTTTCGCGCACCGATTTCGCCGAACGGGTTTCCGATGCTGTTTGACACGTCAGGCATATGGGTGCGCCCCGAAGGCACGGGCTTTATCGGTGGTATCCAACCGCCTGCCGATCAGGACCCCGACGCGACCGGAGATTTCGAACCGCACCATCACTTGATGCAAGATCCGTTCTGGTCCCTGTTGGCGGCGCGTATCCCCGCTATGGAAACCCTGCGTCTGGAACGGGCATGGGCAGGACATTACGAGGTGAATGCGCTCGATCATAACGGCATTCTTGGCCCGCATGACCTGTTGCAAAACCTGATCTTCAGCACCGGCTTTTCCGGTCATGGCGTGATGCACGCCCCTGCTGCGGGCAGGGCGGTGGCAGAATGGATCACCGGAGGAGGGTTCAAAACGCTTGATGTCAGCGCGCTGGGCTGGAACCGTATCCGCGACAAGCAACCGATGCCAGAAACTGTGGTCTATTGAAGGAGAGCGGAACATGAGATTTTCCGGCAAAGTCGCAATCATTACAGGCGGCGCGCGCGGCATAGGACGGGCCTGCGCCGAACGGTTCTTGTCCGAAGGCGCACAGGTAGCGATTGCAGATGTTGACGTGGACCAACTTGTCAAGACCGCCGCCGAACTGGGTGGGCCAGACCGTGTGCTTGCCGTGACCACAGATGTGGCACAGAAAGATCAGGTTGACAGGCTGGTGGCGCAGACCGTCGCGGCCTTTGGCCGGCTGGATGTCATGGTCAACAATGCTGGCATCGCACAGGTCAAGGATTACCTCGACATCACGCCCGAAGATTTTGACCGCGTTCTGGGCATCAATCTGAAAGGCGTCTTTCTGGGTATTCAGGCTGCCGCCCGCCAGATGATCGCGCAGGGCCAAGGCGGAGTCATCGTCAATATGTCCTCGATCAACTCGGGTCTGGCCAACCCGAACCTTGCGACCTATGCAATTTCCAAGGCGGGCATCAATCAGGCCACCAGCACCGCCGCCGTGGCTTTTGCCCCCCATAACATCAGGGTTTGCGGCGTTGGTCCCGGCACGATTGCGACAGAAATGATCGAGGGCGCTTTCACGAAACGCGCCGGAGGCAATGACATCATCCTGTCGCGCACCCCCATCGGTCGCCTTGGCCGCCCCGAAGAAATCGCCTCGGTCGTGGCGTTTCTGGCGTCAGACGATGCGTCGTATTTCACCGGTGAGACGATCTATCCCGACGGGGGCCGCCGCATCCTGAACTACACTGTTCCGGTGAAAGGCTAGGCCATGACAGACCGGTTCAACAAGTTGCACCACCTTTGCATCGTCGTGCATGATATCGACAAGGCGCAGGCCTATTACGAATCCATCGGCATTGCGCCTTGGGAAAGCTATCCGCCGCTGGCCGAATATGAAGAGTTGGAGGTGCCAAGCCCTGAAGGCTTCCGGACGATGCAATACCGCATCTGCAATCTGCCGAATGTGCAGTTTCAACTCTGCCAGCCCAGCAACAACCCCAGCCCGCAGCGACAGTTCCTTGACGCCAAAGGCGAGGGCGTTTTCCACATCGGCTTCGAGGTGCCAGACGCCGACAAAGCCGAAGCACAGGCACTGGCAGATGGGCTAAGGGTAAAGATGCGCGGGCGACGTGCAAACCGCAGCGGCTTCACCTATTATGACACCGCAGAGGGTGCGGGGGTGGTCTTGTTGACCCGCGCAACGGGGCAAGCGGGAAAGTAAGACACATGACGCAGATCGACCTCAATTCCGATTTGGGCGAGGGGTATGGCCCTTGGTCTATGGGCGACGATGCGGCGATGCTGGCTGTCGTCACCAGCGCCAACATCGCTTGCGGGGGTCATGCCAGCGACCCCGAGACGATGTATCAAACGCTGCAGCTTGCGGCGCAGCGCGGGGTGAGTGTTGGCGCGCATCCGGGCTATAATGATCCGCTTGGATTTGGCCGCCGCGTTATCCCGATGGCCCCTGTCGAGATCGGTCGCATGATTGTGGCCCAGATCGGTGCGCTGCAGGCCATGGCGACACTTGCAGGCACCCGCGTCGCCTATGTCAAACCGCATGGCGCGCTTGGAAATCTGGCGGCGGCGGATCACGACGTGGCAAAGGCGGTTGTGGCAGCCGTGCAGGCGCTGTCGCCCGATCTGGCAATCCTTGCGATTTCCGGCACGGCACTGGAACAGGCTGCCCGCAGCGCCCGCGCCAGCGTCTACTCCGAGATTTTTGCCGACCGCGCCTATCTGGCGAACGGGCAACTGGTGCCACGATCCCGCGCCGGAGCTGTGATCCATGACGCCGAAACCGCCGTGGCGCGGCTTTTGGGGTTTATGCAGACCGGTCGCATGCCCGTGCTGGATGGCGATCCGATCCCGCTTGCAGCGCAGTCTATCTGCGTGCATGGCGACAGCCCGAATGCGGTGCAGATGGCGCAACTGATCCGCGCACGCTTGACAGCGGAAGGCATCGGCCTTGTGCCTTTCCTCGGCTAGCCGATGATTACGTTTCGCCCCGTTGCAGACCATGCCATTTTGGTCGATTTCGCCGACACCCTGTCGGATGCTGCACATGCAGCGGTGCTGCACCTTGACCAAGCCCTTGCGGCCCGTCCCTGCGCTGGCTTCCGCGAGGCGATACCGGCTTTTGTCAACTTGCTGGTCGATTTCGACCCTCTGATCACCGATCACCGCGCGGTCGAGACACATCTGCGCGGCTTGCTGGACCACCCCGCCGCCGCCACGTCGCTGCCCGCCCAACGCGAGGTTCTGGTCTGCTATGACGATGATCTGGCCCCCGATCTTGCTTCTGTGGCCCGAATGACCGGCCTTTCAACCGAGACCGTTATCAACGCCCATCTGGCGGGCGATTATGCGGTGTTCCTTTACGGCTTTGCGCCCGGTTATGCCTATCTTGGCGGTGTGCCAAAGCCGATCCAACTGGATCGCAAACCGGCGGCGGTGCGCGGAGTGGCGGCAGGAAGCGTCATCATCGCGGGGCCGCAATGCCTTGTCACTACGCTGACAATGCCAACCGGCTGGTGGATCATCGGGCGATCCCCTACACAAATTCTGACGGGTGACCCAGAGCGGCCCTTCTTGTTCGATGTCGGTGACAAAGTGCGGTTCCGCAGGATCACCCGCGCCGAGTTTGCCTCAGGCGGAGGCGCATAGATGGCAGATGCCGTTTTCAAAACCGTTTTCGCCGGACCCCATGCGTCGATTCAAGACGGCGGAAGGCGTGGGCTGATGCGGTTTGGCGTGCCGGCCTCGGGTCCGATGGATCGCAAATCCTTTGCTTTGGCCAACCTTGCCTTGGGCAAGGACGCAGACGCCGCGGGGATTGAAATCTCGATGGGCGGGCTGGTGCTGGACTGTGTGTCGGGGGCCACGACGCTTGCGATTGCGGGCGGGGGCTTCATCGTTGAACGGGACGGGGCAAGGCTGGGATCATGGTCAACCCTGCCGATCCGTGCCGGGCAAAAGCTGACCATCCGGCCCGGCCCATGGGGCAGCTGGACATATCTTGCCTTTGCCGGAAAGCTGACCGCGACACAGTGGCTGGGAAGTGCCGCCACGCATGCCTTGTCAGGTTTCGGCGGGGGCAAGCTGACAACGGGGCAAGAGATCACCATCACGGATGCCATACAGCACAGTGACGCCATCACTGCCATCGCCTGCCCTATCTGGGCGCGACCGCGCCAGCACCTGCATGTGGTCCTTGGGCCGCAGGACCGCTATTTCAGCGCTGCTGCCCTGCAAGCACTGCTGACCGAGCCATTTTACCTGACCTCGGCCTATGATCGCATGGGCCTGCGTCTGCGCGGCCCCTCGCTTGCCCCGGATGCGGCACTCAGCATTCCCTCCGAGGCTATCCTGCGCGGATCTGTGCAAGTCTCGGGGGATGGGGTGCCGACGGTGCTGTTGTCAGACCACCAGACGACCGGTGGCTATCCCAAGATTGCGACCGTCCTCGCGGATGATCTTGATGGCTTCGTGCAGTTGCGGACAAATGATGCTGTGGCTTTCAAAGCCATAACTGCACCGCAGGCCGTTCAATTGGCCCGCACCCGCGCTGCGGCAATTGCCACAGTCTATGCCAAAGTGCGTGACCTTGCCGGGCGATAGGATGCCTCAGGCGACTTGCCGACAAAACGCCTGACGCAGCGATTGGATGACCGGCACGATATCATGCCGCGCCAACCCGTAGACCACGCTTTTGCCTTCCCGATGCGCCTGCACGAACCCTTCGGCCCGCAACCGCATAAGCTGCTGCGAAACTGCGGCCTGCGGTTCGTGCAGCGCCTCGGACAGCTGGGATACGCACATGGTGCGGTCCAGCAGATAGCACAAAATCTGAAGGCGTCCGACATGGGACAGCGCCTTCAGCAATGCCACCGCACGCGCGGCAGCCTCGGGATCGTTGCCCTTTGGGTCGAACCCGTCGGGGACAGCCGCATCTGTCACTTGAAGGCACAGCCCGATTTGATGCCGAACAGCTTGAACACCGCAGCGGCAGGGCAGACGCCGGTGATCGACGACTGGATCAGGTTTGCGCCGATGAATACCGTGAACCACACAAACAGCGGCGAGACAAAGGTTGTCAGCACTACCGACAACAGCACCATGCAGCCAGCGAACAAGAATACGGAACGGTCGAGGGTCATTTCAGTTTCCTTTCAGAGAGGGTGCCGGAGACAATTGCCTCCGGCGCAGGGACCAAAGGATCAGCCTTTGGTGGTTTCTTTCAGCTTGTCGATGCCAAGCACCTTGAGCGCCAGAGACTCGTAGAAGGGTTCCGAGACGCCCTTACGCAGTTTTCGCATGAAGTATTTTTCAAAGCCGATCTTGGCGACATGCACCCACTTGCCGCTGGACGACCAGTTGACGTTGCGCGGCGGGATCTGCGGCTGCGCGACAAAGGCAATGCCCCCGTCACCGAAATCGGCCAGACAAACCGCGTTCCAGCTTCCGACCTGATCCGGTTCCTGGCCGCGCACCAAAGCGCCGATGTTATGCGCCGTGGCTGTGACCATCGATTCAATCATGAAGCCGGTTTTCGGCACGCCGCAGGGAACCGGAGTCGGCCCCATCGGCGGAATGGCCACGCAGACGCCCACTGCGAAGATGTTCTTGAAGGTCGGGTTGCGCTGATGCTTGTCCACGATGGTGAAGCCGCGCGGATTGCTCAGGCCAGCGATCCCCGACACCGGCTTGATGCCACGGAACGCCGGAAGCATCATGGAAAACGCAAAGGGCAGCTCCTTTTCGGCCTTCACGCTGCCATCGTCGTTGATTTCTTCGACGAACATCTTGCCTTCTTCGACCTTCTTCACGCGGGTCGAGGTCAGCCATTTGATGTGCTTGCCGCGCATTTCGGATTCAAGCAGACCCTTGGTATCGCCCACCCCGTCAAGCCCCAGATGCCCGACATAGGGTTCCGAGGTGACAAAGGTCATCGGCACACGGTCGCGCACCTTGGCGCGGCGCAGGGCGGTTTCAAGGATGAACAGGAATTCATAGGCAGGGCCGAAACAGCTTGCCCCCTGCGCCGCACCGATGATGACCGGACCAGGGTTTTTCACCAGTTGTTCAAACACTTCACGCGCCTTTTCGGCGTGATCGATGTGGCAGACCGATTGGGTAAAGCCGCCATGCGGACCAAAGCCTTCGATCTCGTCAAAGGCCAGTTCCGGCCCTGTGGCGATCACAAGGTAATCATAGCTGACCGACTGGCCGTCCACCAAAGCGATGCGGTTTTCTTCGGGGTGCAGCTTTTCTGCGGCAACCGGAATAAAGTTGATCCCCTTTTTGGCCATGGTCGGGGCCAGATCAACGGTGATCTCTTCGCGGTCACGCCAGCCCACGGCAATCCACGGGTTCGACGGCACGAAGTGATAGATCGGATCTTTGGTCACCACCGTGATGGTGTCCTCCTTTCGCAACTGCTCGCGCAGTTCATAGGCCATTATGGCCCCGCCCAGCCCCGCCCCCAATACTACGACATGTGCCATCTTGGTTTTCCTCCCCTAAATTGCGTTGCTTTGGTGCGGCAGCTTCTGACCCCGCGCCAAATATGTTCAGTTCGTTCCCACACCCTCGGCGGTTGCCACCGACAGCCTGATAAAGTTCAGCGCGCGGTTGCGATTGGCCGCAGCCAGCCCGCCGCGTGCATCCAGCAGCATCCGCTCGGCATCCAGAACGGCCAGGAAATTGCCCTCGCCGATCTCGAAACTGGACCGCGCCAGATCAAGCGTGTCTTTGGAAATGCCCAGCAGCCGCGATTGTGCGGCCATGCTGCGCCCGTCGCGGGCATAGGCCGCCAGCGCCGTCTGCACCTCTTCCACCGCCCGCAGCACCGCTGCCTGCCACGCCAGATGCGCCTGACGCGCGCGGCTTTCGGATGCCGAAAGATTGGCCTTCAGCGCGCCGCCCGCAAAGATCGGCAGGCTAAGGGATGGGCCAAACGACCACGTTTCCGACGCAGCCCCGCCGCCGATGGACACCGATTTGATCATGCCGCCCAAAGACAGCGACGGGAACAATTCGGCCTTGGCCACACCCACCGCCGCAGAGGCCGCAGCAAGGTTACGCTCGGCCGCAATGATGTCGGGGCGCTTGCGGATCACCTCGGCAGGCACGCCGACTTGGGCGCGAAAACGCGGCACGGGTTGCGCCGCACCGCGCGACAGGTCGGCGGCAATCGCTGTCGTCCCCTGCCCGGTTAGCGTCGCCAGACGGTTCAGCGCAGCGGCATAGCCCACCTCAAGCGCGGGCAGTTCAGCCTCGGCCACAGCCACCAACTGATCAGCCTGCAAGGTATCAAGCTTGGTCGCAGCCCCGCTCTCTAGCGAAGACTGGATCATGTCGCGGGTCTTCTGGCGGCTTTGCAGGCTTTGGCGGGTCAGGGCCATGCGTTCCTGATAATAGCGCAAGTCCACATAGGTTTCGGCAACCGCCCCCGTCAGCACGATGCGCGCCACTTCGCTGCTGGCATAGGCCGCATCCAGCCGGGCGCGCGCCGCTATACGGCCCGATTGCACCTTGCCGAACAGATCCAGCGTCCAGCCAGTCTCAAGACTGGCTGTTTCCAGCGATGCCGCCCCGGCGCCGGTCATGTCACCGCGTCCGGCCATGCCCGACGCCTGCACCTGCGGTAGCCCCGCCGCTCCTGCGCCGGTAACGCCTGCGCGGGCCTCCGTCACACGCTCGACGGCCTGTTTCACGTCAAGGTTCTGCGCCAGCCCCGTGGCGATCAGCCGATCCAGCACAGGGTCTTTGAAGGCCAGCCACCATTTCTGCGCGGCAGGTGCCTGCTCGGCGGCGCCCGCATCGGCAAAGGCCGCAGGTGTGGCCGCTGTGGGGGCCTGATAGTCGCCTGTTGCAACACAGGCGGCCAGCAGAGGTGTGACAAGCAGGGTCAGATAGCGGCTCATGTGCGGAACACCCGATAGATGGCAGGGATGACAAGGACCGTCAGCAGGGTCGAGGTCAGCAGCCCGAACAGCAAGGAAATCGCCAGCCCTTGGAAAATCGGGTCGGTCAGGATCACTACGGCCCCGATCATCGCGGCCACTGCTGTCAGGAAGATCGGCTTGAAGCGGATGGTTCCGGCGCGGATCAGCGACTCAACCGTCACCGCGCCTTCGCCACGGATAAAGTCCACCAGCAGGATCGAGTTCCGAACGATAATCCCCGCCAAGGCGATGAACCCGATCATCGAGGTGGCCGAGAAGGGCGCGCCGAACAGCCAGTGCCCCGCCATGATGCCAAGGAAGGTCAGCGGGATCGGTGTCAGGATCACCAGCGGCAGTTTGAACGAGCCGAACTGTGCCACCACAAGGATATAGATCCCCAGCAGCGCCACCCCAAAGGCCGCACCCATATCGCGGAACGTCACCCATGTGACCTCCCATTCGCCATCCCACAGCAGGGTGGTTTTGGTTTCGTCATCCGGCTGGCCATGCAGCGAGATTTCGGGCGCGCCCTCTACGCCTTTCAGCGCATCGGCAACCGCCAGCATCCCGTAAAGCGGGGCTTCGAACGCGCCGGCCAATTCGCCTGTCACCATTTCAGCCGCACGGCCATTGTGACGGAAGATCGGGAAAGACGCGGCTTCTTCGGAAATCCGCACCACGTCGCCCAGTTCCACCACACCGCGCGCGCCCGGCAGGGTATTGGCGGGAATGGGGGTCGTCAGGAACCGTTCATCCAGCACGCGGTCGCCCTTGGCCCGCTGGATCATCAGCGGGATCGGATAGCGCCCCTCGCCACGATGGGAATAGCCCACGGTCTGACCAGAGTTCAGCAAGGCCATGGTGTCGAACACGTCCTGTTCCTGCACCCCGAAAAACTCCAGATCGTCGGTAGAGATCGTCGCCCGCAACCGCCGCGCCTGTTCGCCATAGCTGTTGTCCACATCGACGATGAACGGCACCGACCGGAAAGCATCTTCCACCAGCTTTGCAGCCGCACGACGCGAGGCGGCATCGGGACCATAAACCTCGGCCAGCAGGGTCGAGATCACCGGCGGGCCGGGCGGCGGTTCCACCACCTTGATCGAGGTGCCGACAGGGGCCACCACAGCCTGCAACCGCGCGCGCAGATCCAGCGCGATGTCGTGGCTGCTGCGGTCCCGCTCGCCCTTGGGCGTCAGGTTGATCGCCACTTCACCCAGTTGGGCCTCTTGGCGCAGATAGGTATGGCGCACCAAGCCGTTGAAGTTGAACGGTGCTGCCGTGCCGGAATGGGTCTGGATCGAGGTCACCTCCTCCAACTCCATCGCAATCGCCGCCACATCCTGCGCCACACGGTCGGTCGCTTCGGTCGAGGCACCTTCTGGCAGATCGATCATCACCGACAGTTCGGATTTATTGTCGAAGGGCAGCAGTTTGACCGTGACATCCTTGGTGCCAAGCAAACCAAGCGAGCCAAAGGACAGCACCGCCGAGATGATCAGAAACATCAGGCTACGCTTTTTGGTGGCCAGCAGCGGGGTAGCAACGGCCTGATAGGCCCGCTCCATCCAGCCGCCCTGCTTGGCGTCATGACCGCCATAGGTGTCGTCGTGACCATGGGCTGACATATCCGCCTTGCCTGCGATCTTGACCATCAGCCAAGGCGTGATGATCACGGCCACGAAGAACGAGAAGATCATCGCGGCGCTGGCATTGGCCGGAATGGGCGACATATACGGCCCCATCAGACCGCTGACGAACAGCATCGGCAGCAGCGCGGCCACCACGGTCAGCGTGGCCACAATCGTGGGGTTGCCCACTTCGGACACGGCGTCGATGGCGGCTTCGGCCCGCCCGCGCCCGTCCTTCATTGCCCAGTGGCGGGCAATGTTTTCGATCACCACGATGGCGTCATCGACAAGGATACCGATTGAGAAGATCAGCGCGAACAGCGACACGCGGTTCAGCGTGTAACCCATGATCCAAGCCGCAAACAGCGTCAGAAGGATGGTCACAGGGATCACGATGGCCACCACCATCGCCTCGCGCCAGCCAATCGCAAGGAACACCAGCGCGATGATCGACACAGTTGCCAGCCCAAGGTGGAACAACAGCTCGTTCGCCTTTTCGTTGGCGGTTTCGCCGTAATCGCGGGTGATGGTCAACTTGACGCTATCGGGAATGATGCTGCCTTCGACAGCCTCGATCCGGTGCAGCGCGGCCTCGGCCACCACCACAGCATTCGCGCCTGCCCGCTTGGCCACAGCCAGCGTCACTGCGGGGCTGCGTGTCACGCTGCCATCTTCGGCGCGTTCGGAATGGGCGACCATATGCGCCGAGGTATCGGCCACAAAAGACACATCCGCCACGTCGGCCACATAGACCGGACGGCCATCGCGGGTGGTCAGCAACAGGTTCGCCACCTCGGCCGGAGCGGTCAGTGTGCCACCGGCAACAAGATCAATCTCTTGGCCCTGATCGCGCAATTTTCCGGTGTTCAGCGTACGGTTGGCCTGCGCGACCTTGCCCGCCAATTGCTGCAACGTGACCCCATACAACGCCAGCCGATCCGGATCGGGCGCAATGCGGATCACCTCGTTTGCCGCGCCAACCAGATAGGTCAAACCAACGTCGTCGGTCTTGGCCACTTCGGCCTGAAGTGCGCGCGCGATGCGGGTCAGGTCATTCGCCCCGACGGTCTGACCGGGTGCCGACGAAAGCGTCACCGTCAGGATCGCCACATCATCAATGCCACGCCCCACGATCAGCGGTTCGGGGATACCCACCGGCAACCGATCCAGATTGGCGCGGATTTTGTCATGCACGCGCAGGATTGCGTCTTCGGCCTTGGTGCCAACCGCAAAGCGCGCCATCACCAGCGCCCCATCGTCGCGGGTGTTGGAGTAGACGTGTTCGACGCCATTGATGCCCTTGACGATCACCTCAAGCGGTTCTGTCACCAGCTTGACCGCATCTTCAGCCTTCAGACCGGGGGCCATGACGTGAATATCCACCATCGGCACGGAAATCTGCGGCTCTTCCTCACGCGGCAAGGCGCCAAGCGCGACAAGCCCTGCGGCCAGTGCCGCAAGGATGAAAAGCGGGGTCAGCGACGAGGCGATAAAGGCTTTGGTCAGACGACCGGCAATGCCCAAAGGGCCGGATTTGAACTTACTCATTGCCATGCTCCGCGGCAGCAGGTGCCTGCGCCATCACGCGATCCCCGGCCACAAGACCTGACAGAATCTCGACCATCGGCACGCCATCAATCTCTTGCGCCTCGCCGGGAACCACGGCGCGCATCACTGTGCCTGCAGCCCCTTCAATCGCCACGAAATCAAGACCGCTGCGGGTTACAACTGCCGTTGCCGGAACCATCAGGCCTTGGTGCGTACCGACGGGCAGGCGCACCAGAACGCGGGCGTCGATGAACTGGTCTGACAGACCCGTCACCTCTACATCCGCTACAACGCGGCCATTTTCGATGAGTGGATAAACTTTGGCCAAGCGCCCGCTGGCCGCTGCGCCATCGATCAGGATGGTATCGCCTTCATGCAGCGCGGTCGCGTGGCGCTCTGGCACAGCAAGGCGCAGGAAGGTGCCGCCCACGCTAAGCGTCGCCACCGGCTCTCCGGGCATCACGACAGCACCTTGCGACACGGGCGCATCCAGCACCCGCCCCGCCGCAGGGGCCAATACTTTGCCCTCGGTCTGGGATTGCTGCACCAGTTCAGCCTGAGCATCCAGCGCCGCGATCTGGCCCGCAAGCACATCCACCTGAGTCCGCAACGCATCAAGCCGCTGCACCGTCGTCACACCCTGCTTCAGTAAATCCTCGCCGCGCTTCAGCTCCAGCTTGGCATTGTCCAACTGCGCCGAAACGGCCTGTTGCTGCGCGGCAATCGCGGCAATCTGGAAGCCCAACTTTTCATCGACAATTGTGGCCAGCAACTGGCCCTCGGTCACGACATCGCCTTCGCTGACGGCCAGTTCAACCAAAGTGCCCCCGATCCGCGCCCTTGCAGGGACGCGATCCCGCGCCTCGATCCGGCCATAGACGGCCTTCCACTCGGTCACCTCGACAGGCACAATCGCTATGGTTTCGGCAAGGGCGCTGCTGGCCATCAGGCCCAGAAAGACAGAAGTTAGGACACGGCGGTGCATTTTGATTCCCCGGCTATTTTGCTACATCATATTGTTACATTCATATATGTAAATATGTTTTCGATGGATGGCCGAAAATCGTTACCGATCCGCAACAATCCGGCCGTCTTCCAGCGTGATAATCCGGTCGGCCATCTCTAGAATCCGGTTGTCATGCGTGACCATCACCGTGGTGGTCCCGCGCATGGCACCCAGCTTTTTCAGCATCGCCACCACCGTCATGCCACTTTCCCGATCAAGTGCAGCGGTCGGTTCGTCCGCGAAGATCACTTCGGGATTTCCAACCAAAGCCCGCGCCACAGCAACGCGCTGCTTTTGTCCGCCCGACAGATTGGCGGGCAGATAGTCCAGCCTGTCTCCAAGGCCCAAAAGCGTCAGCGCATGCTGCGCCGCGCGATAGTTTTGCTGCGGATCACCATAGCTATGCACCTGCAAGCCCATCAGCACGTTCTGTAACGCGGTCAGGCTGCCATGCAGGTTATGGGCCTGAAAAATAAAGCCAAGCCGCCGCCGCAGATCTTCCGATACCGCAGGAGCAGCCCCCTTCAGTTCATGGCCCAGCAGCCGGACCGATCCGTCCTGAACATCGCGCAGGCACCCCATCAGCGTCAAAACTGTGGTCTTGCCAGAGCCTGATGGCCCCATCAGCACCGTCAGACTTCCACGTTTTATGGTGAAGCTAACATCGAAAATCGCCTGCTTGCGGGCCTCGCCGATCCCGAAAGAGTGGTTCAGGCCGGCGACCGAGATGGGGAAATCATCGCTCATGCCGCCCCCTAGAACAGATCGGCAGGATCGGCGTTCGCCAACCGCCGCGTGGCAATCGCGCCCGAAACCGAACAAGCCACCAGTGTGCCGAAAAACACCATCCCCGCCATCGCAGGCGTCATCGCAAGGGGCAAAGTCGTGGCCGCTTTCATGCCAGCCAACAGGCCCGTCGCCACCACAAGACCGGGGACAAAGCCCAGAACAGCCAGAATCAGCGCCTCTTCAAACACGATTCCAAGGAAGAATCGCTGCCGATAGCCCATCGCCTTGAAGGTCGCATATTCGCTCAGGTGGTCGGCCACATCGGTGGACAGCACCTGATAGACAATCACAATGCCGACCAAAATCCCGATAATCACCCCGAAGCCAAAGATGATCCCCGTCGGGCGGCGGGTTTGCTGATAGCTTAGATCGTCCTGACCAGCCTGTTCATAGGAGCGTATCCGCAAGGACTTGTCCGAAATCAGATCCCGCAACCGTGCGGCAACCACATCGGGGTCGGCTCCGGCGCGAAGATGCAGCAATATATGGTCGGGAGCCGCCGATTTCCGTGCCGGAAACAGGGTCAGAAAGGTCTGGTCCGAAACCATCATATACCCGTCACCCCCAAAGCCACCGCCGCCCGCAAAGGTGTCGTAAAGTGTCAGGGTCTTGCCCGAGACCTCGAACGAAATCGGGCTTTGCGGCCGGATCGCCGCCGCCTCGTCGCGTGGCAAGCCACGGCTATACATATCCAGAATGCCCGAGTTTTGCAGTTGCAGCGTCGCAGCCTTGCGCGCCATCGCCTCGGACAGAAACGCAGGCAGCGTCGGATCAACGCCAAAGGTGGTCAGCCCCAGCGTCTTTTCGCCACGCGCCCAACTGACATTGCCCACAAAGATGCCAGCGCCACCCGTCACATCCGGATCGGCCAGCGCCTGAAACAGCCATTGCCGCGCAACATTCGCTCCTTCGGTCATCGAATTGGCATCCGAGGCCGAAATCATCACATCAGCCTGAAAAAACCCGTAAGGCTTTAGCGTGGCGACGGCCATCGAGTTCATGATGCCCAACTGCACGAACACCAGCACATTGGCAAAGGCCACCCCCGCCAGCGCAGCCGCAAAACGGGTGCGATTATGGCTCAGTTGCAGCCAACCGATCGGCAAACGACCAAACAGCCATTGCAACAGGCGGGTCACGGTGTGACCTTTGCGCGCGTGTCGATCCGCGCAACGACTTCCAGATTGGTAAACCGTGCCGCTATGGCTGATGAACTTGCATCCAACCCGATCATCACATTGATCACGCGCGCATCGGTGTTGGCGGCAGTATCATCCGAAACCAAGCCCTGCCGTCCCACCGTCAAGCCGATTGACTGCACCTTGCCCTGCAGGGTCCGCCCCAAGGCACCCGCCACCAGCTCGACGGGCTGACCAATGGCGACGGAGGCGATGCGGTCCTGATAAATCTCGGCCTCGGCCATCATGTGATCGGTGTCACCCATATCCATGATGCCCGCCACGGGTGGACGCTCTCCGGCGCGGGCATGCAGATCAAGCACCACCCCGCTGATCGGAGCCAGCACCGCCGCGCGGGTCAGATCATTCAGGGCGCGGGCCTGATCTGCTTCGGCAGCTTCAAGGTTGCGGGTGGCGACGATGACATCGGGCTGCTGGTCAACCTCGGCACTGGCAAAGCGGGCCAGCGTGGCTTGCGCCTTTTGCACCGCCAGATCAGCCTGTCTTGCAGCGGCCTTCGCGGCATCAAAGGCCGCTTGGGTTGTAACACCGCGCTCGAACAGTTCAGCTTCGCGCTGAAGCTGGGTCTTGGCTTCGGCCGCGGCAGATTCAGCCTGACGCACCCCCGCTCGCGCCTCGTCTAACGAGTTCTGCACCGCCGCCCGCGTCTGCACCAAGGCCGCTTGCCGCACTGCGACATTGGCCTTGGCCAACAACGCAGCGCTTTCCAACTGGCCCTGATTGTCCAGTCGCGCCACCACATCGCCCTTTTGCACCTTGTCGCCGATCGCCACCAGAATCTCGGCAATCCGCGCATCGCCAGCGCCATAGGGCGGGGCCACGACAGAGACATCGCCCTGCGGCATAAGTCGGGCCAGACCGACCACATCGCTGGCCTGCATTGTCTCGACCATCTCTTTCGGCAGCGTAATCTCGGGCGGCAATGCAATCGGTGTGGTCGCTCCGCCACCAGGTTGCAATCCGGTCAGAGCATAGAATTTCTGCAAGGCGGGCGGCTGGAAATACATCCCTATGACAGCCCCCGAGAACATGAATACCGGGATCAGCAGCACCAGCAAATAGCGCGGACGGAATCGCAGGCGGCGGGTCGATGCCACCGGCATATCAACATCGCGCCGGATCACTTCAAGCGGAAGATCGTTGTCAGATTGGCCAGTCACGTCACGCTCCACTTGCATGGCGCAAGACGCGCCGCCCCGAGGATTGTATCACGGTCCAGCGCACTGGCCGTGATCTGGATCATAGAAGTCCCGTCCGGTGGCTTTGACAAAGCGCCTTATCAGAAATCCGCCAAACATATTTACATTTATGAATGTTTATATATGTAAGGTCAAGCCCGCCCGCATTTGCGCGGCACCTTCGCTATTCAGGACACCGCCATGCCCCCCCGCGCCCTTGCCGCCTACTTTCCCATCCTTGACTGGGGGCGGCGCTATGACCGCCACGCTTTGTCCAACGATCTGATTGCAGCCCTGATCGTCACGATCATGCTGATTCCTCAGTCTTTGGCCTATGCCTTGCTGGCCGGACTCCCCCCCGAGATGGGGCTTTATGCCTCGATCGCACCGATCCTGCTTTATGCGATCTTCGGCAGTTCGCGGGTGCTGGCAGTTGGACCGGTGGCCGTTGTGTCACTGATGACCGCTGCCGCTGTCGGCAATATCGCCGAGCAAGGCACCGCAGGCTATATCACTGCCTCACTGACGCTGGCCTTCCTTTCAGGCGCGATATTGCTGGTTATGGGGCTGTTCCGGCTTGGTTTTATTGCGAATTTCCTGTCGCATCCGGTGATTGCGGGATTCATCACCGCGTCGGGCGTGCTGATCGCGGCAAGCCAGTTGGCCAGCCTGCTTGGCATCAAGGCCGAGGGCCACAACCTGCCGGAATTGGGTGCATCGCTGTGGCAGAACCTGCCCATGATCAACCCGATCACGGTGGCCATCGGGCTTTTGGGCCTGACGTTTCTGATATGGGTCCGCAAGGGCATGAAACCTGCGCTGCGTCGGCTCGGCTTGGGGCCGCGCATGGCGGATGTGCTGACCAAGGCCGGACCTGTGCTGGCGGTTGTCGTCTCGACCGCCGTGGTTTGGGCCTTGGGTCTGGCCGACAAAGGGGTGGCGATTGTCGGCAATGTGCCACAAAGCCTGCCACCGCTTACCCTGCCCGGCTTTGATCTGGCCCTGATCAAGGATCTGCTTTTGCCTGCCCTTCTGATTTCGGTGATCGGCTTTGTCGAGTCGGTCTCGGTCGCTCAGACACTTGCGGCGAAAAAACGCCAGCGCATTCTGCCGGATCAGGAATTGATCGGGTTGGGGGCCGCCAACCTTGCCTCATCCTTGACGGGTGGATTCCCGGTGACAGGCGGGTTCGCGCGTTCGGTGGTGAATTTTGATGCGGGTGCCGAAACCCCTGCCGCCGGAGCTTTCACCGCGCTTGGCCTTGCCATAGCCGCCGTGGCGCTGACCCCGCTGATCTTCTTCCTGCCCAAAGCAACGCTGGCAGCGACCATCATTGTTGCCGTTCTTAGCCTTGTCGACTTCAGTATCCTGCGAAAAACATGGGCCTATTCCAAAGCCGACTTTGCCGCCGTTGCCGCCACCATCAGCCTGACCCTGATCGCGGGTGTCGAGGTTGGCGTCTCGGCCGGGGTGATCCTGTCGCTCGCGCTGTTCCTGTTCAAAACATCGCGCCCGCATGTGGCCGAGGTGGGCTTGCTGCAAGGCACCCAGCATTTCCGCAACATCCTGCGCTATCCGGTGCTGACCGACCCCAGCCTGTTGACCCTGCGCGTCGACGAAAGCCTGTATTTCGCCAATAGCCGCTATCTGGAAGATTACATCCACGCCCGCGTGACAGGCGACACCGCATTGAAAAACGTGATCCTGCTGTGTTCGGCGGTGAACGAGATCGATATGAGTGCGCTTGAATCTCTGGAAACCATCAACATCCGTCTTAAGGAAATGGGCATCCAGTTCCATCTTTCCGAAGTGAAAGGTCCGGTGATGGACCGGCTGCAAACCACGCATTTCCTGACCGACCTGACCGGAAAAGTCTTTCTGTCCCAGTATGAAGCGATGCAGGTTCTTGCGCCCGTCCTGATGGCAACTGCTGTGCCGCTGGCACGGGGTTAAGGTGACAGCCAGCCAGTCTTGGCCGGATCAACGGATCAGGCCGATCCGGTTGGAAAAGACTCGCCGCCTTAACGTCTTGCGCTAGTTCGGCGATAGCGGGCTGTTTTCGGCCTGTGCCGGGATGATGTGAAGGGTCGGACAATGCGCCTAATTCTTGTACTGGGCGACCAGTTGTCAGACGATCTCTCGGCGCTGCGTGATGCGGATTTTTCCCGCGATATTGTGGTCATGGCCGAGGTTATGGCCGAAGGCACCTATGTGCCGCACCATCCACAGAAGATTGCCTTGGTGCTGACTGCGATGCGGAAATTTGCTGCAAGTTTGCAGGCGCGAGGCGTTCGTGTCGCCTACTCGCGGCTGGACGATCCTGAGACCGGTCCCTCTCTGCCTGCAGAACTGATCCGTCGGATGGCCGAAACCGGTGCGGACGAGGTTGTTGTGACAATGCCGGGCGACTGGCGGTTGCTTTCGACATTGCAGGCGTTGCCGCTGCCGCTGCGCGTTTTGCCCGACGACCGCTTTATATGTGCGCCCGAGGTCTTTGCCGCTTGGGCTGCATCCCGCAAGTCATTGCGGATGGAATGGTTCTACCGCGACATGCGCCGCAGGACAGGGCTTTTGATGGACGGGGCAGAGCCTGCCGGTGGGCAGTGGAATTTCGACCATGACAATCGCAAACCCGCACAGCCGGATTTGCTGCGCGCAGCCCCGTTGCGCTTTGCGCCCGATGCCGAAACCGAAGCCGTTCTTGCAATGGTTGCGGCCTGTTTTCCCACCCATTTCGGGCGTTTGCGCCCGTTTCACTGGCCGACCGACCGCACGCAGGCTCTTGAGGCGCTGGACCATTTCATCACCCACAGCCTGCCGCGCTTTGGCGATGAACAGGATGCAATGCTGGAAAGCGACCCGTTTCTAAGCCATTCCCTTCTGTCGGCCAGCCTGAACATTGGCCTTCTGGCCCCGTTGGAGGTCTGCATGCGTGCCGAAGCGGCCTACAGATCGGGGGCCGCGCCCCTGCCTGCTGTCGAAGGGTTCATCCGCCAGATTATCGGCTGGCGGGAATATGTGCGCGGCATCTGGGCTTTGAAGGGACCGGCCTATCTGACCCAGAACGCGTTGAACCACAGTGCCGCCTTGCCGCCTGCCTATTGGGGCGCGCCAACCAAGATGAACTGCCTGTCCAAAGCGGTTGGCCAGACCCGTGATCTTGCCTATGCCCACCATATCCAGCGGTTGATGGTGACCGGCAATTTTGCACTTCTGGCCGGCGTGGACCCTGCAGCGGTGCATGAATGGTATCTTGCCGTCTATATCGATGCGTTCGAATGGGTCGAAGCACCCAATACGCTTGGCATGAGTCAATTTGCCGATGGCGGGCTTTTGGGGTCAAAGCCCTATGTCTCGTCCGGTGCCTATATCGACCGGATGTCGGATTATTGCAGCGGCTGCCATTATCGCGTGAAAGACCGGACCGGACCCAAAGCCTGCCCGTTCAACCCGCTTTACTGGCATTTCCTTGACCGGCATCGCGCACGGTTTGCCTCCAATCCCCGCATGGCGCAGATGTATCGGACATGGGATAAAATGGACGCGACCCACCGCGCCACAGTGCTGGCGGATGCAACAGCAATATTGGCACGTCTGTCGGCAAATGAAGTGGTCTAGCGGCACTCGCCAGTCACGGTTTCGCCGGAGGTGGACCGCAACTGGCCAGTGACCGCACCGCAAGGGTCTTGTCGATCAACCGCTTTGCGAAATTTATGCTTGCATACGTATTCTATCGCGGTCAGTTCTATTGGGGTCAATATACACTTCGGGTCAAGGCAGGGCCGAGTCGCTGCCAATGATCCGGAACAAGCGGCAGGAGAGAGCCATGGCAGAAAAGAATGACAGCGCGAAACCGATTGCGGAACTGACACCCGCGCGCTCAGGGAAAGTGATGCAGGTCGAGCGGCACGATTACCCCGATCTGGCCCCCGTGAACCGCAAACGCGCCCAGCCGATGCGCGGCTTTGACGAGGTTTACACCGATATCGTGGATTACATCGTGCGCTGCACCCACAAGATCTGGGACGAACGCGACATCGGCCTGATCTATTCGCATTACACCCATAACTGCGTTCTGTATGGCACGACCGGCACGCTTTACACGCGCGAGGAGGTGGTGCGCGATACGATTCAGCGACTGGTTTCCTTCCCGGAACGGCGGGGAATGGCGACTCAGGTGATCTGGAAGGGTAACGAGGATGACGGGTTTTACACCTCGCATCTGGTCACCGGAACCGGCCGCCATACCCAGAACGGCCACCTTGGCGCACCGACGGGGCGGATGTTCACGTCGCGCACTGTGGCCGACTGCATGATCTATGAAAACAAGATCTACCGCGAATGGGTTGTGGCCGACACCACCGCGATCCTTCAGCAACTGGGGCTGGATGTGCAGGCCTATGCCCAGCGCATTGCCACAGCAAGCTTTGACAAAGGCCTTGTTTCACTGGACATTGGCGAGAACCGCCACATGATCGGCCAATATCCCCCCGAGGCCGAGGCCGATCTTTCGCTGGCCTCGACCGAAACCGAGCGGCACACGCTGCGCTGGATGCATGATGTCTATAATCGCAAGATGCTTGGCACGATTGCATCGGTATGCGCCCCGACCGTGCAGTATCACGGACCGCTGATGACCGAACTTTACGGCGTGGCTTCGGTAATCCACCAGACGCTTGGGTTGATCGGGTCGCTGCCAGACGCAGCCTTCACACCGCAACATATCTGCTCGAACCCTTGTGAAGAGGGCGGCGAAAAGGTGGCGGTCCGCTGGATCATGGAGGGCCACCATCTGGGCTATGGCATTCTGAACCATCTGGGTGCGCCGACCGGCAAACGGGTGCAGGTTATGGGGATCAGCCATTTCCACTACAAGAACGGCAAGATCGTGGACGAATGGCGCACATACGACGAGGCGTCGATGCTGGTGCAGGTCAAGTTGGCGCAGATGGCCGACCGCAAGGCCGCAGCCCTGACCGCACCCAACTGATCTGTCACGCCCTCGCAAAGCCCGATCCGCTACCCAGCGGGTCGGGTTCTTTTTTGACTCTTTGGGAAAAGCGACATTCCACCAGCACATAATAATTGCAATCGTATGCAAAGAGTGTTTAGCTTCCGAAACGGAATGGGCAATCCTTCGCCCGCGCTAAAACCCGATCAAAAGCCGGGACCGGCAACACCAACACAGGGGTGCAAGATGAAGATGAATTTGACCAAGACTGTCGCTGCAGGCGCCGTAAGCATTGCGGCCTTGATTGCAGGCGGCGGGGCGGCTTTTGCCGAGTGCGCGATTCAGGGGGCGGGATCGGTCCGCATTCTGTCCAACGACTTCGAAGCGCTGCGTGTGGTGAATGATGCCGCAGCCACTTGTGCGACCGATACCGTCGCCATCACCGCCAACGCGACGGCGGAACACAAGAACATCCAGGGTCCGGCACTGACGGCCAATCCGGCGGAATATACCGTAGCGGTGGTTGCCAACAACTCGATCGTGCCGCTGCTGAATGACGGGCTGATTCGCCCGCTGGATGATCTGGTCGCACAATATGGTGCCTCGCTGCAGCCGAACCAACTGATCAAGATCGACGGCAAGGTGATGGCGATTGCGTTCATGGGCAACGGCCAGCACCTGTTCTACCGCAAGGACATTCTGGAAAAAGCCGGGCTGGACGTGCCGACATCCTATGAAGACATTCTGGCAGACGCACAGGTCATCAAGGACATGGGCCTGATGGAATACCCGCTGGCCGCTTCGAACAAACCGGGCTGGGATCTGGCGGCTGAGTTCGTGAATATGTATCTTGGCACCGGTGCTGAGTTCTTTGCAGCCGGAGCGGCCGATCTTGCGATCGACAACGACAGCGGTCGCAAAGTCTTGGAAACCATGCGCGCCATGACAGCGTTCATGAACCCCGATTACCTGACCTATGACGCGAACGAATTGAACAAGGTCTGGGATGCGGGCAACGTCGCCTTCATGCAACAGTGGGGCTCGCTGGCCGGTGCTACCATCGATCCGGCAACCGCGAACCCCGAAGTTGCCGCCAATACCGGCTTTGCCGCAGCCCCGACCATCGGCGGCGGCACCACTCCGGCAGCGGCGCTGTGGTGGGACGGCTTTACCATCGCACAGAACATCTCGGACGAGGACGCCGCCGCGTCCTTCCAAGCGATGGTGCATGGCATCAGCCCCGAAACAGTGGCAGCCCATCCCGATGCCGCAACCTGGCTGGTGGCTGGCTATACCCCCGGCCCGGCGGCTGTTGGCGTGATCGGCAATGCGACGGGCGGAGCCAAGGCTTATCCGATGCAGCCCTATATGGGCCTGCTGCATACCGCCCTGTCGGCAGAGCTTGCGGACTTTATCGCTGGCAAGGAAGACGCGGATCAGGCGCTGAAAGACGTGAAAGCGGCCTATGACACCGCAGCCATGGAAGGCGGCTTCCTGAAGTAACCTCCCCAGCCTTGCCCGGCCGCGTCAGGTGGCCGGGCATTTTTTCTTGCGAGCCGCCACGTTTGCCCTGAACACGGGGCGAAAGGACGCTTTGCGTTCACCCGGCCCTCCTCGAACGGCCCTCCTCGAACTGGATCGCCCCGATGCCGCATCGCACCTTCTTTGCATTCATCTTCCCTTCCATCCTTGCCATGCTGCTGTTCATCACGTTGCCGATCATTTCGGTGGCCATGCAGTCGCTTTTTGTTGAGCATCCCGCCGTCGTGACCGAGGTCGAGAATTGCGGCCCGTTTGGCTGCACGACCGAAACCAAGGTCGATACCGAAGCCATGGCCAAGCTGAAGGCAGATCAGCCGATGGGGGCTTTCGCGGGATTCTCCAACTATCTGAACCACAACCATCTGGCGGTGGATGATCTGCGCGCGATTTTCGGCGATAACCGTGGCATTGGCGATATCGTCGCCCGCGTGATGAACCTGCCGTTTTACCGCGCGCTGGCCTTCACGCTGACCTATTGCTTTTTCGTCACCCCCTTTGCGATGGCCTTGGGCTTTTTCATCGCGCTGGCGGTGAACACCATGCCAAAGCTGCTGAAGGGTCCGGCGATTTTCGTCTCGATCCTGCCGATGATCATCACGCCTTTGGTGGGATCACTGATCCTTGCGTGGATGTTCAACCCGGCAGGCATTTTCGGCGCGACGCTACAATCCCTGACCGGAGACCCGACGCTGTCTCTGCGCGCCTCGCCGGTGCTGACATGGATCGTCATCCTGACCTACGGTGTCTGGACCAACGGGCCGTTCTCATTTGTGGTGTTCTATGCGGGCCTGCAAACCGTGCCGAAAGACACGCTGGAGTCGGCGCGGATCGACGGAGCAACGCGCTGGCAGGCGACGCGCTTTGTCATCATCCCCCACCTGATGCCTTTGGCAACCTTTGTGGCGCTGGTGCAGTTGATGGATAACTTCCGCGTCTTTGAACCCATTGTCGGCTTTTCGGCCGAGGCCAATGCAACTTCGCTGAGTTGGCTGGTGTTCAACGATCTGGTCAGTCAGGACAGCCAGCAGTTCGGATCTGCCGCAGCGACCTCGGTCATCACCATTGTCGGCGTCTTGATCCTGTTGACTCCTGTCCTGATCCGCACATGGCGCGATTTTAACCGGAAGGCGGTGTAAGATGAATGGTCAACCTTTGGGCCTGAAAACCCTGACAACCGCCTTTCTGACCCTCTGGCTTCTGGCTGCCGTATTCCCGTTTGCGTGGACGGTCTGGGGCAGCTTCAAGGTTGAGGCCGATTTCTTCTCGCGCCAATCGTGGTGGTTTGCCATCGAAGGCGTCCGCACCGTGCAGCAAACCGGCGGCACCTTCACGCTGGCCGGCTATGAAGGCGCTTGGGTGCAGAACGAATTCTGGAAAGCCGCGATCAACACCCTGATCGTGACGCTGTCGGTCACGACGATCTCGTTGGTGGTGGGGACGCTTGGCGGTTATGCGCTGGCAAGATCGGGCCACCGCTATGCGTTCTGGATTCTGATTGCGGCGCTGGTGTTCCGTGCCATGCCGCATATCACGCTGGTGTCGGGTTATCTGCTGCCGTTCTTCCAGTTGAACATCTGGGGCTATCTGCCCACCACCATCATCGTGCTGGTCGCAATCAACCAGCCCTTCACCCTGTGGATGCTGCACAGCTTTTTCCTGTCGATCCCCAAGGATCTGGACGAAAGCGCACTGGTCGATGGCTGCACAAGGTTTCAGGCTTTCCGCATGGTCATCATCCCCGTGATGTGGCCGGGTGTGATCACGACCGGCCTGTTCAGCTTTTTGCTGGGATATAACGACTTCGCGGTCACCTCGATGCTGCTGCGTCAGGAAAACCAGACCATGATCCCGAAAATCGCCTCCTTCCTTGGGTCCATCCAGAACGAAGGCAATGTGATGTTCGCTGTTGCCGCCGTTGTGTCGGCGACGGTCCCGCTCTTCATCCTCGTTCTTTTCTTCCAACGGCAGATTGTATCCGGCCTGACCGCCGGCGCCGTGAAAGGGTAAATCATGGCACAAATCCGCCTCGTCAATGTCTGCAAACGCTGGGGCGCCTATGTGGGCGTCGATAACTTCAACCTTGAAATCGCAGACTCCGAATTTCTGGTTCTGCTGGGGCCATCGGGCTGTGGCAAGACAACAACCATGCGGATGATCGCAGGGCTTGAGGAGTTGACCTCGGGCGAAATCTGGATCGGGGACAAGATGGTCAACCGGCTGGAGCCGAAAGACCGCGATATCTCGATGGTGTTCCAAAGCTACGGGCTTTACCCGAACCTGTCGGTCTATGAAAACATCCGCTTTCCGCTGCGGGTCCGCAATATTCCCAAGGCCGAGCACCATGAACGGGTGATGCGGGCATCGGATATGGTGGAACTGGGGCCGTTCCTTGACCGCCGCCCCGCCGCCCTGTCAGGCGGCCAGCGTCAGCGGGTGGCCTTGGCGCGCGCCATCGTGCGCGAGCCGAACGCCTTTCTGATGGACGAACCGCTGTCCAACCTTGACGCCAAGCTACGTGTCTCGACACGGGCGCAGATCAAGAACCTGCACCACACCCTGAAAACCACCACGATCTATGTCACCCATGACCAGATCGAGGCGATGACGCTGGCCGACCGTGTGGTGGTGATGAATCACGGCGTTGTGCAGCAGCTTGGCACCCCGACCGAAATTTACGACCGCCCCGCCAACACCTTTGTCGCAAGCTTTATCGGATCGCCGGCGATGAACCTGATTGCGGGTGAGGTTGTGGACGGCACCTTCCACGCCGAGGGGATGCAGATTGCAGGGCTGCGCGCGGTGGCCGGGCCTGTCACACTGGGCTTTCGGGCCGAGGATGCGCGGGTCGTCCACGAGGGCGGCGAAATCACTGCGCCCGTCTATTCGATGGAGCTTTTGGGCGATGCAACGCTGGTCTCGGTGCGGATCGGCACAGCCCTTGTGGCGGTGCGTGCGCCCAAGGATTTCCGCATCGAGATCGGCGCGTCGATCCGCATGGCGGTCCCCCACGCCGCTGTCCACCTTTTTGACCATGCCACTGGCGCAAGGCTTGATGTATGAAAGGGTTGCCCGCCCCAGCGGCTTTGTCGCAAATTGGGTGCGGGCATAGGGAGAGTTCGGTTGGCCAATGAGAAAGTCACATCGCTGGAGGTTGCCGCCTTGGCAGGTGTCAGCCAATCTGCGGTCAGCCGCGTTTTCACGCCCGGCTCCTCGGTAAGCCAGAAAACCGCCGACAAGGTGCGTGCTGCGGCGGCCCAGCTTGGCTATCGCCCCAATGTGCTGGCGCGATCACTCAAATCCGGCAAAAGCCGGATCATTGGCTTGGTCGTGGCCTATCTGGAGAACTACTTCTACCCCGAAATGGTAGAGCGGCTTTCGACCGAATTGCAGAAGGTCGGCTATCATGTGCTGATCTTTCTTGCGCCTGTAGCTTCGGTCAATGTGGATCAGGTCATTCGGGAAATTCTTGATTATCAAGTGGATGGCATTGTGATGGCCTCGGTCTCGATGTCATCCGAACTGGCAGCACGCTGTGCGGCCACGGGGATTCCGGTTGTTCTGTTCAACCGCGCCCACGCCGACAAGAATCTGTCCTCTGTCACCTCGGACAACTTTGCGGGCGGCAAGGCGCTGGCGGATTACCTCTGCTCGCTCGGGCATCAGCGCATCGCCTATATTGCCGGTTTCGCTGGCGCCTCGACCCAAGCTGACCGTGAGGCGGGGTTTCGTGCAGGGCTGGCCGAGGCAGGGCAAGAATTATTCGCCCGCGCTGATGGCAATTTCGACTATGCCACCGCTCAGGCCGCCGCGCGCGAGTTGTTTGCCACCTCACGCCGCCCCGATGCGGTTTTTGTCGCCAATGACCATATGGCCTTTGCGGTAATGGATGTGCTGCGCTTCGAACTGGGGCTGCGCGTGCCAGAGGATGTTTCCGTTGTGGGCTTTGACGATGTGCCGCCCGCCGCATGGCCTGCCTATAACCTGACGACCTTCCGCCAGCGGGTTGACCAGATGGTCGCCGAAACCGTCACCATGTTGACCACTTGGATCGCAGCCGACCAGCCCGAAGTTGCCCGCGTGGTGCTGTCAGGCGAGTTGGTGATCCGTGGCTCGACCCGCCGCCATGGAACCACCCGATGACCGAAGCCGATTTCCGCGCCCGCCTTGCAGCCTTGGGAATAGAACTTGATGCTCATGCCTTTGCCGCAGCCTTCAAGGGCGCGCAGCATTTGCGGGCCGAGGTTGCCAAGATTGACGCCTATCTGGCCGCAAAAGCATGACCGATCCGGCCGATTATTCGATTCCCGAAGCCGCCTTGGCGCTGCGCGAAGGCAGATTGACTGCGCGGCAACTGGTGACTGCTGCGCTGGACCGGATCGCGCAGCGCAACGACCGGCTACACGCCTTCACCCATCTGAACCCTGATGCTCTGGCCGAAGCTGACCGCGCCGATGCCATGCTGGCCGCAGGTGCTGCCCCCCCCTTGTGCGGGATTCCGGTTGCCGTGAAAGACCTGATTGACGTGGGCGGACTGCCTGCCACCAGTGGCTCTGCCGTGCTGTCGGGGCGGATTGCCGCCGCGGATGCCGATGCCGTAGCGCAGTTGCGCGCACAAGGCGCTGTGATCCTTGGCAAACTTGCCACCTATGAATTCGCCATGGTCGGCCCCGACCTGAACTTGCCCGATCCGCCCGCCCGCAATCCATGGAATTTGAACCATATCACCGGCGGATCGTCCTCGGGGTCGGCCAGTGCTGTGGCAGGGGGGCTTGTGCGGTTGGCCCTTGGCACCGATACCGGCGGCTCTATCCGAAGCCCCTCGGCCTATTGCGGCTGCGTCGGGCTGAAACCCAGTTATGACCGCGTTTCCCGTGCCGGAGCCTTCCCCCTCTCGCCCGCGCTGGATCACACCGGCCCGCTGGCCGCAACGGTCGAAGAGGCCGCGCTTGCCCTTGACGCGATGACAGCAGCGCCGAACGATTGGCGCCCCGCCAGCGCCCGCCTTGATCGCGGCGCAGAGGGCTTGCGGATCGGCTATGCCCGCGACTGGTTCGCGCAAGACCTACAGGCAAGCCCCGCCCTGATCCGCGCCATGGACGATGCCGCCGCCAGCTTTTCCATGCTTGGGGCCAGTATCACCCCAGTATCGCTACCCGACTACGGCATGTTCGAGGCCGCTGGCTCGGTCATTCTGCATGCCGAGGCGCTGGCCGAACACCTGTCACTGATCCGCGACCACCTGCCGCGTTATGGCCGGCCCGTGCTGCAATGCCTTGCCTTCGGAACCGCGGTCGATGCCGAAGATGTTCAGCGCGCCCGTATGGCGCAAGCCTGCCTGACCCAAGACATGCTGGCGGCGATGGCACCTTTTGATCTGGTGATTACGGCCACCACACTGACCCCTGCCCTGCCTTTCTCGGCCTTCGACGGGGAAAAGGCCGTCTGGACGCCGATGCGGACCATCCCTTTCAACGTCACAGGCCAACCGGTGCTGTCGGTTCCGGTGGGCTTTGACGGCGATCTGCCGCTGGGGATGCAGATTATCGGGCGCAGGGGCGACGAAGACCTGATTTGCGCCGCCGGTAATGCCTTTGAGCGGGCGACAGACCATTCGGTCCAGCGCCCGCCGCTTTGATTTCCTCTTGGCTCGAGCTTAGCTGACATAACCACATTGGCCTGCCGATGCGGTCAGGGGCTGGCCCTGACCGCAGGTTCAAGATTAGCCGCGCAGGTTAGCGCACCTGCATCCGGTCCAGCCGCAATTGTGCCGCGCGGCGGTGGCCTTCCAGGCCTTCGCTTGCGGCTTGGCGGGCGGCAGGCGGAGCAACTGCCTCGACCCCATGCGGCTCAAGCCATTGATGGGTAGCGATTTTCACATAGGCCCCCACCCATAGCCCGCCTGTATAGCGCCCTGCGGCCATCGTGGGCAAAGTATGATTGGTGCCGGAACATTTGTCGGAATAGACCACGCTGGCAAGTTCGCCGATGAACAGCGACCCGTAATTCCGCAGCTTTTTGGCAAAGCCATGTGGATCGGCAGTATGGACCTGCAAATGCTCGGCGGCGATGAAATCCGAATAGGCGATCATCGCGGCCTCGTCTTCGCACACCGCAATCTCGCCATAATCGCGCCATGCAGGGGCTGCGACATGGGCGGTCGATAGAGTGGCAAGCTGCTTTTCAACCTCGGCCACCACGGCTTCGGCCAAGGGGCGGTGCGTTGTGATCAGGCCAACCCGCGTGCGAACATCATGTTCAGCCTGTGCCAGAAGGTCGGTTGCGATCATTTCGGCATCGCCGGTCGCGTCGGCAAGGATGTAGATCTCGGACGGCCCTGCAAGCTGATCGATCCCTACCGGACCGAACACCTGCCGCTTTGCCTCGTTCACAAAAGCATTGCCCGGCCCCATGATCTTCATCACAGCAGGCACGGTTTCGGTGCCATAGGCCATCGCCGCAATCGCCTGTGCGCCGCCGATGCGGAAAATCCGGTCCGCTCCCGACAGGTGACAACCCGCAACCATAGCGATATGCGCGTTGGGCGGCAGACAAGCGATCACCTCGGACACTCCGGCAACCTTGGCCGGAACGATGGTCATGATCGGGGCCGACAACAACGGGAACCGCCCGCCCGGCACATAGCAGCCGACACGGTCGATCGGAATCACCCGATGCCCCATGAACACCCCCGGAAGCGCCTCGATATCCAGAGGCAGAATCGTCGCAAGCTGCGCCTCGGCAAAGCGACGAACGTTGGCAATGGCGAATTCGGTGTCCTTGCGGGTCTGCGGATCAAGGGCCGCCACGGCAGCCTCGCGCTCGGCCTGCGTAACTTCGAACACCTGCAGATCCGATTGGTCGAACTTGGCGGAATATTCCCGCACTGCAACATCACCACGGGTTTTTACATCGGCAAGGATCGTCGCAACCAGTTCGGCAACCGGCTTGTTGTCAGCATCGGCATTGCGGGTTGGAGCCTTGAGCCAAGCAACCTTGGCGGCGGGAAAGGGTTCTGGCAGATTTGACATAGGACGCTCCGTTCTGGCCTGTGTGCGGTATGACTATTGGGGCGGAATATATGGCATAATGCATACGATTGCAAAGATAAGTTTGCCCAATCTCCAAAACGCCGACCCTTCAGCCAATTTATAACGGGAAAACAATCGCTTGTCGCGCCTTCTAGCGGCATACGTACAAATATTTCACTTAGCCCAGCACAAGACACTTGCCATACCCTCGCAGTTTGCCCTATCCATGTTGCAAACGTATTCAAGCCGGGGGAAAAGATGTCGGTGACTTGGCTGAAGCGCGGCAAGCCGGAAACAGAGCGCGCCGCCGATGACGCAAAGGTTCGGGCAACGGTGGAAACCGTTCTTGGCGATATCGAGACGCGCGGCGATGCAGCGGTGCGGGATTTGTCGGTGAAATTTGACAAATATGACCCGCCCGCTTTCAGGCTGACCGCATCGGAAATCGAGTCTGCGATGGCCAAGGTCGCCCCGCGCGACATGGAAGATATCCGCTTTGCCCAGACCCAGATCCGGCGCTTTGCCGAAGCCCAGCGCGCCTCGATGACCGATATCGAGGTGGAAACCCTGCCCGGCGTCTTTCTGGGCCACCGCAATATTCCGGTACAATCGGTGGGTTGCTATGTGCCGGGCGGCAAGTTTCCCATGGTCGCCTCGGCGCATATGTCGGTATTGACTGCGGCTGTGGCAGGAGTTCCGCGCATCATCGCCAGCGCGCCGCCGGTGAATGGCGCGCCGCATCCGGCGATTGTGGCTGCGATGGCGATGGGCGGCGCGCATGAAATCTATGTGATGGGCGGCATGCAGGCGGTGGGGGCGATGGCCATCGGGACCGAAACCATCAAACCCGTGGATATGCTGGTCGGCCCCGGCAATGCCTATGTGGCCGAGGCCAAACGCCAGCTTTATGGCCGCGTCGGCATCGACCTGTTCGCAGGCCCGACCGAAACGATGGTGATCGCGGATGATACGGTGGATGCCGAGCTATGCGCGACCGACCTGCTGGGACAGGCCGAACACGGCTACAACTCGCCCGCGGTGCTGCTGACCAATTCGCGCAAACTGGCCGAAGCGACCTTGCTGGAAATCGACCGCCTGCTGGAAATCCTGCCCACTGCGGCAACGGCGGGCGTAAGTTGGGCCGATTACGGCGAGGTGATCCTGTGCGACAGCTATGACGAGATGCTGGCCGTCGCCAATGACATCGCGTCCGAGCATGTGCAGGTGATGACCGACCGCGATGACTGGTTCCTTGAGAACATGCACAGCTATGGCGCGCTTTTCCTTGGCCCGCGCACCAATGTCGCCAACGGCGATAAGGTGATTGGCACCAACCACACGCTGCCCACCAAAAAGGCAGGGCGCTATACCGGCGGATTGTGGGTTGGCAAGTTTCTGAAAACCCACAGCTATCAGCGCGTTGTCACCGACGAGGCGGCGGCATTGGTGGGTGAATACGGCAGTCGGCTGTGCATGCTGGAAGGCTTTGTCGGCCATGCCGAACAGTGCAACATCCGCGTGCGCCGCTATGGCCACAAGAATATCCCCTACGGAGCTGCCGCAGAATGACCCTGCCCCGCACCCCATCGTTCCGGCTGGATGGTCGTCGCGCCTTGGTGGCGGGGGCATCTTCGGGCATCGGCGCCGCCTGCGCCGTAGCCTTGGCCGAGCAAGGTGCCGAGGTTACCCTATGCGCCCGCCGCGGGACCGAGTTGGCGGCACTTGCAGCCGAAATGACAGCGGCGGGGATGCGGGCGCGCACGCTGACGCTGGACATCACCGATCTGACTGCCACCGAGGCGGCTCTGGCAGCCCTTCCTGCGTATGACGTTCTGGTCAATTCCGCCGGGATCGCGCGCCATTCGCCCGCGATCGAGACCAGGCCCGAGGATTTCGATCTTGCCGCCAATCTCAACTTTCGCGCCGCATATTTCCTGACCCGCACCGTTGCGGCGCGGCTGATCGCCGAGGGCAAGACCGGCAGCCTGATCAATATCTCAAGCCAGATGGCCCATGTCGGCGGCATTGACCGCGCTGTTTATGCCGCCACCAAACACGCAGTCGAAGGCATGACCAAAAGTATGGCGATCGAATGGGGTCCACATGGCATCCGCGTCAACACTATCGCCCCCACCTTCATCCGGACGCCGCTCACCGAAGTTACCTTCGCAAACCCCGACCGCGCCGCGTGGATCGCCAGCAAGATCAAACTGGGCCGCGTTGGCGAGGTGACCGACATCATGGGGGCGGTGGCGTTGCTTGCCTCGGATGCGGGCAGCCTGATCACCGGAACCTCTTTGCTTATCGATGGCGGCTGGACCGCAGATTGACCAAAACTGACTAACCCCAAAGGTGCCACATGACTCCTGCCGAAATGGAAGCCCGTATCGTCCGCTATGGCGATCTGCGCCCCTGCAAGACCGCGTTCATTGACGCGCATACTCCCGGATCGAACCGGAAAGAGAACTTCACCATCATCGGCGGCGGCGTGTCGGAATCCCCTGACCAGCACGTTCATATCGTTGACACCCCCGGCTTCAACATCGGGGCGGCTGGGCAGCCTCCGGGGTGCCGCAACTCGTTGCACACCCACCGCACCGCCGAGGTGTTCTTCGTGCTGAAAGGCCGCTGGAGGTTCTTCTGGGGCCGTTGGGGAACAGCCGGAGAATTTGTGGCCGAGGAAGGTGATATCTTCAACATCCCGACCGGCATTTTCCGCGCCTTTGAGAATATCGGCACCGATTACGGGATGATCATGGCCATCCTTGGCGGGGATGACGCTGGTGGCGGCGTGGTCTGGGCGCCGCAGGTCATCACCGATGCCAAGGATTACGGGCTGGTACTGGGCAAGAACGGCAAGCTTTACGACACCAAACAGGGCCAAAGCCTGCCCGAAGGCGTGCCGCCCATGCCGCTGTTGACGGATGAGGAACTCAAAGCCTTCCCCGAACCCACCACCGCCGAGGTGATCCCGAATTGTGTGGCCCGCTATTGGGACCTGATGGCGCTGTCGGATCGCCAGCCCGCCAAGGTGATCGGCGCCGAAGGCAAACTGCGCGACCGTCCGGGGTTCGAGGTTGAACTGCTGTCGCGCAACTCGATCCCCGACACGCCCTACACCCTGAACCAGCACGAGATTCTGATGCCGATGCGCGGCTATTGGCGTCTGTCTTGGGCGGATGGCTCGACCGTTCTGAACCCCGGCGATACGGCGGCGATCCCCCCCGGTCTGGAACACAGCCTTGCACCGTCTATGACAGGTGAATCCTCGCTCTATCGTGTTATCAGCACGAATGACCCCGCCGGCACCACCGGTCGCCTCCTGTAGGTCGGGGTTCACCCCGACTCCCGCCCTCAAAGGACTGCCCATGACCCTTCTCGCAACGCATGTCGGCTCTCTCCCCCGCTCTCAGGACGTGGTGGATTTCCTCTTTGCCCGCGAAAAGGGCCAACCCTTTGATCCCGCCGCCTTCGATGCCTGCATGACGGCGGCGGTGGATGAAAATGTCCGTCGCCAGAAGGCGGCGGGCGTCGACATCGTCTCGGATGGCGAGGCATCGAAGATCAGCTACGCCACCTATGTCAAAGACCGCTACACCGGCTTTGACGGCGACAGCCCCCGCAACGCGCCCGCCGATCTGAAACTGTTCCCGACCTTCCTTGACCGTCTGGCCCGCGCCGGTGGCACGCCGAAATATGCCCGCCCGCAATGCGTGGGTCCGGTGGCCTCCAAGGGGCAGGGAGAGCTGCAAAAGGACATCGCCAACCTGAAAGGCGCGATGGCAAAGCACGGCGTTGATCGCGGCTTCATGAACGCAGCTTCGCCGGGTGTGATCGCCCTTTTTCTGCAAAACGCGCATTACCCCACCCGCGAGGCCTATCTTGAGGCTTTGGCCAACGCGATGCGTGACGAATACCGCACCATCCTTGAGTCGGGTCTGGATCTACAACTCGATTGCCCCGATCTGGCGCTGTCGCGGCATATGCTGTTTGCCGATCTGTCGGATGCCGAATTCCTGAAGATCGCCGCCACCCACGTCGAAGCGCTGGAACATGCGCTCAAAGGGCTGCCGCAGGACCGCATCCGCCTGCATATCTGCTGGGGCAATTACGAAGGCCCGCATGTCTGCGACATTGATATGGCAAAGGTGTTCCCGCTGCTGATGAAGGTGCCAGCCACCTATCTGCTGTTCGAAACCGCCAACCCCCGCCACGGCCATGAATGGACGGTGTTCCGCGACCGTGCTGCCGAAATCCCGCAGGACAAGGTGCTGATCCCCGGTGCGGTGGACACCACGACGAACTTTGTCGAACATCCCGATCTGGTGGCGCAACGGCTGGAGCGTTTTACAAATATCCTTGGCCATGACCGCGTGATTGCCGGATCGGACTGCGGTTTCGGCACCTTTGCCGGCTTTGGCGCGGTGGACCCCGAAATCGCATGGGCCAAGCTGGCGACCCTGAAGGAAGGCGCGCGGCGGGTGAAATGACGCCGCTGCTGCTGATCCCCGGCATGATGTGCGACGCGCGGATGTGGGGCGGCCTGCCCGCCCTGCTGCATCCGCGCCCCGTCGCCCATTGCCTGCCGACCAAGGCCGAGACGATGGCCGACCTTGCCGCCCTGATCCTGCGCGACGCACCAGACCGTTTTGCGCTGGCGGGGCTGTCGATGGGGGGCATCGTGGCGATGGAGGTGCTGCGCCAAGCCCCCGAACGGGTGGAACGGCTTGCCCTGCTGGACACCAACCCCCGCGCCGAGTTGCCCGAGGTTCAGACCCGCCGCGCCCCCCAGGTCGCCCGCGCCCTGTCGGGCCATCTGGATGCCGTGATCCGCGACGAGATGAAGCCGAATTATCTGGCCGATGGTCCCGACACGCAGCCGATCCTTGATCTGTGCATGGAAATGGCGCTGTCGCTTGGCCCGCAGGTGTTCGCCCGCCAGTCGCGCGCCCTGCGCGACCGCCCCGACCAGACCGCAACGCTGGCCGCCTTTCGCGGTCCGGCACTGGTGCTGATGGGAGAGGGCGACCGACTTTGCCCGCTGGACCGCCACCAGCAGATGCACGCCTTGATGCCGCAATCGCGGCTTGCGATCATCCCGCGCGCCGGACATCTGCCCACATTGGAAAACCCCGCCGCCACCTTCGCCCATCTGCAAGACTGGCTGCTGCAACCGCGATAGGACCGCCATGCCGATCACCGATTTCCAAGCCCGTTTCGCCGCCGGTGGCAAAGCCGTCAACGGCTGGTGCGCCATGCCCTCGCCCGTCACCGCCGAGATCATGGGCCGTCAGGGCTTTGACATGATGACCGTCGATCTGCAGCACGGGTTGATCGACTACCAGATGGCGCTGACCATGCTTCAGGTCTTGCAAGGCCTGCCCGCCCCCGTTCTGGCCCGCTTGCCGTGGAATGAACCGGGGATCATGGCGAAATGCCTTGATGCCGGTTTTGCCGGTGTAATCTGCCCGATGGTCAACACGGTAGAGGACGCCCGCGCGCTGGTGCAATCGGCCCGCTATGCCCCGCTGGGCAGCCGGTCCTTCGGGCCGACGCGGGCGAATATGGTCTATGGCGCAGGCTATGCCAAAACCGCGAACAACCGCATTCTGGTGCTGGCCATGATCGAAACGCGCGAGGCGCTGGGAAATCTGGATGCCATTCTGGCGGTGGGCGGCATTGACGGGGTCTATGTCGGTCCGTCGGATCTGGGCCTGTCGCTGGGCTATGAACCCACGCTGGACCCGTCGGCTCCCGAGGTGCTGGAGGCAATTGCCACCATCGCCACCCGCGCCAAGGCTGCTGGCCGGATCGCGGGCGTCCATACCGGATCGCCCGCCATGATCCGCCGCATGTTCGCGCAGGGCTTTGATTTTGCGTCTCTTCTGACGGATGCGCGGCTGTTTGCCTCGGCTGTGGCAACCGAGTTGGCAGCCGTGCATGATACAACAGCCGAGGTTGTGAAAGGGTATTAGACCGGTTTGCGCCGGTCTTGCGTCAGATAATCACAACCGGCTTAAAAGCGCAGTCCGGTCAGGACTGCGCTGCGCCAATCAACCCGCCTGCATTTCGATCTGCTTCCAGATCGCGATTTCATCTACCTGGGTGAATTCGCGCTGAATACCCCAAGGGCCAAAATCAACGTGGGTGATGCCCATCACATGAACCTCGGCACCAGTGGGGGCGCCAAAGCGGCCAAAGCCTTCGTGGCGGCCATCAAGGCTCCAGCGGACCGCAGCGCGGGGCTGCCGACCGGCTTCGTCGTTGCCAATCACATGATGCACGGTGAATTTTGCGCGCGGGAATGATGATCGCAGGCCCATCCATGCAGCCTCGGCAAAGCCCCAAGACCAACCTCCCTGACCGCCCGCATGTTCAATTCTGACCGCTCGGTCATATGTCTGGCCGATCACCGCAATGTCTTTCCGCATGATCCGGTTCAGGATATCGACCAGCTTGCCGCCCCATTCATTGTCATTTCCGCGCAATGTATAGGCACCAACACGATCCTGATCAGGGGTGAAAACCCGTTTTGCCGTGGCAGGACCGCCTTCGGCAGCGATCTGGCGGCGCACGAAGTCGCGCGGGTCATGGCCAAGCTGTTTGACGATGGAGCTGCTGTCAAACACCAGCCATTCATCATCGAACACGCCGTCCGTTACCGCACAATCCGCAATGCAGCGCGCGTAATAGCGCTTGCCAGATGCCGGACCATAGATGCTGTCTCCGGTCTGCGTTCCGGTAATGACCGAGCGATGCGACGACAAGTAATGCTGGGTTTCTCCACCCGACCAGATCACATCTTCGGCGAAAATCTGCAAATCCGGAAAGGCGGCCATCTTGGCCAGTGTATCGTCGATCACGGCAGCGCAGCCCAGTTTCATCCCGCCAGCCCCCCGTACAATGATATCGGGGGCATAACAGGACTCCAGCAGGGCAATCTGCCGATCCTCCCATATCTCTTTGGTAATACCGATAATGAAATGCGGAAAATCCCGCCATTTTGGGTCGAAGTTTTTCACGGGACTCTCCTGTCAACCGAAGGATTGCATCCAAGGGTATGGCTTGGGGTGATTCTTATTTGCAATCGTATGCAAAGACTGCAGAAACCTGCCACACCTAGCAACAGAATTCGCACAGATCAGACAAAAATGCCTGTTCGGTCACAGATCGTTCACGATTTCGACCTGAACTCCCACAGCCTCAATCGCACGGCGCAAAAGCAAGGGGAGGGAATCCGTCACGATCCGACCCACCTTTGCCATCGGACAAACCTCGAACACACCGGTACGGCCCATCTTGCTCGCATCGGCCAGCACGGTTACTTCGTCGGCTTGGGCGACCATAGCGCGCGCCACCTCGGCCTCTTGCGGATCGACATCAAAGATGCCCCGTTCAGAGACGGCTGCCACCGTCAGGATCGCGCGCGCGGCCCGCAACTGGGCGATCTGGGCAACCGCCAATGGCCCGACGGTTTCACGCCCCGCCGCACGAAACTCACCACCGATCAGCAAGACGCGATTGCCTTCGCCCTTTTCGCAAAGGGCCGCAATATCTGCTGAGTTTGTAATGATAATCAAACCTTTACGCTGCGCTATTTCTTCGGCCAGAATAAGAGTTGTGCTGCCCGTATCGATGAACAGACTATCCCCCGGCATCAGCCCCGATGCAACATGCCGCGCTATCGCACGCTTGGCAGCAACCTGCTGGCGCATCCGGTCGTGGAACGGACCTTCATCCACGGCGCGCCCTGTCGCTGTAGCCCCGCCATGCACGCGGCGCAGCAAGCCCTGGCGGTCAAGCTTGGCCAGATCGCGCCGGATGGTTTCCCGAGACGCGGCAAATTGAAGGGCCAGCGCCTCGACCTCCAGCTTTTGACCAGAGCGGGCTTTGTGCAGGATGGCGTCTCGTCGCGCGCTTGGGGTCATGATCTACCGTTCGGAATTATTATTGACTGTTCGGGCATATATCCCTACCCATAGCTATCAAGGCATGGATCAACCCTTGGGTCAACGAGGTGTAGGTGTGGAACGCTTCGATGTGGCGGTGATCGGCGCGGGCGTGACGGGCGTTGCCACCGCGCGACGACTGGCACTACAAGGATGGCGGGTGATCTTGCTGGAAAAGGGTGCCGACATCCTGTCGGGTGCCAGCAAGGCCAACAGCGCGCTTTTGCACACAGGTTTTGATGCCCCCGAAGGCAGTCTTGAACTGCGCTGCATGCAGCAAGGCTATGCCGAATACACCGAGATCGCGGCATCCATGAACCTGCCGGTTCTGAAAACCGGCGCGATGGTTGTTGCATGGACCGACGCGCAAGAGGCCGCCCTGCCCGAGATTCTGCGCGCGGCGCAGCGCAATGGCGTGGCCGATGTCCGCATGATTACGCCCACAGAAATTGCCGCGATCGAGCCGCAGCTTTCGCCAGATGCCCGCGCCGCCGTTCTGGTTCCCGGCGAATATGTGATCGACCCTTGGTCGCCCTTTCACGGCTACGCCCGCCAGATTCTGGCCACAGGTAGTAAAATCTGGCGAAAGGCCGAGGTGATCGCGGGCCGCTTCGATGGCCAGCACTGGGCGCTTGAAACCACCGCGGGCAACTGCCTTGCCCGCCATGTGGTCAATTGCGCGGGGCTGTTCGGCGACCGGATTGATGCGCTGCTTCTGGGCCGCACCGATTTCACCATCAAACCACGCAAAGGCCAGTTTGTAGTGTTTGACAAGGCCGCGGGGCGCCTGTTGCACTCGATCGTTCTGCCGGTGCCGGATGCCCGCACCAAGGGCGTGGTTCTGACACCGACCATCTTTGGCAATTTGCTGGTCGGCCCCACCGCCGAGGAAACCGAAGATCGCAGCCGCGCCACCGTGACCCGCACGGAATTGCAGATGTTGCTGGATCGCGCCGTGGCCCTGTTGCCCGCGCTGCGCGATATGCCGGTAACCGCAACCTATGCGGGCCTGCGCCCCGCAACCGAGTTCAAGGAATACCGTATCCGCCACGAACCGGACTGCAATTGGGTGACGGTCGGCGGGATCAGATCGACCGGCCTGACCGCCTCTCTGGGCATAGCCCGCCACGTGGCGGATTTGCTGGGTGCAGGGCAAGATGCCATGCCCGTTGCAGCACCGCAGATGCCCAATCTGGCCGAGCATCTGTCGCGCGACTGGCAAAGCGCCGGTTATGGCGAGATCGTCTGCCATTGCGAGTTGGTCACCCGTCGTGAGATCGAGGCCGCGCTGTCCGGCCCGTTTCCGGCAGGCGATTTTGGCGGACTCAAACGCCGGACCCGCTGTGCGATGGGCCGCTGTCAGGGCTTCAACTGCATGGGCCGGATTGCCGAATTGACGCGGGGGCGCCTTTGCCCCGACATCGCGGTGACGCCATGATTCAGGTTCTCATCATAGGCGCGGGGCCAGCCGGTCTGGGCGCAGCAGCGGTTCTGGCACAAGCCGGGGCGCAGGTCACCGTGGTCGAGCGTCAATCACAGGCGGGCGGCGTGCCACGCCTGTGCGGCCATTCCCCGTTTGGCATGCGCGAATTTCACCGGTTGATGACTGGCCAAACCTATACCCACCGGCTGATCGCAGAGGCGGTCGCTGCTGGGGCGCGGATCTTGCCGGACCATGCGGTGACAGCCATCGAGTCCGGCCCCACCGTGCGGGTCGCAACGCCACAAGGTGAAATCACGCTGACGCCTGACCGCATCCTGCTGGCCACAGGCGCACGTGAAGCCTCGCGGGCGGAACGGCTGCTGCCCGGAGAACGGCCGTTGGGAATCGTGACGACCGGCGCATTGCAGGACTTGTGGTTTGCGCGCAAGGTTCTTCCCTTTCGACGTCCGGTCATTCTGGGCAGCGAATTGGTGGCTATGTCAGCCATCCTGACCTGCCGTCAGGCCGGTGCGCGCCCGCTTGCCGTGATTGAATCTTCTGACCGCCCTGTCTTGCCTGCGCCGCTCTGCTGGCTGCCCAAGGTGCTGGGCATCCCGATGCTATGCACGACCCGGATCGAGGATATCGTCGCCAAGGATGGTCGGCTGTGCCAGTTGGTGCTGCGCAATGCCGCCGGACACGTGACGCAGATCGACTGTGACGGCCTGGTGCTGACCGGCAGCTTTCGCCCCGAATCCGGCCTTGCACGCCTGTGCGGCCTTGAAATTGATCCGGCAACCGGAGGTCCGGTCGTCGACCAGTCCGGCCGCACCAGTCGGCCCGAGATTTTTGCCGCAGGCAATCTGCTGCGCGGGATCGAAACGGCGGGCCGTTGCTGGGCCGAAGGCCGTGCTGTCGCGCAGGCGCTGCTGGCCGATCTTCCGCCTGCGGTTTTGGAGATCTCTGTTCGCGCCGGTCAGGGCGTGCGCTATGTCATGCCGCAACGGCTGACGCCCGATGCAAGAGTTGCGCTGCCCGCGCTGCAAATCCGCCTTGACCGCCGCGCGCGTGGCACGCTGACGCTGACCGATGCGGCAGGCCGACGCCTTGCCTCATTCCAGACCGCCAGCGCACCAGAGCGCCGCTTGACGATTTCGCTTGCCGATTTGCGACTGCAAGATGCCGTCGGCCCTTTAACACTGGCGATGGAGCAGGACTGATGCGGATCCTGGCTTTGGATCAGGGGACCACCTCGACCCGCCTGATGGCGGCGGATGCGTCGGGTCTGCATGGTCTGGGCCAGTTACGTCACCGCACCTGCTTTCCTTCGGCGGGTTGGGTTGAACAGGACCCGACCGAGATTTTGACAAACTGCAAGACATTGCTGGCGCAGGCCGGTGTGGCGGATGCCATTGCGCTTGCCAATCAGGGTGAAAGTTGCCTTGGCTGGGATGCGCTGACCAAAGAACCGCTGTCCCCGATCATCGTCTGGCAAGACCGCCGCACCACAGCACAGCTTGCGCTGATGTCCAATCAGGCGGACGAGGTTGCATCCTTGTCCGGCCTGCCGCTTGACCCCTATTTCTCGGCGGCCAAACTTGGCTGGCTGCTGCGCGAAAATCCGGCAATCGCGGCGGCACATGCTGCGGGGCGGTTGCGACTTGGCACCACAGACGCCTTCCTGCTTGATGCGCTGGCCGGCTGCTTTGCAACCGATCGCGCCACCGCGTCGCGTACCGGATTGATGAACCTTGCCAGCGGAAACTGGGACGCCCGCCTATGTGAAGTATTCGGCGTGCCGATGACCTGCCTGCCGGAAATCCGTGGCAATCTGGCGGGGTTTGGCCAGATAGGTGGCATCCCTGTTGCAGCCGCGATCGTCGACCAGCAGGCGGCGCTGTATGGCCACGGCTGCCGCAACCGGGGAGATGCGAAGATCACCTTTGGCACCGGCGCCTTTGCGCTTGCCGTTACAGGCGCGACGCCCCCGTTGCCGCAAGGTGGCCTGCTGCCCACCGTGGCTTGGGATCTGGGCGCGGGGATGGTCTATGCGCTGGATGGCGGCGTGCAGGATGCTGGATCAGCCATAGAATGGGCGCTTCGGGCAGGGCTTGCAGACAATGTCGCAGCCTTTGACAGCTTTGATCGGCCCCCAGCCGTTGCGCGCGATCTGGTCTTTCTGCCCGCGTTTTCCGGCCTTGGTGCGCCACAATGGGACCGGACTGCAGCGCCCCTGATGATCGGCCTTGGCCCCGATATGACCCGCCGTGATATATGTCAGGCGCTGGTCGAGGGCATTGCATTCCAGACCGCAGCTTTGATCGATGAACTCGCCCGCGCCGTGCCGCTGTCGGCCCCGATTGCGATAGATGGCGGGCTATCTGCCAGCCGCTATTTCACCTCCTTTCTGGCGCAGGCCTGCCAGCGCGACATTGTTGTAGCCGCCGTTGCAGAATGCACCGCCTTTGGTGCGGCCCAACTTGCGGCACTGGCACTTGGCACCAGCTTGCCTGCGCCTGTTGGGGCCGCCAAAGCCATCGCTGCGGGGCCGCCGATGCCCGACTGGCACGCCCGCTTTGCCACAGCCCTTGCCCGCTCTTGTGGCTGGCGTGTGAACTGAACGGCTGGGCCGCTGGCGTTTTCTACTGGAAGGCGGGCTTGATACTGCCGACACCGCTGTCAGCGACCTGCTATGCCCGTGCCAGCGCCTGAAACACGGTGGCGCGCGTCAGAACGCCTGCAATCTGGCCATTGCCGTCGCGCACACCAATCGGAAGATCGCTGGCCGCAAGCGCGGAAAAAGCCGCCTCGACCGGTTGGCTGGCATCAAGCACAAGATCGCCTTGCGGCTGGCCAGCAACCGCCAAGGCACCGCATGTAACGCTGCGCGCGCGGTTCACATCGCGGACAAAGCGGGCGACATAATCATCGGCGGGCGCCATCAGGATCTCGGGTCCGGTTCCGACTTGCCGCAGCACGCCATCTTTCAGGATCGCAATGTGATCGCCCAGCAGCAAAGCCTCGTCCAGATCATGCGTGATGAAGACGATGGTCTTGTGCAGTCGCGCCTGAATATCGCGCAACTGCATCTGCATATCGTGGCGGATCAGCGGATCAAGCGCGGAAAACGCCTCGTCCATCAGCAGGATTTCAGCATCGGTCGCCAAGGCCCGCGCCAGACCAACGCGCTGTTGCATGCCGCCCGACAATTGACCCGGAAAATGGTTTTCAAAGCCCGCAAGCCCGACCAGCCGGATTTGATCAGCCCCCTTTTCACGCGCCAGCGCAGGCGCCATCCCGTCAACCAGCAGACCGTAGATCACATTCTCCATCACCGTCTTATGCGGCAGCAGCGCGAACTTCTGGAACACCATCGAAATTTTCTTGCGACGGAAAGCACGCAGGTCGTGGTCGTTCAAGGTCAGCACATCAACCCCGTCAACCAGAATCCGCCCCGATGTCGGTTCGATCAGCCGGTTGAAATGCCGGATCAGCGTCGATTTTCCAGACCCCGACAGCCCCATGATGACAAAGGTTTCCCCCGCGCGGATATTCAGGTTGATATCATGCAGGCCCAGCACATGATCGCTTTGACGCAGCAACTCGTCCTTTCCCATGCCCGCCTGAACCTGCGCCAAAGCCGCCTTCGGATCGCGCCCGAAAATCTTCGAGACGTTTTCGACCCGTATCTTGTAGGTCTGGGTCATGGTCTAGCTCTCCAGTTTCAGGGATTTCTGCATCCGCTGCCCGTAGGATTGCGCGATGCGGTCAAAGATGATTGCCAACAGCACGATCCCAAGCCCGGCCATCAGCCCGCTGGAAATCTCCAGCCGCTGAATACCTTGCAGCACCTGATATCCCAGCCCGCCCGCCCCGATCATCGAAGCGATCACAACCATCGACAGCGCCATCATGGTGGTCTGGTTAATGCCAGCAAGGATCGCGGGCATCGCCAGCGGAATTTGCACCGAGAACAGGATTTGCAGTGGCGAGGCCCCGAAGGCGCGCACCGCCTCGACCGTTTCCGCGTCAACCTGCCGGATACCAAGGTTGGTCAACCGGATCACCGGCGGAATGGCGAAAACGATGGTGGCCAGCAGCGCCGGAATTTTTCCCGGCCCGAACAGCATCACAAAGGGGATCAGATAGACGAAAATCGGCATGGTCTGCATGATGTCAAGAATGGGCAGCGTGACCGCCTGCATCCGCTTGCCGCGTGACATGGCGATGCCAATTGGCAGGCCGACAAGCACCGCCAACAGCGTGGAAATCACCATCAGCGCGATGGTGGCCATCGCTTGCTCCCAAACTCCGATGACGCCGATGCAGAAGGTCATCACCGCGACGGCAACCGTCACAGTCCATCTGCGCGAGGCGGCATAGGCCAGCGCGGCCAATGCCAAAAGCACCCCCCACCACGGCAGCCAGAGCAGCACCTTTTCCATCATCACCAGCGCCTTTAGCACCGGCAGAAAAATCGCTTCCAGCGTCTCGCCATAGTTGGCGACAATCTGGTTGAAGCCTTGGTCCATCGCGCGGCCAAAACTGCGAATATCGAACAATTCGGGGAAGCCGTCGGCCATGCGTCAGATCCGTTACCAAAAGGGGGGAGGAAGGATCAGGGCAGCCTGCCGCCCTGATCCTGCAACATATCAGAGGGCAGCGCGCACCTTGTCGGCGACATCGGCGGGAACCCATTGGGTCCAGATCGATTCATAGGTCTTCAGGAAATAGACAGCGACTTCCTCGGTGGTGGCGCCATTATCGTCACCCCAAGCCAATACATCGCTGATTTCCTTGTTCGGCACCTGCATCTTGCCAAGGAATTCCGCCACATCCGGCGCGCGCTCTTTCAGCGAAGTGACAACCGCAACCGCCACTTCACCCACGGCCCAGCCGGTGACTTCGGGGCTGGCGCAAGCGGCGTCGGTCAGACATTTGAACTTTTCGGCATCAAAAGCAGGCATGCCGACCCGCACAAGGTGGTATTTCCCGATCACATCGGTCGGCCCCCAGTAGTAACCGATGAACGGCTCTTTGCGGGTGACGGCCTTGGCGATCGAGGCTTTCAGAGTTTCACCCGATCCCGAGGGGAACAATTCCCACGTTTCCTCCAGTCCCAGGGCTTTGAACAGGTTGTTGGTGATTATCTCGCAGCCCCAACCGGGAGGACAGCCGTAAAGCCGGCCTTTTTCGGGGTTCGACGCATCGGCAAAGATGGCCCAGTTTGCCTTGAGATCTTCGACCGATTGGATCTCGGGATGGGCCTCAGCGATATAGTCGGGAATCCACCAGCCCTCTTCACCACCCGAGGCGAAAATATCCGAGGCTTTGTAGACATTGCCCTTCTCCTGCGTCTGATCCCAGATGCTTTGGGCGGTAGACACCCACAACTCGGGCGCAACGTCGGGTTCGGATTTGGTCAGCATCGACGTCGCGGTCGGCACGGTATCACCCGGAATAAGCTGGGCATCGCAGCCATAGCCTGTGGCCATGATCTTTTGGGCGACATGCGCCAATGTGCCAGCAGACAGCCACGTCATTTCGGCGATGGTGACTGTCTCGGCCGTGCCGCAATCGGCGGCAAGGGCGCGGCTTGCGGGGGCAAGGCCAAGCGTTGCCACTACGGCAACGGTGGCGAGTTTGAGCATATGTTTCATCGGACTCCCTGTTCGTTTTGGCCGCCTTGCAAGGGCTGCGGTGGTCGCCAATGAAATCTGCCTCATAGCGGCAACTTCAATCAATCGAATACATTTTATCTCTATTTCAATCTTTCTGAACTAACGCATCCAGCCTTGCCATCAGGGCAGCATCTACCAGCACGCCGTCACGCTCGATCTGTTGCCGGTTGCTGCGCCTGCGCGCGCCGGGCAGACGCGCGCCACTTTGCTTTGTGATCGACGCCACCAGCCGCCGCATGCTTTGTTCGAACCCGATCCCCGAGAACCCCGCCGGATCAAAGGCAAGCAAGCATTGGCCGGTGGCCGGTGGCCCGCCCTGAATGCCCGAGAAAGGGCTGGCTTCGGTGCTGAGTTGTGCGCCTGCCAAGGCTGCGGCCATGATTTCAACCATCAGCCCGATGCCGAAACCCTTGTGACCGCCCGCAGGCAGCATCGACCCTTTCAGGGCAGCTTCCGCCTCCATGGTAGGCTGGCCTTGGGCGTCCAGCGCCCAGCCCGCTTCGATCGCCCTACCCTGCCGCGCCCGCAACAGGATCTCGGACTTGGCCACCACGCTTGCGGATTGATCAATCACCAGCATCGCGCCGCCTTCCCCGTCCGGCACTGCCAGCGCAAAAGGGTTGGTGCCGATTACCGGCACTTGCCCGCCCGGTGGCGCGATTGACGCTGGGGCATGGGTAAAACACAGGCCCAGCAAACCCGATTCGGCCAGTCGTTCGGCATGGTGGCCCAAAACGCCGCAATTGTAGGACCGATACAGGGTCATGGCAGCCATGCCACAAGCCCGCGCTGCAGCAGTAAAGTCAGACCATCCCGCATCAATCGCCGTATGGGCAAAACCGTGCGCGGCATCGACCCGCAGGCTGGCGGGGCGCGGATGCGTCACCACCTGCTTGGCCGCGCCATCCACCTTGCCACAGCGCAAATGCTCGACATAGATCGGGATATACAGCAAGCCGTGGCTGCGAATACCATCGCGCTCGGCAAGGCGGGTTGATCGCGCCACGGACTGCGCCGCCTCTTGCGAAGCGCCCGCCGCCTGTAGCGCGGCTTTGGCCAGCGCCTCTATTTCGTCCAATGTCATCCGCCGGTCTGTCATGGGCCTACCCTCGTTGCTTGGCGCAACTGTCGGGATTTGACCGGCTTTGATCAAACGACTACTTTTTGACCCAGCTTCAATCTTCCTGAAGCGGCACCGGCAGCGGTGCTGCTGCAAGGATGCGGTTTTGACTCAGATATCCAGCTCGACTGCCCCCATCGGGCGCGAGCAGCAGGCCAGAATATAGCCATCGGCAATCTCGTCATCCGAAATGCCCCCGTTATGGACCATCGCAACCTCGCCCGACAATTTGCGAACCTTGCAGGTGCCACACAGGCCAAAGTTGCAACTGGACGGAATATTCAGCCCAGCGCGCTTGGCGACGGCCAGAACGGTGTCAGTCCCCACACAATCCGCCGATTTGCCCGAACGCGCAAAATGCAACTGCACATCGCCGACCGGAGCTGCAGTCTGGATTGGAATTTCTTCAAGTGCGGGGGCGCTAAAGCTTTCCTCATGGTAGCGCGCCATGTCGTAGCCCAACGAGGCCAACCCCTCGCGCACCGACTTCATGAACGGCTCCGGCCCGCAGCAGAAGACTTCGCGCTCCAGATAATCCGGGGCCATCAGGCCCAGCATGATCTGGTTCAGGCGGCCACGATAGCCATGCCAGACCGAGAACGGTTCAACCTCTTCAACGGTAAACCGCAGTTGCAGACCCGGAACGCGAGCCGCGAATTGTTCAAGCCGGTTCTTGAAGATGATGTCAGATGGTTTGCGCGCGGCATGGACAAAGACGATGTCGGGCATTTCGCCCGAATCCCACGCCCATGTCGTCATCGACATCATCGGCGTGATGCCCGACCCCGCCGAGATGAACAGATATTTCCGCGCCGGATGCCGCAACGAGGTAAACTGCCCAGCCGGACCATAGGCCCGAAGCCGCATCCCCGGCTTCAGGTGATCCAGCATCCATCGCGTGCCAAGCGATCCCGCCTGCGCCTTGACCGTGATCGAGATCGACAAGGGCCGCGAGGGCGAGGAGGAAATCGTATAGGTGCGCTGGATCGTGCCGGAGGGAAGCGGCAGATCAAGCGTCAGAAACTGGCCCGGCTTATAGTCAAACCATGCGCCAGAAGGCGCGCGAAAGGCGATGGTCGCACAATCATCGGTTTCGGGGATTACCATGGCGCATTCCAGCTCTTCGCTGTCGCCCCAGGGTTCGGCGGTCCAGTTCTGGCGGTTCTTCCCCATGATCTTACTCGGCCGCGATAGCAGGTTGAGCGGCAAGGACCGCGCTGGACAAGCATTGCACATACCAGTCAACAAACTGGATCACGCCCGATTCCTGCTTGGGCGAATAGGGGCCAGACTCGTAGGCGGGCGAGGAGATGCCGATCTGGTTTTCTTCGACCACGCGGCGGTCTTCGTCATTCGTGGCTTCCCAGACTTCGGTCAGACGGGTCAGATCGTAATCGTGCCCCTCGACCGCATCCTTCTGCACCAGCCATGTCGTTACCACCTCGGTTTCGGTGGCGCTGACCGGCAAAACGCGGAAGTTCAGGACGTGATCCGACAGGAAGTGGTTCCAGGTGTTCGGATAGTGGAAGAACAGCAGCGACCCCGCATTGGCAAAAGGCATTGCCGGAATCTTCGGCGCGGCGGCCTTGCCGTCCATCGTATAGCTGACCGCATCGCCCACAAAGGGAATCCGCACCAAACGCCACTGTTCATTGTCCGAAATCAGATAGCGCGACGGCAGACCCGCCGCCTCGCATCGGTTCACATGGGCTGCGCCTTCCGGCGAGGACAGGCTGTCATCCGCGCCGACCAGATCGGGATCATCGTTAAAGGTGCGGCACAGCGACGGGTGCGAACCGGCGCAATGATAGCATTCGCGGTTGTTTTCCAGCACCAGTTTCCAGTTGCCATTCTCGATGATGCGGGACTGGTGCGCCACTTTCAGATCACCCAGTTGATGCGGAGCGGTATAGCGATCTGCGGCAGCCTTGACGGGGGCAAAGTCGGGCGCGATCTCACCAAGGCAGATGAACACCATCCCAGCCGCCACATCGCAATGCACCGGCTTCAGCCCATGATCGGCGGCCACAAAATCCGGCCCCATATCCCGCGCCCACAACAGACGGCCGTCAGTCTCATAGGTCCATTGGTGATAGGGACAAACCAGCTTGACCGCCTGCCCCGACGTTTTCGAGCAAATCCGGCTGCCACGGTGGCGGCATGAATTGTGGAACGCCCGCACCTGATCGTCATTTCCGCGCACGATGACAACCGGATAGCTGCCCAGTTGCAGCGTTACATAAGATCCAGCCTTGGGCAATTCCACCGCCGAGGCCGCGAATATCCACTCTTTGTACCAGATATGGGTCAGGTCGGCATCATGCAGCTTGGGGTCGGTATAGAACGGGCGCGACAAAGACCAGCCGGAACGTTGGGATTTCAGAAGGGAAATCATATCGGTATGGGGTGCCATGGTGGAACTCTTGTTGCCTGATGGGTGTCTCTGGCGCAGCCGGCATCCGTGCCGGAGGCGCGCGCTTAATGATGCTGGCAAAATGCAGGATTGGGCTGCCGCGTTCAACGGCAGAAAAAGTCGACAACAAGATAAGTTTGTCTTATGCAAACATAGCGCGCGTGGAGGCTTGAAATCGTGACATCCCTGCGAAAGACCGTATCCTCGCTGAACCTGCTGGCAACATTTGAAAGCGCCGCACGGCACGCAAGTTTCACCGTCGCGGCGGCCGAGTTGGGCGTGACACAAGCTGCTGTCAGCCAGCAGATCAAGGTTCTGGAACGCGAGATGAACACGGCCTTGTTTGTGCGGGCGCACAGGAGGGTCAATCTGACACCGGCAGGACAGGCACTGGCGACGACGATCAGCACCTCATTCACCCAGATCGCGGAAATGGTCGAGACGATCCGGCAGCCTGCCATTCCCGATACAGTCGCCATCGGTATCACACTGGCCTTCAACCAGTTCTGGCTTTTGCCGCGCTTGCCAGAGTTCCGCGCACGCCACCCCCATATCAAGCTGCGTCTGATCGCCGACGACGCCAGCACGGACCTGCGCCCTGCGGGGCTTGACGTTGCTGTTCGCTATGGCAAGCCGCCGTTCGAGGATGCCACCAGCATCGCAAGCTGTCAGGATCATGCCTTTCCTGTGTGCAGCCCCGCCTTGCTTGCCAATCTGGGCATCGCGCCAGACACCGCCGATATCGTGAAACTGCCGCTGATCGCCTCGGATATCGTCAATCCGACATGGATGCCTTGGCGATCATGGGCCAAAACTGTCGGCCTTGGCCCTGCTTTGGGCAAGGCGTCAGATCTGAGCAAGCTGCGCTTCAACCACTATTCCGATACGGTGCAGGCCGCGATCAATGGCGAAGGCGTGACGATGGGCTGGCAAGTGCTTTTGTCGAACCAGCTTCGGGAAGGCATTCTGGTTCGGATTGGCTCACCCAGCGTTACTCCGCAAGAGCGCCACCATATCGTCGTGCCAAAAGGTCACCGCGCAACAGCGACCGTGCAGGCGTTTCTTGACTGGATCATGGAAAGATTTGCTGCCGAGGCCTGAAAGCTAACCGGGCGGGGGTATACGCTTGACGGTCTCAGCCGCCTTTGATGCGCTGAATCAGATAAACCTCGTCTTCCGGCGCGACGGGCGCGTTCAGGTCGGTGACGATTTGGCCATTCACCGAGACGGAAACACCAGCCTTGATGAATGGCAATAGTGCCGGATGCGCCGCTGTCAGCGCATCCAGCATTTCCCGAACAGTTCTGGCCTCAACCGGAACAACCGTCTGGTCGGCCGCGAACCGTCTCAGGCCCGACCAAAGGTTAACCTTGACCATTGGCCTTTGCCTTGATGGCGGCCAGCACCTTGGGCGGTGACATCGGCAGGCTGCGAAGCCGCGCACCGGTGGCCGCTGCAATCGCGTTGGCCAGTGCCGGAAGCGGCGGCGTGATGCCGGTTTCGCCTACACCGCGCACACCGTAGGGGTGGCCCGGATTGGGAACCTCGACGATCACGGTGTCGATCATCGGCAGATCCGAAGCGACCGGGATGCGGTAATCAAGGAACACGGTGTTCTGAAGCCGACCGTCGGCGCCATACACATATTCCTCGTTCAGCGCCCAGCCGATGCCCTGCACCGCCCCGCCGTGATACTGCCCCTCGACATAGGCCGGATGGATCGCGCGGCCCGCGTCCTGCACCACCAGATAGCGCAGAACCGTGGTCCGTCCGGTTTCGGGATCTACTTCGACATCAACAACATGCGCGCCAAAGCTGGCACCAAAGCCGCCAGCCGTCACTTCGTGGTGGCCGGAAATCGGCCCGCCGGTGCTGCCCATCTTGGCGCCAATCTCGGCGATGGACATGGGCGGGAACTTGCCCGCATTCGGCCCCGCCGGAGCGGCGGCACCGTCGATCCATTCCACCGCATCGGCGTCGATACCCCATTCGGCGGCGGCGCGGGCGCACATGGTTTTGATCGCCTGCTTTGCAGCCTCAACCGCAGCAAGGCCGCTGGCAAAGGTGGCGCGGCTGCCGTGGGTGGGTTCGTTCACCCCCAGCGCGCCGGTTTCAACGATGTTCACGCGCACAGCCTCGTAAGGAATGCCCAGCGTTTCCGCCGTCATCATCCCCAGCGAGGCACGGCTACCGCCGATGTCGGGCGTGCCAACCGAAACCGTCACCGTACCATCCTCACCAATCGCCAGCGACACGGAAGTTTCACCGCCATGGTTGAACCAGAAGCCCGAGGCCACTCCGCGCCCCTGATTGGGACCAAGCGGCACCTTCAGGTTGGCATGCGCCATCGTCGCCTCAAGCGTTTCGACCAGACCGATGCGGTTATAGGTCGGGCCATAGCTGGCCTTGGCCCCTTCACGCGCGGCGTTCTTCAGACGCACCGCCAGCGGATCAAGACCCAGCTCGCGGCACATCTCGTCCAGCAGGCTTTCCACCGCAAAGGCCGCCATCGGCGATCCGGGCGCGCGATAGGCTGCGGCCTTGGGACGGTTTGCCAACACCTCATAGCCTTCGTGATGCACCGCCGGAATGGTGTAGCAGGCCAGCGCGCAAGACAGCGCTTCGCCCACAGGCGACGACCCGATAAACGCGCCGCCCTGCATGCGGAAATTGACCTGCGCTGCCGTCAGCGTGCCGTCGGCCTTCATCCCCAGTTTGACATCCATCGACGCCGAAGCGGTCGGACCGGTGGCGCGCAGCACTTCGGCGCGGCTCATCACCAGTTTGACGGGGCGGCCACCGGCCTTGCGCGATAGCGCCAAAGCCAGCGGCTCCATGAAGATTGTGGTCTTGCCACCGAACCCGCCGCCGATTTCCGAAGGCGTCACCCGCAACTGCGAAGCATCCGTGCCAAGCACCGCAGAACACATCCGGCGGATATACCACTGGCCTTGGGTGCAAACCCACATCTCGCCCTTGCCATCCGCGCCCATCTGGCCAAGGCAGGCATGGGGTTCGATATAGCCCTGATGGGTGGCCTCGGTCTTATAGGTTTGCGCGCGGACCAGATCGGCGGCGGCAAAGCCCGCCTCAAGGTCGCCATGGCCGAAGTCGATGTATTTCACCACGTTGGGGTGCATGCCTTCCGGCACGGAATGGTCGGCAGTGCCTGCGCGGATCACCGGCGCATCGGGCTGCATGGCTGCATCCACATCAATCACATGCGGCAGCACCTCATACACGACCTCGATCAGCCGCGCCGCATCCTGCGCCAGCAGTTTCGAGGTGGCAGCCACCGCCGCAACCGCATGGCCGTCATACAGCGCCACATCGCCCGCGATGGTGTTTTCCTGAAGGTTCCAATCCTCGCCGGTCAGACCGGTCGGGAAATCGGCGCGGGTAATCACGGCCTTGACCCCGTCCAGCACCAGCGCCTTGGAGGCGTCAATCCTGATGATCCGCGCATGGGCGTGGGGCGAGCGCACCACAGCCGCGTGCAGCATCCCCGGCGCAGAGATATCCGCGCCATAGCGCGCGCGGCCCGTCACCTTGTCCAGACCATCGGGACGGTCGGGGCGCGTGCCTACAATACGATAGCCGGTTTTCAGATCGTCCTTCGGCATCAGTTCGCCCCCCGCATTTCAGCGCCCGCATCCAGAACGGCGCGGATGATCTTGTCATAACCGGTGCAGCGGCAAAGATTGCCCGCCAGCCAATAGCGCACCTCGGTTTCGGTCGGGTCGGGGTTCTGTTCCAGCAGCGCCTTGGCCGCCACCAGAATCCCCGGCGTGCAGAACCCGCATTGCAGCGCGGCGTGTTCGATGAATTTGCGCTGCAGCGGGTGCAATTCCGACCCGTTGGCAATGCCTTCGACGGTGCCGATCTGCTTGCCCTGCGCCTCGGCCCCCAGCACCAGACAGGAACACACCAGCACCCCGTCAACCGTCACCGAGCAAGCCCCGCAATCGCCGGTGCCACAGCCCTCTTTGGTGCCGGTCAGGCCCAACTGGTCGCGCAGACAATCCAGCAGCGTATCACGCGGATCGGCCAAGAACTCGACCGGATCGCCGTTAACGGTGGTGGTCACATGAATCTTGCTCATTTTGCGGCTCCTTTCGCGCGCTCATAGGCGATGCGCGCGGCGCGCTTGACCAGAACGCCAACGATGTCTTTGCGGAACGCAGCCGTGCCGCGTTTGTCGGAAATGGGCGTGCTGGCGGCCACGGCGGCCGCTGACAGCGCATCCATCGCGGCGTCATCCAGAGTGCTGCCGATGATGGCCTGCGCGGCCTGCGGCACCAGCAGGATTTTCGGCGCAACCGCACCAAGCGCAATCCGCGCCTCGGTGATCTTGTCGCCCTCCAGCCGCAGGTTCACCGCCACGCCAACAACGGCAATGTCCATTTCGGTGCGCGGGATAAAGCGCAGATAGGCGTCGCCACCGTTTTGCCCGCGCGGCGGGAGGGTGACCGCCGTCACCACCTCACCGGGCTTCAATGTCGTGCGGCCCGGACCGGCCGGAATATCCTCGACCGCCACATCGCGGCTGCCCTGTGGCCCGATGACCGAAAGGCGCGCGCCCGCTGCCACCATCGCAGGCACAGAATCAGCGGCAGGAGAGCCGTTGCACAGATTGCCCACCAGCGTGGCGCGGCCCTGCACCTGCGTCGATCCAACCAGTTGCATGCCTTCAACCACGCCCGGCCAATCGGCACCAATACCCGCATGCCGTCCCAACTCGGCCCCCGACACCGCAATGCCGATCTGCCAGCCGCCATCTGCCGTGCGGGCAATATCCTTGACGCCAGGGATATGTTTCAGATCGATCAGATCATCAGGCATCACCATTGCCGCGCGCATCTGGACCAGCACATCTGTTCCACCTGCAAGGAACCGTGTCTGCCCGGAAGCAGCCGCCGCTATAGCGACCGCCGCTTCAAAGGTCTTTGGCGTGTGAAATCGCATCCTGCCTCCCTTGGGATGATGGCCGCAGCCAACCAGAGGCAAAGCCTGCCTCTTTTATATCCGAGTATCGGGCGCATTCTGGTGGAAGTCAGGCGCATCGGCAACAGGCTGAGTCTGTTCGCGCCACTGTCGCAAAAATATTTTCGGGGTATCTTTGCCGATTTCCCCGGTATTCCTGCGGATCGCGCCGTCAGAAACCCGCGCAACCGCCGCCGATGCTGCGGATCAGAAATCCAGACCCAGATCCAGCGTGCGGGCCGAATGGGTCAGCGCCCCGCTGGAAATATAGTCCACGCCTGTCGCGGCAACTTCTGCAATGCGCGGCAACGCCATGTTGCCCGAGGCCTCGGTCACCAGCCGCCCCGCCACCATCCCGACAGCTTGGCGCAGTGTTGGTGTGTCCATGTTGTCCAGCAGCACCACATCCGCGCCACCCACCGCCAGCACCTCGGCCAGTTGCGCCAGCGTATCGACCTCGATTTCCACCTTCATCATATGCGAAACAGATGCCCGCGCCGCCTTAAGCACCGCTGCAATGCCGCCCGCCGCTGCGATGTGATTGTCCTTGATCAGGATCGCATCCGACAGACCAAAGCGATGGTTGAAGCCGCCACCATGCAGCACCGCGGCTTTTTCCACCATTCGCAGGCCGGGTGTGGTCTTGCGCGTGCAGGTGATTCGGGTGGACGTGCCAGCCGCCTGCGCGACAAACGCCGCCGTCAGCGTTGCAATGCCGGAAAGGCGTCCGGCAAAGTTCAATGCGATACGCTCGGCCGACAGGATCGAGGCCGCAGCACCTTCGATTTCCATCAGCACATCACCGCAGGCGCAAGGGCTGCCATCAGGGCGGTGCAGGGTGATTACAAGCGACGGGTCCACAAGGCGAAACGCAAGAGCCGCCAGTTGCATCCCCGAAACCACCCCCTGCTCACGCGCGTTCAGCCTTGCGCGATAGCGCGTGCTGGCCGGAATCACCGCGCGGGTGGTCACATCGCCATTGGGGCCAAGATCTTCGATCAGCGCCGCCCGCACCAAAGGTTCCAGCAGCAGATCGGGAAGCGGGGCAAAGGCGGTCATTCTTGGGTCTCCGTTACGGTCTGCCGCAGCGCCAGCGCCTCGGCCAATGTCAGGCGGCTGCGTTGCGCCAGTTCAGGCTTTGCCACCGGAAAATCACGGCGGCAATGCGCCCCGCGCGACTCTTGGCGCAGCAAGGCCGCGGCGGCGATCAGGGTGGCGGTGGCGGTCATGTTCAGGAAATTCGCATCGCCCAAAGCCTGCGCCTCAAGCGCGGCAATCCGGCGTAGCGCGGTTTGCAGGCCATGCGCGTCGCGCACCACCCCAACATGATCGGTCATCACCCGCCGCAATTCTGCGATCAGATCGACATCAGGCGATTGCCCGCCTTGCGGCAAGGCCAGCACCACTTTCGGCTGCGGGGCATCATCCAGCCCCCGCGCAATATCCCGCGCTGCGCGACGCCCGTAAACCAGCGCCTCTAGCAACCCGTTTGAGGCCAGACGGTTCGCGCCATGCAGGCCGGTCGCGCTGGCCTCACCGCAGACCCAAAGCCCGGCCAGACTGCTGCGACCCTCTTTGGACACCGCGATGCCACCCATATGGTAATGCGCCGCCGCCGCGACGGGAATGGCTTGGGTCACAGGATCAATCCCGCCCCTTTGGCAGGCCTCGACCACGGCGGGAAAGCGATCCACAATCGCCGTGCCAAGGGCTGCGCGAGTGTCCAGCATCGGGCGGCGTCCGGCTTGGGTTTCGGCAAAGATCGCGCGGGCGACAATATCGCGGGGCGCAAGTTCGGCATCGGGATGCAGCGCCAGCATGAAGCGCCGCCCGTCACGGTTGATCAGAGCCGCGCCTTCGCCACGCAGCGCCTCGGTGGCCAAAGGGGCCGGATCTTCGCCAATATCAATCGCGGTCGGATGAAACTGCACGAATTCCGCATCGGCAATTACTGCCCCCGCGCGCGCCGCCATGCCGATCACCTGCCCGCGGATGCGCGGCGGGTTTGTGGTCAGTGCATAAAGCCCGCCAGAACCGCCACCCGCCAGCAGAACAGCCGCGCCTTGCAGCAAAACCGGATCACTGCTGCCATCGGCAGCGGCCACCGCCACGCCAGTCACACACTCGCCCTGCACCTGCAAGCCAACCGCCATCACGCCTTCCAGCACTTGCACCGAAGGCATTCGCGCCACCTCGGCAATCAGCGCCGCCATGATCTCGCGGCCAGCCTGATCGCCCCGCACCCGCACGACGCGCGCCAGCCCGTGCGCGGCCTCACGCGACAGCACATAGCCACCCTGCGCGTCCCGATCGAACGGAGTGCCGATCGCGGTCAGGTCCAGAATATGCGCCCGCGCTTCGGCGGTGACACTGGTGGCAACGGCGGCGTCCACGGTGCCTGCTCCGGCACGGACAGTATCGGCGGCATGGGCTTCGGGACTGTCAGCGGTGGCCATTGCGGCAGCAATGCCCCCCTGCGCCCAAGCCGAGCTTGCCCCCTGCCCCAACGGCTCGGGCGAGATCAGCAGCACCGCGCGCGGCGCAAGATTCAGCGCAGCATAAAGTGCGCCCAGACCGGCCCCAACGATGACAACCCGACCGGTTTCCACCACAGGCATATCCGGCAAGACCACCGGTTCAGACCGCCACTTTACGGCTGATATCAATCATCCGCTGCACCGCACGGCGCGCAGGCATTGCCACCGCAGGATCAATTTCAACCTGCCCCGTCATGCTGTGCAGCGCATAAAGGATTTTTTCCAACGTGATCATCTTCATATACGGACACATGTTGCAGGGCTTGGCGAATTCGACTTCGGGGAGTTCATCCGAGATATTCGCCGCCATCGAGCATTCGGTCACCAGCATCGCCTTGGGGGGCTTATGCGCGTGAACCCAATCGATGATGTCCTTGGTCGAGCCGGTAAAATCCGCCTCGGCCACCACTTCGGGCGTGCATTCGGGGTGGGCGATGATTTTCACCTCGGGATCAGACTCGCGGTAAGCCCGCAGATCAGCCGCCGTATAAAGCTCATGCACGATGCAAGAACCTTCCCACCACACTACCCGCTTGTGCGTCAGTGCGGCGACGTTGCGGGCAAGATACTGGTCGGGGGTCATGATCACCGTGTCACCCTCCATCGCGTTGACGATCTGCAACGCGTTGGCCGAAGTGCAGCAGACATCCGACACCGCCTTCACCTCGGCTGTGGTATTGACATAAGACACCACAGCCGCGCCGGGATAAAGCGCACGCATCTCGGCAACCCCCTTGGCAGAGATCGATTCCGCCAACGAACAACCCGCCGCCATATCCGGCATCAGCACGATCTTGCTTGGGTTCATGATCTTTGACGTCTCGGCCATGAAATGCACGCCGCATTGCACGATCACATCCGCCTCAACCTCGGTGGCCTTGATGGCCAGTTGCAGACTGTCACCGACGAAATCGGCGACCCCGTGATAGATTTCTGGCGTCATGTAGTTGTGGCCCAGAATCACCGCGTTCCGTTCCGCCTTCAGCCGGTTGATCGCAATCACATAGGGCGCAAACATTGCCCAGTCGGCCAGCGGCACCACGCGGTCCATCCGTTCATAGATGTCACGCGTCGCTTCGGCAGCCTCCAGCGAGGGGGCAAGATCATAATGGGCTGCCAGTTCGGCGCGCAGTTCAAGAATATCGGGCAAGTTCGGCGTTCCATGACGTAGCTGCGGGAATAGACCCTTTTGGGCGCGAGACCGCATATAGTCGTTTTTGCAGGGGGCGCAAACCCTTCAAAAAAGGACGTTTTTTGACCTTTTGGTGAAATGCGCGGCCTTGCCGGAGGCCACGTTCCGATTTCCGCCCAAGCCTTTTGGAAAACTGCCTGTCCGGCTTGCATCTGCCTGCTATCCCGCGCATTCAAGACCTCGTGAGACAAACACCTGATCAGACCCCCTTGCCCCCTGAGACCCTCGGCTGGTCGGCCTTCTTTGATGCCCAACTGGCACCGGAAGAAAAACGGCTTGACCGGATGCGTGTGGCCTCTGTCCATCGCACCCGCATGACAGCGCAATCCGCTCAGGGAATGGTGCGGCTGACCCTTCCGCCGCTTGCCAATACCGCAGATTATGCGGTGGGAGACTGGATTCTTGTCGAGCCGGACACCAACCTGCTGATCCGCAGACTTGACCGGAAAACCCTGCTGCAACGGCGCACCGAAGGCGGGCGATTTCCGCAACTGATAGCGGCGAATGTCGATACGCTGTTCATCGTCACCTCTTGCAACGATGACCTGAACCCGGCACGACTTGAACGTTATCTGGCACTTGCAAACGAGGCCGGAACCACCCCGATCATAGTTCTGACCAAAGCCGATCAGGTGGCGGATGCCGAACCTTATCGGGATATGGTTACCGGCCTTCAGCGCGGGCTACAGATCGTGTCGCTGAATGCCACCTCAGCCGAGGCGGCAAAACTGCTTGCGCCATGGTGCGCCGACGGACAAACAGTTGCACTGGTCGGTTCGTCGGGCGTGGGGAAATCCTCTCTGCTGAACACACTTGCCGACAAGGCTCCCGAAGAGGCGCAGGCGACCGGCAGTATCCGCGAAGACGATGCCAAAGGGCGGCATACCACCACCTCCCGCTCGCTTCATGCGATTTCCGGTGGTGGCTGGGTGATCGACACGCCCGGCATCCGCACCCTGCATGTCAGCGATGTCTCGACCGGTCTGGACCTGCTGTTTGCCGAAATTGCCGAGCTTGCACCACAGTGCCGCTTTCGTGATTGCACCCACGCCCATGAGCCTGGCTGTGCTGTTCAGGCCGCCGCCGCCGCAGGCAAACTGGATAAAACGCGCCTGGAACGCTGGCGCAAACTGGACGAGGAAAACCGGGCCAACACCCCCGTTCAGACCGGCCCACGCGGCAACAAAACCACGAAAGCACATGGCAAGCGGCGCTGATTGCGCGCGGCAAGCCTGAACACCCTTCTGTATGCAGCTTAACTGCTTTTGGAAAGCTCAAGACAATAGATCCTCAATGGCTCGCAGTTTAGGGTATTTATTGACCCGCCGTTTGCACAGCAAAAGGCCCCGCGGTGAGGCGAGGCGCAAGGCGTTGATAATGCTAGAGGATTTTGGTTGCGGGGGCAAGCAACCGCCGTCACTTGCCCGCGCCGTTTTGTTTGGTCTGAGACGAACCTGCGACCTTCAGGTTATGAGCCCATGGACGGGCAAAACCGAATAATCAGCAAATCCAGCCACTTACCGCGCAAGCCTCTGTTTCCGCGCGATTTTCGCCCTTGCATCCACCAGCATTGGCAGGCGTTGGCGTGCAAAACCAGCGCGAAACCCACAGTCGCAGGTTGATGTGGTGTTGATGTAGCCTGCGCGGACTCATTGGCCGAGTATAAACATTTGTCGCTTTGCCGGGCATCATTTTCGATGTCCCTCGAGCCCAAGTTCACTCCACATCCAGCCAAAATCATACTCGGCAATCGGGCCCTCCCCGTGCCCGGCGCTGCGGTTTTCCAGCATCTTGAGCCAGTCGATCACCTTGTCGCGCCCCGCCGTCGTCTGCACCGCCTGGCGTGGCGACTTGCCGCCCAAGGCCGGGATCGGTGCGTCCAGCGTTTCGCGGTAGTGCTTGTCCAGGTGATCCCGCATCAGCTGGCGCGCGATCTCTGGCGGGATTTCGTCCGCCGCTTCGCCTTGCATGTCACGCCGTTGGTCTGCCCGCATCTGATCCACTGTGCGGATCGTGGTCAGAGGCGACCTCAACAGGTCTCCGGCGGCCGCGCCGATCAGCGTCTGAACCTTGGCCGCCCGTTCGGCAGAGTTGACGGTCACGAAGAGCGTCTTGCCCTTCAGTTCCACGGAACCCAGAACGGTGGCCCCTTCCATCTGCGTGTCCAACATTATGCCCTCGCCTGCCTTGCTACCGTGCCCCTTCCGCGCTGCCAGCCAGTTCCAGAACTTGGGCCCCTCAGGCAAGAAGCCCTTCACCCGGTCCAGCCGCTCGGCCACCACCTTCTGCGTCACGCCGCTGGCCAGCGGGTAGCGCAGGTCGTGGAACAGCACATCATCCCCGTCCGAATTCGTGAACTGCGGCTCAGCCGGAGTGAGGGCGCGGTCGATTTCGATGAACAGCCAGGCGGAGGTGAAGATAGGTGCGCAGCCCAGAAGCTGGTCTCGGGTGAGGCGCAGCGCATCCCGCTTTTTCAGCTTCAGGGCATCGCGAAGCCCGGCAAACAGAAAATCCACTGCCTCGGCACGAAAGGGCAAGAGCGCGCCGGAGATGACATGGTGATCGCGCTCGGGCACCACCCGCACGGCGATCCGGTCCCATTGCTTCAGCGTCCGCGTGGCGGATTTCTCTCGCACCGTGACCGGCGCCGCATCCGACAGCAGGTCCCGCAGCACCATCGAGGTGCCCGGCTGAACCTCGCTGACCTCATAGAGGCTGACCGGCGCATCCCGCAGGGCGGTGAAATACTCCCGGTTCAGGGACGTTTCCTTCCAGCCGCGCCGCTTGAGATACAGATCGACAATGTTACCGTCCTCATAGCGCTGGCCGAGGAAATCCTCGAACCCACAGGCCCAAAGCACGCCCGACCACTGATCGCCCAGCAGTTCGCCGAGATCATCCTGGTCGATCTCGAATTCCTCCAAGGCAGGCATCAGGTGTTCGGCGACCAGATCCTGCATCCGGTCGCGCCAGATGGTTTCCCGGCCAATGAAGCTCAACAAGCCCGATATGTCATTCCGTTCGCCCATCGCGCCTCCCTGATCCTGCTGCTGGTTCATCTAGCCTTGATAGCCCGTCCAAGGCCAGAGCGGCAGAGAAGGACCAGCCGTGGCGACCGCCGTCGCCCGTCACGGGAGAGGTCTCCCCGTCGGGCGAAAATTCCGCTTATCCACAGAGCAGTCGCGGCCGCCCTCTTGCTCCGAATCGAAGCCCATTGCACGATGCACGCATGAGGTGAGCAGCCCTCAACCAAAAGCAAAAACAGGTCCAACAAACAGCACCCATAGATCGGGCGGCGCAACTGCGCCCAACCGGTGGTGACTTTTTGACAGGTATGACGCGCGAGCCTTTCCGCGCGTGGCAGGCGGTATTCGGCGTCTCCCCTCTCCATTTTTCAGGAAAGGGTTATCCATGAACTTGCCACCACGCGTATTTTACACCCTGTCGGACGCCGCCTCGCACTGGAACTGCAATGTGGCCGACGTGGCCGGTTGGGCGGCCGCAGGCAAGCTGCGGATCACGACCGGGATCGGCCTCGTGCGCTGTGGCGATGTGGTCGTCGCTGGCCAGGTCACAATCTCTCCGATGGAGGTCTTGCCGCTGTTTCGGCGCTGTGGAACCGGCCCAGCCGTCGGCACCGTGCGGCGCATCATGGCCCATGACAGCACGGAATGGCAGATCATCACCGATCCTGCCGCAGGCATTCCGGTAGCGATTGCCGACATGCTGATCCTGGCCGAGGACTTTCACGCCTTTGAGGAAGAGTATGGAATCGTGCGCCGCGCCCCGGCTGGACCCGGCGCGTCCTCTCCGTACAATTGGGAGGGGATGATGGTCGCCCTCGTCGTTCGGATCGTCGAGCAAGGCCTGCCCACGACCCAAGCCGAGTTGGTTGCCGAGATGCAGGAGTGGTTCGCGGACCAGTCGGACGGCAACAAGATGCCTGACAGCCGCAGTATCCGGCGCAGGATCACGCCGATCTGGAGAGCCTTGAGGCGCGAGGACCCATGATGCTGCGGACCCGCGATGGGCCCCATCAGGCGGTTTTGCGACCGCCCTGATCGTCCGCATCGTGGACCAGCCGGGGCTTTGGCCGGAAGGCGCTGGCCACCGCGTCAACCCCGGCGCGCAGCGGCGAGTCCATCAGATGGGCATAGCGCTGGGTCGTCTGGGTCTGGCTGTGCCCCAGCAGCTTGCCAATCATCTCCAAGGATGCGCCACCACTGACCAGCAAGGACGCGAAGGTGTGGCGCAAGTCGTGGATGTGGACATCGACAAGACCGGTCTCCTTCTGGATCTTTGCCCAGAACCGGCGCACCTCCTGCACCGGCTGGCCGGGCGTATCGCCGGGGAAGAGCCATGGCGCCCCTTTCGGCACCAACAAAAGGCGCTGGCGCACGATGGTGGCGGTCTCGTCCGAGATCGGCACACGGTGAACCCGGCGCTGTTTCGTCATCGCGGGCGGCTTTGACCAGCTAAGATGTTCGAGGTTGAACTGGTCGAAACGGGACTGCCTTACCTCGCCCAAACGGGCGCCAGTCAGCATGCACATGCGGATGATGTCGGCGGCGCGCCGGTCCTCGGCACCATCCAGTGCGGCGGCAAGGCTGGCGATCTCTTCTTTGCTCAGGAACCGTTCGCGTGGGGTCTCTGTGCGCCGATGGAATCGCTGGGCGGGATTGTCCTCGCGCCAGCCCCACTGGACGGCCAGCGTGAACATCTTGCGCAGCACCTCGCCGATCCGGTTGGCACGCACCGGTGTCGGCTTCTCACCCTGCAGCTTGCGCGCCCGGTTGTTAGGCTTTTCCTTGTGGGGGCGTGCCCGGCCCTCGGCGATCAGGGTCAGCAGCTTGTCCACATCGGTCTGTGTGATCTCCGTCACCAGCTTTCGACCCCAGACCGGGGCCACAATCTTGGCCAGCGCCGATTTCTGGTCCGCAGCACTTCGCGCAGAGAGTTTTGGCAGGTGCTCGGCAGAGTAACGCTCGATCAGATCAGTGACGCGCGGGGCCTCTCGTTTGGTCTCGCGCTGGGCCAAGGGGTCGCCGCCGGCATCAATTTCACGGCGCAATTCCTTGGCCCGCTCCCGTGCGGCAGACACAGACCATTCCGGCCACCGCCCGAAGGTCATCCGGCGCTGGCGCCCGGCGTGGCGGTAGTCCAGCGTGAAAGCGCGGCCACCACCCCGATAGATGCACGCGGCAAAACCGCGAACCTCGGTGTCGAAGATCTGGTAGTCCCGGCCTGTCACAGGCTCGGCCTCGCGGATGACTTTCTCGGTCAGCTTGGTGCGTACGGGCATGGGTCCGGTCCTTGTTGCATCCGACATGAGGCGTGGTTTCGCCTCGATATCAAGTCGAGCATGCGGACCGGGGTGGCGGGGAGGCGGAGGGTGGCATTGATGACGCCACCTTTGCGCCACCCCTTGTTTTATTGAGTTTTCTGTGAGGGCGGGGCCTTGTTTACAGGCGCGGCGAGCAATCACGGCACGGGGTTTCGCCCGGAATAGCCGCCGAAACCGGACGACTCACGCGAATGGCTCGCATCAAAACTGCCAATCTCCAATGAAATCAATGGGTGGCGCGGGTGGCGAGCCGGTTGCCACCCCCTCTTTGCCCACCAATGCCGGTGAAACACATCGAATCCGGTTGTTTGCCGGTGTTCGCAATGTTGAGGGGCATCGGTCTGCCCTTCCTGCCCCCTGAGTCGCAACCAGCGCCAACCCGGAAAACGCGAAATCTCCAATGAAACAAGGGGTGGCACAAAGGGGGCATCCTTTCCGCCACCCTCCGCCTCGCCGCCACCCCTTCGGCTCTGCGCTCAATGGTCCTTGCAAGCTGCCCCGCCGTTCGGGGCCAGAACAGGGAGACACAGATGCCGCATCTCGGATCGATGCCAGACCCGAAGGAAAAACCCCGCACTCTCCTGGTCGGCTGGATCAGCCGCCTCGACCTCGCGCTTGAACTCGGCCTGTCGGTCGACACGCTGCGCCGCTGGGAGGCCCAGCGCATCGGGCCGCCCTCGGTGCGTGCCGGGCGCAAGGTCTTCTACCGTCGCGCCGCCGTCGAGGAATGGCTGGAAGAACAGGAACAGAATGCCCCGCGCCGCCGCCGTGCCGGAGGTCGCCGCTGATGCAGTTGCAAGCCCGCATGTCCACCTGGCCCGCCGACCGGCTGGCCGAGGCCCGCGCCGTCATCGCGGATATCGCCCATCACAGCGACCACCTGATCCGGCTGGCCCGCAATGTCCTTGCCACCCACGGCACGACGGATGTCGAGCGCAAGGACGCCCGCGTGTTGCTGGTGGTGATCGACGCGCGCCGTTCGGTGCGTGCCGCCCAGCGCGACGACCAAGGGAGGGCCGGGCTATGACCCGCCGCGGCACCCCCGAAGCCGATCTGCAGCGCGCGGTCGTCCAGGCGCTGCGTATCGCCCTGCCCCGCACGGCCATCATCCACCACTGTGCCAACGAGGTGACCGAAGCCGGGCCGCGCGGCGCAAAGCGTCAGGCCATTCTGGTCGGCATGGGCGTGCATGCCGGTTTTGCCGATTTGATGGTGATCTGCGATGGGCGCGTCCTCTTTCTGGAACTGAAGGCACCCAAGAGTCGATTGCGCCCTGACCAGGAGGCGTTCCGCGATGCCGTTTTGGCACAGGGCTTCGGCTGGGCGCTGGTCCGCAGCCTCGACGACGCGCTGGGCGCTTTGGCCGATCATGGTTTCACCAGCCGAGTCCGCCCGGCGCGGAGGGCGGCACCATGAGCCATAAAGCCACCGTCTGGGCCATCCAGCAGCGCGGGCTGAAACCCGCCACCAAGATCGTGCTCTGGTTTCTCTGCGACCGTCACAACCCGGATTTCGGCTGCTTCCCGACGCAGGCGCGGCTTGCCGACGATGCGGAAATGTCGATCTCCGCCCTGAACGAACACCTCGCCCGGCTCGAGGAACTGCGCCTGATCCACCGGGTCCGCGTCCATGATCCCCGCACCCACAAGCGGCAGGCCACACGCTACATCCTGGGGTTCGAGGATGGATTTCCACAAGAGCCACCTCCGGAAACAGGAGACGGCTTTTCTGGAACGGACGAGGAACAAGACTGTAACCCAACTCCGGATTCCGGACATGGAGCCATCTCCGGATTTTCGGCAAAGCCATCTCCGGATTTTGCCGAAAGCCATCTCCGGAATCCGGAGACTAACCTTGTAAGAGAACCCCTAAGTAAACCTGTAAAGGAGGAGGAGGGCGCGCAAGCCTGCGCAGCGATCTCTGATCAGTTTTTCGGGGAAGTGCTGGCAGCGCTGGGCCTCGATGCCACCGCCCTGCCTGGCTGGTGGCAAGGCTGGCCGCCGCGGCTGCATGTCAAGCGCTGGCGCGACGAGTTGGGGCTGACCGAGGCGGAGATCGTGGCGGTGGCCGAAGCATCCCGCCAGGAGCATCCCGAACCGCCCGATGGGCCAAAGGCGCTGGACCGGGCGATGCAGCGCGCCGCCCAGCGCAAGGCTGAAGCCGCCGGGCAGAAACGTCGCAAGCGCAAATCCGAACCGGCACCGGCAGCAAAGCCGATCACCGACCTGCCCGCCTTCTACGCCAAGATCGTCAACGCGGACGGATACCTGCCGGTCAGCGCGATCAGCAACACCATGCGCGATGCCATGCTTGGCCGGAGGCTGGTTACGGCCGAACGCCTGCGCGAGCGGGGGATCCGGTGAATGGCATGGTGTCACGTCCCCGGCACGGATTGTCCCTCTGCGCAGGCGGCGGAGGCCTGGATCTGGGCGTCATGCTCGCCGAACCCGGTTTCCACACCCGCGCCTTCGTCGAATGGGAAGACTGGCCCTGTGCCGTCCTCATCGCCGCCCAGCGCGCCGGGTATTTCGCCCCTGCCCCGATTTGGGATGATCTCCGCAGCTTCGATGCCCGTCCCCTCCGCGGCGCCTTCGACATCATCCTCGCCGGGTATCCCTGCCAGCCGTTCAGCGCCGCTGGAAAGCGTGGCGGTGCCGACGATCCCCGGCACCTCTGGCCGGACGTCGCCCGAGTCATCGGGGAATGCCGCCCTGAATGGGTTTTCCTCGAAAACGTCCCCGGGCATGTCACCCTCGGCCTTGAAACCGTCCTCCGAGAGCTTTGGGGCATGGGCTACACGCCTGCGGCGGGTCTGTTCAGCGCGGCAGAAGTCGGCGCGCCGCACCAGCGGATGCGCATCTTCATCCTGGCCCACACCGATGAGCCTGCATCCCGGCACCGCGAACTACAACCCGGCGGGGAACAGCGACTTCACGCGGAAGGCGGAGGCGCTGGCGTTGGGCATCACCAACTGGTCAACGCCCAAGGCGACCGATGGCGCGAAGGGTGGCCCAGGTCAGACCTATGGCTCGGGTGGGAGGCCGCCCCTGCCAGCGCAGGCGGCACAGTGGCAAACGCCGGTGGCGGACGACCAGATGGATCGGCTGCGGGGCAAGATCAACAGCCGGGGCGAACCGAAGCTGTCGGCACAAGCGCTGCAATGGCCAACACCGGCCGCCCAGAACTGGAAGGGATCCAGCGAGGCCAGCATCACCCGTACCGACGGCAAATCCCGGATGGATATCCTGCACTACCGGGCGGAACAGGGCTTCACCCGCCCGGCCCAAGCGATCACGCCGGATGGGCAGCAGTTTTGTTCGCACACCCCGATCTCGCGCCCGCTCTGGGTTTCGATGATTGCCTCGCATGGGCGCGTCGTCTCGCGGCGGATCCTGAAGGGCCGATCACGGCGGCGGCTGAGCCCGCTCTTCGTCGGATGGCTGATGGGCTGGCCCATCGGGCACGCGCTCTGCGCCTCCTCGGCAACGGAGTTCACCCTCTGGCAGCAGCACATGCGTGGCGCGCTCTCGCTGCTGCCCATGGCCTCGGGCCCGTGGATCTGGCGGCCAACGGACCGGCAACAGCGCCCGGCGCAGATGTCCTTGTTTGAGGGGATGCAGCCGTGAGCATCCAACGACAGATCGGCCGTACCGGCGGCACGAAGGTCAGGCGCGCGCTGGGCGTGCAAGCGGCGCTGGAATGGGCATTCCGCGTGGAACAGGCGCAACTGGAACTGCCGCAACCAAAGGGCGTGACCGAGGAAGGCTTTGGCTTCGGCCTAGAATACGTCCTGCTGCAACGCGCCATGCTTGGCTGCAAAGTGGATGGCGGCCAGCACAAGATGGGCAGTTACACCCACCCCGATGCCGAAGTGATCGCCGCCACCGTCGCTGGCATGCCCGACCGCCTCGGCGGCATCCGCATGGCGATTCAGGTGGCCGAACTGGCGCGTGCTGGGATGACACCTGACTGGATGCCAGGCGTCGTCCCGCGTTGCGTCCCGATGGAGACCAAGACCAACCAGCATGGTGAGCGGGCGACAACCATCGTCGTCGGCACCGAGCGCGTGAAGACGCGCGGCAAGTGGCGAACGGTTGAGCTGCTGGCGTGCCCGATCACATGGCGACCGCATCCGGAACAGATCGCGTCCGCGCGACGCGGCTATGCGGATTGGTGGCAGGCGCTGGATTGGGTGCGAGATGGGCTGTTGGCGGGCGGGATGCTGCGGGAAGTGGAGGTGAAGGCAGCGATGCCGAAAATGCAACCATGGGTCCGAAGGTAACTCGGAAAAAGTCGGGCAGTCAAAGCGTCTCGATCAGGTAAGGCAGGTTCCCCGCATCGAAAATAGTCTGTGTCTAGACACCTTTCGCCAGCCCTTCATTCGAGGACGCCGCGCAAGGGAAATTCATCCTAGGGATGCAAGTACCCACTTGACATCCCCCCCCCCCACCTAGTGAGATTGAAGTGTAAACAGAGGGTTGAGAAGATTTTCGAATCTTTGTGGCCATGCAGTGGTAAGGGGTAGACCAGATTTGATCGCCGAATGGTTGCGTCTTCATGAGTTAAGCCTTGATACTGTTTCCGATTGCATCGGGTGCATTGAAAGCGGTCATTTGCAACTCGATCTTGATGGACGCCCGACAGACCAGGGAGATGTGGCCAGATCCGGCTTTGAATCGCTCGATTTAGCACTCAGTACGGTGATCATCCCCTCGTTTTCCGCCGCCCTTTGCATAGAGAGCAGTGCGTTTGAATCACTTGTTCTATCGATTGGCTGGAACGACGGTTTGGCAGGCGAACTGCCGCACACGATAGACCACGGCGTTGGTCAGCCGCCTAAGATCCGGATGTCATGGCAGGGTTCCATTTCCGATCTGATGTGCCTCGCCCACGAAGTCGCCCATGCCGTCCAGTTGCAGCTTTCGGCCGGATCATTCATGCCTCCCGTCGCCCGCGAAACCTGCGCCTTTCTTGGCGAGCTGGCGCTCATTTACTGGGCCAAACAGAACCAAACAGATTTGGCGGCAAGGCTCTTGCAGGTATGGAGGGAGGAAAACCAGCGATACTTTGGGGATGACTGCGCCCTGTTGCGTACTGCACTGGCGGAACCCGAGAGCGCATATTCCTACCGGATGAACTACCCGCTTGCACGGGCGGCAGCGGTCGTGATGTGGTGCGCTGGAGCAGACCTTCAGCGCTTGTTCAATGCCGGATCGGAGGCGATGAACCTTCTCCCGCTTGCAAGAATCGCGGATGTCGTTGGGCTGAGCCAAAACTACCTTCCGCCTTTGCCGCTGCCTGATACGGACCATCCTGCAATTGACGCCTATCGCGCGCTTGGTGCGATGGCGCTGCTGGATATCGATTTCTGGAACGGCGAGTCGGAACGGCGGATCGAGGATTACTACGCAACCTTGCTGCATCATTTGCAGAACCGTACGGCCTTTATCGCGCTGGACGAGGTTCGCCGCCCGGTGGGCTATGCGACATGGCGCAAGGCGACAGGTGACAACACCGTGACCTTGACGCGTCAAGCCGCGCCATTTGGCGACCATCTGCTTTTGCAAAAAGCGCTTGAACGTCATCTGGGCCAGAACAGTGATGTTCAGGCCCAACATCCCCGCAGCGCACGGCAGGAGCAGGTTGCATGGTGAACATCGATTACCACGCCAGCGTGGGCTACGCGCTCGAATTGCTGGCGCAGTCCGAATACCATCGGCAGTTTCCGCTTGGCGATTATTTTCGGGTGGAAATCCTGCCAGCGCTTTGGTGCGGACAGGCTCGCTTTTACCTAACGCCAGAGGGCATACCGACAGCGATGGTCACTTGGGCCTGGCTTACTCATGATGTTCAGGCCGACGTTCACACCACCGGCCGCGCCCTTGCACGCGATGAGTGGGCCTGCGGCGACCGGTTGTTCTTTAACGATTGGATCACCCCCTATGACAACATCCGGGAGGTGCTGCACGACATGACCCACAACATCTTTCCGAATGAGATCGCAACCAGCCTGCGCCGCAACCCGGATGGAACGGTCCGCCGCATCAACCGCTGGACAGGGGTGAACCTGCGCAAGACGCAAGAGGAGGCCGTGGCATGAACGTCGCCTATCCGCAAAGCACCTTTGACACCGATATTGCGGCAATCGAGGGGTTCTCCGATCTCCTGCGTGGCGGGTTTGAGAATCCAGAGGGAATTACGGGCCTTGTGCGGGTCACAATCCCCGAATATCCCGCGCAGAGTTTTATCGCACATTATGCTACCGAGCTGCATGTCGAACGGCATGACATGAGCCGCGTGGCCGATACGGATGTCACGATTCCAATTGCCACAATCCACCGGATTTTCGCCGAATTCGAAACGCTCGACTGGCGCGATCCCGGCATCATCGGCACGATCACCTTCACGGGCAATCTGGCCCTTGCCAACCATCTGGCCAAATCCTGCGTCCGGCCCAGCAATTGGGCACTGGCTCGCTTTCGCAAGGCGGGGAGGCAGCACGCGGCGCTGGGGCATCGCAACCTGACAACGGTTGAATACCTGCACCGCCCTACGCAGCGGCAAATCCTTGAAGCAATGGCAGAAAGCCGCCCTATCGTCGTGACAGGCTTGGAACCCACCCCGCCCTGCCGCGACTGGACGCTGGACCGTCTTGTCGAACGGTTCGGGGATGCCATCGTTCGCGTGCGTTCGGCAACGCACCGCCAGACCATGGCCGATTTCGTGCGCGAGTTGAAAGAGTTCGAGGCCAATCCCTATGACCGCATGATCGAGGGCTTCGTCAAACCCTATACCGAGGGCGCGACGCTGCCCGAGGCGATGGGGGCAGATTTCGGCCCGTTGTTCTTTGACCGCGAAGATTTCATTCCGCCACAACTTTGGATGGGTGCCGTGCCCACGCATATCCCCACCTCCAGCCTGCACCGTGATCCGCTGACGGGGTTCCTGTTTCAGGTGATGGGGCGCAAGCGGCTGGACCTTTACTCGGCCGATCAGGCGGACCTGCTATATCCGATGAAGGCCTACAATCTGTATCAGCCCTGTTGGTTCAAGCCCGAAGCCCCGGATTACGACCGCTATCCTTTGGCACGCGAAGCCAAGTGCATCTCGGTCACGCTGAACCCCGGCGAGTTGATCATCCAGCCCGCGGGCTGGTTCCATCAGGTCTATGCGCAAGACAGTCCGAACATGTCGGTCAGCTATTTCTGGCGCTATTGACGCCAAACGGAATTCCCGCAGAAGTTGATCTGCGGGAAAGTGGGTGAGGGAAGGGTTCAGCTTCCCCCACCCGATTGAGCCGCCGGGCAGGAAAACCCGGCAGACAGCAACGCGGTCAGGGTATCAGAAACCCGCCGCAACAGGAAGGATGGACAGGAATGCCTGAGTATATCGTGAAGGCGATGAGTGATCTCACCAGCAACGTCAGCTTCGGCGGAGGTGGTGGCGGAGGCGGAGGTGGTGGTGGGGGCGGCGGTGCGAACCGCGGTGCCCGCATCGGTGCGGGCGTCGGTGGCGTTGTCGGTGCAACCGCGGGCACCGCAGTCGGCGGGCCGATGGGCGGTCGCGTCGGTGCCGCAGTTGGTTCCTATGCTGGCTATGCAACAGGTGCCGCTATCGAAAATAACATTCGCAATGGCAGCGGCGATGTCACGAGCAACACCAATGCCTTGGGGGATCGCTGGTAATAGTTCACTGGAGGACAGGACCTCCAACACGGGCGGCGTGATTGCCGCCCGTGGCGTCACTACAAAAACACGGAAATTTAGGGCAATCGGAATAGGAGGCGGACATGGACAATGAACTGAGGAAATCAGGAAGGGCTATGTTGAAGGCACTGGGACATGTGCTTGCGCTCGTCACCCTTTTTTATCTGGCAGATTTGATTGCGGGGGCGCTGTCGCTTGACGGCGCGCTGGTCACGCCGATCATTTATGCTGTGATCGCATTTCTCTATTATTCGGCCCTGCAAATTTTTATTAGACAGAATTGATGTTGTTTAATCCAGATAAACGGCGGTTCTCGCCCCCGCTTGTGACTGAGGGGGTGATGAGGTGATTGGCCAATCGATCAACTTACCCTTCGCAAGAAGAACTTGATGGCGACCCCGACGCAACCAGTGCGGCCTTCCGTCATGCGTAAAGTGTTCCTGGGCTTAGGTATTGCCGTCCTGTTTATCGGCTTGCTACTTATTCTTTATTTCGCTCAGCCTGATCCTCTTGCTCGTGACGTGCATCTTGTGCCTCAGCACGAGTCAAACACCGTCGTGTTGACCCTGCTCCTGCCAGAAGGGGCGGGCGGGCAGGTTTTGGCTCACTACACCGAACACCTCGCCTGGCTTCCCAACATCGGCAGAAACTCCCGCCCAGAAGATCGTGACAGCAACGCTTGGACTAACGACTATGCCGTCGGCTACTGGCTGTCCGGCCCGCCCGAGGATCTGCCCGACATGCTGCGGCAGTTGAAGGTGGTGTTTGATCCCATCGACCTGCCACAAGAGTTTGCCGAGACCGAGCGCGACATCATCCTGCGCGAATATGATTGGAGGATTGCGAACAACCCCGATGCGCAAGCAGCCGAAGAGATGGACGCGTTCCTTTATGACGGCAATACCATCGCCGCCTCGGTCATTGGCACACCAGAGCAGATCAAGGCGCTGACCTATGACGATGCCAAGGCCTTTCAAGCCGAAACCCACCGCCCCGAACGCGCGCGGCTGGTCGTGGTCGGCGACATAAGTGAAGCCAAGTTGCGCCGCACTATGGAGGCAGTCGGTTTCCCCGATCTTGACGCGAACCGCGAAGACATCGCCCCGCCGCCCTTTACCCTCGCCGCGCCCGAAGCCCGCATCTTGCACTACCCCGACCCGAACGCCGCCCCCCGCATGACGTGGCGCAAAGTCGTCGCCTTGCCTGAACCCGTGGATTTCGACCTGCTGGAGGCGCAGACCGCCTTGGCGCGCGACATTCTTGACACAAATCTGCCGGGCGGCCTCGCCGGGCCGCTGCGCTTTGATGCCTTTGTCACCAAAAGTTTCGGCATCTCTATTGTTCCGATCAATGAGCAGCATATCGAACTGATCTTCTCTGCCGAACCGGACAAGGGCATTGGCTTTGCTGTCTTGCAATCGGCCTTTGAGGCGGCCCTGGCTACATCCGCCGAGGGCGTGCCAACAGCAACCGATGAGAGAGTTCGCGAACGGTTCAAGGGCTTCTGGCCCGACTGGTCCGACGATGACAAAACTGCGCAATGGATGGCGAACTACACGCTTTCCCGCGTCTCGGTCCTGCGTGAACCCAAGACCGAGCGCCAGATGCGCAAGCTCGATGCCCAGATCGACGCTGCAGACATCAACTCCATCCTCGCGGCCCTCGCTGGTCCGGGACGCACCGCAATTGCCTTTATCGGAACGGACCCAAGCCCATGAAACACTTCGCCACCGCCGCATTTGCGTTGATCCTTCTGTCCGGCTGTCAACAAGAGGAAAAGGCGGGTGCCACCACCGAAACCAGCCCCGGCGGCATCGAATACACGCGGCTTTACATTCCCGAGGCCGAAGATGTCGCCATCCAAATTGCCTGGCCGACCAATTGGCCCTTGCGCGACGATGTCAATCAGGCCGTGCCATACATCGGGACTGACCTGATCCTCGCAGGCGGGGCCGAAGGGTTTCCGCCCGGCGAGGTGGTCGAAACCTTTGCCGATCTGAACGCCGAAGGGACAATGTGGGTGACGGCCGATCACCTGCATGGGCAGCTGATCGCGCCCAAGGAAAACCTCGACAAAGCCATCGAGATTGCCGCTGCGCATCTGGCAAAACCAACAATGGATCAAGGCTGGTTCGAGCGCATTCAGCAGGGCTTTGCCGCCAACATGGCCGAAACGACATCGCAACCCGCCAATCGCGGCTATGATGCACTGCGCTGGGCCATCCTTGGCGACACGCCACTGCGAAAGGCTTTGTCTGTCGATCCGCCCGAGATGATCACGAGAGCAACGCGCGCAGAAGTCCTGGATTGGCATCAGCAGACCGTGCTCCGCACAGGCGCAAAGGTGGTGATTGCCGGAGAGATCAGCCAAGAGGACGCCGGGAAGGCTGTGGATGCGCTGTTTTCGGGCCTTCCCGTAGGGAATGCTGTTGCTGCCACTGACCCAACCGCTGACTTTAGCCCAAGGCGCATTCTGCTGCATATCCCGACAGCCCAGACCTCAACACTTGTTTTCATGGGCCCGCTGCCGCCCACCCGTGAGGGAAGTGAGTTCGAAGACGTGCTGCTGGCCACGGCTCTTGGCGGGGATGACAAAAGCGTGCTGTTCGATGCGGTTCGAACCGGGCTGCGCGCAGGCTATGGCTTTGGCGCAGGTCTGGATGCCTATTCGCGGGACCTGCGTGTTGTGGTTTTGTCGGGTGAAGTTGAAACTGCCAAATTGGCTGAGGCGGAGACAATTGTAAGCGCGGCCTATTCGGAGTTCCTGACCGCGCCCAAGATGGGTGATTTGGCCGCCCGAAAGGAGCCGTTCAAGGCAAATGGCGAACAGACAGCAACCCTGCCGGGTGCCGCATCTTTTTCGGCCCTGATGGCCATTCTGGATGGGCAGGGCGCAAATCTGGCGCTGACCATGCCGGCGCTACTGGACAAGGTCACCGATGCCACTGTTCAAGCACGCGCGGCATCAGCCTTCCCCAAAGCGGAAACGATGATCGTTTTGGCCGTTTCACCTGACGCATCTGCCCTGCCCGGGGCTTGCGTGATCACCTCCCCTGCGGAAGCAGTCAACTGCCGATGAGTGAGCAAGACAAAGACAACGGCGGCGAGATACCGCTTTCCTGGTTTGGCAAGACGCTGTGGAAGTTCACGCCGCTTTACGGGGAGTTGGTGTTCCTCGCCATTTGCTTGCGGTTGATCGGGCTGGTTGAGCCCTTCATCTTCCAGGTCATCATCGACCGCATCCTGCCGTTCCAGCGCGAAGCCTCGCTGATCGTCGTCGTTGCGATTTTCGTGGCTGTCAGCCTGTTCCAGCTCGGCTTCGAAGTCCTGTCCCAAGTCCTTGGCATGCTGACGGCGAACAAGGTCACCAGAGAATTTGGCGCGCGGATTTTCGACCATCTGTTCAAGCTGCCGTTCAGCCATTTTCGCAAATGGTCAGTTGGCGAAATCATCGCGCGGATCAGCGAAACCGACTCTATCCGGGCCTTTCTCGTCGGCACAACGACAGGTGTTTTTCTCGACCTGCTGTTCGTCGTCGTTTACGTGGGCGTACTGCTGACTCTATCCGTTCCGTTAACCATGATCATTTTGGCGGCAATGCCGCTGCAGATCCTGATCTACGTCGGCTTCGGCCCCTTTTTGCGCCGGAGACTGCGTGTGCAGTTTGATGCGGGGGCCGCGCATCAGACGCAGATGGTCGAAAACATCTCCGGTATCGCGGCTGTAAAGGCGCTGAGCGCCGAAGGGCCGATGCTGGAACGGCTAGATCGGACGCTGCATGCAAACCTGCAAGCAGGCTACCGCGTCGGCATCCTGAACATCTGGAATGAAAAGCTGCTGTTCGTTCTAGATCGGGCGATCACCATCAGCATCATCTTTTTCGGCGCACAGTTCGTGTTTGCCGGGCAGATGACACTGGGTGAGTTGATCGCATTCCACCTGCTTGCCGCAAAGGTCACGGGACCGATCGAGAATTTCTCCAGCCTTTGGGAAAGCTGGCAAAACATCCGCGTTTCACGGCAAAGGCTTGGGGATGTGGTCAACAGCCCCATGGAGCCGTTCGATGCATTGCCGAAGCTTCCTGCAAATCTGAAAGGGCGGTTGCAGTTCCGCGCTGTCGATTTCGCCTATCAGCCCTCGGCTCAGGTATTGAAGGGTTTCGACTTCGAAGCTGAACCCAATACTCTGACACTCGTCGTCGGGCCATCGGGCGTTGGAAAATCAACGTTCGGCCGTCTTGCGTCGGGCATCGAGGTGCCAGATTCTGGCGAGGTGACTTTGGACGGCGAGAACATCGCGCATTTCGAGCCGCACGACGTCAGAACCAAGATCACTTACGTGCCGCAGGAACCCTATCTGTTTTCGGGAACGCTGCGAGAGAACCTCACTCTTGGCAATGAGGCCGCAACTGACGAAATGATTGAACGCGCCCTGCGGATTTCTGCAGCGGACCGGCTGGTCGTACAGCTTCCTTTGGGTTTGGATACGCACGTCGGGGAACGCGGATCTGCCCTCTCTGGCGGGCAGCGCCAGCGCGTTGCCATCGCTCGCGCCCTCGTGCGGCGACCAAAGGTCATCATTCTGGACGAGCCAACTAGCGCCCTTGATGCCGCAGCGCAGCGCCTGATGGCAGCCGAGTTGCGGGCGCTCAAATCCGAAGCGACGTTGATCATCATCACCCACAGTCCGGACATCTTTGTTGATCCGGATCAGGTCGTGGATTTTGAGGCCCTCAAATGACCGACCTTCCGTCAAGCGAGCGCGTTGCCTCTCCCACTCTGCACGCAACCATTCTTTTCACGATTGGCGTGTTCATCGCGATCCTTGTCATGTCCTTCATCTTCAAGGTTGAAGTGGTGGCGCGCGGTCAGGGGCGTGTGGTGCCAATCAGCCGGGTTCAGGTCATCCAGCCCGAGTTTTCCGGGCGGATCGCGGTCATTCATGTCCAGAACGGCATGACTGTCGAAAAGGGCGATATCCTGATTGAGCTTGACCCGACTGAAGCCACGGTCGAGCTTGGCAAGGTGCAGTCCGAACAGGTCCTTCTGACCATCGAAAGCGCGCGCATTGATGCCATGGTCGCCGCCTTGGCGCTGGAACCGGCGTCTGAGGATTTTCTCGAAGTGGCCCAGTCGGGCTTTTCCTTGCCCGCTCCTCTTGCCAACCACCCCTTTGCAGCCGACCAACGCCGCCTTCTTGATGCCGAGCTCGAAGATTACCTTGCGTCGCTTGCGCAGTTGGCCGCGCGTGATGATGCCAGTCGAAAGTCGGAGGCTGTCACATTGGCCAATATCGACCGTCTGGCTGCAACGATTGATATTCAGACCGAACGCCTTCGAAATGCCGAGAAGTTGCTGCAACAGGGGACCACTAGCCGTGCGGCCTTTCTGGATGTGCAGCAGACCTTCACCGAACTGGAACGCCAGCGCGACGTCTATCTGGCTGAGCTTGACCAAAAAGCGGCCGAACGGGCGGCGCTGGAAAGCGAACGGCGCCGAACCGTCACTAATCTGAAAAACGCTATGGCTGAAAGGAAGACCGAGATCGAAGCAAGGCTTGCGACCCTGACCGAAGACGCAAGAACGGCGTCGCGGCGTGTGGATTCGGCTACGCTTCTGGCCCCGACTGCAGGCGTTGTAGACAAGCTGTCAGTGTTCACAATTGGCGGGATTGCCGAAGCTGGCACCGAACTGCTTCGCGTCGTGCCAACCGAAATTGCGGTTGAGATCGAGGGAACCTTCTCGAACTCGGACATTGGATTTCTGGCCGAGGGGCAACAAGCCAATATTCGCCTCGATGCCTACCCGTCCGAACGCTTTGGTTTTCTGAAGGCACGTGTCACGGACATTGCCGCAGACTCGGCCGAAGTGGCAGACAAGCAATGGGCCTACATCTTGCGGATCACCCCGGAACAAGCATTCCTGACAGCGGGTGACGACCGTTTCGCGCTGCGTCCAGGCATGACGGCAACAATCGACGTCACCACCGATGAACGCCGGATCATCAGCTATTTCTTCGCCCCCATCGTCCGCACAATCCAAGATGCCATGGGAGAACGGTAGCTGGTCGAATTCATGGCGGAAGGTCTGAATGCTGGTAATAGTCTCGATAGGCCTAAAACTTATAGCCATTTCAACCCCTTGCGCTTCGATCCGGAGGGTGGCCCCCTTGGCATGGTTCCTCCCCGGTCCCAAACGTATGCGGGGGGGCGCAGCGCAGCGTTTCGCTAGCGACAGGCACTTTCACCGGGGAATCCAGGCGGAAGCCACCTGTCGGGGGATCTTGGAAGAAGCGGCACATTATCAAAGGCTTGCAGAATCACGATCTTGGCGTGCTGGATTCTTTTGCGGAATCCACCTGAGCCAGTTTTCGGAAGCCACTTCGTGTAAGCCACCACGCCGGAAGCCACCCTTGCAATGGGACAATCCGCGCCGCGACAGTGCCGCGCTCATCGAGCGCGGCAGCAAGATCGGGAAGGTCAGGCGCGACCGGTGTACTTGTCCAGCAGACCCTCCAGCAGGGCCATCCGGTCGCCGCTGAAATCACCCGCCTGCGGTGTAGGGCCCTGCATCGAACGCACGAAGAACTGACGAAAGTCCTGGCGCTCGGCGCACCAGGCCAGCAGCTTCACCCCTTGCGGCGGATGCACCAACGCC
>Ga0155345_147_pt1 | contig 148055 bp, 166 predicted proteins | sample RifCSPhighO2_02_FD_106313 | JGI IMG/M metagenome (GOLD analysis project Ga0155345, IMG submission 106313) | Rhodobacterales bacterium RIFCSPHIGHO2_02_FULL_62_130
CGCGCCTAGCCAGCGCCTTGTTGTAGTCATGCCAGTTCGTGGTGCGGTAGACGGAGGGCTTCGGTTTGCTCATGCATCCCAGCTACCACGCTGCATTCACAGAGTGAATCCTCCATCCCATTTGCGCAACAAAGCCGCTCTGGGTCTGAAACCTGTGGATGGAGGGCGAAACAACGCCCCTCTTTCGCCATAGCGGAGCAGATCATGGTGACCGGCACACGATCAAGTTTGCCAATATCCAAAGTGGTCGAGCCACATCAACTGAACAACCTTGCTGACATCTGCGATCAGACGCCAGCAAGGTAATCCTTTATTTTCAGTGCCTTGCAGCCTTTGCTATTTCAGGCATTTCCGGATTCGAACGAAATTCCCGGATTCTACAGCATCTGCGATCAGATGCCAGCAAGGTAATCATTTATTTTCAGTGCCTTGCAGCCTTTGCTATTTTAGGCATTTCCGGATTCGAACGAAATTCCCGGATTCTACATCTGCAGGAACTTTCGCCGAAGCGACAGCAACTCCCCCGTCAGCTGCACCCGCTCGTGCCGCCGCAGGTGTTGCACTTCATGCAGGTGCCGTTGCGGACGAGGGTGTAGTTGCCGCATTCGCCGCAGGGGTCGCCTTCGTAGCCTTGCATCTTGGCCTTCACGCGGGCGTCCATGGTGACGGTGCCGGTGGCCAGCGCGGTTGTGCTGCCCCCTCCGCCAAAGCTGGTTTCGGGGATCAGCATGTTCAAGGTGGACACAGGGTCGGTGCCGTTGGCAAGGGCGGTGGCGCCGATGCCACCTTGCAGCACCACCAGTTCCGAGGGCAGGCGCTTGCGCAGATAGCCGGTCGAGCTGATCTGTTTCAGCACCTCAAGCCCGCGCGAGGCGGCCTGTTCGCTGACTTCCGAGAAGTTGCGCTTGCCTTCGTTGTCGCCACGGCCAAGGTCGTCAAAAGCCGCTCCAGTGGGTTTGACATGCGCCAGGTCGGTGCGGTCAAGGTAGCTGATCGCCAGTTCGCGGAAGATGTAGTCAAGGATCGAGGTGGCGTTTTTCACCGAGTCGTTGCCCTGCACCATGCCTGCCGGTTCAAAGCGGGTAAAAGTGAAGGCCTCGACAAATTCTTCCAACGGCACGCCGTATTGCAGGCCCACCGAAACCGCGATGGCGAAGTTGTTCATCATGGCGCGGAAGCCCGCACCTTCCTTGTGCATGTCGATGAAAATCTCGCCCAAGCGCCCGTCGCCATATTCGCCGGTGCGCAGGTAAACCTTGTGGCCGCCGACGATGGCCTTTTGGGTGTAACCCTTGCGACGTTCAGGCAGTTTTTCGCGGTTGGTGCGGATGATTTCCTTGTAAACGATCTTCTCGACGATCTTTTCGGCCAGAACGGCGGCCTTTTCCTGAGCGGAGCCGGTGGCGAGGATTTCTTCGGCCTCTTCATCGTCTTCAACCAAGGCCGAGGCCAAGGGCTGCGAGAGTTTCGAGCCGTCGCGGTAAAGCGCGTTGGCCTTGATGCCCAGCGAATGCGACAGTTCATAAGCCGCCAAAGTTTCCGCGATGGTGGCGTTGTTGGGCATGTTGATGGTCTTGGAAATCGCGCCCGAGATGAAGGACTGCGCTGCCGCCATCATGTGAATATGGCTTTCCACCGACAGGAAGCGTTTGCCGGTTTTCCCGCAGGGGTTGGCGCAATCGAACACCGAGTAGTGTTCCTTCTTCAGGAAGGGCGCGCCTTCCAGCGTCATGGTGCCGCAAACGTGGTCATTGGCGGCGTCGATCTGGGCTTTGGTAAAGCCAAGGTGGCGCAGCAGGTCAAAAGTGGGGTCGTTCAGCTTGGCTTCGGGGATGCCAAGGCTGCCTTTGCAGAAATCGACACCAAGCGTCCATTGGTTGAACACAAAGCGGATGTCGAAGGCCGAAGGCAGGGCGGCTTCGATCTTTTCCAATTCACGCGCGCCGAAACCGTGGCCGACCAGAGAGGTGGTGTTGATCGCGGGGCAGTTGCCGATGGAACCATGGCCCACTGCATAGGCGACAATCTCGGCGGCTTGGGCAGTGGAATAGCCCAGTTTCTCAAGGGCTGCCGGAACCGACTGGTTGATGATCTTGAAGTAACCGCCGCCCGCAAGTTTCTTGAATTTCACAAGGGCAAAGTCCGGCTCGATGCCGGTGGTGTCGCAATCCATCACCAGACCGATGGTGCCAGTAGGGGCGATGACGGTGGTTTGTGCGTTGCGGAAACCATGGGCCTGCCCCAGCGTCAGCGCCTCGTCCCAAGCGGATTTCGCAAGGGTGACAAGGGTCTGGTCGGGGCAGTTGGCAGCGTCAAGCGCCACGGGGTTGACGTTGACGCCCTCATAGCCGCTGGTTTTGCCATAGGCGGCGGCGCGGTGGTTGCGGATCACGCGCAGCATGTGCTGGGCGTTGCGGGCGTAACCCGAAAACGCGCCCAACTCGCGCGCCATCTCGGCGCTGGTCGCATAGGTCACGCCGGTCATCAGCGCGGTCAGCGCGCCGCACAGCGCGCGGCCTTCGGTCGAGTCGTAGCCAAAGCCCATGTTCATCAGAAGGCCGCCGATATTGGCATAGCCCAGACCAAGGGTGCGGAAATCATAGGAAAGCTGCGCGATTTCCTGAGACGGGAACTGCGCCATCATCACCGAAATCTCCAGCGTCACCGTCCAGAGGCGGGTGGCGTGGATATAGCCGTCGGCGTCGAACTGGCCGTCCTTGTAGAAGGTCAGCAGGTTCATTGAGGCCAGATTGCAGGCGGTATCGTCAAGGAACATATATTCCGAGCAGGGGTTCGACCCGCGGATCGCGCCATCTTCGGGGCAGGTGTGCCACGCGTTGACGGTATCGTGGAACTGGATGCCCGGATCGGCGCAGGCCCATGCGGCATGGCCGACCTGATCCCACAGCTCACGCGCCTTGACGGTCTTGGCGGTCTTGCCATCGGTGCGGCGGATCAGCGCCCAGTCGGCGTCGTCCTTGACCGCCTTCAGGAAGGCATCGGTCACGCGGACCGAGTTGTTCGAATTCTGGCCGGAAACGGTGATATAGGCCTCGGAATCCCAGTCCACGTCATAGGTCGGGAATTCAATGCTGGTGAAGCCCTGCTTTGCGTATTGCAGGATGCGGTTGGTGTAGGTGTCGGGGATCATCGCCTTTTTGGCCGATCTGATCGCAGCCTTCAGCGCGGGGTTCTTCGACGGATCAACCGAGTCTTCCGCCGAGCCATCCCATTGCCGGATCGCGGTGAACACCTCGTTCAGCTTCAACTCATGCGCCTTGGAGCCGGCCACCAAAGAGGCGACCTTTTGTTCCTCGATCACCTTCCAGTTGATGAAGGCTTCGACATCGGGGTGATCCATGTCGCAGATCACCATCTTGGCCGCGCGGCGCGTGGTGCCGCCCGACTTGATCGCGCCCGCCGCGCGGTCACCGATTTTGAGGAACCCCATCAGGCCGGACGACTTGCCGCCACCCGACAGCTTTTCGCCCTCACCACGCAAGGATGAAAAGTTGGTGCCGGTGCCGGAACCGTATTTGAACAGACGCGCTTCACGCACCCACAGGTCCATGATGCCGCCGTCGCCGACCAGATCATCCTTGACCGACTGGATAAAGCAGGCATGCGGCTGGGGGTGCTCATAGGCGCTGGTCGATTTGGTCAGAACGCCGGTGGCGTGATCGACGTAGTAATGGCCCTGCGAAGGGCCGTCGATGCCGTAAGCCCAGTGAAGGCCAGTGTTGAACCATTGCGGGCTGTTGGGGGCCGCCATCTGGCGGGCCAGCATGAAGCGCATCTCGTCGTAATAGGCGCGGGCGTCGGATTCGGTGGTGAAATAGCCACCCTTCCAGCCCCAATAGGCCCAAGCGCCTGCCAGACGGTCAAACACCTGCTTGGCGCTGGTTTCGCCCACGAAACGATCCTCGGGGGCCAGTTTCGCCAGCGCATCCTCATCGGGAACCGAGCGCCAGAGGAATTTCGGAACATCGCTTTCCTTCAGGCGGCGCAGGCGGGCGGGGATACCTGCCTTGCGGAAATATTTCTGCGCCAGAACGTCCGAAGCCACTTGGCTAAAGCCGTCCGGCACCTCGACCGCCTCATTGCGGAACACGATCTTGCCATCGGGGTTGCGGATTTCCGAAGTGGTGGTGGTGAAGGCCATCGCCCCATAGGCACCGGTTTCTTCGGTGGTAAACTTACGCTCGATTTTCATCTGCCCTGTCCCATTTTTCGCGGCGAGGGTCTGATTGGCCCCGTCCGGCTGTCCCCTAATTTTGATGCACACAGCCCTGCCGGCCGCCCGCACCCCTGCAAGGGACGGGCGCTGCGCCAATTTCGGCGCGGCTTACGGATCAAGGTCTGCTGCCCGCGGATACCAGATATTGTGGCCCCGCTTTGTGCTTCGTCAAACTGTCGCAAATCTTGGGGCGCGGCAACGGATTTTTTAACTTTATCCACTACATTTTGTGCTTGACCGGAAATCCGCCTCAAGGGCTGCGATCACGCGGATGTGAGCGCGATTGCCCCGCACAGCAGTTCAGATTGCAGATGAAACAGGCGGGAAAATCTTGTCCGCGCGCAGACTTGGCGCAGGGTGCTTGGATCTTGCCTGAAGCCGATCCCACCCATGTGGCCCACCTGTCGCTCTGGCGAATCCCCGGCAGACTCCACCGGAATAGCTCTGGCAGCACGGGCCGCTTTCCCGTAAAGCCCGCGAAAGGAAAGGCGTTGGAGACAGCCATGGCGGACATCATTGCGCGTTGCGAGGCCAAGGGCCTCCGGATGACCGATCAGCGTCGCGTCGTGGCGCGGGTGATCGGGGCTGCCGATGACCATCCCGATGTCGAAGAACTTTACGCGCGCTCGGCGCAGGTCGATCCCAAGATCTCGCTGGCGACGGTCTATCGCACCGTCAAGCTGTTCGAAGAGGCGGGGATTCTGGACAAGCTGGAATTTGGCGACGGGCGCGCACGCTATGAAGACGCCGAGCGCGATCATCATGACCATCTGATTGACGTGAATACGGGGCAAGTGATTGAATTCATTGACCCTGAGATTGAGGAATTGCAGGAACGCATCGCGGCACGGCTGGGCTATCGGCTGATTGGCCACCGGCTTGAATTGCTGGGCGTTCCGGTCAAGAAGGGATAAGGCTTGGCCCCCAATACGCTCCGCGACCCCGACAACCTGCGCGGCATCTTTCTGATGCTGGTCTCGATGGCACTGTTTGCGGTTGAGGACATGTTCCTGAAAATGGCCTCGGCCAGCCTGCCGACGGGGCAGATCATCTTTGTGGCGGGATTTTTGGGCGCGCCGGTGTTTGCGGTGATGGCGTGGCTGCAAGGCGCGCGCATCCTGACGCGGTTCGCGCTGCATCCGGCGGTTCTGCTGCGCGCGCTGGGCGAGATGGTGGGGACGTTTGGCTATATCCTTGCGCTGGCCACCGTGCCGCTTTCGACGATCTCTGCCGTCTTGCAGGCGATGCCCTTGGCGGTGACGATGGGGGCGGCGCTGTTCATGCAGGAAAAGGTCGGCTGGCGGCGGTGGAGTGCGATTGCGGTAGGCTTTGCCGGGGTCATTCTGGTGATCCGTCCGGGGATGGACGGGTTTCATCCGCAGGCGCTCTGGGGGCTATTGACGGTGGCGGGGCTTGCGCTGCGCGATCTCGCGGCGCGGGCGATCCCGCGCGCCTGTTCGGATGCCCAGGTGTCGTGCTGGGGGCTGATGGCGGTGGCCCTGCTGGGGGTGCTGATGATGATCGGCGAAGGTGATGTGCGGGTTCCAACCTATTGGCAAAGCGCCATTCTTTTCGGCGCGCTGGCCTTTGGCACCGCCGGATACTGGGCGATCACCGCCGCCACCCGCACCGGTGAGGTGTCGGTTGTGGCCCCGTTCCGCTATTCGCGTCTGATCTTTGCGATCCTGATCGGCACCTTTGTTTTTGCCGAAATTCCCGATGTCATCACCCTGTCAGGTGCTGCGCTTATCATCGGGTCAGGGCTATATTCCTTTGCCCGCGAGCGCGCCCGTAAACGCGCCCTTCCCATAACCGCCCCCGCGCGCTAAAAGCCGCGCGAGAGCATCACGAACACCGATCAGGAGGCCCGTGACATGAGCACGATCATCGACATTCACGCCCGCGAAATTCTGGACAGCCGTGGCAACCCCACCGTTGAAGTTGACGTCACCCTTGAAAGCGGTGCCTTTGGCCGGGCTGCTGTTCCCTCGGGTGCCTCGACCGGCGCGCATGAGGCGAACGAGCGCCGCGATGGCGACAAATCCCGCTACAAGGGCAAGGGCGTGCTGGAGGCGGTTGCCGCCGTCAACGGCGAGATTGCCGAAGAGATCATCGGCTTTGACGCGACAGAACAGGTCGGCATCGACCGCACCATGATCGAGCTGGACGGCACGCCGAACAAGTCGCGTCTGGGCGCAAACGCCATTCTGGGTGTGTCGCTGGCGGTGGCCAAGGCTGCTGCGGAATTCAGCGGCCAGCCGCTTTACCGCTATGTCGGCGGCACCTCGGCCCGTGTGTTGCCGGTTCCGATGATGAACATCATCAATGGCGGCGAACATGCCGACAACCCGATCGACATTCAGGAATTCATGATCATGCCGGTGGGCGCGGACAATATCCGCGACGCGATCCGCATGGGGTCCGAAGTGTTCCACACCCTGAAGAAAGAGCTTCAGGATGCTGGCCACAACACCGGGATCGGCGACGAGGGCGGCTTTGCGCCGAACCTTAACTCTGCCCGCGATGCGCTTGATTTCATTCTGAAATCCATCGAAAAAGCGGGCTATCGTCCGGGTGAGGATATCTACCTTGCGCTGGATTGTGCGGCCACCGAATACTTCAAGGGCGGGCGCTATGAGATGAAGGGCGAAGGCAAATCGCTGTCCATCGAAGAGAACGTTGATTTCCTTGCTGGCCTTGCCAATGACTACCCGATCATCTCGATCGAGGATGGCTGTTCCGAGGATGACTGGGCAGGCTGGAAGCTGCTGACCGACAAGCTGGGCGGCAAGATCCAACTGGTCGGTGACGATCTGTTCGTGACCAACCCGCGCCGTCTGGCCGAGGGCATCAAGGCAGGTTGCGCCAACTCGATGCTGGTCAAGGTCAACCAGATCGGCACCCTGACCGAGACGCTTGAGGCGGTCGAGATGGCGCATCGTGCGCGCTATACCAACGTGATGTCGCACCGCTCGGGCGAGACGGAAGATTACACCATCGCCGATCTGGCGGTGGCGACGAACTGCGGCCAGATCAAGACCGGCTCACTGTCGCGCTCGGACCGGTTGGCGAAATACAACCAGCTGATCCGCATTGAAGAGATGCTGGGCGAGACGGCAGAATACGCAGGCCGCTCGATTCTGCGCGGCTGACCTGCCAAAGGTTAACGACTGAAATCAACCACGCAGAGCGCAGGCTTTGCGTGGTTTTTCTGTAGTTTTTCCGTGGTCACAGCCGTGGGATGCCGCCGTTTCGGGCGATTGTTGCCCTAGCGCGCGGACAAAAGCCTTGCGGGGCGGAAATCGGCCAGAAGCGGGCTGTCACCCTGCCCCGTGATCTCGGCGGTCAGCGCCTCGGCAATGCCCGCGGCAAGGGTTACGCCGGAATGTGTCACCGCAAGACTTAGCCCCGCGCGCGCAAGTCCGACCACCGGCAATCCGTCACCGGGAACCGGACGATAACCGATGACATAGCGGTCAAGCGCAAGCTCGGCATTGAACAGGGCGCGCAGGCGGGAGAGCGTGGCGTCGATCAGGGCATGGGGGTCCGGCACGGTTTCGGTGGTATCGGCCTGATGGTTGGCTGCGGCAGGCGCAAGGATATGGCCCGCCGCATCCTGCCGGATTTCCTGATGTGGCGTCACGATGATGTGGTGCAGCCGCCACGGCACCGGCTTGGTGTGCAGCAGAACGCCCGGACGGGTCAGCATCGGCAGATCAAGCCCCAAGGGCGTCAGAAGTGCGGGCGTCGCGGTGCCAGTGGCAAGGATGACGTGATCGGCGGCAAAAGGCCCGATGGCGGTACGGACGCCAGTGATCTGGCCGGATTTTTCGATCAGGCTTTTGACGAACAGGCCAGCGTGAACCTTGGCCCCCGATGCCGAAAGCAAAGCGCGGGTCAGTGCGGCGGGTTCGACCGCGCCTTCGGTCGGAAAGCGCAAGGCCTGCGCAGGGGGCTGGGCAAGGCTTGGTTCAAGGGCGGCGACCTCTGCCCCCGTCAGCGCATCGACAGGATAGCCAAGGGCGGCAAGATCGGCGGCCTTGCGGGAAAGGCCTGCGCCCTCCTCCTCCCACCACAGGCAGCCTTGCCAGTTCGGGGCGGCTTCGGGCAGCAGGGCCGACTGCCGGTGCCATGCCTGCATCGAGGCCGCGCGCAGGCGGTGGTGGGCGGGGTTGGCGTAAAAGCTGGCGTTGATCCAGCCAAAGCTGCGGCCCGTGGCGGCGCTTGCGGGTTGGGTCGCCTCGAACACCGTCACCTCGGCCCCTGCGCGGGACAGATGGAAGGCCAGCGATGCACCGATGATCCCCGCACCCACGATGATGATCTTTTGCGCCATGGAACCTCCCGCCGGTTTCGGTCAGACTGCCACGGGTTCAGACGCGGGGAAAGCCATGTCAGCGGATAAGATCATCGCAAAGCTGGGATTGCAGCCGCATCCCGAGGGTGGCTGGTATCGCCAGACTTGGGTGGGGCCAATGGTGGCGGGCCGCGCGGTCGGAACGGCGATCCACTTCCTGCTGCGGGCCGGAGAGCGCAGCCATTGGCACCGTGTCGATGCGGATGAAATCTGGCTTTGGCATGCGGGCGCGCCCTTGGTGCTGTCTTTGGGGCAAAGCGTGGCGCGGGATCTGGTTTTGGGGCCGGATGTGCTGGGCGGGCAATCGCCGCAGCTTGTGGTGCCACAGGGCTGGTGGCAGGCGGCGCGGTCAACAGGGGACTGGACACTGGTTTCCTGCACGGTCTCGCCCGGTTTTCGCTTTGAAGGGTTTGAACTGGCAGAGGCAGGGTTTGACCTGCCAAGAGGGGAATGATGGATCACAAGGCCTTTGTCGCAGGGCTGTCCCCCGATCTGCGCGCCAAGCTGACCGCGAAATCCGATCAGGCGGGGCTGTGGCATCTGGCGGGGCATCTGGGCGCTATTCTGCTGCTGGCCGGGCTGATCGCGGCGCAGGTGCCGTTCTGGGGGATGCTGCTGCCAGTGCAGGGCGTGCTGATCGTGTTTCTGTTCACGCTGGAGCATGAGGCGACGCACAAGACGCCCTTTGCTTCGGAACGCCTGAATGAATGGGTCAGGCGGGGCTGCGGGGTTTTGCTGCTGCTGCCGTTTGAATGGTTCCGCTATTTCCACCTTGCCCATCACCGCTGGACCAATATCGAGGGGCGCGACCCCGAGCTGGAGGGGGCCAAGCCGGAAACCCTGCGGGCATGGCTTTGGCATGTGTCGGGCATCCCCTATTGGGTTGCCGGGGCGCGGCTGCTGGCGGCGCTGGTGATGGGCAGGGCCAAGGGGGATTACCTGCCCGCCAGCGCCCTGCCCCGCATTGTGGCCGAGGCGCGCTGGATGGCGCTTGGCTATGTGCTGGTGCTGGCCAGCCTGTTCGTCACGCCGCTGCTGTTCTGGGTCTGGCTGCTGCCGGTGGCCTTGGCCCAGCCGGTGCTGCGGCTATACCTGCTGGCCGAACACGGCGACTGCCCACGCGTGGCGAATATGTTTGAAAACACCCGCACCACCTTTACCACCGCGCTGGTGCGGTTTCTGGCGTGGAATATGCCCTATCATGTTGAACATCACGTCTATCCGGCTGTTCCCTTCCACAACCTGCCTGCCCTGCACCATTTGATACGGGACGAATTGCGCGTGACCGCCAAGGGCTATGCCGCCTTCACCCGCGACTACCTGTCCAGAAGGTTGTAACCGTCACAAGTTCGTCGTGGAGCCTTGGCCTGTTTCTCGCTAACAGGTCAGCATGAGCAATTCCCCCAAGAACGAAGACTCGCGCGCCGGCTTCGGCTATGCCCTGACCGCCTATCTGCTGTGGGGGGCGCTTCCGATCTTTATGAAGGCGGTGGCACATATCTCGCCCGCCGAGGTGATCGCGCATCGGGTGATCTGGTCGGTGCCGATTGCGGGGGCGGTCCTGATGTGGACGGGGCGGCTGGCCGATCTGAAGACCGCGCTGCGAACCCCGCGCATGCTGGCGATGGGGGCTGCCACGGCGGCGCTGATCACGATCAACTGGGGAATCTATGTCTGGGCCATCGGCGCGGGACATGCCTTGGACACGGCGCTGGGCTATTACATCAACCCGCTGTTCTCGGTGTTTCTGGGCGCGGTGCTGCTGGGAGAGCGGCTGTCACGCGCGCAAAAGCTGGCGATTGCGCTGGCGGCGCTGGCGGTAGGTGTGATGACGGTTGACGCAGGGCGACTGCCGCTGGCGGCGCTGGGGCTGACGGTGACATGGGGCTTTTATGCCTATCTGAAAAAGTCGCTGCCAATCGGGCCAAATCAGGGATTTTTTCTTGAGGTGCTGATCCTGCTTGTCCCCGCGCTGGGCTATGTCGGGTATCTGACCGCCACGGGAACGGGGCATTTCATGGCGGGCGATACGCGGGACACGGTGCTGCTGGCAAGCTGCGGTCTGGTCACGGCGGTGCCGTTGATGATCTATGCCAATGGCGCGAAACTGCTGCGGCTGTCGACCATCGGCATCATGCAATATATCTCGCCCACAATCATCTTCCTGATCGCGGTTTTTGTGTTCGGAGAACCCTTCGGCACAGCGCGGATGATTGCGTTTCCGATGATCTGGGCAGCGCTGGCGATCTATACGACCTCGCTGCTGCGGCAGGCGCGGACGAGGTGATCAGTCGCCGGGGCGGCTGATCTGCCCGCCACCGACCGCCGCCATCACCCCTGTTGTCGTGGGGCCAGAGGTGGCAAGCCCGCGGGCAACGCGGACGGCCAGATAGGCAAAGGCCTGCGCCTCAAGCATATCCCCATCTAGTTCTGCATTTTCAATGGGTTCCACCGCGCAATTAAGGCGTTGCCTTAGTTGCGCCATCAAGGTTGCGTTGTGCCGCCCCCCACCTGCGACCAGCAAGCGATTGATCGGACTAGGGAAATGCTCGGCGCCCGTGGCGACGCAGGCGGCGGCGATGGCGGTCAGCGTGGCAGCAGCATCGGCTGCGGAAAGTTCGCGTATTGGATTAAGATAAGCTGTGAACTCATTGCGATCCAACGATTTTGGCGGAATCTTGTGGAAATAGGCGTGGGTCAGAAACTTCTGGACCGCCGCCTCATCAACAATGCCGGTCGCGGCGAATGCCCCGCCCTGATCCTGCGCCACGCCCTGCAGGCTGTGCATCAGATCATTGATCGGCGCATTCGCGGGGCCGGTGTCAAAGGCCAGCAAAGCCCCCGCCATCGCAGGATCGGGAAGGGCTGGATCGACCCATGTCAGATTGCCCACCCCACCAAGGTTCAGGAAGGCCAAGGGCGCATCCGCCCCGATCCGGCGGGCGCAGGCGTGGTGATAGAACGGGGCCAAGGGCGCGCCCTGCCCGCCCATAGCCACATCGCTGCTGCGGAAATCCCACACGACCGGAACCCCCAAAACCTCGGCCAGAAGCGCACCGTTTCCGGCCTGATGCGTGCGCCCGTGGCCTGGATCATGCGCCAGCGTCTGACCGTGAAAGCCGATCAGATCGGCCCCCGAAAACCGCGACAACAGTTCGACATGCGCCAGTTCCACAACCTCGGCCGCCGCGGCCACGCCGGGATCGCCGGGCCAGAGGCCAAAACCGGCACGGATGGTGGCGGCCTCGGCCTCGGTATACGGGCGATAGGCGGAAGGGCCGAAATCAAGGATCGCATGGCCATCGGTCAGGATCATCGCGCCATCCACCCCGTCCAGCGAAGTGCCGGACATGGTGCCAAGCGCCCAGATCGGCCCCGTTTGACGCATCTTCCCCTTGGCCCCCTGCACCGCTATACCCCACCCATCTTAAAGCATGAGTGTGCCATGACCTACCATCCAAAATCCGATTTCATGCGCGTGATGATGACCCGCGGCTTTCTGGCCGATTGCACGGATTATCAGGCGCTCGACGAGGCTTTGGTCAAAGGCGTGGTGCCGGGCTATATCGGCTTTGATGCAACCGCAAAGTCGCTGCATGTGGGGTCGCTGATCCAGATCATGATGCTGCGCTGGTTGCAGAAATGCGGCGGCAAGCCGATCGTGCTGATGGGTGGCGGGACCACCAAGGTGGGCGATCCGTCTTTCCGCGCCGATGAGCGCCCGCTGCTGACCAACGCGCAGATCGACGACAATATCGCCGGGATCAAGCGGGCGTTTGCTCCTTACGTCACCTTTGGTGAGGGTGCGACCGATGCGATCATGGTCAACAATGCCGAATGGCTGGATGATCTTAACTACCTTGGCTTTTTGCGCGACATCGGGCGGCATTTCTCGGTCAACCGGATGCTGTCGTTTGAATCGGTGAAGTCACGGTTGGACCGCGAGCAGTCACTGTCCTTCCTTGAATTCAACTACATGATCCTGCAAGCCTATGATTTCCTTGAATTGAACCGCCGCTATGGCTGCCTTGTGCAGATGGGCGGATCGGATCAGTGGGGCAATATCGTCAACGGCGTCGATCTGACCCGCCGCGTGATCGACCACGAGGTGTACGGGCTGACCTCGCCGTTGCTGACCACCAGCGATGGCAAGAAGATGGGCAAATCGGCGAATGGCGCGGTCTGGCTGAACGCGGACCTGCTGTCGCCGTATGAGTTCTGGCAGTTCTGGCGCAACACCACCGACGCCGATGTGGGCCGGTTCCTGAAGCTTTATACCGAAATGCCGCTTGAGGAGTGCGACCGTCTGGGCGCACTGGCGGGGTCCGAGATCAACGCGGCCAAGATCGTGCTGGCCAATGCGGTCACCACCCTGCTGCACGGGGCCGAAGCGGCTGCCGCAGCCGAGGCCACGGCGCGCGAGGTGTTCGAAAAGGGCGGCGTGGGCGATGATCTGCCCACCGTGCATCTGGACCCTGCCGAGCTGGCCGAAGGGCTTGGCATCGTGCAGCTTTTCGTGCGCGCTGGCCTTGCGGCCTCGGGCAAGGATGCCAAGCGGCTTATTCAGGACGGTGGCGCCAAGGTGAACGATGACGTGGTGACCGATGCCAGCCTGCGCTATGGCGCGGGCGATCTCGCCGAGCCGCTGAAGCTGACCGCAGGAAAGAAGCGGCACGCTTTGGTCACGTTGGGATAATGACAAAAGGGCAAGGCTATTGCGCCCTGCCCTTCATCTTGGCCTAAATACTCTGGGGGGAGCCTGTGTTTTCTGCAAGAAAACGCAGGCGCGGGGGGCTAGCCCCCCGCCCCTTATCCCGATCACTCGGAAGCAGTCACTTTCGCCATTACATCAGGCTCGGTCACTTCGCCGTTGCCGCCTTCGCCGCGTTTGATTGCGTCGACTACTTCCATGCCGGAAATCACCTTGCCCACAACGGTATATTGACCGTTCAGGAAATCGCCCGGGGCGAACATGATGAAGAACTGGCTGTTGGCGGAATCGAGGTCTTGGGCGCGGGCCATGCCGACGATACCACGGTCAAAGCCTACGTCCGAAAACTCGGCTGGAAGGTTGGGCATGTCGGAACCGCCCATGCCTGCCATCGAGGTATCGCCACCGGCCTTGCCATATTGAACGTCGCCGGTTTGCGCCATGAAACCGTCGATGACGCGGTGGAACACGACGTTGTCATAGGAACCGGCCTTGGCCAGCGCTACGATCTGTTCGACATGCTTGGGGGCAACATCGGCGGCCAGATCAATCACGATCTGGCCATTGGCGGTGCCGGTTACGTCGATGACAAGGTTCGGACCCGGGCCGTCGCCTTCGGCAAAGGCGGGGGCTGCGGTCAGCAGCAGCGCGGCAAGGGCTTTACGCAACATCGGCAGCCACGCGCACGGTGATCATGCGGTCGGGGTTGGCTGGCGGCTCGCCACGGGTGATCTTGTCCACATGTTCCATGCCGGAAATCACGCGACCATAGACCGTGTACTGACGGTTCAGGAAGTGGTTGTCCGAGAAGTTGATGAAGAACTGGCTGTTGGCCGAGTTCGGGTTCTGCGAACGGGCCGCGCCAATGGTGCCACGGTCATGCGGCAGGCCGGAAAACTCTGCCGGAAGGTCGGGCAGATCAGAACCGCCCGTGCCAGCGCGACGCAGGTTGAAGTTGTTTTCCATGTTGCCATTGGCGACATCGCCGGTCTGGGCCATGAAGCCTTCGATGACGCGGTGGAAGGCCACGTTGTCATAGGATTTGGCGCGGGCCAGCAGTTTCATCCGTTCGACATGCTTGGGGGCTACATCGGCCAGAAGCTCGATGACGACTTCGCCATCCTTCAGCGTCAGGATGATGGTGTTTTCTGGGTCTTTGATCTCGGCCATTGCCAGTCTCTCCGGTTTTTTCTGGGGCGGAAACTAGCTTGGGTGGGCGCGAAGGGAAAGGGCTAACGGTTGACGCGGGCGCGACTTGGGCGGAAACAGGGGAAAACAGCGATGGAGGCGATGATGGCCTGGAAGACGATTGATGATCTGGGGCTGGCGGGCAAGGTTGTGCTGACGCGGGTGGATATCAACGTGCCGATGGAGGGTGGCGTGGTGACGGATGCCACGCGGATCGAAAAGATCGCGCCGACGGTCGAGGATATTATCGCGCGGGGCGGCAAGGTTGTGCTGCTGGCGCATTTCGGGCGGCCCAAGGGCAAGGTGGTGGACGAGATGTCGCTGCGCCATGTGGTTGGGGCGGTGCAGGTGGCTTTGGGGCGCAAGGTGGTGTTCGGTGCCGATTGCGTCGGGCCGGTGGCGGCGGCAGCGATTGCGGCGGCGGGATCGGGTGACGTTGTGTTGCTGGAAAACACGCGGTTCCATGCGGGTGAGGAAAAGAATGATCCAGCGCTGGCTGCCGAGATGGCGGCTTTGGGCGATATTTACGTGAATGACGCGTTTTCGGCGGCGCATCGGGCGCATAGCTCGACCGAGGGGCTGGCGCGGTTGCTGCCTGCAGCGGCGGGGCGGTTGATGGAGGCCGAGTTGCGCGCACTTGAGGCGGCTTTGGGAACCCCGGAGCGGCCCGTGGTGGCGGTTGTGGGTGGGGCCAAGGTTTCGACCAAGCTGGATTTGCTGGGCAATCTGGTCAGCAAGGTCGATCATCTGGTGATCGGCGGCGGCATGGCCAATACTTTCCTTGTCGCCCAAGGCATCGAGGTTGGTAAATCCTTGGCCGAGCGGGATATGGCGGCGACGGCCTTGGAAATTCTGGCCAAGGCCAATGCGGCGGGATGCTCGATCCATCTGCCGGTGGATATTGTGATCGCGCGTGAGTTCAAGGCGGGGGCTGCCAATGAAACCCTGCCGGTGGATGCCTGCCCTGCCGATGCGATGATTCTGGATGCGGGTCCGGCTACGGTGGCCAAGCTGCGGCTGGTGTTCGAGGCCAGCAAGACCTTGATCTGGAACGGGCCTTTGGGGGCCTTTGAAATCGAGCCGTTCAATGCCGCCACCAATGCGGCGGCCCGCGAGGCGGCGGATCTGACGCGGGCGGGCAAGCTGATCTCGGTTGCGGGGGGCGGCGATACGGTGGCTGCGCTGAATCAGGCCGGTGCGGCGGGGGATTTCACCTTTATTTCCACCGCGGGCGGCGCGTTTCTGGAATGGATGGAGGGCAAGGAATTGCCCGGTGTGGCGGCGCTGCACGGCTGATCTGACGGCGGGTGATCTTGCGGCAGGGGCGGACCAAAGGGTCCGCCCCTGTTGCATTTGAGCGCTTGCGCGCGCTTGGGGGGATCTGGGGGGCAGAGTCGGGGTGAACCCCGACCTACGGAAGCGGCGGTTGCGGGCGTTGGAGGGCATCCACGACCGCAGGATAATGATCGGTTTCACGGGATCGATTCAACGATTGCGCGCGTGGGGGGCATCCTGCCCCCGTCAGCGGCCAGGGCCGCTGCCCCCCTGGGAGTATTTGGGCCAAGATGAAGCGGAAAATGCGTGTGGGCTTGACCTGTTAGCGCCAACAGGTTTGCATGGGCGCGCGTGGGGGCTTAATCCCCTTGGCAAAGCGATTGACCAAAGGAGCCATCATGCGCGCGACCAAAGCTGTCCAGAAAATCCTGTCGAATTATGAGGGCGAGACCCCCGGCGTGAAGGCCAATCTGTGCCGCATGCTGATGGAGGGCAAGCTGGGCGGGACGGGCAAGATGATCATCCTGCCAGTGGATCAGGGCTTTGAACACGGGCCTGCGCGCAACTATGCGGTGAACCCCGAAGGCTATGACCCGCATTATCACTACAAGCTGGCGATTGATGCGGGGCTGAATGCTTTTGCCTCGCCCTTGGGGATGCTTGAAGCGGGGGCGGATACATTCGCGGGGCAGATCCCGACGATTCTGAAGGTGAACTCGGCCAACTCGCTGATGTCTGAGACGGCGGGGAAGAATCAGGCGGTGACGGCGAGCGTGGATGATGCGTTGCGGCTGGGCTGTGCGGCCATCGGCTTTACGATCTATCCCGGGTCGGACATGCAGTTGGAAATGTATGAAGAAATCCGCGAGATGCGGAAAGAGGCAGCGGCCAAGGGTGTGGCGACCGTGATCTGGTCTTATCCGCGCGGTGAGGCGATCACCAAGGATGGCGAGACGGCGATTGACGTGGCGGCCTATGCCGCACAGATCGCGGCGCTGCTGGGTGCGCATATCATCAAGATCAAGCTTTCGACGGATCATCTGATGCTGCCCGAGGCCAAGAAGGTCTATGAAAAGGAAAAGATCGACATCGCCACGCAGGCGGCGCGGGTGAAGCACTGCATGGATGCAAGCTTTGCCGGGCGGCGGATCGTGGTGTTCTCGGGCGGGGCGGCCAAGGGCGCGGATGCGGTCTATGACGATGCGCGCGCGATCCGCGACGGCGGCGGCAATGGCTCGATCATCGGGCGCAACTCGTTCCAGCGCAAGCGCGAGGATGCTTTGGATATGTTGGCCAAGCTGGTCGAAATCTACAAGGGCCGCGCCTGATGCGCTGGGCTGCGCTGGCGCTGGGGATCTGGGCCAGCGCGGCCGCAGCGCAGGAATTCGATCTGCCAGAGGGGTATCCGCCGCTTTTGGGCGGTGCCTCTGGCACGTTGGGACAAAAGGCCGTGGCGTGGGAGTTTTTCGACTTTTCCATCGGTGCTTTCGATGCATCGGCCTGGGTGGATCAGGATTGGGAGACCAAGCTGATCACCTTTCGTCTGATGGGGTATAGCCCCGGCCAGCCGGACGATATGCGCTTTCGTCTGCTGGTCGAGGCGAATTTCGGCACCAGCTTTCGCACCGGAATGGCCGAAGTGCCGGTGCGGGTTTCGGTGCTGCGCGGCAAGGATACCGACGGGGCGCAGCTGAGTTCAGAGGGGCAACGCGCCGAGGTTGTGATCGAAACCATCGGGCCGCAGCAGGAGAACAGCTATTTGCGCCATGTGACAGGCAGCGTCATGGCGCGGGTATGTCCGAAGGCGTGGCCGTTCAAATCCTGTCAGGACATCGCGCTGCGGTTTGACACCGATGTGCAGATGGGCAGCGTGGTGGAAGTGACGCAATAGCCTGTGGCAGCGAGCGCTTTGTGAAACGGGCGGCCAAATGGGTGGCTTGGCTGTCGTTTTCCTGATTCACAGCCGGTAGAATATGTGCAAGACTGTGTGAACGAACTGCCCCCGCGCATGAGGGGCGGACGTTTGAGGCGCAGTATGACCCAGACCCGTTCTTTTGGTGGCATGATCCTGTTCATGCTGGCTTTTATGCTTGCCAGCTATTTCACCTTTGCAGCGGTGCAGGGCGATTACGGTGTGTTCCGGCGGGTGCAGATCAATGCCGAGGCCGAGACCTTGCGGGTCGAGCGGGACCGTCTGGCGGCGGAACTGGCGCGGATGCAGAATCTGACGCATCGGCTGTCGGATGATTATCTGGATATTGATCTGTTGGACCAGCAGGCGCGTGATGTGCTGGGCTATCTGCGCGCGGACGAGATCGTGATCCGCTAGCATTAGCTTGCTGCATTGGCGCCGCAGGGGGTTTCACACCCCCTGGCTTGTGTTTTCCTGCAGAAAACACAAGCCTCCCCCGTGGAGTATTTGCGCCACGATGAAGCACAATTTTAATCAAATTTGATCGGTTCGTTGTGCCGGATGCAGGGCAGCCATGCGTGCGCTGCCCTGTCGAATTTTCTGTTTTGCGTTGTTTCTCCGATGATGTATAGATGGTTTAATACTAAACTATATTCACGCCATGACGGGAGGATGCCACATTGGCTGCGAAAAAAGCCCCAGAGAAATCAAACGTCTCGAAGGAGGAACTGATCAAGTTCTACCGCGAGATGCTGCTGATCCGCCGATTCGAGGAAAAGGCAGGGCAGCTTTACGGGATGGGCCTGATCGGGGGGTTCTGCCACCTGTACATCGGGCAAGAGGCGGTTGTGGTCGGGCTTGAGGCCTGCACCAAGGAAGGCGACAAGCGGATCACGTCCTATCGCGATCACGGGCATATGCTGGCGTGCGGCATGGAAGCCAATGGCGTGATGGCCGAGTTGACGGGCCGTTCGGGGGGCTATTCCAAAGGCAAGGGCGGCTCGATGCATATGTTCAGCCGCGAGAAGCATTTCTACGGCGGACATGGCATTGTGGGCGCGCAGGTGCCGCTTGGCGCGGGGCTGGCGCTGGCGGATAAATACAAGGGCAATGACAATGTGACCTTCGCCTATTTCGGTGATGGCGCGGCGAACCAGGGTCAGGTCTATGAGACCTATAACATGGCCGAGCTGTGGGCGCTTCCGGTGATTTTTGTCATTGAGAACAACCACTACGCCATGGGGACGTCGCAGGCGCGGTCGACGAAATCCGAGACGTTGTTCGGGCGCGGGTTGGCTTATGGCATCGCGGGCGAGCAGGTTGACGGCATGGACGTGCTGGCGGTGAAAGAGGCGGGGCAGAAGGCTGTCGCGCACTGCCGCGCGGGCAAGGGGCCGTATATCCTTGAGATGATGACCTATCGCTATCGCGGCCACTCGATGTCGGACCCGGCGAAGTATCGGACCCGCGAGGAAGTGGAGAAGATGAAATCCGAGAAGGACGCCATCGAGCATGTGCGGGACCTGCTGCTGAATGCGGGCCTGTCCTCCGAGGACGAGTTGAAGGCCATCGACAAGTCGATCAAGGACGTGGTGAACGCTTCCGCTGAATTCGCCAAAGAAAGCCCGGAGCCTGCGTTGAGCGAGCTTTGGACTGATATTTACGCCTGAGGGGGGAAAACCATGGCAGTTGAAGTTTTGATGCCGGCGCTTTCGCCCACGATGGAAGAAGGCACGCTGGCGAAATGGCTGGTCAAAGAGGGTGATGTGGTCAAATCGGGCCAGATCATCGCGGAGATTGAGACCGACAAGGCGACGATGGAGTTTGAGGCAGTGGATGAGGGCATTGTGGGCCGGATTCTGGTTGCCGAAGGCTCGGCGGGTGTGAAGGTGAACACGCCGATCATGGTGCTGGTCGAGGCGGGTGAATCTGCGGATGCGGCCCCTGCCCCTGTGGCGGCAGTTGTCGCGGCGGCTCCGGTTGCGGTGGCAGCGCCGGTGGTGGCGGTTGCTGTTGCGGCAGCACCCGTGGCGGTGGTGTCAAAGGCCAGCCCCGATTGGGCGGCTGGCACGCCGATGAAGACCATGACCGTGCGGGAAGCCCTGCGCGAGGCTATGGCCGAGGAAATGCGCGCCAATCCGAATGTGATGCTGATGGGCGAGGAAGTGGGCGAATATCAGGGCGCTTACAAGATTTCCCAAGGTCTGCTGGACGAGTTCGGGCCGAAGCGCATCGTTGATACGCCGATCACCGAGATGGGCTTTACCGGCATTGCGGTGGGTGCTGCCTGGGGCGGCTTGAACCCGATTGTCGAGTTCATGACTTTCAACTTCGCCATGCAGGCTATTGACCATATTCTGAACTCTGCCGCCAAGACCAACTACATGTCGGGCGGGCAGTTGGGTTGTCCGATTGTGTTCCGTGGGGCCAATGGTGCTGCGGCGCGGGTTGGGGCGCAGCATAGCCAAGATTATGCGGCATGGTATGCGGCGATTCCGGGGTTGCGGGTTGTGATGCCCTATTCGGCTTCGGACGCCAAGGGATTGTTAAAGCAGGCAATTCGCGATCCGAACCCTGTGATCTTCCTTGAGAACGAGATCCTTTATGGCCGTTCCTTCGAGGTGCCGGATCTGCCCGATTTCACCATTCCCTTCGGCAAGGCCCGTGTCTGGCGCGAAGGGTCGGATGTGACTATCGTTTCCTTCGGGATCGGCATGACCTACGCGCTGGAAGCGGCTGATATTCTTGCAAAAGACGAGATTTCGGCGGAAGTGATCGACCTGCGCACGCTGCGCCCGATTGATTACGATACGGTTCTGGCCTCGGTCCAGAAGACCAACCGCTGTGTGACGGTGGAAGAGGGCTTCCCTGTGGGGTCGATCGGCGATCACCTTGCCAGCACGATCATGCAGCGGGCGTTCGATTATCTGGATGCTCCGGTGATCACCTGCACGGGCAAGGACGTGCCGATGCCCTATGCGGCGAACCTTGAGAAGCATGCGCTGGTGACGACCGCCGAAGTGGTCGCTGCCGTGAAATCCGTTTGCTACCGTTAAGGGGGAAATGATGGCTGTAGAAATTCTGATGCCGGCACTTTCTCCGACGATGGAGGAAGGCACACTGGCGAAGTGGCTGGTCAAAGAGGGTGATGTGGTCAAATCCGGCCAGATCATTGCCGAGATCGAGACCGACAAGGCCACGATGGAGTTCGAGGCGGTGGATGAAGGCAAGATTGGCCGGATTCTGGTGGCTGAAGGCACGGCGGGCGTGAAGGTGAACACGCCGATTGCGGTGCTGATCGAGGATGGCGAGGCGGCGGATGCGGTGCCGGCGGCGGCCAAGGCTGTGGCCGTGGCGGCTCCGGTTGTAACGGCGGTCGCGGCTCCGGCAGCGGTTGTGGCAGCCAAACCGGCGGGGGCGCGGGTGTTCGCTTCGCCCTTGGCGCGGCGGATTGCCAAGGACAAGGGGCTTGATCTGGGAACGGTTCAAGGCTCGGGTCCGCATGGGCGGATCGTGCGGGCGGATGTGGAAGGGGTGCAGGCGGTTGCGGCAGTTGCTGTGGCGGTTGCAGCACCTGTTGCAATGGCTGCGCCTGCTGCGGTTTCGGCCCCTGTGGCGGCTATGGCTTCGGGTCCGTCGACGGATGTGGTGCTGAAAACCTATGCCGACCGGCCCTTTACCGAGGTCAAGCTGGACGGGATGCGCAAGACCATTGCTGCGCGCCTGACCGAAGCCAAGCAGACTGTGCCGCATTTCTACCTGCGCCGCGATATCGAGCTGGATGCGCTGATGGCGTTCCGCGCGCAACTGAACGCCAAGCTGGAGTCGCGGGGCGTGAAGCTGTCGGTGAACGACTTCATCATCAAGGCCTGTGCCTTGGCCTTGCAGCAGGTGCCAGCCGCGAATGCGGTCTGGGCTGGCGACCGTGTGTTGCAGTTCAAAAAATCCGATGTGGCCGTGGCCGTGGCGATTGAGGGCGGGCTGTTCACGCCCGTGCTGAAGGATGCCGAGGCGAAGTCTTTGTCTGCCTTGTCGGCAGAGATGAAAGATCTGGCCAAGCGTGCGCGGGATCGGAAACTGGCACCGCACGAGTATCAGGGCGGCAGCTTTGCGATCTCGAACCTTGGGATGTTCGGCATTGATAACTTCGATGCCATCATCAACCCCCCGCATGCGGCTATTCTGGCAGTCGGGGCCGGAGTGCAGAAACCCATCGTCAAGGACGGCGCGGTGGTGATTGGCACGGTGATGTCGGTGACATTGTCGGTGGATCACCGTGTGATCGACGGGGCTTTGGGCGCGTTGCTGGTGAACGCGATCAAGGAGAACCTGGAAAACCCGTTGGCGATGCTGGCGTAAGGGTTTGGATTTGTAAGAAAGGCCCCCGTGGAGCGATCCGCGGGGGCTTTTTGGTTTTTGGCCTGTGAGAGGAGAGTCGGGGTGAACCCCGACCTACGGGCGGCGTGTTTTGTGGGGATGGTGTTGCGGGGGTTTCACACCCCCGCGCCCCCGTGGAGTATTTCGGCCAAGATGAAGCCGAAAATTTCAGGCAAAGTTCAGAGGATCAGAGTTCGCCGTTGATCAGTTGGTCCATGGTGACGGAAGGTTGGGCGCAGCCGGCCTCGCCCACGACGCGGGCGGGGACGCCGGCGACGGTGGTGTTGTGCGGCACGTTCTGCAACACGACCGACCCTGCAGCGATGCGCGAGCAGTGGCCGACATGGATATTGCCCAAAACCTTGGCCCCTGCCCCGATCATCACACCATTGCCGATTTTCGGGTGGCGGTCGCCGTCTTCCTTGCCGGTGCCGCCCAAGGTGACGGAATGCAGCATCGAAACATTATCGCCCACAACGGCGGTTTCGCCGATCACGATGGAATGGGCGTGGTCGATCATGATGCCTTTGCCGACGCGGGCAGCGGGGTGGATATCGACGCCGAAGACCTCGGAGACGCGCATCTGCACGAAATATGCCATATCGCGGCGGTTGTTCTTCCAGAGCCAATGGCCGATGCGATAGGCCTGAATCGCCTGATAGCCCTTGAAGAACAGGATCGGCTGGATAAAGCGCAGGCAGGCCGGATCGCGGTCAAACACCGCTGTCACGTCGGCGCGGGCGGATTGCCCAAGTTCGGGATCGGATTCGTAAGCCTCATCCGCGATTTCGCGCAGGATCTGCTCGCTCATCTCGCCCGATGCGAGTTTGAGGGAAAAGCGGTAGGCCAAGGCGCGCTCCATCGTGGGATGGTGCAGCAGGCTGGAATGGACAAGGCCGCCCAGCAGAGGCTCGGCCCGGACCATGTCGAACGCCTCTTCGCGCACGCGGTTCCAGACCGGATCGAGTTTTGACAATTTGGGTTTTGCGTCGACCATGCTGCGGCCCTCCGGTTTGGCTGGAGGATAACATAAGGTCGCAGGGCCGCCCAGACCATGGCTGCGTGTCGATTTATCGCGGGAACCGGGTGCGAAAGCGGGTCAGGGCGGCCAGAATCTCGGCCAATGCCGCAAGGTCGGGGCTGGCAGGATTTGGGGTGAAAGGGGGATGGGCGGCAAGGGCGCGGGCCATCAGACTGCCGTTTCCCCAAGCCGGATGCGGTTTGGCGTGCCGTTTCATGTAATGATGGGCGGCATGGGCCTGATGGATCAGACGCTCGGCCAGTGCGGGGCGACCCGGGGCTGCAACGGCGGCAAGGGCTGCCGCCGCCGTGGTGATATCGCCGATCAGACAGCGCCGCATCGGGGTTAAAGCGTCACATCGATGCTGCGGAAGGGTCCGGCACCGAATCGTTGCGACAGTTGCGCGACCGACAGGGTGATGGGGCCGCTGGCGGTATCAGCGCTTTGCTGGGCTGCGGAATAGATCCAACTGGCCGAGGTGGTGGTGGTTTCGCGCAGCAGGGTGGCACCTTGCAGCACGCGGACGATATAGGCCTCGGCATCTTCGCCCAGTGGCACCTCGACCGATTGCCAGCTGTCACCATCGATCCGCGTGCGGCGGGTCCAGTTCAGGTGCAGATCGGCGTCGGCCTGTGTGGCGCGCAGATGGGCGACGGGATAGGGGCGCAGGCCGATGCCATCGAAGGACTCGACCAGATGCACGCCTTCCGGCGCATCATAGCCGCGATTGGCCGCGCCGATGCGGTAGTTCCGCACCAGACCGCGCGCCGCGGCGGGCAGATCGATCTGGGCAAGGGCGGCGGTCAGCAGAACAACGGTGCTGCCGATTGGCCATTCGGGTGGCATGATGCCATCCGATCCGGCCTGCCCGCGCAAACGCAGACTGAGTTCATAGGTCTTGGGGGCGACCAAAGTGGCGGTGGCGAATTGAAACACCTCCCACCCCGCGGCCGAGCCGTCGCCTATGGCTGCGACATTGGCCCCTGCCAACACCTGAAACGTCGTTGCCGATGACAGCGCTCCAGTTTCGACACGCACACGCAATGCCGCCCCGCGATCCCATAGGCCGGCAGGGGCTTGGGACAACGGGGTTTCGGTGATGCCGATTACGGCGGGGGCGGAAACCACCTTGTTCAGCGCATAGGAGTCGTCAGTGGCCGAGGCCCAGAGCGCCACCGAACCCGGCCAAGGCTGGGCCACGGCAGCGATGAAGGGCGCGTGCGGCACTTCGGCTCCGGTCAGCAAGGGCAGGTCCAGAAACACCGGATGCACCGGCGTGGGCGGAACATGGGGCGGCCATGTGCGGGCGGTGGAATTTGTCTCGGTCGGGCGATAGGGGGCCGGATCGATCCGCACGGCCTCGACCAGTTGCACGCCGGACTGCTCGATCCGGTCGATGCGATAGCGCTGATCCTCCAGCATCACAACATCGCCCGCCCCCAATCCCAGTTGCGACGGTGGCAGCGCAAAGCGGGCAACATCGCGCGCCACCCGCGCCTCGGCCATCCAGCGTTCGGCGATGGTGGTGGCCTCGGCCTCGGTCAGCACCAGTGGCAATTCGCTTTGCGACACCACATCCCCCGCCTCATCGGGGAAGATCGCCTGTACCGTGGCCACGCTAAAATCGCCTTCGGATTCCAGATAGGTCAGGCGGACCCGACCGGGGGTTTCGATATGCGACAGGCGCGAGGTTTCCAGCACGCCGTCAATTTCAGAGCTGCGGGCAAGGCTGTCCGGCGAAACGGTGGTTGCGGCAAGGCCCGTGCGTTTCTTGAAGGCGACAGCGCCTTCGCGTTCGATGACTTCGACACCATGGGCGAGCATCAAGGGTTGCAGGATTGCGCGGGCCGTAGCGATGTCATGGACGCCATAGCCGCGCACCAATCCCAAAGGTTCGGCAAAACCGAAGGGCGACAGGTCTGCGGTCTGGCAAACCTCGGCCATGACCGCCGCCAGTTGCTGACCCGAAGTGCGCCCGTTCAGCCAGTGACCTTTGTCATAATTCGCCGCATCGCCCCAGTTCTGGGTATTGCGCGGGAAATCCGGAAACGGCCGCGCATCCCAGGCCCAAGCCAGACTTTTGCCAAAATCGACCATGGGGGCTGCGTAAACCGGAGAGACGGGATTATTGGCAGGATCGGCCCAGTGTTCCGCCATGGCCTGAAAATAGACCAGTTGGATAAGGTCATCGCGATGACCGTCGGAATAGTTCGGCAGACCGGATTCCGAGGATTTGAAGTCGAGGAACTTGTTGGGCTGGTTGGTGGCCTTGTCCAGCGCGGCACATCCGTATTCGATAAAACGGATCGGTTTGGAGGCGGGAACCCACGCGGTTGGCAGGGCGTCGCGCGCACCTGCGATGCGGTTGTGGTGCTGGTTCTGCCACCATCCGCGCAGGTCTTTGTAGCGGTAGACCCAAGGCTCGTCATAGGCGCCGTCGGTGATGGGCTTGCGAAGCTGCGCCGCCGCACCTTCGGGGCCGTCATAATACCAGTCAAACCCTTCGCCGCCCGCAATATTGGCGCGCAGATAGTCCTTGTTATGGATCGCTCCCCATGCGGCATCGGCATGGGTTTCACCGTCGCGCCAGTCTGACAGCGGCATGTAATTGTCGATGCCGATCAGATCGATGGCGGGGTCGGCCCACAGAGGATCGAGGTGGAAATAGACGTTGTCGCCGGTGTGATAACCGAAATACTCGGTCCAGTCGGCGGCATAGGTGATCTTGGTGCCAGCGCCCAGAATGGCCCGCACATCGGCGGCCAGCGCCCGCAGCGCGGCCACAGCCGGAAAGCTGTCGGCGGCGGCACGAATTTGCGTCAGGCCACGCAGTTCAGACCCGATGCAGAACGTATCCACCCCGCCTGCTGCCGCGCAAAGCTTGGCATAATGCAGCACAAAGCGGCGATAGCCCCAATCGGCAGGGCCGTTATAGCTGACGTCGGTGCCGGAGGCGGTAAAGTGCGAGGGCAGTGCCGCGCCGAAAAAGGCTGCAACCTCGGCTTCGGCGGCGGCGCTGCGGTCGGTGCTGCCCGGTCGCCCCGGAGCCTTGGCAAGCGTGATGCGCCCGCGCCACGGCAGATGCGGCTGTGTTGCATCGGAATAGGGATCAGGCAGGGTATTGCCTGCGATTTGATCCATCAGGATAAAGGGGTAAAACGTCACTTCCTGGCCACCCGCGCGGATCGCCTGAATCGCCTCGACCACCGACTGATCGGCGGGCGTGCCACCATAGATCGGTTTTCCCTGATCTTGCGGCACAGTCGTAGCCGCCGCGCGCGCCATGCCACTGACCTTCCACGGCATGCCAACGCCATCATACTGGGTCTGCTCGACCTTCGGTTTGATCTGGCAACTGCCGCAGCGCAGATCGCCGCCGAACCATGACACCACCAGAGACAGCCCCGCCACCGCTGGCAATTCATCCCGCAACTGGTTCAATGACACCAACAGATCGGCCTTTCCCGCCGCCGTGTTTACATTGGCGCTGCGGTTCACACCGGGACCATAGCTGTAATGCACCGAGGTTGTGGCCAGCGCATATTCTCCGGTTCCGGGGATCAGGGCGACACCCGGAACGGTTTTGGCAAGATCGGGGAAGGCTGCAGCGGCCTCGCCCTGCGCCGGACGGATGACCTCGAAACTGAACTGCGGCACACGGTTGCCATAAGCGGCCAGATCGAGATCTTCGATCACCACATAGGCAGTGCCGCGATAGGCAGGGGCCAGACCTGCGCCTTCGACCGCCTCGATCTTGGGGTCGGGCAGTTGCGTCTCGTCACCATGGTAGACCCGCATGTTCAGGGTATCAGGCGAAACCTCGTTGCCATCGGCCCAGACACGGCCGACATGGGTGATCCTGCCTTCACACAGACCTATTGCCAGACTGATGCTATAGCTGAACTGGTTGCTGGCACCCCGTGGCGCGCCCTTGCTGCCTCCGGCACGGGTGACCTGTTCCTGAAAGCGGGTGGCCCAGATCACCTGCCCCGAAACGCGCACCCGCCCCCACAGACGCGGCAGTGCGGCGCCTTCGCTGGCCCCCATCAGGCGAAACCGTTCAACCCGGCCAACATCCACCGCGTCCGAGCCGTTGCCCATCACCCGCTGATCGATGACGCGGCCAAGGGTGGCACCCAAAGCGCGCCCGATCACCGCACCCGACAGACCCAAAAGCGTGCCACCAAAGCCGGCACCAAGGGCCGCACCTGCTGCCGAGAGCAAAATCGTCGCCATGGCCTAAGCTCCTTCAGAAATTGAAAATCGGGCAGGAAAAGAAAAACGCGCGACAATCTTGCGGCGCCACGGCGCAGCCAGCGCACTTTCGATAACGCCGTGACCGGTGTAGGCATGGATGAAAGCAGGCGCGGCAAGCGACGACACGATGCCCAGATGCTTGGCCACGCAGCCCGAACGCATCCGAAAAAGCAGCACATCGCCAAGGGCTTCGTCGGCCATATCCTTGGCAATCAACCAGCGATCCGCCGCCCGCCATAGACCTTCATCGCCCGATGGTTCGGACCAATCGGCGCTATAGGCGGGAACATCCTGCGGTTCCTGCCCCAAGACCTCGCGCCAGACCCCGCGCAACAGACCCAGACAATCGGTCCCTACCCCGCGCAAGCTGCCTTGATGCAGATAGGGTGTGCCAAGCCAGCCGCGCGCAGTTGCCACAATGGTCAAGGGCTGGTTCATCCGTGTGCGCCCCCCGACAGGCTGCCACCATCATTGGCGCGCGCGCTCACCGGATATGAGGCCAGCCAATCTTCGCCCGGAATATGGGGAAAGCCGCGAAAGTTGGCGAAATTGGCAAATTTGCTGCGGCAGGTTTCGGCACGGCGGTCACAGCCTGCCTCAAGCCGAAGCTGATCGCCAATGGCGATCTGGGTGCCAAAGCCCTGCCAAAGCTCGATCATGCGGTCATGTCCGATGGCGCGATCGGCCTTGACCATCTGCACCAGACCCGCCGCGCGACCGCTCAGGACGGTCAGCCGGCCACGCTCGAACCAGTGATCGGCAAGCGCCATATCTGCGGCAATCCGCAGCCGCCCCATCGGATCAACCCCGACCAGCGCACCTTCACTCCGGTAGCCCGCCGTGCCAAGATCAAAGCCGCAGGCCCGATCGCCCAGCACCGCCGCGCAGCCCGCCTGATAGGCCCGCCCGCGCGGTTGGTTCAGCCGGTCGGTCAACCCGCGCAATTCGACGCGAAACGCCCCGCCCGCCCGTATCACCTCGCCGAAATTGCCGCGAAACTGCTCGATCCGCTGGTCAACATCGGCCCAGTTCACCAGCCAAGAGCGCACCTCGGCCGCATCAAAGCGGCCCGAGAACAGATCGTCCTCGGTCACCGATACATCCGACAGCGCCCCGATGGCTTCGGTATTGTCCACCGAAAGGCCGGTGGTTTGCTGCACCGCCTTTGCAGTCATGCCAGTGGCGGCGCGAAAGGCCTGGCCGTCAAATGCCAGATCCTGATCATGGTCGGTAAAGCCAAAGGCCATGCCATCCTTGCGCTGCACCAGCCACGCACGGCAAACGGTGGTCGCGCCTGTGCCAAGATGGTCCAGCAAGTCTTGCCGCGCGGTCATAGACGCACCTCCACCACCGGCACATTCGGCACCTCACCCGCCTTGAACGAGGCCATCGAGGTGTGAATCCGGTCGGTGTCAAAGCGCACCGGCACGTCAAATTCAAACCCCGCCGTGACGATCACGCCAATGTCGGGCGGCGACACAAATGTGACGACGCCGGTATCGATATCGACGCCGAACTCCAGCCCATCGACCTTGGGATCATGGGCCAAGGCCACCAGCACCGTGCCTGCCACCGCTTTGGCAATCGGGCGCCGATAGCTTGCCTCGCCGGATTGATAGAGCTTGGACAGCTTGAAGGCACGACTCACGCCGTCGCCGACCCCGATACGCTGATCCAGCGCCGAGACGGTTTGCGACGGCTTGCAGGACCGGAAATCCGCCCAATCCTTCCAGCGAAAAGCATGCAACTGTCCGCGCCGCGCCTCGAAAAACGCGATCAGCGCGTCGACATCATCAAGGCTCCGCAGCCCCATCCCCGCATCATAGCGGCGGCGCGAATGTTCCCACGGGGTGTTGCGCTCCTCAAAGCCGTTGGCCAGCGTGACCACCTCGGTCTGCCGTTCGGGTCCGCCAAGCGCGCCGAAAGACAGGTTGGTGGGAAATCTAATCTCGTGAAATGCCATCTGCCTGCCTCATTTATTGCGTTGACCGCGCGCCAACATGCGCGAGGCTTGCGCCGCGATCTGGCTTTGCGAGCGTTGAAAGCCTGCCACATCGGGGGTCTGGATGTTCATCACCACCGTCACGGGCCGCGCGCCGCCGCTGGCCTGCACGCCCAGACGGCCATCGGGACCGCGCGCCAGTGGCATGATCGCCTCTGGCCCCGCCTCGCCCATCAGGCCACGCCCGTTTCGCATGGCAAAGCCCGTGGGCTGGGCCACCACGCCGCCCTTGGCAAAGGGCATCACCCGTCCTTGGGCGAAACTGCCGCCCTTTTCGAACGGCATGATCCCCGACAGAAGGCTGTTGATCCCCTCGGCCAGAAAGCCGCCGACCGCGTTGTGAACCGGCTTCATGGCGATGCCATAAACCGTGTCGATCATGGTGGTGGCCACGCCCTTCAGCGCGTCCGACAGCTTCATGCCGTCAAACACCAGCCCGTCGAAGGCACGGCGCAACCCACCGCTGATGCCGTTCGACAACACCCCCACCTCGCGCCCCGTAAAGACAAGCGAGTCCTTCATCTTGACCAACTCGCCATCAAACGCCGCGACCATCGAGGCGGTGCCGCCCAATGTCGCCTCCAAAGCGGCGATCTGGTCTTGCAGTTCTTCAATCTCGGCCATCTGCGCCGCCTTTCTTGTGATCGGGAAATGCTGCGGCCAGATCCTCCAGCCGCGCGCGGGTCAGGGGCGGGGATGCGCCCTCAAGGCCCAGCAGGATCTGCAATTCCACCGGCGTCAGCCGCCAGAACGCCGCCGGGGAAAGCTGCAACTGGCCAAGCCCTGCCCGCAACAGGCCCGGCCAGTCGATCCGCTTCATCCGTGCTCCGGCAGGGAAAACGCGCGTGCCAGCAGTTCGGCTGCCGCGCGTGCAGCCCCAATCGGCCCGCCCCCCACCTCAACCGTGCGCAGATCGACCGCCGTGCCCTGCCAGCCGCCCCCGCGCAACCCCGCCACCAGCAGCGCCAGCACGTCGCGGGTTGAAAACCGCTGCGCCTCGAACCGTTCGACCAGATCAATCAGCGATCCGGTCTCCAGCGCCACCTCCAGCTCGGCCAGCGCGCCAAGGGTCAGCTTGGCCACATGGCGCTGGCCATCCAGCCAGACCGCCACTTCGCCCGCATAGGGGTTCGCCATCACAGCGCCGTAAATGTCAGCGCACCCGCCGAGGCCAGCGACATCTCATAGGTCGCCTCGCCGTTATGGCTGCCCGCATATTCGATCGCGGTGATCTGGAACGCCCCCTGCACCACGCCAAAGCTGGGGATAATCACCTGAAAATCCGGCATTTCGGCGTCGAAAAAGATCTGCCGCGCGCGCTCGTCGGTGTTGGCATCGCGGAACACGCCGGACCCCGAAATCGAGGCGGTCTTGACCCCTGCCCCCGCCAGCAACTCGCGCCAGCCCCCCGCGCTTTCCAGCGAGGTCACATCGACCGTCTCGGCGTTGAAACTGATCCGCGTGGCGCGCAGGCCCGCCACCGTCACAAACTGCCCGTCGCCCACCAGATCAACCTTGATCAGCAGGTCTTTGCCATTCTGCACAGCCATCATCCGTCTCCGTTTGAAAGGTTAAAGCTCGATCCGCGCGCGGAAGCCCATATCGATCCGCCGCACGTCACCCTGATCGATCCGCCGCGCCACGGCCCGTTGGAATTGCAGCGACACCAGCGTGCCGGTGGTCAGCGTCAGCGAAGCCCCCGCCAGCGCATCCGACACCGAAGCCGCGATGGTCTTGGCCGACAGGAATCCCGTGGCATCCGAAATCACCGAGACGTCAAAGCGATGCTCCGCCCCCGCGCCTGATTTGTCAGACTGGTCAGTGACCACCTCGGGGCCGATCAGCACAAAGCTGCCAAGACTGGTCCCCGCCGGAATCGCATCGACAATGCTAACTCCTGCCAAAGCGGGAAAGCCCGTCAACCGATGGTAAACCGCCGCCTGCAAGGCGGCTGCTGCGCCGTAGCTCATGCCGGAACCTCCTCGCGCACGAAACAGGTCAGGAACTGGCCGCGTGGATCGGCCTCGGTCACCGCCAGAATGGTGAAGATGCGCGCACCCTCACAGAAGCGTTGTGCCGGTTTGGGGCGCGAGATGGCTCCGACCGCCGCACCCCGCACGGTTATGCGATGCTGAACGGTCGAGGTGCTGATTTCCTCCCCCGCCGTCTCCCGCCCCGTGCCGGATTTCACTTCGGCCCACAGGGTGCCAAGCGCGACCCAGACCACTGAAAACCCGCCTGCCCCATCGGCCACGCGGTTGGCCTGCTCCAGCACCAGCGCGCGGTTGAGATCGGGCGCGTTCATGCTGCACCTCCGCCCAGAACCCGCACCGTGCGCCATTTCTCGATCAGCGCCTGCACCGTCACCGGCAGGCCAAAGCTGCGCTGGCCCGCGTCCAGCCGACGTTCATAGAACTCGGCCGCCAGCAGCAGCACCGCCTGCGCCAGATCGGGCGGCACCGCCGACCACACCGCACCGAAACCGGCGTCAAAGACGATCTCCACCCGACCATCGGACGGAACGGCGGGCAACAGCATCCCCACCGCCGCCAGCTTGGGCCGCTGCGTGTCCGGCACCAACCGATAACGCGCAGGGACCACCACCGTCGGCACCCCCAGCGCATCCAGCAGCGTCACCGACACCAGCGCCGACACAGGGGCCACCGGCAGCGCCTGCTCAGACGGGCCACGCCAATCCTGCAAGGTCAGCAAAAACTGCCGCGCCAGCAGCACCTTGCCGATCCGCGCCTCGATCGCAGCCATCGCCGCGCGCAGATAGCTTTCCACCAGCGCATCCTGCATTCCGTCATCCGCAAACCCGCTGCCAAGCCGCAGATGGTCCTTCAGCGCCTGCAGCGGCAGCGCGGCCCCTGAAACCGTGGTCTGTTCCGTCAACATCATCATGTCACTCCAAACCCCCGCTTGGACGTTGAACGCGCGCCCCGTGCCGCTTGAACGGAGGGGAGCAGCTGGACGGCACGGAAAACCCGGCGCGCGTTCACGGTCCGGCCTGATCGGGCCGGACGATCACAAGGGCTTAGGACACCGCGATTTTCAGCAGCTTGATCGCGGCAAAGTCGGTCACATCACCGCCCACGCGTTTCGACGCATAGAACAGCACGTTGGGTTTGGCCGAGAACGGGTCGCGCAGGATGCGCAGATCGGGGCGTTCCGCGATGGTGTAGGCCGATTTGAAATCGCCAAAGGCCACCGCATAGGCATTGGCGGCGATGTCGGGCATGTCCTCGCAGATCAGCACCGGATAGCCCATCAGCCGCGCCGGTTCCGCTGCGGCCAGCCCGTCCGACCACATGAAGCGGCCATCGGCATCCTTCATTTTCCGCACCGCTCCCGCAGTTTTCGAGTTCATGATGAAACTCGCATTGGCGCGATAATCCGCCCCCAGCGCATAGATCAGGCTGATGATGCAATCGACCGAATTGGTCGGCGCGAAATCCGCCGCAGCCCCCGTCGGCACATAGCCGATCTCACCCCAACCCCACGCGGCATTGGCGACTTTCGGCGGCAGCAGGATGCCCTTGGGCTTGTCCACACCATCGCCGTTGATAAAGGCCGAAGCCTCGGCGCGGATGAATCGGGTGGCGATCTTGGAGGAAAGCCAGCCTTCCACGTCAAAGGCGCTGTCATCCAGCAGCCGCTGGCTGGCCTTCGGCATAGCCGACAATTCATGCAGCTTGATCGAGATGCGCTCCACGGTGGGGGTTGCGGTCTCGGACTGCGCAGCAACTTCCGTGGCCCAGCCCGACCCCACCTCGGACCGGTCGATCAGCACATCGAACGAGGTCGCTTCCACCTGCACCACATTGGCAATCGCCCGCAAGCTGGAGGTCGAGACCAGCATCGAGCGGATGGTGTCCGCCGTCTGCGGGTCAACCAGATAGCCGCCATCAGCGGCCACGGCGGTGGACATGGCCTTGCCTTCCAGCACAAGCCCGCGCAACCCGTCATCATCCCCCGACCGCAGATAGGCACCAAAGGCCTTCTTGTGCGGCACATCCAACTCGGCCTGGGCCGAAAGGGCCGGGCGGGAGTAGGTCATCTGTTTGCGATCCAGCATGGTCAAACGCTCTTCCTGTTGTTGCAGCGATTTCTTCACTTCGTCCTGAAAGCCACTGAAGGCATTCATAAATCCGGTCATCGCGGATTTCACTTCCGCACCCGGATGCAGGGCCGTATCAGGCAATGCGCCATCGGCCCGAGCCTTAGTCTCGGTCATCTTGATTTCCTTCGGTTTGGTCGTGAAAGGCCGCGCTACCTGCGTTCGGCCATCGAACGGCGCGCGTCGTCAAAGACCTGCGCCATGCTGCGCCAGAAGTCGGCGTCTGGCGCATCGCCCTTGGCCGAAACCCGCGCTTCGGGAAGCATCGGGAAGGTGACAAGCGACACCTCCCAAAGCTCCAGTTCCGACAAAAGTCGCTGGCCCTTGCCGTCACGTTCTGACCTGACGGTGCGATAGCCGATCGACAGCCCGTCAATCGCCCCCGCCGTCAGCAGGGCCGCAGCCTCGCGGCCTTTTTCCACTTCGGTCAGGATACGGCCCTTGACCCAAAGGCCGGTGGCATCCTCGCGCACCTCGTCCCAGACGCCGATGGGCTGGGCCGGATCATGCTGCCACAGCATTTTCACGGCGCGCCCAGCCCCTGCCAACCGCTTCAAACTGGCGGCATAGGCGCCCTTTTGCACCACATCGCCACCCTGATCGCGTTTGCCGAACAGGCTGGCATAGCCCGCCACCACGCGCCCCTCGGTCAGCACCAACCCCGCTTCGGGCTGTTGGTATTTCCGTTCCGGCGCGCCCTGCATCAATCCGTTCATCGCTTACCTCACTGCCGCCTGCATCAAAGCCTCGGCCATCTGCGCCAGCAGAAAGGCCGCAACCCCGTAAACGCCCACCCAGATCCGCCGCTCCAGCCGCTCCAGCACGGCGTCAATCTGGCCAAGCCGGTAATCCAGCGCCGCCCAACGCTCTAGGGCCACTCGCTCATTCGCCTCGATCCGCGCTGCCGCGGCATCAAAACTGTCGTAAAGAAAGCGCGAGCCTTCGGACGGTTTGCGCGGCGGGGTCATTCATCCTCCGCCAGTCGCGGCAGGCCCAGAAGCATCCGCTTTTCGGCAGGCGTCAGGAATTCCGCCGCCCCAACCCGCGCCCATTGCTGGTCACGTTCAACCGCCAGCGCGGGTATCTGGTCCAGATCGGGGCGCAATTCCACCACCTCGCCAGTAAAGCCCGACAGCCAATGCGAAATCCCCGCCGTCACCCGCGCCACCAAGGGCAGCACGGTCAGCCGGTAAAACGCGCGGTTGGCCTCTTGGTAATTGGCATAGGTCGCGTCGCCCGTGATCCCCATCAGCATCGGCGGCACACCAAAAGCGATGGCAATCTCGCGCCCCGCCGCCTCTTTGGTCTTCTGGAATTCCATATCCGAGGGGCTGAACCCCATCGGTTTCCAGTCCAGCCCCCCCTCCAGCAGCATCGGACGGCCTGCATTGCGCGCGCCCTGATGATGCGTCTCCATTTCCGACACCAGCCGGTCATATTGATCGGAGGAAAGCTGCGCTTGCCCGTCCGAGCCTTTGTAGACAATCGCCCCCGAAGGCCGCGCGGCATTGTCCAGAAGCGCCTTCGACCAGGCAGACGCGCTGGTATGCACGTCAATCGCCACCGCCGCCGCCTGCAAAGGCGAAAATCCGTAATGGTCATCCGCCGGATGGAAGGTCTTGATATGGCAGATCGGCTGGGCCTCGGCCGTCATCGCAAAGCGGTGCGTCCGCCCGCCCACCGAGTAATCATACCCCACCGGCCAGCCATCCGCGCCCGGCACCAAAGACATCCGGTCGGACCGCAGCACGTGCAATTCCCCCGGCAGTTTGTCCAGTCCCGGCACCGCCTCGACATAGGCATTGCCCGACAGCAGCAGATGGCCGTAAAGCGCCTCGAACAGCTCGGCCCGCCCCTGCGCGCCGTTCGGGCGACGGATCAAGTCCAGCACGGGATGCTGGTCATAGCGGCGCTCGTGGTCTTGCAGGATCAAGGGTAAGGCGGCGGCGGCCTCGGAAATCAGCTTGACCGCGCGAAAGCCCATCGGATTGCCCTGAAAGCCGGTTTTCGACAGCGACACCGCATCGCGCGGGCTCCACGCCACGCGGCCAGAGCTGCCCCACGCCACCACGCGCCCCGTGGCCGAGGCCTTCTTTTCGGGGATATCCACCACCGGCGTGCGTTTCAGGAAATCGAAAACCATCTCGGAAAGCTCCTTGTTCGTCCGCTGCCCCGTGCCATCCCCCGTTACGGGTTTCTGCGCGTCTGGAAGCCTTTCTAGGGAAGAAACCTTTAAGAAGCGCTGGACCACCGCGCGCCGATCACTGCTGCGCGCAACGGGCTAGAGCGTGCGAACCTGCGGCGCGCGCCAGCTTTCGGAAGGTTCCACAATCAGATCGGTCAGCGCCCAGACCAGCGCATCCACGCGGTCGGGGCTGCCCTTGCCCAGATAGCCCTGCGCCGTCATCTGGCACATCTGCTGTTCCAGCGCGCCAAGATGCCGCAGATGCGCTACCCGCCCCTGTTCATAAAGCGCCGCCACAGGTTCCGCGCGCACCGCCTTGGCCCGTGTCGCCCGCACCGCGCGGAACGGCACCAAGGGATCAATCTGCCGGATCACGCCTTCCACCAGATCGCCGCCCTGATTGACCTCTGCCACCAGCCGGTCGGCCTTGTGCCGCTCCATCGCGGCAATCGCGGCCTTAGCCCATTGCTGCGGCGAAGCCCCCGTCACACTTGCATCCTCCAGCACCACCGCGCGCCAGTTCTGGGGTGGCCCGTCGGTGATCGCCCCCACCACCACGATGCCACATTCATCCGATTTGCCATGCCCCGTGACAGGCGGGTCCACCGCCACCACGATGCGCCTGCAAACCGGTGCCGCCTCCAGCCGCCCCGCCTCAAGCTGCGCCGTGGTCCAGAGCGCGCCTTGCACATCTTCAACCAGCAGCCCCTCCAACTCCTGCATCCCCTGCCGCGTTCCGGCATAGCGCGCCTTCACCTCCTCAAGGAATGAGGCCGCAAGATAGGCGCGGTTGGCATCCGTGGGCGCGTGGGTCATCACGGTCGAGGGGTTTTTCAGGATCGTCTTCAGCACCCCCACATTCTGCGGCGTGGTCGTCACCACCTGACGCGGGTTTTCCCCAAGACGCAGCGCGAATTGCAGCATGTCCCACGTCTCTTCGGCTTTCGGCCACTTGGCCAATTCATCCACCCAAGCCGCGTCAAACTGCGGCCCGCGCAAAGACGCCGGATCATGTGCCGAAAACACCTGCGCAATCGCGCCATTGGGCCAGATCAGCCGCTTGCGCGTGGCCTCCCAAGCGGGGCGGCGATCGGGCGGAGAGCAGGCCAAAATCCCGCTGTCGCCAAAGATCATCACCTCGCGCACCTGCTCAATCGTCTCGCCCACCAAGGCCACGCGCCGCGACCGCCCCGCATCGACCGGCCCCGCGCCTTCCACCTCGGCGCGTACCCATTCCGAACCGGCGCGGGTTTTCCCCGCCCCGCGCCCGCCCATGATCACCCATGTTTTCCACGCGCCTTCGGGCGGCAGTTGATGCGCCAGCGCCCAGAATTCAAACATCCATGGCAGCGCCGCCAGCGCGTTTTCCGACAGCCCGCCCAGAAATTCGTCAACCGCCGTTTGCGTCGCGCAGGCGAGCCAGTCTGCGCCCGATCTCATCGCGCGCGGCGTGTAGGTCAAGCTGGCCGGTTCCGACAGTCCCGGCAACCTGTTTGCGGAGTTTATCAAGTTTCGCCCTTTCATCCATGACCAGAAAGAATGCCGCCTTCAGGTCGCGCACCGAAGCCTGTGCCGACCTGACCTCTTCGAACCGCCCCGCCTTGATCGCATTGACCGCAAGGACCAGTTCTTCGGCTGTCTGGGTATAAAGTTGATGTGTTTCCGCCAGAAGATCGACTGGCGGACTGTCTCCGATAGAGAACGTAATCGTCATGCTTGGCTGACCCACCTCTCATGCTGCCCCCGCACAAGAGAAATGAAAAAGCGGCGTCAGGTTGCCCTGCGCCGCTTGCCCACTTCTTCCAGCATGTCACAACCAATAGGCCGGACCGCGCGTAAAGTCAAATCTTGCCAATAGGTTAGCGGAACGCCGCCTTAACCTTCCAGCAAGGATTACTCGCTTTGCACGCCGGTCGCTGCGTCTTGGCCCCGTTGCGCCTCGATCTCGCGCCACTTCGCGACGTTCTCGTTGTGCTGGGCCAAAGTCTCGGCAAAGGCATGGCCGCCCGATCCGTCGGCCACGAAATAGAGATAGGCCGTGGTGTCGGGGTTCAGCGCGGCCTCGATGCTAAGACGCCCCGGATTGGCGATGGGTGTCGGCGGCAACCCGTCGATCACATAGGTGTTCCACGGCGTTTCGCGCTTCAACTCGCTTTGGCGCAGGCCACGGCCCAGAATGCCCTCGCCCTTGGTCAGCCCGTAAATCACCGTGGGGTCAGTTTGCAGCCGCATGCTGTTCCGCAAACGGTTGATGAACACACTGGCCACCTGCTTGCGCTCTTCGGGGATGCCGGTTTCCTTTTCGACAATCGAGGCCATGATCAGCGCTTCTTCGGGCGTCTCATAGGGCAGACCCTCATCCCGACCGGCCCAAAGCTCGGCCAGAACCGCGGTCTGCCGCGCTGTCATCTCGGTCAGCAAGGCCCCGCGATCACTGCCTTTTTCGACCTCATAACTGTCCGGTGACAGCGTGCCTTCGGGCGGCACCGTTTCAAGCGCCCCGTCAAGGAAATCGGCGCGCTTCAAGGCATCCACCACCATCCAGCTTGTCACACCTTCCGCCAAAGTCACCCGCCAGCGCATATCGGGCGCTTGGGCAACATCGACATAGGCCGCAGGCGCAGCCTCGGTCGCCGGATCGAACTTGACCACCTCGACATAGCGGTTCGTCGCCGGATCAAGCTCGCGCAGGATCACATCCGCCCCCGCGATGCCGATGCGGAAATTCACCTCGCGCCCGCAGGTCGATTGCCCGCCCGCCGTGACCACGGCCAGAACCTCCCCCATCGAGGCTTTGGGGGGCAACAGATAGCTGCCGAACTTCAATCCGGTGCCTTTGTCGGAATAATCCGCGCCAATGCGGAAAATCCGTGCGTCCGAAACCGCGCCCTGCTCCTCAAGCGCACGGCTGACATGACTCAGGCTTGCACCCTTTTCCACCCGAAAGCAGATCGCCTCGGCCAGTGGCCCCGGTCCGGTATAAACCTGTCGCCCCCAGGCCAGCAGGCCCGACACAACCACCAAAACCACGATGAACAGCGTCAGCGCGTTCGAGGCGACAGCTTTCCACATCAGGCGCGCACCTTGCCCAGCACAAGGCTGGCATTGGTGCCGCCGAACCCGAACGAGTTCGACAGGGCCACGTCGATCTTGCGCTTGACCGCCTTGTTCGGGGCCAGATCCAGCTTCGGCGTCACCGCCGGATTATCAAGGTTGATCGTGGGCGGTGCCACCTGATCACGGATCGCCAGCACACAGAAGATCGCCTCGACAGCGCCCGCAGCCCCCAGCAAATGCCCAATCGACGATTTCGTCGAAGACATCGTGGCCGAGGCCGCCGCATCCCCCATCAACCGCTCAACCGCGCCAAGTTCAATCGTATCGGCCATGGTCGAGGTGCCATGCGCGTTGATGTAATCCACATCCGCAGGCGTCAGCCCTGCCCGCTTCAGCGCCGCCTGCATCGAACGGAACCCGCCATCCCCATCTTCGGACGGTGCCGTTATGTGATAGGCATCACCCGACAATCCATAGCCCAGCACCTCGGCGTAAATCTTGGCCCCGCGCGCCTTGGCGTGTTCGTATTCTTCCAGAACCACCACACCCGCGCCTTCGCCCATCACGAACCCGTCGCGGTCAGCGTCATAGGGGCGGCTGGCCTTGGCCGGATCATCGGCGCGCTTGGTCGACAGCGCCTTGCAGGCGTTGAAACCGGCAATGCCGATTTCGCTGATCGGCGCTTCGGCCCCGCCTGCCACCATCACATCGGCATCGCCCCACATGATCAACCGCGCGGCATCGCCAATGGCATGGGCACCCGTCGAACAGGCGGTCACAACCGCATGGTTCGGCCCCTTGAAGCCGAAGCGGATCGAAACCTGACCCGAGATCAGGTTGATCAGGCTGCCCGGAATAAAGAACGGCGAAACCCGCTTTGGCCCCTTTTCCTTGATCAGCACAGCGGTTTCCGCAATCGTGGTCAACCCGCCGATGCCGGAACCGATCATCACGCCGGTGCGCAGCTTGCCCTCTTCGTCAGGCGCATCCCAGCCCGCATCGCGCACGGCCTGCACGGCGGCGGTCATGCCGTAAAGGATGAAATCATCGACCTTGCGACGGTCCTTCGGCTCCATCCAGTCATCGGGGTTGAAGGTGCCGTTGGTCCCGTCCCCATAAGGAATCTCGCAAGCATATTGCGTGATGACATTGCTGGAATCAAAGCGAGTGATGGTCCCCGCCCCCGATTGCCCGTCCAACAGACGGCTCCAGGTTTCCTCGACACCGCATGCCAGCGGCGTGACCATACCCAGACCAGTGATGACTACTCGACGCATGCGCGCACTCCTCAGACGTTCTGCACTGCTTTTCCGCGTGATACACGCCCAAGCCCGCCCGCGCAACAACCGCCCACGGCTGCGGTGATGCAATGCCGATGCGTCCACACACGATTTTCTCTTGACGAAATGCCGCAGAGGCCCAAGTAGTGAATGAACATTCATTCTCACGGCCATCCATGCAATCTGCCCAGCCCCAAAACCCCGACCATGACCACCGCACCGCCGAGATTCTGGCCAGCGTGCGGACCGCCTTTGCCGAAAAAGGTTTTGACGGTGCCTCGATGCAGGATCTTGCCCGCGCGGCGGGGATGAGCGTGGGGAACTTCTACCGCTACTTCCCGTCCAAGGCCGATATCGTCGCGCAACTGATCGCCCATGATCTGAGGCAGATGGAGCAGGATTTCCAAACCGCGATGGCCTCGCCCGATCCGCTGCAAGCCCTGCGGGATCAGGTGCGCGACCGTGTGACCCAGCATCAATCCTGCAACGACGGCCAGCTTTGGGCCGAAATCACCGCCGTCGCCCTGCGGAAACCGGAAATCGGCACCGCCTGCCTGCATATGGAAACCGCCGTTTCCCACTATCTGACGCAGGCCTTTGCCGTGGTGACAGGGCTTTCAGCCGAACAGACTCAGGCCCGCTTTGCCGCCCATGCCACCTTCATCGTGCTGCTGGTGAAATCCGCCGCGATGATGGCCCCGCAACAAGATCAGGCCCGCAGCGATCTGAATGCGCTGATCCTGCGTACAATAGATCAAACGCTGGACGAAATCGCCAGCGCCACCCTACACGCCCCGAAAGGTTGACCGATGCACCGCGCATCCTTGTTCTTGCCCCTTGCCCTTGTCGGCCTTTGCCTGACCACGCCCCTTGCCCATAGCGAAACCGCGCCCGCCGAAACCGCAGCGCCGGTTCTGCCCGCCATCACCGTGTCAACCGTCGGCACCCGCCTGATGCGCGACCGCGTGATTGCTTCGGGCATGATCGCGCCGGTCGAACAGGTGTCCGTGTCACCCTTGGTCGAAGGCCAGCCGATCGACGCACTTCTGGCCGATGTCGGCGATACGGTCAGCGCAGGCCAAGTGCTGGCCCGCCTGTCGCGCAGCACGCTGGATCTGCAACAAAGCCAGCTTGCGGCATCGCTGGCCTCGGCCCGCGCCGTGATCGCCCAAGCCGAAGCCCAACTGATCGAGGCGCAATCCTCCTCGGATGAGGCCGCCCGCGTCGCCACCCGCACCGCCGCCCTGCGCGCCCAAGGCACCGCATCGCAAGCCGCCGCCGATCAGGCACTTGCCGCCGCCACCTCGGCCACCGCCCGCGTCACCGTCGCCGCGCAATCGCTGGAAGCCGCCCGCGCGCAACTGGCCAATGTCGAGGCGCAGCAGGCCAACCTTGCCCTGCAACTGACCCGCACCGAGGTCAAAGCCCCCTTCGCCGGTGAAATCATTGCTCGCAATGCCCAGCTTGGCGCCATCGCCACCGCCGCAGGCCAGCCGATGTTCGTGCTGATCCGCGACTCTGCGCTGGAACTGCGCGCCGATGTGGCCGAATCCGATCTGACGCGCCTTGCCGTGGGCCAAACCGCCAGCCTCACCCTTGCCGGCAGCACCTCCCCCCTTACGGGCAGCGTCCGTCTGGTCGAGCCCAGCATCGACGCCGCCACCCGCCTAGCCCGCGCCCGCATCAGCATCGATGACGCGGCCCAGATCCGCTCGGGCATGTTTGTCGAGGCCGAGATTCTCGTGGCCGAACGCCAATCCGTCGCCATCCCCGTCACCGCTGTCGGCGCAGGATCAGAAGGGGCCACCGTGATGAAAGTCACCAACGGCACCGTCACCCGCACCCCCGTCACTCTTGGCATCCGCGATGGCGGCTGGGTCGAGGTGCTGGCAGGCCTGTCCGAAGGCGATAGCGTTGTCACCAAAGCCGGATCTTTCGTGCGCGATGGCGATCATATCAATCCGGTCGCAGCCGACCTTGGCACCAACTGAAGGGCATAGCAGATGAACTTCTCCGCTTGGGCGATCCGAAACCCGATTGCACCGATCCTTGGCTTTGTCGTGCTGTTGTTCTTGGGATGGCAGTCCTTCAACGCCCTGCCGATCACCCGCTTTCCCAATATCGACGTGCCGCTGGTGGCCGTCACCGTCGCCCAACCGGGCGCTGCCCCTGCGGAACTTGAAAGCCAGGTTACCAAACAGATAGAGGATGCCGTGGCAGGCATCACCGGCGTCAAGAACGTGATTTCCACCGTCAATGAAGGCATGTCCACCACCGCCATCGAATTCCGCATGGAAATCCCCACCGACAAGGCGGTGCAAGAGGTCAAGGACGCCATCGACGCCGTGCGCGGCGATCTTCCCGGCGGCATCGAAGCCCCCATCGTCAGCCGCATCGACGTCGAAGGTCAGGCGATCATGTCCTTTGCCGTGTCGGCCCCCGATATGACGATGGACCAACTGTCGTGGTTCGTCGATGACGTGATCAAATCCGAACTGCAAGGTCGCCCCGGCGTGGGCCGCGTTGACCGCTACGGCGGGGCCGACCGCGAGATCCGCATCGAGCTTGATCCGGTCAAGCTGAACAGCTTTGGCATCACCGCCAGCGCCGTGAACCAGCAGTTGCGCGGCACCAACGCCAACCTCGGCTCTGGCCGCTCTGAAATTGGCGCGGGCGAGCAGGCCATCCGCACCATCGGCGACAGCAGCGATGTCGCCCGCCTTGCCGCCACCACCATCGCGCTGCCCTCTGGCCGCCATGTCGTGCTGTCCGATCTTGGCCAAGTCATCGACACCTATGAGGAACTCCGGTCTTTCGCGCGCCTGAACGGCGATCAGGTGGTCAGCTTTGGCGTCTTCCGTGCCAAAGGTGCCTCCGAAGTATCCGTGGCCGAAACCGTCAACGCCACCCTTGACCAGATCCGCGCCGATCACCCTCAGGTTGCCATCGACCTTGTGGATGAAACGGTGTTCTACACCTATGGCAACTACGAAGCCGCCCTGCACACACTGCTAGAGGGCGCTATTCTGGCCGTGCTGGTGGTGCTGGCCTTCCTGAAGAACTGGCGCGCCACGCTGATCACCGCCGTCGCCCTGCCCCTGTCGGCGATCCCGACATTCTGGGTGATGGACCTGCTGGGCTTTTCGCTCAACCTTGTCAGCTTCTTGGCCATTACGCTGGCCACCGGCATCCTTGTCGATGACGCGATTGTGGAAATTGAAAACATCGCCCGCCATATCCGCATGGGCAAATCCCCCTACCGCGCCTCGATTGATGCCGCTGATGAGATCGGTCTGGCGGTGATTGCCACCACCTTCACCATCATCGCGGTGTTTGTGCCGGTGTCCTTCATGGCCGGAATCCCCGGCCAGTATTTCCGACAATTCGGCCTGACCGTCGCCATCGCCGTGATGTTTTCCTTGCTGGTCGCCCGCCTTATCACGCCAATGATGGCCGCTTACCTGATGTCCACCAAGGACGCAGGCACCGAGGAAGGCCATTCCGACGGCCCGATCATGCGGACCTATCTGCGCTTTGTCCGCTTTACCTCGTCCACCTACCAACTTACCCCGCGCATCCGCTTTCCCTTCTATTACGTCACCCTGCTGGCCGCGATTGGCGTGCTGATCGTGTCGATCTTCTTCATGCTGAAAGTTCCCGGCAGCTTCCTGCCGCCCGAAGACGTCAGCCGCATCTCGATTTCCGTCGAACTGCCCCCCGGTGCCACGCTGGACGAAACCGACCGCACCACCAAACAGATGGTCGAGGTGATCAAGGACATCGACGGCATCGCCAATGTCTTTGTGTTGGGCGGCACTTCGCCCACAGGCGATCTGGACGTGCGCCGCGCCGCGGTCACGGTCTTGCTGGATAAACTGGACCACTCGCTGCTGCTTAAACTCTCCACCGTCGGCCAGAAAATCCCGCTTCTGGGTGCGCTGGTGCCTTCGGTGGAAAACACTGGCCGCCTTGTGCCGCAAAACGAAATCGAGGCCGAGATCTTCCGCCGCCTGACCGTGGTTCCCGACATTCGCGCCTTCAAACTGAACGACCGGGGCGAGCGTGACCTCACCTTCTCGGTGCTGGCCGATACCGAGGCCGATCTGAATCTGGCCGTCGCCCGTCTGGAAGAAGCCCTTTCCGGCGATCCCGCCCTTGCCAACGTCGCCTCGGAAGGCGCGCTGCCGCGTCCCGAAATCCAGATCACCCCCCGCAAGGCCGAGGCCGCGCGTCTGGGCGTCACCACCGCCAGCATCGCCGAAATCGTCCGTGTCGCTACCATCGGCGATGTCGATGCGGCCTTGGCCAAAGTCTCGCTGGACAACCGCCAGATCCCCGTGCGGGTGCGCCTGAACTCGGCCACCCGCGAAGACCTGACCCGCATCGCTGCCCTGCGCATCCCCACCGCCACCGCCACCGGCACCACCGTGCCGCTGTCCTCGGTGGCCGACATCGCCATCGCCGAAGGCCCCTCGGTGGTCAAACGCCTGAACCGCGAACGCCGCGCCACCATCGGCGCGAACCTGCCCGTGGGTGTTGCCCTTGGCACGGCATCTGCCCGCTTCAAGGAAATCGCGGCCTCGGTCGATATGCCCCGCACCGCGCGGCTTGAGGAATCCGGCGACGCCGAAATTCAGGCCGAACTGTTCTCCAGTTTCGGCAAGGCGATGATCCTTGGCCTGATGCTGGTGCTGACCGTGCTGATCCTGCTGTTCGGCTCGGTGATCCAGCCCTTCACCATCCTGCTCTCCCTCCCCCTTGCCATCGGCGGGGTGGCTGCCGCCCTGATCCTGACCAACGCCGCGCTGTCGATGCCGGTGCTGATTGGCATCCTGATGCTGATGGGCATCGTGACCAAGAACGCCATCCTGCTGATCGACTTCGCCATTGAAATGCGCGCCCGTGGTTTCAGCCGCGTGCAGGCGGTGATCGAGGCTGGCCACAAACGCGCGCAGCCCATCGTAATGACCTCGATCGCGATGTCTGCGGGCATGCTGCCCTCGGCTTTGGGCGTGGGCGAAGGCGGATCGTTCCGCGCACCGATGGCCACCGCCGTGATCGGCGGCATCATCGTGTCGACCATGCTCAGCCTTGTGATCGTGCCAGCCTTCTACCTGATCATGGATGACCTGTCGCGCCTGCTGGGCTGGCTGTTCAAGGGCATCATCGGCCAGAAAGAGGCCGAACCCGACGTGCCGGACGCCGCCACCTTGGCCGCGCGCCTGACCGCCCTTGAAACAAGCCAAGACGCCCGCCTTGGCCTGCTGGCTGCCGCGCAAACCGATCTGCGCGACCGCCTTTCCGATCTGGAACCCAAGCCCGCCAAGGGCATGGCCGCAGAATGACAAAGGGGGGCGCAACGCCCCCCTTTTCTTATCCCCGCTTCACGCCCTGCGGCACCTTCGGCAACACACACAGCATCTCGTATAGCAGGTTCGCCCCGATCAGCGCGGTATTGCCCGACGGATCATAGGGCGGTGACACTTCAACCAGATCGCCGCCCACAAGGTTCAGCCCCGCACAGCCGCGCACAATCTCCAACCCCTGCCAGATCGTCAGCCCCCCCGGCTCAACCGTCCCCGTCCCCGGCGCAAAGGCAGGGTCCAGACTGTCAATGTCATAGCTAAGGTAAACCGGAGCATCCCCGATCTGCGCCCTGATCTTCTCCATCAAAGGCACCAGCGACTTGTGCCAGCACTCCTCGGCCTGCACCACTGTCCAGCCCTTCTCGCGGCCCCAATCGAAATCGTCAGGACTATAGCCCGTACCGCGCAAGCCGATCTGGAACACCTTGTCATTGATCAGACAGCCATCCTCCCAGGCGCGGCGGAACGGGCAGCCATGCGCGACCTTCTCGCCGAACATGGTGTCGTTGATGTCCGCATGGGCATCGACATGGATCAAGGCCACCGGCCCGTGCCGCTTCTTGATCGCCCGCAAGATCGGCCATGTCAGCGTATGATCGCCCCCCAGCGTCAGCGGGATCACCCCATGCGCCAGCACCCCGTCATAATAGTCGGTGATAATGTCCACCGACTTTTTCAGATCAAAGGTGTTGATCGGCACATCGCCAATATCGGCCACCTGCAAATGCTCGAACGGAGCCGCCCCCGTCGCCATATTATAGGGTCGCAGCATCCGCGATTCGTCTCGGATCTGGCGCGGCCCGTGCCGCGTGCCGGAGCGGTTCGAGGTGCCAATATCCATCGGAATCCCGATAAAGGCCACATCCAGCCCCTCTGCCGTGGCTTGCGTCGGCAGACGCATCATCGTCGCAGGCCCGCCAAACCGCGCCATCTCGTTGCCGCCCAAGGGCTGATTGAACTTGCTCATGCTTTCCCCGCCTGTTCCGCCACCATCCCGATCACACCGGCCAGCAATTGCGCCGCCACCAATGCGCCCTGCCCATCCATATCGCGGGCAGGCATGAATTCCACCATGTCAAAGGCCACGATCCGCGCTTTGGCCGCAACACCCGCAATCAATTCAAACACCTGCCAATAGCCCAATCCCCCCGCCGTCCGCCCGATCACCGCTGGCATCACGGCAGGATCAAACGCATCCACATCCAGACAGATCACCACCTGCGCCCCGTCAGGAATCAGCGACAAAGCCCGCCCGATCCCCGCCGATGCCACCTCGCGCGCAGGCACAAACTGCACCCCCGCCGCCAGCGCCGCCGCATGATCCTCTGGCCGCGCCGAGCCGATGCCGCGCTGCCCGACCTGAATGATCCGCTCCACATGCGCCATTTCAGACCCCCGCCGCATGGTCGAGGACAACCCCCAGCGCTCGCCCCCGACATCATCGCGCCAATCAATATGCGCGTCGATCTGAAGGATGGTCAGCGGTCCCCGTGACTCCAAAGCCTGCAACATCGGGATCGGCAGGGAATCATCGCCGCCCAGCAGGATCGGCACCGCCCCCGCCGCCACAATCTGTCCCACCGCAGCGCGCAAGCTGTCACGGTTGCCCGCCGCATCGCCCTCGGATACCGCCAGATCGCCCGCATCCAGCACCACAGCACCTTGCGCCAAAACCCGCGCACCGCGATCAAAATTCATATGCCCGGTCGAGGCCGCATAGGCCGCCCCGCCCGCCCGGATCGCCGCAGCGCCCCCCGCACAGTAGAACCCGACCGACGGGTAAGGCGTGCAGCCATCCGCGCCCAGAATCACGGCATCGGCCTTCACCGCGGCCAGATCCCCCGCCGCAGGCAGACCCATGAAGGTTGCAGCCGCCCCCGCCCCGAACATCGTCCCCAAACTCGCGCCAGCCATCACCGCACCCCCCTGTTTTTCCGCATCAGAACAGGCGCAAATTTCCCCCGCAAGGCCAGAAACGAAAAAGGCACCCCGAAGGGTGCCATTCCGTCAATCCTGTGAAAAGGATCAAGCAGCCGAGGTGATGAACTTCACAGCATCGCCAAAGGTTTGGATGGTTTCAGCCGCATCATCCGGGATCTCGATGCCGAACTCTTCTTCGAAAGCCATCACCAGCTCGACGGTGTCAAGGCTGTCAGCGCCCAGATCGTCGATGAACGAGGCATTCTCGGTCACTTTTTCAGCTTCGACGCCCAGATGCTCGACGACGATCTTCTTCACACGATCAGCGATGTCGCTCATGTCACTTCCTCATTACGTTGCGGGTTTTTCCCGGTCTGCTGTCCCTGCCCCGAAAGGCGCTCTTCCCCGCTTTGGCAGGGCAACCAAAGCCTTTCGACCTTGGGTAATTCCTGCGCGCCTATAGCAAGGCCAAGCCGCTATGGCAAACGCTTTCCCGTATCTGCGGCTCACGCCGTCAGATCATCGCCATGCCGCCATTGACGTGCAGCGTGGCGCCGGTGACATAACCCGCCTCGGGGCTAGCCAGATACAGCACTGCCGCCGCGATCTCGCTTGCCTCGCCCATCCGCCCGGCAGGCACCGCCGTCAGGATCTTGGCCTTCTGCTCGTCGTTCAGCTTGTCGGTCATGGCGGTGGTGATAAAGCCGGGTGCCACACAGTTCACCGTGATATTGCGGCTCGCAACTTCCGCCGCGAGGGATTTCGACATCCCCACCATGCCCGCCTTGGACGCCGCATAGTTGCCCTGCCCCGGATTGCCCGTCGCGCCAACGACCGAACTGATATTCACAATCCGCCCCCAACGCGCTTTCATCATCCCACGCAGCACAGCGCGGCACAGCCGGAAGGTCGAGGTCAGGTTGACATCAATCACCGATTGCCACTCGTCATCAGACATCCGCATAAACAGGTTATCGCGCGTGATACCCGCGTTGTTCACCAACACATCCACCGCCCCCATCGCCGCAATCGCGGCCTTGGGCAAAGCCTCCACCGCATCGCGGTCCGACAGATTGCAGGGCAACACATGCGCCCGCCCGCCCAACTCGGCGGCCAAAGCCTCCAAAGGCTCCACCCGCGTCCCCGAAAGCGCCACAACCGCCCCCGCCTTGTGCAAGGCCCGCGCGATCTCCGCCCCGATCCCGCCCGAAGCGCCCGTCACCAGCGCCGATTTCCCCGTCAGATCAAACATCGCCTCACCTCTTTCGGACAGGCACCGCACCGGCCCCATCCCCTTTGCATAAATATCCCACGGGGGGAGCGGCCTTGGCCGCGCGGGGGTGTGAAACCCCCGTCCCGCACCTCCCGCACCCCCGCCGCCGCAAACCGCGCGCCAAAATTTTTCGGACGAAAAATTTTAGCCCTCCGCAGCAGCCTTATCCCTTCGCCGCAAGCACATCCTCGGGCGCACCGACCGCGCGCGTCACAGCCCCCGCAGAAATGCGCTTGATCATCCCCGACAAAGCCTTGCCCGCACCGATCTCCCAGAACTCGGTCACGCCCGCGCCCGCCATCCACAACACGGATTCGCGCCAGCGCACCGATCCGGTGACCTGCGCCACCAACAAGGCGCGGATGCGGTCGGGTTCGGTCACGGCCTCGGCCCGCACGTTCACCACCACCGGCACTTTCGGAGCATGGATCACCACCCCTGCCAAAGCCTCGGCCATCACCGCCGCCGCAGGCTGCATCAGCGCACAATGGAAAGGCGCGCTCACCGGCAGCAACAGCGCGCGCTTGGCCCCCTTGGCCTTGGCGATCTCCAAGGCCCGCTCGACCGCGCCCCGATGCCCCGAAACCACAACCTGCGCCGGATCATTGTCATTGGCGGCCTGACAGACCTCGCCCTGCGCGGCTTCGGCGGCCACTTCCGTTGCCTGCTCGAAATTCAACCCCAACAGCGCTGCCATCGCGCCCACGCCCACCGGCACCGCCTCCTGCATCGCCTGCCCGCGGATACGCAACAACCGCGCTGCATCGGCAAGCCCGATTGCCCCGGCGGCACAGAGCGCGGAGTATTCGCCAAGGCTATGCCCGGCCACAAAAGCCGCGTGATCGATCCCGACCCCTTCAACCTCCAGCGCCCGCAAGGCTGCAATCGAGGTGGCCATCAACGCAGGCTGGGCGTTCTTGGTCAGGGTCAGGTCTTCGATGGTCCCCTCCCAGATCAGTGCCGACAGCTTTTCGCCCAAAGCCTCGTCCACCTCGTCAAACACGGCGCGCGCCGCAGGGTAAGCCTCGGCCAAGGCACGGCCCATCCCGATGGTCTGCGCCCCTTGGCCCGGAAATACGAATGCGCGGCTCATGCTATCCTCCTGCTGGCTGCCTTTGGCTTACCGCGAAGCCCTGCGCGCTGCAATCGGTCTTGGCCTTGACCGGATTGCCACCCGTCGCCAAAAGTCATATCCTGACGGGACCGCCATCTTGCACCATGTGGCAACATCCGCTTGATCTGACCGACAGATGCAGCGCCCCACCTGTTCCCTTGCATCCCCGCGCGCTTTCTGTATAAGGCCGCATCTTTCCGCATTTCCATGAACCGGCGCAGGCTCTCGTGGACGGGCCGCGGAAAGTGTTTGCCCGTCCTATGAAATGCGCCACAGTGATAGAACGGAGCTTTCATGCCGCTTTACGAGCATGTCATGATTGCGCGTCAGGATCTTTCCAACGCGCAAGCCGAAGGCCTTATCGAACACTTCTCCGCAGTTATCGCAGACAACGGCGGCAAGATCGTCGAAAGCGAATACTGGGGCGTCAAGACGATGGCCTACAAGATCAACAAGAACCGCAAAGGCCACTATGCCCTGCTGAAATCCGATGCTCCGGCAGCGGCTGTGCAGGAAATGGAACGCCTGATGCGCCTGCATGACGACGTCATGCGCGTGCTGACGATCAAGGTTGACACCCATGCAGATGGCCCCTCGGTCCAGATGCAAAAGCGTGACGACCGTGAGCGTGGCGACCGTCCGGAAGGTGGCTTTGGCGGTGAACGCCGCGAGCGTCCGTCCTTCGGCGGCGACCGTGGTGATCGTGGTGGCGACCGTGGTGGTGACCGCGGCGGCTTCCGTCGTTGATCTGAGAAAAGGACCATAACCCATGGCGAACAAACCGTTTTTCCGCCGCCGCAAGGTTTGCCCCTTCTCGGGCGACAATGCTCCGGCGATCGACTACAAAGACACCCGTCTGCTGCAGCGCTACATCTCCGAGCGTGGCAAGATCGTCCCGTCGCGCATCACCGCAGTCTCGGCCAAGAAGCAACGTGAACTGGCGCAAGCCATCAAGCGCGCCCGCTTCCTCGCCCTGCTGCCCTATGCCGTGAAATAAGGAGCACCAGATATGCAAGTGATCCTTCTTCAGCGCGTGGCCAAGCTTGGCCAGATGGGCGAAGTCGTCAACGTCAAGGACGGCTACGCACGCAACTTCCTTCTGCCGCAAGGCAAGGCTCTGCGCGCCAATGACTCGAACATCAAGTCGTTCGAGGCCAAGAAAGCCCAACTCGAAGCCACCAACCTCGAAACCCGCAAGGAAGCCGAAGTTGTGGGCGCCAAACTGGATGGCCAGACCTTTGTCATCATCCGTTCGGCCTCTGATTCGGGCGCTTTGTACGGTTCGGTAACGACCCGTGACGCTTCCGACGCCGCAACCGCTGACGGCTTCACCGTGAACCGTTCGCAGATCGTGCTTGACCGCCCGATCAAGGAACTGGGCCTTCACACCGTTTCCGTGGTCCTGCACCCGGAAGTGACCGTGAAGTTCCGCCTGAACGTCGCACGCTCGGTTGAAGAAGCCGAACTGCAGGCTTCGGGCAAGTCGATCCAGGAACTCGCCGCCGAAGCCGAAGCCGAGGCCGAATTCGAAATCGCGAACCTCTTCGACGAAATGGGCGCAGCCCAGGACGGCGAAGACCTCTGATCCCAACCGGATCGGACAGATTGAACCGCGCCTTGGCAACAAGGCGCGGTTTTTTCATGGGTTGCATTGTGTGGCTGCCGAATTGGCATTCACCCAATCCCGCACCTTGCGGCTATGTACTACAAAAAATCTCCGTGTAGTACATAAGATGAAATTCTTGACGCCGCGCTCCCGGATCATGTACTACAACGCATACTCAATGTAGTACATGACATGACAGAACATCACAGCGCCATCTCGCACGCCGCCTATCACGACTTGCTGCGTGCCTTGCAAGACGAACAAGCCTCTGAAATCAAAGGCACACCCCGTTTGGAAAAACGCGATGGCCGTCTTTATTGGTATGACATGTTCCGCATTGGCAGCGACGTCCGCAAACGCTACCTTGGCGAAGACACGCCCGAACTGGCGGACCGGATCTCGCGCCACAAAGCCCTTGCCGAGGCCAGCGCCGACCGCGCCGCTGAACGCACGCGCCTGATCCGCATCTTGCGCGCCGAAGGGTTCCAGCAGACCGACGCCACCACTGGCTCCCTTCTAACTGCTATGGCAAAATCAGGCACCTTCCGGCTTGGCGGTACCATCGTCGGCACCCATGCCTTCCGGCTTTATGAGGGCGAGCTTGGTATCCGGTTCCGCTTGGCCGACATCCTCCAAACCGACGATCTCGACATCGCCCAGTTCGAACGCCTGTCGCTTGCGGTGGCGGATCAGGTCGAAACATCTTTGCAAAACACCTTCCAGTCCCTTGATTTCGAACCGCTTCCCGCGCCCTTCACCAAATCCGTCTGGCGCTGGCGGCAAAGCCGGTCGAACGCGCTGATCGAATTCCTCACCCCCTCCTTCCGCGCCGAGGAAGACATCCGCGACCTGCCCGCGCTTGGGGTGTCAGCCCAATCCCTGCATTACCTGAACTACCTGCTGGCCCAGCCGATCAAGGCGGCGGTGCTCTACCGATCAGGTGTGCTGGTGCAAATCCCCCAGCCAGAACGCTATGCCATCCACAAGCTGATTGTGGCCGACCGGCGCCGTGGCGGCCCCGACCAGATCAAATCCCGCAAGGACCGCGCGCAGGCCGCCTTCCTGATCCGCGCCTTGGCCGAGGATCGCCCGGACGAGCTGCGCGAGGCCCATGAGGATGCCCGCGCCCGTGGCCCGCGCTGGGGCGAACGCATCGACAGCAGCCTGAAGCGGATGCCGGAAACGGCGGCCCTTCTCGCCGCGCTCTGACCGCGCGCTGTCGCAAACCGGACAGCCACGCGCCCGCCCGCCCCTTACCTTCCGCCCATGACCCAGCACAAAACCGGCATCGGCATCGCCTATCTTATTGCAGGCATCAGCGTCTTTTCCGTTCAGGATCTGATCCTTAAGTTTATATCGGGCGGCTACCCGCTCTATCAGGCCATGTTGATCCGGGGGCTGACCTCGATCCCGTTCCTGCTGGTTTTCGCGCATTTTGACGGCGGCATCCGCAGCCTGTTCACCGCCGGACTGCCCCGCATGATCCTGCGCGGCGGGGTGATGTTCGTGGCCTATTTCAGCTTTTACATCGCCCTCGCGGGCCTGCCCCTGCCCACCACCGTGGCCCTTTATTATTCCGGCCCGTTGTTCATCACCGTGCTGTCGGTATTTTTCCTGAATGAAAAAGTCGGCCTGATTTCATGGATCGCCGTTCTGGCAGGCTTTGTCGGCGTGCTGATCATGGTGCGCCCCGGATCGGACCTGTTCGACTGGGCCGCCCTGCTGCCGATCCTGTCGGGTCTGACCTATGGCATGGCGATGATCGCCGCCCGCCGCATGGGCGTGCGTGAAACCGCCACCGCCCTTGCTTTCTGGGGCAACAATGTCTTCCTGACCTGCGCCGCCCTGATGGCGCTGTATTACGCCGACGGCAGCCACATCGTCGAGACCCACCCCAGCCTCGCCTTCCTGACCCGTGGCTGGATCACCCCCTACCCGCATGACCTGATCCTGATGATGACCTGCGGCGTGGTCGCGGCCCTTGGGCTGTGGCTGCTGACCCAAGCCTACCGGATTGCCGCAGCCTCGACCGTGGCACCCTTTGAATATATGGGCCTGATCTGGTCGGTGCTGTGGGGCTGGATTTTCTGGCGCGACTGGCCTGACGCCCAAGGCTGGCTTGGCATCGGGGTCATCGCAGGCGCAGGCATTTTCGTACTGCTGCGCGAAAGCCGTCAGCCCAAATCGGGATAACGCGCCCGCAGCGCCGCGACATGCGCCACCAAGGCCGGCGATTTGCCCCAATGATACAGCAAATCCGCCCAACGAACCGGCGCGAAAGCCACCGTATCGCCCGCCACCAGCTTGGCGAAATCGGCCACCTCGCGGCGGTGCTTGGCGATTTTCTTCGCATCCACCGGCTTGCCATTGGCCCAAGCCTTTGGCTCTGCATAGAGATACACCAGAACCGCCCCCGTCGCCCGCTTTTCGGCGCGGGTGTAGATGGCATAGGCGTCCTTGATCAGTTGCACCGCGTCCAGCGTTTCAAATCCGATCTTGCCCTCGACCATATCATCGCGCAACTGGGTGAAGCGCCCCAGCTTTTCGCGCCACACCGGACGGTCATAAATCTCGGCAAAGCCGTTGGCCTTCATCGGGCGGAACGGCTCATAGCGTTTGGCCTCGATTCCGATCAGCGTGGTGTGGGTCTCGATCGCCACATCCAGCCACGGGTGCCGTCCGTCCGACCACGGAAACCGCATCTCGGATTCCAAAGTCACGGATGTCACCTGCCCCGCAGGCACCCCCGGCAAGGGCGGCAGCACATGCGCGCGGTTCAGAAACCAGCCAAAGGCATTCGCCACCAACGAAGCCGACGATTCCGGCCCGTCGAATTTCCCCGTCCGCACCTCATGCCCCGGAGAGCGTTTCAGGCATTCCATGATCCCGTCAACGGGCAGATCAGGCAGAAATTCCGGCATGTCAGCCCCCTCGGGTCAGAATGAAAAGGCCGCCCCCCGAAGGGAGCGGCCCTGTTTCTTGCAGCAGATACGGCCTTAAAGCTCGTCCAGCGCCTCGACGGCTTTCTGCAGGTCTTCTTTCGACACGTCCTTGTCGGTGACTTTCGCACCGGCCACAATGTGATCGACAACCTTGTCTTCGAAGATCGGCGCGCGCAGTTGCTGTTGCATCTGCGGGTTCTTCTGCACGAACTCGAAATAGGCGCGTTCCTGGCCCGGATACTGACGCGCCTGCGCCAGCACAGCTTGGGTCATTTCGGCGTCGGTCACAGTGATCTCGGCTTTGCGGCCCACTTCGGCCAGAACCAGACCCAGACGCACGCGACGCTCGGCCAGTTTCTTGTGTTCTTCGGTGGTTTCGACCGAGCCGTGGTTGTGATCGTGAACCTCGGGGTTTTCTTCGTGCCACAGTTGATGCGCGATCTGTGCTGCTTCGGCGTCAACCAAAGCCGAGGGCAGATCGAACTTCACCAGACCATCCAGTTGGTCCAGCAAAGCGCGCTTCAGCACGGCGCGCGCCGCACCTTTGTATTCGGCCTCAAGGCGTTCAGAGATCTGCCCCTTCAGGGCTGCCAGATCTTCGGCGCCGTATTTCTTGGCCAACTCGTCGTCCAACTCGGCCGGAACCGGCTTTTTCAGCGCTTTGACAGTGCAAGCGAAGACAGCCGCTTTGCCTGCCAGATGTGCCGCGCCATAGGCCTCGGGGAAGGTCACGTTGACAGACACTTCGTCGCCAACAGCCGCGCCGACCAGTTGTGCCTCAAAGCCCGGAATGAACGAGTTCGAGCCGAGAACCAGCGGGTAATCCTCACCCGAACCGCCCTCGAACAGCTCACCATCGACCGAACCTTTGAAGTCGATCGTCACTTGGTCGCCGTCCTTGGCCTTGGCACCCTTCTTCTTGTCGGTGAAGGATTGTGCGGTGGCAGCCAGATTCTTCAGCGCTTCTTCAACCGAAGCCTCGTCGGCCTTGACCGACAGACGGTCCAGCGTGACTTGCGAAGCGTCCAGTTCCGGGATCGGCGGCAGGGCTTCGTAGGTCATGGTGACAACAACGTCCTGACCTTCTTTCCAGGTCTCGCCGTCCACCATCTTGACCTCGGGCTGCAAGGCCGGACGGTCGCCCGAAGCGTCGAAATGCGACTTCATCGCACCGTCGATCGCGTCTTGCATGGCATCGCCCAACAGGCGCGGGCCGAACTGCTTTTTCAGGATTGCCAGCGGCACCTTGCCCTTGCGGAAACCCTTGATTTCGACCTCGGGCTGCGCCTCAAGGAGTTTTTCCTGAACTTTAGCGTCCAGCTCGGCTGCCGTCACCGTGATGGTGTAGGCGCGCTTCAAGCCGTCTTTCAGGGTTTCGGTGACCTGCATTTCCTCGTCCTTCTCATCCATCTGGTGCGGGTGGAGGGACTTGAACCCCCACGCCTTGCGGCGCCAGAACCTAAATCTGGTGCGTCTGCCAATTTCGCCACACCCGCATATATCGAAGCAAAACCCCACCGCCCGCCCGAAGGCCGGTGGCAGCGCCTTGCAAATCCGCGCCCTTCTAACAAAGCCCGCCACAGGATGCGAGAGGAAAAAGCGTGCAGTCCAAGCATGGGCAAGGATTCAGGCCGGAACGTCGAAAAGTCTAGGCAGTCACGGAATCTTGCCTTAGGTGTAAGTCAAAACGAGCAGATAACAAAAAACGAACAGGAATTCCCGATGTCGCAAGCGGCACCTGGGCTTGGATTGGCAACAGGGACCAGTCCGGCATATCCATATGGGTATGGCTGCGCCACAGGCACAGCCATTCTGACCCTGCAGGGCGCTTTGCCCGTCGAATATCTTTGCGCCGGTGACCGGATCATCACCCGCAACGGCGTGCGAAGCTTGTCGCACATCTCAATGCACCTGCAGCGCAATGTGCGGGCGGTGCGGATTATGTCCGACAGTCTCGGGGTCGGCAAACCCGCCGATGATGTGCTTGTCGCTGCGGATCAGCCGATCCTGATCCGTGATTGGCGCGCAAAAGCCCTGTTTGGTGCGGCGCAAGCCATGGTTCCAGCTTCCCGCCTTATTGACGGGACTTATATCAGGGCCGAGACAGTGGCAGAACTGCGCCTTTTCGCCCTGCATTTTGACGCGCCCGCCGTGATCTTTGCAGGCGGTCTCGAACTTGCCTGCCAGCCCGCCCTGATTCCGGCCTAAACCCCCAAAGCGCGCAGCACCCGTGGCACTTCTTCGGGCAGATCTTCCGCGATCAGCCCCGGACCAAAACTGCGCGCGCAGTCCACATGCAGCCAAGCCGCCGTGCAGGCCGCATCAAACGCAGGCAGCCCGCGCGCCAGTAGCCCCGCGATGAAGCCCGCCAGCACATCGCCCGCCCCCGCCGTGGCAAGCCAAGGCACCGCCCGCTCATAGGCGGCCGCGTTGATGGCACAGCGCCCGTCCGGTGCCGCAATCACCGTATCCGCCCCCTTGAACAGCACCACACAGCCCGCCCGCCGCGCCGCAGCCCGCGCGGCATCCACCTTGGAATAGGCCGGACCACCCACGGCAACCGCCTCCAGCCTTGCCGCCAGATCAGGAAACAGCCGCGCAAACTCGCCCCCGTGCGGCGTCAGAACGCAAGCCGCATGCACCAGCCCGAACAGCGCCTTATCCCGCGCGATCAAGGTCAAGGCATCCGCATCCAGCACCGTAGGTCGGGGTTTCACCCCGACTCGCAGCGCATCAGCCAGCAGCGCGACCTGATCCGGCCCCAAGCCCATGCCCGGCCCCAGACACAGCGCGCTGACCCGCGCATCCGTCAGCAGCGCCCCGAACTCTGCCACTGGTCGCAGCATCACCGCATCCAACCGCGCCGCATTCTCGGCCATCGCCCCCACGGGTGAGGTCAGCGTCACCAGCCCCGCCCCGATCCGCAACGCCCCACGCGCAGCCAACCGCGCCGCGCCCGCCCGCCCGTGATCGCCCGACACGATCACCGCATGGCCATGACTGAACTTATGCCCCGCCCCCTTGGCCAGCGACGCCGCCGAAGCCGTGGTCAGATCAACCACCGCCGCCCCATCCGCCCGCAACAGCGCATCGATCTGCGGCTCCAGCCCCAAAGGCACCACCACCAGCCGCCCCGACATCTGCGCCCCCGCATCCAGATAATGCCCCAGCTTTGGCCGCTGAAACGTCACCGTCAGATCGGCGGGCCATTCCAGATAGCCGCCCGTCGCACGCCCCCGCCCAGACTCCGCGCAAAGCCCCGACAGAATATCCACCGCCACAAGCTTGCAGGCCGAAGCCTTGGCCATCTCCAACAACCCCCAGACGCCCGCCCCGATGTCACGCGCAAGACCGATGCCGAACATCGCATCCACCACCAGCGCGCTTGCCCGAAAGTCCGGCCAATCCAGATCGGCAGGCCCGACCACCGGACCCGGCCAAGCCGCCCGCATGGCGCGGGCATCCGGCGTCACCGGATCGGCCAGCGCGCAGACCACCACCTGCGCCCCCGCCGCTGCCAGAAGCCGCGCGATCACATAGCCGTCGCCCCCGTTGTTCCCCGGCCCGCACAGCACCAGCACCCGCGCCGCTGCCATCTGCGGCCAAGCCTCCAGCACCGCCGCCACAACACCCGCACCGGCCCGCTCCATCAACTCCAGCCCCGTCACCGCACCGCAGGCCATCGCCTCTGTCTCGATCGCCCGCATCTGTGCCGCCGTCAAAACTTCGGTCATTTTTTGCTCAACCCGTTCACATTTCGCCCCATATGGCAGCATGTTGCCTATAATTTAGGCATTACCCCCAAATTCCTGCGCCATGCCGCCGCAGGTTTCAGCCTATCCAATTGTAGCCACCGCAGGGAAGTGATCATTGACCCCAGCAAGGATGAACCGGGGGAGTCGGCCATGAAGAAGATCGAGGCGATCATCAAGCCGTTCAAGCTGGACGAAGTGAAAGAGGCTCTGCAAGAGGCAGGCATTCAGGGCCTGTCCGTCACCGAAGTCAAAGGCTTCGGACGGCAAAAGGGCCATACCGAACTTTATCGCGGCGCTGAATATGTGGTGGATTTTCTGCCCAAGGTGAAAATCGAAGTTGTGTTGACCGATGATATGGTTGACGCCGCCATTGAGGCGATCATCGGGGCCGCGCGCACCGACAAGATCGGCGACGGCAAGATTTTCGTCAGCCCCGTCGAGCAAGCCATTCGCATCCGCACCGGCGAAACCGGCGACGACGCGATCTAAGACCTGAACACCGGCAGCACCCCTGCCGAAACGAAACCCTAACCGAAAGGCAGCATGATGAGCGCGATTGCAAAAGCTCTGAAACTGATCAAGGACGAGGAAATCGAATACGTCGACGTTCGTTTCACCGATCCCAAAGGCAAACTTCAGCACGTGACGCTGGTGTCGGATCTGGTTGACGAAGACTGGTTCGAAGAAGGCTTCATGTTCGACGGCTCGTCGATCGCAGGCTGGAAGTCCATTGATCAGTCCGACATGAAACTGATCCCCGATGCGGAATCGGTCTATCTGGACCCCTTCTACGCCGAGAAAACCCTCTGCGTGCATTGCAACGTGGTCGAGCCGGACACCGGCGAAGCCTATGACCGTTGCCCGCGCCAGACCGCTCTCAAGGCCGAAGCCTACCTGAAATCCTCGGGCATCGGCGACGCAGCCTATTTCGGTCCCGAAGCTGAATTCTTCATCTTCGACGACGTGCGCTATTCCGTGACCCCGCAGAAAGTGTCCTATCAACTGGACGCCGAAGCAGCCTCTTGGAACACCGACACCGTGTTCGAAGGCGGCAACTCGGGCCACCGCGCGGCGCACAAGGGCGGCTACTTCCCGGTCAACCCGATCGACGAAGCCCAAGACCTGCGCGGCGAAATGCTGTCCACCATGAAGCGCATGGGCATCAAGGTTGACAAGCATCACCACGAAGTCGCCACCTGCCAGCACGAACTGGGCATGATTTTCGGCGGGCTGGTCCAGCAGGCCGACAACATCCAGAAATACAAATACGTGATCCACAACGTGGCCCACGCCTATGGCAAGACCGTGACCTTCATGCCCAAACCCATGAAGGGTGACAACGGCTCGGGGATGCACGTCAACATGTCGATCTGGAAAGACGGCAAGCCGCTGTTCGCAGGCGACAAATACGCTGACCTGTCGCAAGAGGCCCTGTGGTTCATCGGCGGCATCATCAAACATGCCAAAGCCCTGAACGCCCTGACGAACCCCTCGACCAACAGCTACAAGCGCCTGATCCCCGGCTTTGAAGCTCCGGTTCTGCTGGCCTATTCGGCCCGCAACCGCTCGGGTGCAGTCCGTATTCCGTGGACCGAATCGCCGAAAGCCAAGCGCGTCGAAGCCCGTTTCCCCGATCCGTCGGCGAACCCCTATCTGGCTTTCGCGGCGCTGATGATGGCCGGCCTTGACGGCATCAAGAACAAGATCGATCCGGGTCCGGCATCGGACAAGGACCTTTACGATCTGCCGCCCGAAGAACTGGCCGAAATCCCGACCGTCTGCGGCAGCTTGCGTGAGGCGCTTGAGGCTTTGGAAGCCAACCATGACTTCCTGCTGTCGGGCGACGTGTTCACCAAAGACCAGCTTCAAAGCTACATGGCGCTGAAGTGGGAAGAGGTTTACGCCTACGAGCACACGCCGCACCCGATCGAGTATCTGATGTATTACTCCTGCTGATCGGTCCAACCGATCCGTTGCAAAGGCCGCCCCCGTGGGCGGCCTTTCGCATTTATGGCCAATTGATCCCCGCGCGGGACAAATCCTGCCCTGTGCAGCACCGCGAAAATCGGCGGGGCAACCACAGTCCCTTGTGCAAATAGACCATGAGTACCACCGCTGATTGCACGAACCGGCCCCATTTGGCGGCAATCGCGCGTTCCTTACCGTTTTAACAATGTGGCAGAAACGCAGCACAACCTGTGGTTAAAATCTTCTAAACGCCACACTCGTTTCCAGATGTCAGCACAATTGCACGCAAAGGTAGTTCCAATCGAAGAAGGAGAGCTGCCATGTTGGATGCCCCGTTCAGTACGATTGCTCAGCTTGTGTTTGCTGACCCCCAACCGCTGAACTTCGCCCGCGTCGTGGGCGATCTTCACACCGTGCTGTCGCGCTTTCGCGGGACCAATTTGCGAATCGAATGGGATTGCGAAGACATCGCCCTGTTCGATCTGCCCGAGGCGCGCATCGTTCTGGGGTGGAATGACCAACCCGGCAAGGGCTATTCTGCCTGTCTGACGGTCTCCGTCGGCCCTCTGCCGTCCGCCCCCCCCGCAACCGTTGAAACCGGCGGACATGAAAACATGTGCAGCCGCCTGATCGAGCGTCTGCAATCGCGCTTTCCGGCAACGGCAATCCTGTGGCACCAGACCGATCAGCCGGTGGGTGCTGACCTTCTGGACGCATTGGTTGAAAAACTGCCCGCTCTGATGGAGCTGTTTCCGTTTCAGGAACCGGCATGGATGGCCGATGCCATCACCGAACCCTCCGCGTTCCCACCCTCGCCCCTGCGCAGCAAAGCCGAGGATGCCAAGGCCAAGGCCGAGGAAGCCAAGGATCAGGATATCAAGGCCGAAGCAACAGCGCAAGTGCGCCCCGAAGCCCCACCACCCCTCCCCCCGCGTGAGGCAAACCAGCGCCCCGCGCGCCATGCCCGCGCCCGCCTTCGTGCCAAGATCGCCAATGACCGCCCGCACCTGCCACGCCTTCGCAATGCCGAACTGGCACGCATCCGGGCCGCGCTTTACGATCCGGTCGAAGCCGATCTGCCGCAAATGAACATGCCGCAGATACGGCTTGCCAGCCACGCGATGAATGCCACGCTGATCATGGTCTGGCTGCCACTTGGGGCTGCGGTGATGACCTATGGCTTGCTGAAGGGCGATGACATTCACCTCTCGGCGCGGCTGTTGGTGGCGACCGGCACCATTGTCGGACTGGCACATTCTCCGCTTGGACAGACGGTTGCGGCCATGGCGGGGGTCTGATCCCCGCCTGCGCGTACCCCACAAAACCGACACCGCCCGTCGCCCTTGGGCAAGCCTGCCCGCCCCTTGCGTCCAAACTGGCGTAAAGGGAGCCAAGCATGACCCAAACCTACGCCGAGCGCCGCAAGATCGACCCCAGCCGTGGCGACCGCCTTGGCGACGGCACCCCGAACGACAATGACCGCGTTGAAATCGGCCCGACCCAGCTTGCCTTTGCCGAATGGCAAGCGGCAGGCCTTGCGCTGCCCGATCTGGCGGCGATGCGCGAATTTCGCTGGAAACGGCTGGTCGCCAGCCTGAACGCCCGCGATTATGGCGGCATCCTGATGTTTGATCCGCTGAACATCCGCTACGCCACCGACACCACCAACATGCAGCTTTGGAACAGCCACAACCCGTTCCGCGCCTGCCTGATCTGCGCCGATGGCCATATGGTGATCTGGGAATACAAACAGGCGCCCTTCCTTGTCACCTTCAACCCCTTGGTCAAGGAATTGCGATCCGGTGCGTCGTTCTTCTACAATGTCTGCGGCGACAAGGTGGCCGAAGACGCCACCTCTTTCGCAAGGCAGGTGGACGAGGTGATGCGCGCCCATGCCGGAACCAACCGCCGCCTTGCCGTCGATAAAATCATGATCAACGGGTTGCGTGCGCTGGAACGGGCGGGGTTTCAGGTGATGGAGGGCGAGGAACTCACCGAACGCACCCGCGCCATCAAGGGGCCGGACGAGATTCTGGCGATGAAATGCGCCCACCACGCTTGTGAGACTGCCATAGCCGAGATGGAGGCCGCCACCCGCACCGGCGTCCCGCTGGGCGGCATGTCCGAAGACGACATCTGGGCCGAACTCCACAAAGGCAATATCCGCCGCGGCGGCGAATGGATCGAAACCCGCCTGCTGGCATCAGGCCCGCGCACGAACCCGTGGTTTCAGGAATGTGGCCCCCGCATCGTGCAGAACAATGAAATCGTCGCCTTCGACACCGATCTGATCGGCGCTTACGGCATCTGCATCGACATCAGCCGGACATGGTGGGTGGGCGACGCGCGCCCGACCAACGCGATGGTCTCTGCAATGCACCACGCCCGCGACCATATCAGCACCAACATGGCCATGCTGAAACCCGGCGTGACCATCCGCGAACTGACCTTCGGCGGCCATCAGCTTGAGGATCAGTATTGGAAGCAGAAATACTCCTGCAAGATGCACGGGGTCGGGCTTTGCGATGAATGGCCCTTCGTCCCCTACCCCGACGCCCATGTCGAGGGCGCCTTCGATGTCGCCCTTGAACCCGGCATGGTGCTATGTGTCGAGGCTTTGGTCAGCCCCGAAGGCGGGGATTTCTCGATCAAGCTGGAGGATCAGGTGCTGATCACCGAAACCGGCTTCGAGAACCTGACGAAATACCCCTTCGACCCCGCCCTGATGGGGACCGCCTGACGGGTCTGGCCAAAAATTTTTCGTCCGAAAAATTTTAGGGGGGGCTGGCCCCCCCTCGCCTTTCAGGCTCACCCCCTCAGGATATTTAGGCAAAGGGGATCAGGGGAAGGGGTTTGGGTTGCGCTGGGGCAGCGGCGGGGCTAAGGGGGCCGCGACCCCTTGTTTTGCTGAAAGGCCGCATCCATGATCCCGCGCTATTCCCGTCCCGAAATGGTGGCTTTGTGGTCGCCCGAGACCAAGTTCCGCATCTGGTTCGAGATCGAGGCCCATGCCTGTGACGCGCAGGCCGCGATTGGCGTGATCCCGAAGGCAAATGCCGAAGCGGTGTGGCGCGCCAAGGACGTCAACTTTGACGTGGCGCGGATTGACGAGATCGAGGCTGTCACCAAGCATGACGTGATCGCCTTTCTGACCCATCTGGCCGAGCATATCGGATCGGACGATGCGCGCTTTGTGCATCAGGGCATGACCTCGTCGGACGTGCTGGACACCACCTTCAACATCCAGCTTGTGCGGGCGGCGGATCTTTTGCTGGCGGGGCTGGACCGCGTTCTGGCCGCGCTGAAAACCCGCGCCTTCGAGCATAAGGACACGGTTCGTATCGGCCGCAGCCATGGCATCCATGCCGAACCCACCACGATGGGCCTGACCTTCGCGCGATTCTATGCCGAGATGGCGCGCAACCGCAGCCGTCTGGTCAATGCCCGCGCCGAGGTGGCAACAGGCGCGATTTCGGGTGCTGTCGGCACTTTCGCCAACATTGACCCCTCGGTCGAAGAGCATGTCTGCGCCCAGCTTGGCCTGACGCCGGAACCGATCAGCACCCAAGTCATCCCGCGCGACCGTCATGCGATGTTCTTCGCCACTTTGGGCCTGATTGCATCCAGCATTGAAAACGTGGCCATCGAGATCCGCCACATGCAGCGCACCGAAGTGCTTGAGGCGGAAGAGTTTTTCAGCCCCGGCCAGAAGGGCAGCTCGGCCATGCCGCACAAGCGCAATCCGGTGCTGACCGAAAACCTGACCGGTCTTGCACGGCTGGTGCGGATGTCGGTGGTGCCTGCGCTGGAGAACGTGGCGCTGTGGCATGAGCGGGACATCAGCCATTCGTCCGTGGAACGTGCGATCGGGCCGGATACCACGATCACGCTGGATTTCGCCTTGCACCGTCTGGCGGGCGTGGTTGAAAAGCTGGTGATCTATCCGCAGAACATGCTGAACAATATGAACAAGTTCAAAGGCTTGGTCATGTCGCAACGCGTGCTTCTGGCGCTGACGCAGGCCGGTGTCAGCCGCGAGGACAGCTATCGCTTGGTGCAACGCAACGCCATGCGGGTCTGGGAAAAGGGCGCCGATTTCAAGACCGAGCTTCTGGCCGATCCCGAAGTCACCGCAGCCCTGTCGCCCGCCGAGATCGAGGAGAAATTCGATCTGGGCTATCACACCAAGCATGTCGATACGATCTTTGCTCGCGTTTTCGGGGCATAAGTTCAGCGGCTGTTAACTTGCGCCTGCCAATCTGACCCCGGAACAGGAATCGGGGGCGGATATGGCGGGCGAACCATTGGCTTTGGCACGGATTACGCCGGCGGTGCGGGCGGTCGCCGCCGCACCGCCGCGCAGCCTGTCCCCGCGCGAAAAGGCCGCTGTAATCGTGCGGTTTTTGCTGTCCGAAGGCAGCAGTCTGCCATTGTCAAAGCTGCCCGACCATATGCAGGCCGCTTTGACCGAGCAGATGGGCCAGATGCGGCTGGTGGACCGGCGCACCTTGGCGCAGGTTGTCGAAGAATTTGCAGAAGAACTGGATCAGGTCGGCCTTGCCTTTCCGGGCGGGATCGAAGGCGCGCTGTCGGTGATGGATGGCCATATCTCGACCACTGCTGCCAACCGGCTGCGGCGCTTGGCGGGCGCATCTGCCAAGGCCGATCCATGGGACAGGCTTACGGCGCTGCCGGTGGACAGGCTGTTGCCCGTGCTGGAAGAGGAAAGCATCGAGGTGGCGGCGGTGATGCTGTCCAAACTGCCGGTGCCGAAATCGGCAGAGCTGTTGGGAAAACTGCCCGGTGCGCGGGCGCGGCGGGTGGCCTATGCGGTGTCGCAGACCGGCAACGTCGATCCCGAAACCGTACGGCGGATCGGCGCGTCGCTGGCCAGCCAACTGGATGCGCAGCCGCCGCGCGCCTTTGATACGGGGCCGGTGGAACGGGTGGGGGCGATTCTGAACGTCTCGGCGGCCCTGACGCGCGAGGATGTGCTGCAAGGGCTGGAGGAAGCCGATGCCGCCTTTGCCGAACAGGTGCGGCGCGCGATCTTTACCTTTGTGCATCTGCCCGCCCGCCTGCCCGCCCGCGATGTGCCAAAACTGATCCGCATCCTTGATCAGCCGGTTCTGGTGACAGCCCTTGCCGCCAGCCTTGGCCAGCCCGCGCTTGAGGCGGCCTCCGATTTCCTGCTGGCCAATATGTCCCCCCGCATGGCGCAGGGCTTGCGCGAGGAAATGGCCACCCGTGGCAAGGTCAAGGACAAGGATGCCGAGGCTGCGATGTCCGCCATCGTCACCGCCATCCGCCAGCTTGAAGCCACAGGCGAAGTGGTCCTGATCCGCGAAGATGAGTGATGCCGGACCATCGCGCCACGCCCGAATCCGCGCCTTGGCCCGCCGCTATCGCCTTGCAGTGCGCCCAAGGCCCCCCTAGGGTCTGCGCGACCCTGATGGACCGCACCTATGTCGCTGCCAACCCCCGCCGCCACCCGCAAGGGCATCCTGTTGATGCTGCTGGCGATCTTTCTGTTCACCGCGATGGACGCGCAGGCCAAGGGGCTGATTGCGAAATATTCCACCGTGCAGGTGGTCTGGGCGCGCTTTGCCGGACAGGTCGTGCTGGTCCTGCTGTTTCTTGGCCCCGCCCGCATCGGCCCGACCCTTCGCACGCAGTATCCGCTGACCCATCTGGCGCGCTCGGGCTTTCAACTGGGGGCAACAGGGCTGTTTTTCGCCTCATTGGCCTATATCGGGCTGGCCGAGGCCACCGCGCTGACCGATATCAACCCGGTGCTGATCACGCTGGGGGCGGCGCTGTTTCTGGGCGAGAAACTTGGCCCCCGCCGGATTTTCGGCGTGGTGATGGCTATGGTGGGCGCGATGATCGTGATCCGTCCGGGCTTGGGCGTCTTTACCCCCGCCGCGTTGCTGCCTTTGGCCTGTGCGGTGTCCTACGCCGGCAACGCGCTGTTGACACGCCATGTTGGCCCGAAGGAGGGGCCGTGGACCTCGATGCTGCTGGCGGCCCTGTTCGGAACCCTTGTTACCAGCCTTGCCCTGCCGTTTTTCTGGACGCCGATCGCCCTTGCGGATCTGCCGGTCTTTCTGCTGCTGGGTATGCTTGGCAGCGGCGCGCAGCTTTGCATCATCAAGTCTTTCTCGATGGCCGAGGCTTCGGCGGTGGCACCCTTTGCCTATCTGGGCATCGTCACCGCCACCTTCTGGGGCATCGTACTTTACGGCGAATACCCCGACCTGTGGACCGTGATCGGCGCGCTTGTGATCGTGGCGGCGGGTCTTTATGTCTGGCATCGGGAAACCGCCGCCCGGCGGGCATAGACGAACCTGCACGCATGGCCGAAAAATTAAGATTCCAACCTGCCGCCTTCGCCAGCAATCTTGTTCTGCGCGGGGTGATCTGGGCATTGCTGGCGATCCCCTACCGCTGGCGGATTCCGCTGGCAGGCTGGGTGGTATCGCGCATCTTGTCGCCCGTGGCAGGCTATGGCAAGCGGGTGCGCGCCAATCTTGCGCTGATCTTCCCCGATATGCCGCAGGCCGAGGTCGCGCGCATGGTGCGCGCCGTGCCGGACAATGCGGGCCGCACCTTGGTCGAGGTCTATTCGGGGGCCGAATTCAAGGCCAAGGTCGCCGATTCCCGGATCACAGGTGCCGGTCTTTCGGCCATTTTGCAGGCGCGCGACCGTGGGCAAGGCGTGATCCTTGTCTCCGGCCATTTCGGCAATTACGACGTGCCGAGGGCGGTGCTGTCGGCGCAGGGGCATCTGGTCGGCGCGCTTTACAAGCCGTTTTCCAACCCGTTCTTCGACAAACACTACCGCCGCACCATCAGCGCAATCGGCACGCCGATCTTTCCGCGCGGGCGGCGCGGTCTGGCGGAAATGGTGCAGCATTTGCGGGCAGGCGGCCTTCTGGGCATATTGATCGACCAAAGCATCGAACATGGCGCGCCCCTGACCTTCTTTGGCAAACGCGCACGCACCGCCCTGTCTGCCGCCGAACTTGCGTTGAAATACAACTGCTTGCTGGTGCCGGTCTATGGCGTGCGCCAGCCCGACGGCCTAAGTTTCGAACTTGTCATCGAAGATCCGATCCCCGCCTCGACGCCCGAGAAGATGACCCAATCCCTGAATGACAGCCTTGAAGCCATCGCGCGCCAGCATCTGGATCAATGGTTCTGGATTCACCGGCGCTGGAAATAGCTACTTCAACCGCTGCGCGGCCAGAATATCGCCCATCGCGCTGTCCTGCACGATCACCACCACCGCATCATCGCCCGGAGCCTCGGCCTCAAGGGTGATGGGTTCGGTGCCGCTCCAATCGGCGATCTTCACCCAAGATGTGACGATATTGTGATAATCGACTGATTTTCCAGCATTTTCACCGCGCTCAATATTCACCGTCGCCTTGTCGACATAGCGCACCAGTTGCACTGTGGCCCCTGTCGTCAGCGGTGGCTGCGACGCAACCCCGATCACCACCAGACTGCCCGAGCGTTCGATCTGCAGCCGCACCGGATGGCCCAGCGATTGTTCCTGCGCCACCGCAGCAAGCACCGCCTCGGGCTTGTTGCCTTCGACTCGCAGCGCGCCGCCTACAATCATTTGCGGCGTGTAGATCATGGTTGACCCTTCGGCGCGGGCATAATTCTTTTGCCGCTCGGTGAATTGGGCGGCGGCAAAGGTATCTTCCCAACCGATATAATCCCAATAATCGACATGCAGCGCCAGCGCGATCACTCCCGGCTGATGCGCCAACTCAGCAAAGAAATCATCCGCAGGCGGGCAAGAGGAACAGCCCTGCGAGGTATAAAGTTCGACCACAACACCATCTTCAGCCTGTGCCAAAGCCGCCGCACCAAGGCAAAACCACAGCCCGCAGGCAGCGCTGACGATTTGTCGCATCATTGGCTGTCCATTCCCCGAAATCTTTCCCATGCTTACTTCAACCGCCTGCCCCCGCGCCAATCAAGGTTTTGCGAGCCTTGATTACAGGGTTTTCACAGCCCCGTTCCCCCCTGCGCCAATGAGGCGCAGAAACAGGGCTGGATTTTCGGCATACAATTGCATACAATGCCACCCAGACCATCACGATTCCCTTGCACAGTCAGGCCCGTTGCGGCAAGACCCTTGCAAACCCACCCTATGGAGGCCCGCATGACCGTCACCGTCGGACACGATAGCGCAAAGACTAAGCAGACACTCAGCGCGGGCGGCCTGACCGTCTCGTATTACTCGATCCCGGCGGCCGAGGCTGCGGGGTTGGGCGAATTTTCCAAACTTCCCGCCGCGCTCAAGGTGGTGCTGGAAAACATGCTGCGCTTTGAAGATGCCAAGACGGTTTCCGTCGATGACATCAAGGCCTTCTCTGATTGGGGCAAGAACGCCGGTCGCAACCCGCGCGAAATCGCCTATCGTCCGGCCCGCGTGCTGATGCAGGATTTCACCGGCGTTCCGGCTGTGGTGGACCTTGCCGCGATGCGCGACGGCATCAAGGGCCTTGGCGGCGATGCACAGCGCATCAACCCGCTGGCTCCGGTTGATCTGGTCATCGACCACTCGGTCATGATCGACGAATTCGGCACGCCGCGCGCGTTTCAGGCCAACGTCGACCGCGAATATGAGCGGAACATGGAGCGGTATGTCTTCCTGAAATGGGGTCAGAACGCCTTCAACAACTTCCGCGTCGTGCCGCCCGGCACCGGCATCTGCCACCAGGTCAACCTTGAATATCTGGCGCAGACCGTCTGGACCGATACCGACCAGCACGGCAACCTTGTCGCCTACCCCGACACGCTTGTCGGCACCGACTCGCATACCACGATGGTCAACGGCATGGCCGTTCTGGGCTGGGGCGTCGGCGGGATTGAGGCCGAGGCCGCAATGCTGGGTCAACCCGTTTCCATGCTGATCCCCGAAGTTGTCGGCTTCAAGCTGACCGGTGCCATGATGGAAGGCACCACGGCGACCGACCTTGTGCTGAAGGTCGTCCAGATGCTGCGCAAGCATGGCGTGGTGAACAAGTTCGTCGAATTCTACGGCGAAGGCCTTGATAGCCTGCCGCTGGCCGACCGTGCCACCATCGCCAACATGGCCCCCGAATATGGCGCCACCTGCGGCTTCTTCCCGATCGACGCCGAGACCATCCGCTACCTGCGCAACACCGGTCGCGAGGAATCCCGCATCGCGCTGGTCGAGGCTTACGCGCGTGCCAACGGCATGTGGCGCGACGAAAACTACGATCCGATCTACACCAGCACCCTGCACCTTGACATGGGCGAGATCGTTCCGGCCATCTCCGGCCCGAAGCGCCCGCAGGATTACCTGCCGCTGACCTCTGCCAAATCCGCCTTTGCCTCGGAAATGGAAGGCAGCTTCAAGCGTCCGCAAGGCGTTGAAATCGCGGTCAAAGGCGAAGATTACACCCTGTCGTCGGGCAAGGTCGTGATCGCCTCGATCACCTCTTGCACCAATACCTCGAACCCCTATGTGCTGATCGGCGCAGGTCTGGTGGCCCGCAAGGCGCGCGCCTTGGGTCTGACGCGCAAGCCGTGGGTGAAAACCTCGCTCGCCCCCGGAAGCCAAGTCGTTTCCGAATACCTGAACGCCGCTGGCCTGCAAGAAGACCTTGATGCCGTCGGCTTCAACCTTGTCGGCTACGGCTGCACCACCTGCATCGGCAACTCTGGCCCGCTGCAGCCCGAAATTTCGGCCGCGATTGCCGAAGGCGATCTGGTCGCCACCGCAGTTCTGTCCGGCAACCGCAACTTCGAAGGCCGGATCAGCCCCGACGTGCGCGCCAACTATCTGGCCTCGCCGCCGCTGGTTGTAGCCTATGCGCTGGCCGGTGACATGAACATCGACCTGACCACCGAACCGCTTGGCACCTCCAAGGATGGCAAGCCGGTTTACCTGAAAGACATCTGGCCGACGAACAAGGAAATCTCCGACATCGTCCACGCGACGGTGACGCGCGAGGCGTTCCTGAAGAAATACGCCGATGTGTTCAAGGGCGATGAAAAGTGGCAGGCCGTGCAGGTCACGGATTCGGAAACCTATGACTGGCCCGCAACCTCGACCTACATCCAGAACCCGCCCTATTTCAAAGGCATGTCCAAGACTCCGGGCGTGATCAAGAACATCGAAGGCGCGCGCGTTCTGGCCCTGCTGGGTGACATGATCACCACCGACCACATCTCGCCCGCAGGCAGCTTTAAGGCTGGCACGCCTGCCGGCAAATACCTGACCGAACGTCAGGTTCCGGTGTCCGAGTTCAACTCTTACGGTGCGCGTCGTGGCAACCACGAAGTGATGATGCGCGGCACCTTCGCCAATATCCGCATCAAGAACGAGATGCTGGCCAATTCTGATGGTTCGGGCGTCGAAGGCGGCTACACCAAAGGCCCCGATGGCGCACAGACCAGCATTTTCGACGCCTCGATGGCCTATCAGGCGGCAGGCACGCCCTTGGTGATCTTTGGCGGCATCGAATACGGCGCAGGCTCCAGCCGTGACTGGGCCGCCAAAGGCACCGCCCTTCTGGGCGTCAAAGCCGTGATCGCCGAAAGCTTCGAGCGTATCCACCGCTCGAACCTCGTCGGCATGGGCGTGATCCCGTTCGAGTTCACCGGCACTGACACCCGCAAATCGCTTGGCCTGAAAGGCGACGAAGTGGTCAGCATCGAAGGTCTGGACGGCGATCTGAAGCCGCTCTCCACCGTTCCCTGCCACATCACCTTCGCCGATGGCACCACCAAAACCATCCAGATCAAGTGCCGCATCGACACCGAAATCGAGATCGAATACGTCGAACACGGCGGCGTGCTGCACTACGTCCTGCGCGACCTCGCAGCACGCTAACCAAAAACCAGAAGGCCCGAGGAAAACCTCGGGCCTTGTGCTTACACGTTCCGACATCCTCTTCGCGAAAATATCCTCAAGGGGTGAGGCCGCAGGCCGAGGGGACAGAATGTCCCCTTCTGCCGCCCGCCGCAAACGCCCCTATTCGCCCCTCAGCGCCGCCTCCAGCGCGGGGCGGAAGCGTTGTTCGTAATCGCTGCCCACCAGCGGCCCGATAAAGCGGAACGCCACTGTGCCATCGCCACGCACAATGAACGTCTCGGGCGGCGCGGTTACGCCCCATTCCAGACGGGTCTTGCCCTTGGGGTCAAAGGCCACCGCCAGAAACGGATTGCCCGCCTCGGCCAGAAACGCCAGCGCGTCATCGGCACGATCCATCATATTGATGCCCACCACCCGCACGCCTTCGCCCGACAGCGCCACCAGCGTCGGATGCTCGGCGCGGCAGGGCGGGCACCAGCTTGCCCAGAAGTTCACCACCGTCACCTGCCCTGTCCGCAGATCGGCATCACGCAGCGCCGCAATCCCCGGCAAAGCCTCAACCCCCACCCCCGGCGCGGGCTTGTCCAGAAACGCCGAAGGCATGTCATTCGGCGCAACCCGCTGCATGCCGACATAGAACATCCAGCCCATCCCCAGAAACAGCACAACCGGAATCAGCAACAGCCACTTAAGCATTGTCTTTCCCCTGCCGCGCCTCGACCTCTTTCAACGCGCGCTTGACCTTGCCGCCGCGCCAGATCGACCATGCCACCAGCGCCACGATCAGCAGAACCGAGGCCGCATAAGACCCGATCACCGCCCCTGCGTATTTCCCAAGTTCCGGCATCATGCCAAACGCTCCCGTGCCAGCAGCGCCGACAGCCGCCGCGCGCGGATCTCTGTCCGTGTCCGCAGCAAAACCAGCGTCACGAACAACAACACAAAGCCCGCGATGCAGATCAGCAACGGAAACCAATACACATCCGAGACATTCTCCTGCGCGTCCATCGACAAAGACGCGCCCTGATGCAGCCCTTGGTTCCAGAACAGCACCGCATAGCGCGACAGGAAGGCAAAGACCGACCCCACGATGCACAGCACCGAAGTCAGGTCCGCCGCCGTATCAGGGTCTTCAACCGCCTGCCACAGCGCGATATAGCCCAGATAGAACAGCGACAGGATCAGGAACGAGGTCAGCCGCGGGTCCCATGCCCACCACGTCCCCCACATCGGCTGCCCCCAGATCGCCCCCGTCACCAGCCCGATCAGCGTGAAGGTCAGCCCGATCGGGGCCGCTGCCTTGGCCGACAGCGCACTGACATGGTGCCGCCGCACCAGCCAGATCAGGCTTGTCACCAGCATCATCATCCAAGCCGAGATTGCCATCATCGCCGCCGGCACATGCAGGTAGATGATCTTCACCGTCGATCCGAACTTGTCGGCATCCGGCGTGAAGAAAAACCCCCATGTCAGCCCCGCCACAAGGCAGACCAGCGCCGCCCCCGTCACCCAAGGCAGCAAAATCCCCGAAGTCTGCATGAACCGCTTGGGGTTCGCGTATTCCCAGATCGACATATGTCCCGCCCCTGCCCGTTCGGGCCTTCCTAACACGTTCCGCCTAGCGCAGATTGACGCGGATTGCCGCAGCCGAGGCGAAAGGCAACAGCGCCACCGCCCCCGCCGTGATCCCCGCCAACAGCGCCAGCGGTGTCCCTACCGCCAAACCCTGCGCGCCGCGCTTCACAACTTCGGCACCAAAGATCAGCGTGGGGATGTAAAGCGGCAGCACCAGCAGGCTCATCAACAGCCCGCCCCGTTTCAGCCCCACCGTAAGCGCCGCGCCAAAGCTGCCGATCACCGACAGGGCGGGCGTTCCCAGCGCAAGGCTGACCAGCAGCCAGCCATAACCCGCCACCGGCAGGTTCAAAAGCACGCCCAGCACAGGGGCGGCCAGCACCAGCGGCAAGCCCGTCACCAGCCAATGCGCCAGCGATTTCACCGCCACAACCCCCTCCAGCGGCATCGGAGAGGTTGCCAGAAGGTCCAGCGAGCCATCCTCGAAATCCAGCGCAAAGATACGGTCCAGCGACAAAAGGCAGGCCAGCAGCGCCCCCACCCACAAGATCCCCGGCGCGATCTTCGCCAGCACCGCCTGTTCCGGCCCCACACCCAAAGGCACGATCACCGCGACCAGCAGGAAAAACGCCAGCCCAAGGCCAAAGCCTCCGCCCGCGCGGATCGCCAGACGCAGGTCACGGATCAGCAGCGCAATCATCCGAACGCCTCGTCAAAGGCTCCGATGCGGCCACCCAGGCCGGGCGCGCGGGCCTTGAACGGGGCCAGATCCAGCACTTCGGCCGCAATCCCCAGATCGATATGGGTGGCAATCAGCGCCGCCCCGCCCTGCGCCAGATGCCGCCCCACCACCGCGCCAAACAGCGCCACCGAGGCCGCATCCAGCGAAATCGTCGGCTCGTCCATCACCCAGATCGGCCGCCCCGTCACCAGCAACCGCGCCAGCCCCAGCCGCCGCCGCTGCCCCGCCGACAGGTTCGCCGCGCGCCGGTCCGCCAGCGCCTCAAGGTTCATCGCCGCCAGCGCCGCGCCAACCCCGCGCGTGCCAAAGGCCCGCGCCCAGAATCCCAGATTTTCGGCCACCGTCAGCGTCGCCTTCACCCCGTCGGCATGGGCGGCATAGGCAATCGCATCCTCTCCCGCCTCGACGCGCCCCGACAAAGCCGGTTGCAACCCCGCAAGCGTCCGCAGCAGCGTGGTTTTCCCGATCCCGTTCGGCCCGCGCAGCACCAAGGCCCGCCCCGGCAGCAACCGGAACGAAACGCCCTCAAGCACCGGCACTCCGGCACGGGCAACAGCAAGATCGGTCACGCGCAATTCCATCGCCAACCCCTACCCGATGCCAGGCCTTGCGAAAAGGGGGCGCGGCACTGTGGCGCTTGGCCGCAAAGCGCGCGGTTCAAACCGGCAGCAGCGCCGCCGCAATCCGGCGGCCCTCGCCCAGCAGCACGTTATAGGTGCGGCAGGCGGCGGGCGTGTTCATCGGCTCGACCCCGATGCCAGCGGCCTCAAGAGCATCGCGCAGATCGCGCGGCAGAATGGCAACCTCGGCCCCCATCCCCAGCAACAACACGTCAATCTTACCCGCCATCGCCAAGGGCGTGGCAAGATCGGTCAAGCCGCCCCACGGCCCCGCATCCCAAGGCGTAACAAGACTGGCGCCGCGCAGCACGTGGCTGCCAACCCGGAAAAAGCCCGGCCCATAGCTTTCAATCGCAAGGGCCGCGCCATAGGTGATTTCGGTCAGACGCATGGCTCAGGCGTCGATATTGGCGAATTCGTGATCAGACCCTTTGCCGGTCTTGGGCTTGTCGCTGCGGTCCAGCCCGAAGATCAGCACAAGGTTCTTGGCGACATAGACCGACGAATAGGTTCCCAGCACCACACCCAGAAAAATCGCAAAGCTGAAACCGCGGATCACATCGCCGCCAAAGATCAGCAAGGCCCCCAAGGCAATCAGCGTCGTCAGCGAGGTCATCAGCGTCCGGCTCAGGGTTTCGTTCACCGACAGGTTCATCACATCCTTCAGCGGCATGGTCTTGAATTTCACAAGGTTTTCCCGCAGCCGGTCAAACACCACCACCGTATCGTTGATCGAATAGCCCAGAATGGTCAGCAAAGCCGCCACGATGGTCAGATCGAACTTCAACTGGAACAGCGCGAAAACGCCGATGGTGATGAACACGTCATGCAACAGCGCCAAAACGCCGCCAAGCGCGAACTGCCATTCGAACCGCAGCCAGATATAGGCCATCACACCGATACTGGTCGCCGCCACCGCCATGATCGAGGTCCACATCAATTCGGACGACACTTTCGGTCCAACCGACTCGACCGAGGCCACCACCAGATTGGGGTCCATCGTCACCAGTGCCACCCGCACCGTCTCCAGCGTTTCCGGTGTTACCGCCTCTGCCCCGTCCAGTGCGGCGATACGGATCATCGCCACATGCTGATTGTCGCGGAACGACGGGTCAAACACCTCGGTGATCGCCACATCGCCCAGATCAAGCGACGACAGGGCCTCCCGATAGGCAGCCACATCCACCACCGTCGTCGATTCCGTGCGGATCGTGGTGCCGCCCTGAAAGTCGATGCCGAAGTTCAGCCCCATGACGCCCCACGCCACAAAGGACAGCACCATCAGAAGCATCGAGCCGCCAAAGGTCAGCCATTGCGCCGCAAAGAAATCGATATTGGTCTTTTCAGGTGCAAGTTTAAGACGCCATGCCATTGCCTGCGCTCCTTACAAGATCATGGTTTTGGGCTGGCGCCAGTTAAGCCAGACCTCGATGAAAAAGCGCGTGACATAGATCGCGGTGAACACCGACGACACGATGCCGATACCCAGCACGATGGCAAAGCCGCGCACCGGACCCGCGCCAAAGAAGAACAGCGCGCCTGCGGTGATCAGCGTGGTCAGGTTGGCGTCGATGATCGCAGACAAGGCCCGCTCATAGCCCAACTCGATTGCACGGGCGGGCGATTTGGCAATCCGCAATTCCTCGCGGATACGTTCATAGACCAGCACGTTGGCATCCACCGCCATGCCGATGGTCAGCACGATCCCCCCGATCCCCGGCAGCGTCAGCGTGCCGCCGATGGTCGAAAGTGCCGCGAAGATAAGCGCGATGTTGATCATCAGCGCCAGATTGGCGAACAGCCCGAACAGCCCGTAAGAGGCCAGCATATACAGCGCCACCGCCGCGATGGCGACAATGCCCGCCACCGTGCCTGCGTCGATGCTGTCCTGCCCCAGTTCCGGGCCAACCGTGCGTTCTTCAAGGAAATTCATCTTGGCAGGCAGCGCCCCTGCCCGCAGCAGCACGGCAAGTTCCGTCGATTCCTCGATGGTGAAAGTGCCGGTGATAATCCCCGACCCGCCCGAGATATGGCTCTGGATCGTCGGGGCCGAGATCACTTCGCTGTCCAGCACAATCGCAAACGGCTCACCGATGTTTTCCGCCGTGTAATCGCCAAACTTCCGCGCGCCCGAGGGGTTAAAGCGGAAAGTCACCGCTGGCCGCCCGTTCTGGTCGAACGAAGGCTGTGCATCCGTCAGTTCGTCGCCCGAAACCACGGGGGTTTCCTCGACGATGTAATAGACATCCTTTTCATCGGTCGACGGCAGCAAAAGATTGCGCGCGCCGGCCTCAGCAGCCGGATCTGTCGTGCGGCCAACCACCGGATTGAAGGTCAGCTTTGCGGTCGTGCCGATCAGCGCCTTCAACTCTGCGGCCGAGCCGATGCCCGGCACCTGAATCAGAATCCGGTCCGTTCCCTGCCGCTGGATCGTGGGTTCGCGCGTGCCAACCTCGTCAACCCGACGCCGAATGATTTCAAGGCTTTGCTGGATGGTGCGGCTGTCAGTGGCGGCGCGTTCCGCCTCCGACAACTCGACCACGATGTCAGCCCCGTCCACCGTAACCACGATGTCATCCGACCCGATTCCGGTCAGCGACACCACCGGCGTGGCAAGGGCTTTGACCTTTTCCACAGCCACGGCCAGCCCGTCGACATTGGACACCGTCAGCCGCAGCACGCCCGGCACCGAGGGCTGACGCCGCACGTTGCCGACCTGATCGCGCACGTCTTTCAACGCATCGCGCACCTCGGGCCACAGCGCATCCATGCGCTGTGCATAGACATCCTCGACCTGCACTTCCGCCAGAAGATGCGCGCCGCCCCGCAGGTCAAGCCCCAGATTGACAAGCGCCGAGGGCAAAGCCCCCGGCCATTTCGCCAGATCCGCCGCCTGATCTTCCGAGGCCACGCCTTCTGCTTTGGCAATTGCCGCCGCCGCGTCGTTATGCGCTTCGACTTCCGTGTAAAACAGGTTCGGGGCCGAGGCCAAGATCCCCCAGGCGCACAGCGCAAGGACGATCACACGCTTCCAAAGCGGCGTATGCAACATGATGTCAGATCTCAGGCCGCTGCAGCGGGTTCGGTTTTCGACATGACCTGCGCGATGGTGTGTTTCAGGATTTTCACCCGCACGCCCTCGGCAATCTCGACTTCCAGCACGCCATCATCGCCCACCTTGTGAACTTTGCCGATGATGCCGCCTTGGGTCAGCACTTGGTCGCCACGACGCAGCGCCTCGACCATGGCCTTCATATCTTTCATTTTCTTTTGCTGCGGGCGGATCAGCAGGAAATACATGATCCCGAAGATCAGGACCAAGGGCAGGAACGAAGCGAAAGCGCTGCCAGCACCGGCGGCACCGGCGGTTTGCGCGAAAGCGGGGGTCACGAACATGGACGTCCTCTCTGTCATGGGGCTTTTGCCCCTGATTTGTCGGCAGGCACCCTATAGGCGGGCGCAGCGATAGGCAAGGCAGGCTGGCCTTGACTGCTAGCGCTATCCCATATGGGCAAAGAGGCGGCTTTTGCCAAGCATCCGGCGCGCGAAAAGGCGGCAGCCGGTGCCTGTCAGCCGCCCGAAACAGGCAGGCCGCCCCCAGCGGCACCTGTTGGCCCCCACGCGACAGGGCTGGCCGGTTGCGGGCAGATGTTAATATCAGATGAACGCGCCCATTTTAACCCGTTGATTCTGTTGATTCCAGAAAAGTCCCGCCTTTGGACCACCCATCTTTCCCTTTGCCGCCAAATCGGGCATAACCCGACCACTCCTATGACAAGAGGCCAGCCCATGCACGATATCCGCCTGATCCGCGAGAACCCCGCCGCCTTCGAGGCCGCCCTTTCCCGCCGCGGCCTGTCGGGCATCGCCTCGCAAGTCCTGACCCTTGACGAGTCCCGCCGCGCCAAGATTTTGGCCGCCGAAACCGCGCAGGCCGAAATGAACGCCCTGTCGAAAAAGGCCGGTGCCGCCAAGGCCAGCGGGGACACTGCCGGATTTGAAGCGATCCGCGCCGAGGTGGCCGATCTCAAGGCCAATGTCGCCGCCATGACCACCGAGGCCGACAGCTTGGACCGCGATCTGCGGAACCTGCTGCTGACGATCCCCAACCTACCGCTGGACGTGGTTCCCGATGGCAAGGACGAGGACGACAACATCGAAATCCGCCGCTGGGGCAACCCGCGCAATTTCGACTTCACCCCGAAGGAACACTTCGACATCGCAGGCGTAAAGCCGGGGATGGATTTTGAAACGGCGGCCAAACTGTCCGGCTCGCGCTTTGTCGTCCTGAAAGGCGCCGTGATCCGCGTCCACCGCGCCCTGTCGCAGTTCATGCTGGACACCCATATCGAAGAACATGGCCTGCAGGAAACCTGGACTCCGGTTCTTGTGAAAGAAGAGGCGATGTATGGCACGAACCAGCTGCCGAAATTCGCCGAGGACAGCTATCAGACCACCAACGGCTGGTGGCTGATCCCGACATCCGAGGTGACACTGACCAACTCGGTCGCAGGCGATATTCTGGACGAGGCGGCTTTGCCGATCCGCATGACCGCCCACACCCAATGCTTCCGCTCCGAAGCAGGGTCGGCGGGCAAGGACACCACCGGCATGCTGCGCCAGCACCAGTTCGAAAAGGTCGAGATGGTGACGATCTGTACCCCCGACACCGCGCTGGATGAACATGACCGCATGACTGCTTGCGCCCAAGCCATCCTTGAGAAACTGGGCATCCCCTACCGCACCATTGTGCTTTGCACCGGCGACATGGGCTTTGGCGCGCAGAAGACCCATGACCTTGAGGCATGGCTGCCCGGCCAGAACAAATACCGCGAGATTTCCTCGGTTTCCACCTGCGGCCAGTTTCAGGCCCGCCGCATGAACGCCCGCTTCCGCCCCGCCGGCGGCAAGCCCGAGTTTGTGGCGACGCTGAACGGCTCGGGTCTGGCGGTGGGGCGCTGCCTGATCGCGGTGCTGGAGAACGGGCAGCAGGCGGATGGCTCGGTTGACCTTCCGGCGGTGCTGCATCCCTATCTGGGGGGTAAGACCCGGATTTCGGCGCACGGTGCTTTGGTCTGAGGGCGGAGCCTCCGGCGGGGATATTTAAGAACAGATGAAATGGAAACGGCCAGTCCCTTGGGGCTGGCCGTTTTCTTTTGGGGTTAGTCTTTCTTGACCTGATGGCCGACGTGTTTGCGCAACCGGCTGGGCGTGTGGAACTTCTGGCCCTTGAAGGGATTCTTGTCGCCCTGTCCGCGGAAGGTCAGGCGGATCGGCGTGCCGGGCATGTCGAAATGCTCACGCAAGCCGTTCACCAGATAGCGGCGATAGCTGTCGGGCATGTCGTCGGGGTGCGAACACATCGCGATGAACCCCGGCGGGCGCTGTTTCACCTGCGTCATATAGCGCAGCTTGATCCGACGGCCCTGCGGCGCCGGTGGCGGGTGGGATTCGACCATCGCCCCCAGCCATGTGTTCAGCCGCGCCGTCGGAACACGGCGGTTCCACACCGCATGGGCCTTGATGATGGCGTCATGCAGGCGGTCAAGGCCGCGCCCCGTCTTGCCCGAGACGGTGATCATCGGCGCACCGCGCAACTGCGGCAATAGACGCTCGAACATCTCTTTCAGTTCGGCCAGCTTTTCCTGCTTTTCGTCCTCAAGATCCCATTTGTTGATGGCAACTACCACCGCACGGCCTTCGGTCTCGGCAAAGTCGGCAATCCGCAGGTCTTGCACCTCGAAGGGGATTTCGACGTCCAGCAGAACCACCACCACCTCGGCAAAGCGCACGGCGCGGATGCCATCGGAGACGGACAGCTTTTCCAGCTTTTCGGAAATGCGGGCCTTTTTCCGCATACCCGCCGTGTCGAAAATCTTGATCGGCGTGCCCATCCAACTGGTGCGGACCGAGATCGCATCGCGGGTGATCCCGGCCTCGGGGCCGGTCAGCAGGCGATCAAAGCCAAGGATCTTGTTGATCAGCGTCGATTTTCCGGCATTGGGCCGCCCGATCACCGCGATTTGCAGCGGCTTTTTCTCGGTGGGTTTGTAGGCTTCGGTGTCTTCTTCAACCTCGGCATCCTCTTCGGCGATGTCGAGATCGACGTCGGGGGTATTCTCGGCCTCACGCTCGGCAAATTCGCCTTCCAGCGGTTTCAGCAGACGATAGAGATCGTCCATGCCTTCGCCGTGTTCGGCAGAAAGCCGCACGGGTTCGCCCAGACCAAGGCTCCAGCCCTCCAGCGCGCCCGCATCGCCTGCCTTGCCCTCGGCCTTGTTCACACCCAAGATCACCCGTGCGCCTTTTTTGCGCAGGATATCGGCAAAGGTTTCGTCCGAAGGTGTCACGCCAACGCGCCCGTCGATCAGGAACAGGCTGACATCAGCCATATCGACCGCGCGTTCAGTCAGGCGACGCATCCGGCCTTGCAAACTGTCGTCGGTGACCTCTTCCAGACCCGCCGTGTCGATCACGGTAAAGCGCAGGTCGAACAGCTTGGCGTCCCCCTCGCGCAAATCACGCGTCACACCGGGCTGGTCATCGACCAACGCCAGTTTGCGCCCGACAAGGCGATTGAAGAGGGTGGATTTGCCCACATTGGGGCGGCCCACGATGGCGAGGGTAAAGCTCATTTCATGCGTCCGACGATAAACAAGCGCATCCCTTACACGGGACAGGCCTTAACGGAAAGCGTGAAGTTGCCCCTTCTTGCTGACAACGAACAGCAAGCCCTGTGCAAGCGCCGGAGCCGAGGCCGCACCGCCCGCAATATCGGCCTGCCCCACCAGCGCGCCATTGGCCGGATCGAACAGGCGCAACAGCCCGTCAGACGAGGCCACAATAATCCGCCCGCCCGCCAGAACCGGCCCGTAATGGGCGAAGATGCCCTTGCGTTTCTTCACCTTGTCCTTGACGAAATAGGGCATCTCGGTGGACCAGATCACCGCGCCCGTCGCGGCATCCAGCCGCACCAGACGCGCCTGATCATTGACGACGAACACGGAACCGCCCACCACCAGCGGCGGGTTCAACGCGCCTTCGGAGGCTGTCCACAGGCGCTTGCCGGTCGCAGAGTCAATGGCAACGGTGCGGCCACCGGCCGAGCCTGCATAGATCACGCCGCCCGACAGCACCGGATCACCGGTGATCCCGCCCATTGATCCGGTTGGAATCCCCAGACGCTGACCGGCCACCGCCGCAACCCAGAGCCTTTCGTCACCGGCTTTGTTGATGGCCACCAACTCGCCACTGGGATAGGGGAAGATCACGGCGGCATCGTCCACCGCAGGCGATCCCTCGCCCACCATGCCGGACGAATCCGGGCTGCCCTGAATCTGCCACTGAATCTTGCCAGTGTCCGCCGCCACCGCCATGGCCCCGCCATCGCGGCCTACGGCATAGACCACATTGCCCTCAACGGCAGGCGCACCGACCGCCGGAGTTGCCATACGCTGACGCCAGACCACAGCACCGCTGGCCGCATCAAGTGCCACCAACTCGCCATAGCCGGTCGTGGCATAGACGCGCGCGCCCATGGCCGCAACGCCTCCGCCCGAGACATTGCCGCCACGGTCAAAATCGGCGGTCAGATCGCTGGACCACAGCAAGGCGCCCGCCGTGGACACCGCCGAAACGGTCGAGCGCGCATCCATCACAAAGACCTTGCCGCCCGAGACAACGGGGCTGGACGCGCCGCGGTTGGCACGGCTGTTACCGGCACCGATCTTGACGCTCCACACCTGCAAGGGGGCCGCAGACAGCGTCCCGTGCGGGCCGTCATGGCGCACCGAGCCGCCGCGATGCGTCCAGTCAGCGTTCGATTGCATTGCGGGCAACGAGATCGCGACAGACTGATTTTCGGGATACTCCGGCGGGGCCACCGGCGCGGGTTCGCCTTCGACCGGAATCGAATCTTCTAGCGGGGCGCGCACTGGAAAGCGCTCACCCTCAAGGATGACCTCGCGCTCGCATCCGGCCAATGCCGTGAAAAGTGCCAGCCCTGCGATCCCGAATTTCGTCGACGTTTTCACCGCTTCGGCCCCTTTGTTGCCTTATCCCTTTGGCCCGCCATCCGGCGCACCGCCGCCATTATCCCTGTGCCGCGTCCTTGATCTCGGGCGGCGTGCCACCCAAGGCGGTGATCATCTGCCCCGCGCGCCGTTTCAGGCTGACAGGGGCTTCCTGATCCTGCATCAAGGCGGCAAGAGCGGCAATCGCCTCATCTTTCTTGCCATCCTCGATCAGAAGATAGGCGAGTTGTTCCTGTGCCAGCGTCCGGAAAGCGCGGCCGGGTGCAGCGATGCTTTCCAGAGCGGCACGACGGTCTGCAAGCGGGCTGTCCGCCCCCGCCACCATCACGCGCCGCACCACGGCCAAATCACGGTAGAGCTGCGGTTGGGTGGCATCGGCGATCAAGACATCCAAAGCGGCCAGCGCCCCGGCCTTGTCGGCAGCAGGGTCCGAGGCCAGCATCAGGGCCTTTATGGCGGCCTGCAATCCATCCACCGGCACGGAAGCCACAGCCGCCACGCGGTCTTCGGGCGCGCCCAGATCCATCGCATCCAGCATCGCATCGCCAAAGGCCTGCGCCCGCGCCGTTTCACGCGATTTTTGCCATTCGTTCCAAGCCGCACCGCCCACGATCAGCGCGACCAGAACAGCGCCGATCCATCCGTATTTGCGAAATATCGCAAAAAGCCGGTCGCGGCGGACCTCTTCGGTTACTTCATCGATGAAGCTGTCGGGATTGCTCAAACCTGCCACTCCTTGCCGTTGCACCTGTCTTACACGTCAACTGCGCGCCTTGCCAAGCCCCGCCCCAGCGAGAAGGCCCGCAATCCCCCGGATGCCGCCGTGATTGTGTCCAAGTTTGACCTTATTTGAATGAAATGCTGGACTTTGGATTGCCCGACGCGGACCCTGTGCCATGGACCTGAGTTTTCTTGCAAACATGTTGCTTTTTCTGGGTGCCTTGGGTGCCAGCTATGCCGTGGATCAAGCCACAACGCGCGAAGAGACTGACCCGCTTTATGACGAAAACGATTACACGCGCACCGATGAAGGCACCGGCCATTCGGATGCCCTTGAGGCGGATCGGGATTCACTGGCCTGGTTCCTGCAGGGCGGCGACGACAGGCTGGCCGGATCGGCAGGCTCCGATTACGCCAACCTCGGCAACGGCAATGACGAGGCCGATATGGGGGCCGGAGCGGATATTGCCTTGGGTGGCAACGGTGCTGATACGATTTCGGGCGGCAATGGTGGCGACCGGCTGTTCGGAGGCGAGGATGATGACAGCCTGTCGGGAAATCTGGGCGATGACACGGTATTCGGCGAAGCGGGTAATGACATCCTGACCGGCGGCAGCGGGGCCGATGTCCTGTCGGGCGGTGAAGGCGATGACATCCTGTCGGGCTTTGACCTTGACGCAGGCGCGGCAGCGGGCCTGCCGGGCGTGGATGGCAATGACCAGCTTTTGGGCGGCGAAGGCAATGACCTGCTGTTGATGGGTCACGGAGACGTGGCGGCAGGTGGCGGCGGGAATGATATTTTCCAGCTTGATACCCGCTTTGACGAGGCAACCGCGGCCTATCGCATTTCCGACTATTCCGGCACGGATGACCGCATAGAAATCCTGTATGTGCCACGCTATTCCGGCGACACCAGCCTCGAAATCCCGCCCGAGGTCCGAATCGAGGCCTCGCCCGATGGCGAAAGCGCGCTGATCCGGTTGAATGGCACGCTGATCGCGCAGGTGGACGGGGCGGCAGGGTTGACGGCGGATGATCTGGTGCTGACGCCAGACACCGGATTGGACCCGAACTATCTGCCATCAGATTACGATGCCGAAGTGACAGGCACAGCCGGTCCTGACACCTTCAGCGGTGGCAGCGATGGCACCGCGTGGTTCCTGCAGGGCGGAGATGACAGCCTGACGGGTTCAAGCGACGGCGATTATGCACGGCTGGGCGAGGGCAACGATTTTGCCAGCATGGGCGATGGTATCGACGTTACCTATGCCGATGCGGGGGATGACCATGTGCTGGGCGGCGCTGGCACGGATACGATTTATGGCGGTGACGGGGCTGACACGCTGGAGGGTGGCAGCGGGGCCGACCGGATGGCAGGTGAATTGGGTGCCGATGCCATGACGGGCGGGGCCGGTGCCGACAACATCGTGGGCGGTGCGGGCGATGACACGATTTCGGGCTATACCAGCGGCGCGGGCGGCGAAGACAGCCTGATTGCGATTGACGGCATCGACACCCTGTCGGGGGGCGATGGCAACGACCAGATTCACCTCGGGCGCGGCGATGTGGCGGTGGGAGGCGCAGGGGATGACAGGTTCAACCTTGATCTGCGCTGGGATGAAGGCGCGCAAGTCGCGCTGATCACCGATTTCACCAAAGGCACCGACCAGTTGGAGCTGCATTATACTCCGGTCTTTGTCGGGGGTGTCGAAGTGCCGCCCGTGGTCACCATCACCTATGCGCCCGACGATTCCTATGCCACGCTGCGCCTTGATGGCGAGGCTGTGGCCCAACTGACCGGTGCCACCACGCTGACGGTTTCGGATGTGGTTCTGATTGCGGCGGCCTGATCAGGGGGCAATCTGGTCCAACTGGGTTTGGACAAGGGCGATCCAGCCTGCCTTTGCCGGATCAAGCCTGCCTTCGGCCTGCAGTCGGGTCAGGATTGCCAAAGCCTCTTGCAACGGCGCGCGCCGGTCGGCAGCAAAAAGCGCGATCCGCACAAGGCTGCTGACCACGCCGGTTGCATATTCCGCATTCGCCGGATCAAGCGCCGCGAGGGCTGTTGCCACCTTGTAGCTTTGCTGGAAAGCGGCCTCGGCGGCCCGTGGATCGCCCTGAAGCATCGCCAGATCACCCATCCGATCCAAGGCGGCCCCAAGATCCTGCTGTGCCTCGGCGTTGTCCGGCTGGCGTTGCGCCAGATCCCGCGCAATTCCAAGAGCGGCGGTGAAATGCGGGGCGACGGCGCTGAAATCCTGCGCGGCAAAGGCAAGATCGCCCATAGCCACCTCGGCCAGCGCAAGATCGCGCTGCCACTCGGCATTACCGGCATCAAGCGCAACCAACCGTTGCCGGATGGCAAGGCCGGCCGCATAGGCGGCAGATGCCCCAGCACTATCGCCCTGCGCCTTCAGAACATTGCCGATTTTTATCTGCGCCAGCGCAAGATCACGCTGCCAAAGCGTGTTTTCCGGATCACGCTCTGCCAGACCGGCTGCAATATCCACTTGGGCCTGATAGGCCTTGCGCGCGCCTTGCTGATCGCCCTTCAGCATCAGAAGATCGCCGATCTTGTCATGGCTGCCCGCCAGTTCATTCGCCCAGCCTGCAGCGTCAGGTGCCTGAGCGACCAAGCCCTGCCGGATCGCCAGCGCCTTGACATAAGACTCCATCGCCGCCGCCAGATCGCCCGAAAACCGGTGCAGATCCCCCACACGGTCATGGCCAAGGGCAAGATCGCGGCGCAGATCGTCGCGGGCGGGGTTCTGATCGGAAAGGGCGATCAAAACCGCAAGCCCCGCCTGATGCTGCGCCAAAGCCCCGGCCAGATCGCCACGCCCTTGCCGGATATCGCCCAGCTTTGCCAGCGCCACAAAGACATCGTGCCGCCATTTCAAAGGCGCGTCAGCGCGTTGCGACAGATCAAGCGCCACGGCCAAAGCCGCCTGAAACATCGCCTCGGCCCCGTCCAGATCACCTTTGGCCAGCAGCATATCGCCCAGATTCACCCCTGCGACCGCATGGTTCCGCAGAAACTCGCCATCGTCCGGCGCCTCGGCCACACGCGCGGCGGCGATGGTTTGCCAGTTCCGATAGGCCCGCAGCGCAAAGCCGGAATTGCCAACCAGCCGGAACAGATCACCCTGATCCCAGATCAGATCGGTATAGGCGATACGATCCGCGCGCGGCAGGTCCGGCCCCTCCAGCTCGGCATAAAGCGACAGCGCGCGACCAATATCCTGCATCGCAAGATCATAGCGCAGGGCAGAGCGGGCGGCGGCGGCGGAAAGGGCATAGGTCTGCGCTTCGGACAGGGTGCGGGCGCGGTAGCTGTCACGCAGGGTATCGCGGGCGGTGGCGTCCAGTCTGGCGGCCTCGGCCAGATACACCCGCGCCGCATCATAGGCACCCAAGGCAAGAGAGTCCTCGGCTTGGGCGCGCAAACCGGCGACTTCGGGATCTTGCGCCGAAAGCACCCTGATCTGCGCGCGAAACCGCAGGAAGGACTCGGCGCTGTCCAGCAAGGCCTGCGCGCGGGCAGCACTGTCCTTGCCCGACAACTCTGCCGAAAGCAGCGCCCCGTAAAGCGGGGCCAAAGGCATATCCTTTGCACGCGCAAGGCTTTCAACCTCGGCGCGCAAAGCGGGGGACAGATCGGCCATGGCGATCAGCAAGCGGTCCCGTTCCGGCAGATCACCCGAGGCCGCCGCAAAGAACAGCCGTGGCAGGCCGCTTTCGACATAGGGAAGCTGTTTGCCGCGGCTGCGGTCATAGACATCCTGCTGCACCAAGGTCAGTGCCGTTCGCACCTCGACACCGGGCGTTGCAAAATGACGCAACAGCGCCTCGGTGAAGGGCGAGTTTTCACCCGACCCGTCCGAGGCGACCTCTCCGGGGGCGGCGGAAAAGGCAAACAGCACCCCGTCCGCACGACCGATCCGCCCAAGTCCGGGCCGCGGTGCGGGGGCGTCCGGATCATCAAGGGCGGCCGCAGCCCTGCCTTGCCCGCTGCCCGCGCCAAAGGGATCTTCGCGGCAGGCATCCAGCAGCACGATGCCGATCGGCGCCACATCGCCAAGCGCGGCCTGCACTTCGGCCAAGGGCAGACCGGTCGAGGCGATTTCCGCCGCCGTTCCGGCCTGTGCATCAATCGGCAAAAGGTAGTTCACGCCGCCGATCTCGACCCCATGCCCTGCAAAGAAGATCAGCGCCACATCGGCCCCACCGCTGTCTTCGCGGAAATCGTCCAAAGCCCGCCGCATCCGGCGCAGGGTGCGGTCGGTTTCCACCGTCACCTCGAAGCCAAGGCCGGAAAGCATGTCCTCCAGCGCCAGCGCATCATGCACCGGATTTTCCAGCACCCGCAGCGCCACATAATCCTCTGCCGCCAGCACAAGCGCGACCCGCCGCTCGGCCAAAGCCTGCACGGGGCAGATCAGCAGACAGAACAGAACCAGCCAACGCATATTTGTCCCCGCCGGGGTGACATGGTTCGAGTGTGCTCCCGAAGATCGCAGGCGTAAAGAGTGCGCAAGGTCTGGGCTGCCGATGGCGGTATGGCGCGAGGCAAGGCATAGCAGCGCCCGAAATGACAAGGGTCGATCAGCCAGCCCGCCGCAGGATCGGGAGGATCAGGAAAGCCATTGCCTTTCCCCGCCCGCAGAGATCCCGTTTTTAGCCAGACTGCATCCGCAATCTCGCCAGAGGCCATTGCCTGCCCCGGCGGGCGAGAAGCGCCCGCCATCGGCGGGGCAGGCGCTGGCCGGTGGCTTTGGGCCATCGGCTTGGATTGCGGCAAGGCTCCGCGCGACCGAGGCGATGGCCTCGGTCAGATTGGGCAAACCATCGCCCTCCTATGCCGCCTGATCAGCCTCTTCCGCCGACTGGCGTTCCCACATCGCGGCGTATTTTCCGCCCTTGGCCAGCAGCACCTCATGCGTGCCGCTTTCGGTGACCTGGCCATCCTCCAGCACGAGGATCTGATCGGCGTCGGCAATCGTCGAAAGCCGGTGCGCGATGGTGATGACCGACCGGCCCTGCCCCATCTCGCGCAGGGATTCCTGAATGTCGCGTTCGGTCTGGGTGTCCAAGGCCGAGGTCGCCTCGTCCAATATCAGGATCGGCGGGTTTTTCAGCAGGGTGCGCGCGATGCCCACCCGCTGCTTTTCGCCGCCCGACAGTTTCAGCCCGCGCTCGCCCACCTTGGTTTCATAACCTTCGGGCAGCGACATGATGAAATCATGGATCTTCGCCCCGCGCGCTGCGGCCTCGATCTCGGCCTTGCTGGCGTCGGGACGGCCATAGGCGATGTTATAGCCGACGGTATCGTTGAACAGCACGGTGTCCTGCGGCACCACGCCGATGGACTGGTGCAGGCTGGTCTGTGTCACCTCGCGGATGTCATGGCCGTCAATGCGAATGGACCCCGCGTTGACATCATAGAACCGGAACAGCAACCGCCCGATGGTGGATTTGCCCGACCCCGAAGGCCCGACCAGCGCGATGCGCTGACCGGGAGAGACATGCAGAGACACGCCTTTCAGAATGCCGCGATTGGGATCATAACCGAACACCACATCGCGGAATTCGATCTCGCCAGACGTGACCTGCAAGGCGGGGGCTGAAGGCTTGTCCTTCACCTCGGCGGGTTGCGACAACAGACCGAACATCTCGCCCATATCCACCAAAGCCTGCCGGATTTCGCGGTAAACCGTGCCGAGGAAGTTCAGCGGCATGGTGATCTGGATCATATAGGCATTGACCATGACAAAATCGCCCACGGTCAGGATTTTCTGCTGCACGCCCATCGCCGCCATGACCATCACGATCACCAGACCCGTGGTGATAATCGCGGATTGGCCGACGTTCAGGAAAGACAGCGATTGCCCGGTGCGGACCGCCAACCCCTCATAGGCCGCCATTGCACGGTCATAGCGCGCAGCCTCGCGGCCCTCGGCGTTGAAATACTTGACGGTTTCATAGTTCAGCAGAGAGTCGATGGCCTTCTGGTTGGCATCGGTGTCCTGATCATTCATCTGGCGACGGATCTGCACCCGCCATTCGGTAACGCGGAAGGTGAAGATGACGTAAAGCGTGATCGTCACCACCACCACCGCCATGTATTGCCAGCCGAACAGAAAGGCGAACAGCACCGACACCATTGTCAGTTCAAGGATCAAAGGCCCGATCGACAACAGCATGAAACGCAACAGGAAATCGACGCCCTTGACCCCGCGCTCGATGATCCGGCTCAGACCGCCGGTCTTGCGGGTGATATGATAGCGCATCGACAGGCGGTGGATATGGGTAAAGGTTTCCAGCGCCAGCTTGCGCAGCGCCCTTTGCCCCACCCGCACGAAGATCACGTCGCGCAGTTCGCCAAAAGCCACAGTGCCAAGCCGCGCCACGCCATAGGCAATCGTCAGCCCCACCGCCGTCAGCGCCAGCAGCGTGCCGGTATCGGGCGTCTCACCAGCCAGCGCATCGACGGCCTGCTTGTACATGAACGGCGTGCAGACCGAGATCACCTTGGCCAGCACCAGCATCAGCAGCGCGCCCACAACACGGCGCTTGACCCATGCCTCGTCCTTTGGCCACAGATAGGGCAGCACTCGTCGCATGGTTTGCAGGGCGCTGGCCGATTGGTCGTGCTGATCGGCCGAGGTGGCCCCCGTCGTGGTTCTACGCATCGTGAGTTCCCCTGCCCCGCCCGTCAGGCCAACCCGTGCGGGTTGCCGATCCGGCGCGGTTCGGTTAAAGATTGTTCAAGGAAACTTGAGTAATCGAACCATGCAGCAGAGTAAAGCCCTGTCGGCCCTGTCCGCACTTGCCAATCCGGCGCGGCTGGACCTTGTGCGCTTGCTGATGCCCTTGGGCGCGGACGGGATGGCTGCGGGCGAGATTGGCCGCGCCTTGGGGCTGTCGGCCTCGCATCTGTCGTTCCATCTTGGCACGCTGGAGCAGGCCGGGCTGATCCGGTCCCGCAAGCAGGCGCGCAATGTGTTCTATTCGGTGGACGCAGGCGGGATGGGGGCGACCATCGCCTTTTTGCTCAATGATTGCTGCATGGACCACCCCGAGGTGGTCGCCTGCTGCCGCCACGGTCGCGATGTGGCTGAACCCGTCATTCAGCCTTCGGAATCGTGAAGACCTGCCCCGGATAGATCAGATCCGGGTCGCGGATCTTGTCCTTGTTGGCCTCGAACACCTGCACATAGGCCACGCCATCGCCAAGGCTTTGCTCGGCAATGCCCCAAAGGGTAAAGCCGGGCTGCACGGTGATGGTCACAGGCGCGGGGGGCGGTGCAGGCTCGGCTGCAACCGTTTCGGCAGGTGCGGGTTCGGCGGGTGCAGATTCGGCGGCGGCAGTTTCGACGGGAGCAGGTTCAGCAGCGGGCGCGGCTTCTGCCCCAACCTCGGTGCCTGCCGCGACAGTTTCCGGTTCGGCGGCGGGTGCGGGTTCCGCAGGCGCGTCTGGTTCCGCTGCGGGTTCGGGGGATGCGGCAGGTTTGGAGGATGCGGTGGGTTCCGCAGCGGCGGGGGCCGAAGCTGCGGCCAAAGCCTCAAGCGTTTCGCGCTTGAACGGGGTTTCAAAGCGCGAGGTCACTTTGCCATCCGCGCCGATCTGATCGACACGCAGGGTATAGATTCCGGCGGCTACATCGGCCAGCGTGGCCGCCCACATGCCGTCGGCACCGATTTCCACCAAAGCCTTTTCGGCATCGTCCAGATAGATCCGCACAAAGCCCGCACCCTGCCCGCGCCCGCCCAGTTGCACGGCCCCTTCCGGCGTATAGGTGATGGTATCGACACTGACATTGGCCAGCACTTCGGGCGGCACATCGCTGGCCGGTTGCAGCACCTGCGCGCCCTCTTCGGTCAGCAACACGGCGGCTGGGGCTTCGGGTGCGACGGGGGGGTCGGCGGGGGGTTCGGCTGTGGTTTCGGCAGAGGCCACCGCGACAGGTTTCGTCGGGGCCAGCGCGACGGTCTCCACAGCGGCAATCTCGGTGCCATCCGCGAGAATCGCGACCAAGGACAACAGGCGCGGGACATCGGATGCAGCCAGCGTGAACAGGGCGGCGAATTTGCCCTGACCATCGGCCTGCGCCTGTGCAACCTCGGCCCCATCGACCCGCAGCGATACTTTGGCATCCGCAGCGGCAGAGCCTGCCACCGTGGCGGAACCGTCCGGCTCGACGCGAACCACATCAAAGCTGGGCGGGACGGGAGGCAGGGCAGCAGGGGCCGCAACCTGTGCCGTGTCTTCGGCAGCCGGTTCTTCGGCCTTTGCAGGCTCCTCGGCCTCGCTGGCAACCGCATCGGCTGACCCCGTTGCCGCTGCCCCCGCTTCGTCGGGCGTCGTTTCACCAGTCGCGGCTTCGCTGGTCTCAGCTTCAGTAGCCGGAGCCTCGGCCACTGGCGCGGGCTGGCTCAACGACCAGCCCAGATAGCCCAGCAGCACCACGATCACCGCAGCCCCTGCCCCCAATGCCCCACGCGCGCCAGCGCCCATCCCGGTTTCGTCCGCCATATCCATTCCCTCTTGAAACGCGAGACCTGTTTCCGGCCTCTGCTTTCTTTCGCAAAAGAACCCCTATATCAGACCATAACGCAACTATTTTCAGGATGTTCGACGCCATGGCCGCCACACTCGCCTCGATCTGTGTCTTCTGCGGCGCGCGCAGCGGGGCTAACCCGGCCCATAGCGCCGCAGCACAAGAGTTTGGCCGCGCCATTGCCGAAAACGGCTGGCGTCTGGTTTACGGCGCGGGCGATGTCGGCTTGATGGGAGAAGTTGCCCGCAGCGCGCAATCGGCGGGGGCGCCAACCTTCGGCGTGATTCCCACCCATCTGATGGGCCATGAGCGCGGCAAGCGCGATCTGACCCAATTCATCATCACCGAAGACATGCACGAGCGGAAGAAGGTCATGTTCATGAACTCGGATGCCATCGTGGTGCTGCCGGGCGGTGCCGGATCGCTGGACGAGTTTTTCGAGGTGCTGACATGGGCGCAGATCGGGCTGCACCGCAAGCCGATCTTCCTGCTGAATTCGGCGGGCTATTGGCAACCGCTGATCGCGCTTCTGGATCACATTGTGGATCAGGGCTTTGCCGATGCCAGCGTGAAAAACTATTTCACTACAGCGCCAGATGTTGCCACGCTGACCGCTGGCCTGCGCGCGGCCCTGTCCTTGCGCCACATCTCGGCGGAATAAAGCGCCAGCGCCACCCAGATCAGCGCAAAAGCGACGGCGTGCCAGCGGGTGAACGGCTCGCCCAAGACCACCACCGCACAAAGCGCCTGCAGGCTGGGGTTCAGGTATTGCGTCAGGCCCAGCGTGGACAACTGCACCCGCTGCGCGCCCCATGAAAACAGGATCAGCGGCCCGCCGGTGATCAACCCCGACAGTGGCAGCAGCAAGGTCGCTTGGGCCTGATGGCCGAACCATCCCCCGTCGCGCCCGAATTCGGTCGCCCAACCGCCCTGCACCAGCACCAGCCATATAATCGCCAGCGGGGCCATCATCAGCACCTCGACCGTGACCGACACCACAGCCCCTGCCCGGATGCCGCGCTTGACCAGCCCATAAATCGCAAAGGTCACCGCCAAGGCCAGAGCAACCACAGGCGCCACCCCTAACCCATAGGTCAGAACGCAGACCGCCAGCGCCGCCAGACCAACGGCAACAGCCTGCCCCGCCGTCAGCCGCTCTTTCAACAGCACCACGCCCAGAACCACGGCGACCAGCGGGAAGATGTAATAGCCCAGACTGGCCTCAACCCCGTGGCCTGCCTGAATGGCCACGATGAAGATGCCCCAGTTCACCGAAATAAAGCTGGCCGAGATCGCCACCCGCCAGCGTTCAGCCCCGCCCAGCAGGCGGCCAATGTCGCGCAACCGTCCCTGCACCGCCAACAGCAGGCCAAAAAACAGCAGCGTCCACAGCGTGCGATGCGCCAGCATCTCGCCCGCAGGCACATAGGCCAAATGCTTGTAATACAAGGGGGCCACGCCCCAGATGGAACAGGCGGCAAGCACCGCCCAGACACCTTTGGTCGCTTGGTCCATCACCTTCCCCCGCCCTGCCCCCGCGTTTTGGCGCAAAGACAAGACGGCGGAAAGGGAAATACGTCAGGTGTTGGCCAAAGCCTCGGCCAGAAGTTCGGCGATATGGGGCAAGGGATGGCCGGTCAGGGTTTTCGGCATTTCGGCCAGCACCTCATCCCGCAGCGACTCGGGCAAGGCCTGCCGCAGCGCGCCCAAGACCTGCGGCGGCGCGATCAGGACCAGTTGCTCGAACCCATGTTCAGCCCGCGCTTGTTCCAGATGCCCCGCCACCGCCGTGGCCAGCGCCTGCCCCGCCATGCGATGATAATCCGCCGGTTCGGTGGTTTGCTGGCTGTGGTCACGATCCCGTGCCGAGCGGTCAGACTGCGCCAGAAGGTCGGCGGTATCGATCCGCTTGAGCAGATGCAGCACAGGGGCCAGTCCGGTGCCACGATTGTCCAGCAGCAGCGCCTTGTCCTCATCCGCCACAACGATCCAGCAGGTCTTGCTTAGTCGCGTCATCTTCGCCTCCTCTGACACGGGCCGAAACGCAGCCCTTATAGCACAAACTGCGCTATTCTCGCAGGGCTGACATTGCGGCAAATCAAACGGCCCGCCAGTTTCCTGACGGGCCGTGACCGTGGTCTTGCAAGGGGCGGATTACAGCTTGGCTGCGACCGCTTCCCAGTTCACCAGCTTTTCAAGGAAGTTCGACAGGTAGGCCGGACGCTTGTTGCGGAAGTCGATGTAATAGGAGTGTTCCCACACATCGCAGCCCAAGAGCGCGGTCTGGCCAAAGCACAGCGGATTGACGCCGTTTTCGGTCTTGGTGACCTTCAGCGCGCCGTCCTTGTCCTTCACGAGCCATGCCCAGCCCGAGCCGAACTGGCCAGCACCGGCGGCGGCGAAGTCTTCCTTGAACTTGGCAACCGAGCCGAACGCCTCGACCAGTGCCTTTTCAAGCTCGGTCGGCATGGCTTTGCCGGCAGGCCCCATCACTTCCCAGAACAGGTTGTGGTTCCAGTGCTGCGAGGCGTTGTTGAAGATGCCGTTCTGGGCGACTGCACCGGCATTGTAGGTGCCGCGCACGATGTCTTCCAGCGATTTGGATTCCCATTCGGTGCCGGCAATCAGCTTGTTGCCGTTGTCGACATAGGCCTTGTGGTGCAGATCGTGGTGGAATTCGAGCGTTTCCTGCGACATGCCAAGCGATGCCAGCGCATCATGGGCATAGGGCAGATCGGGAAGGGTGAAAGCCATGTTTCGTCTCCTGTTCACGGGTTCGACTGAGGGCAATTAGGGACGCAGCGCAAGGAAGGTCAACCCCCAAGACCCTGCATCAGCGCACAACGCCCGCCCTATTGCAGCCTGCACCGGCCAGCGGCTGCAAAGGTATTGGCATAGCCCGCCGGAATGGCGGTCACGCGCAGGGCAAGGCCGGGCTTGGTGATGGTTGCACGGTAGAGAAGCGCGGAAATCACCTGCCCTTCCTGATTTTTCACCATCACCAGATCCCAGGCAAAGGTGATGCGGCGGTCCGTGTCGGCCTTGACCCGCCCCAGCACCGGCGCGCCAACAAAATGCTGGATCACCGGATCGTTCACCACCACCGAACCGGTGGCCGCATCATAACGGATCACCACCTGATCCGGCACCCAGGATTGCGATCGGGCAACCTCAAGCTGGCAGGTATAGGTGACAGGTCTGGCCAGAGCGGGGGTGGCGGAGCAGAGGGCTGCGGCAAGGGCGATGCTGCGGATCACGGGCGTATCCTCCGGTAAGGAAAGGGTCGCAGCGTTTGGGGTTTGGGTCAATGGGGATGGGGGAGGGAGTGTCAAACCAGTGATCTATATGAGTACCTTCAATAAGACGGATTTGGTTGGAAATCCCGCATATGAAAATGTGGCTGCCGCAAGATCAGAAGCGTCTTTATCATACGTGATAAAGCAATCGCAACGTGATGCTTCTTCGATATGCATCGCATCACGGAATTGTGCCGAAAATTTTCTCTCCTGTTGCTTTCCAGCCAAAACTCCCTTCCCTTTTACAAGCCCTAAAGCGAACAACAACATTACAAAACCGGCCAAATCTCCATTGCACAGGTTTTTTATCCGAGCGAAATTTTCGGGAAACATGCCCAAAATTTCTGCTCTCTCAGATTCCGTAATAGTTGAAAACAAATGTCCAATCTTCTCGATTGATGTCATAGCTCGCATCGGATCTCCATTGCGGGCACGCCTTCTTTGGGCATCCAGTTTATCCCAGTTCTTTGAAACGTCTAGCGCCTGCATTTCTGTGGTGACTTCATCAATATCGGCATTAAAAATTGAAGATAGCCCTTTGAATTCGCCTTCGCCAATAGTGGCAAATAAATCTGACAAAGAAGATTTCATACGAGCCCCAGTCACTCGCGCGACCTCTTCCATTTCAACATCACGTCTGCTGCCCAGCAAGTAACGAAGAGGGTAGAGCATCGCTTCAAGAGTGGCAAATGCCGATGCAAACTCAGAGTGATGCGAGAACCTTATGTGAGGTTCGCCCGGTTCTATTGATGAAATCGGATGATAACGCGTGTCACTTGGGTTTCGAACAAAAACCGCATCCAATTCCGTTAGTAGATTACAGTACTGCACTGCATTATGCTGCATTTCCAACAAATGAATATCGGAGTACACAACCAAGCAAGGGAAATCCCTGAAAAACTCCTTCAATTCACGGCCCGAAGGCTCAAGCATCGAACTAAATACACAATTGTCCAGATATAGCAAAGGCCGTCGTTCCACTGATGCGTCTCCTACAAAACGGACAAGAAGCATAGACGTGTGAAATCAACTCAGAGTCAACAATTGCTCAGATTGCCCCCCAAACGCAAAACGGCGGCCCCTTCGGACCGCCGTTTCCCCAAATCTTCCAGCCTTCAGACCAGTTCAGACCCGTTCTGCGCCGAATGGGTCAAAAGCCCCATCATATAGCTTGCCACCGAGCGGAAGCAGACCAGCGTATAGCCTGCCTCGTCTTTCCAGAACGCAGCCGCCACCTGTGCGGCGCGGGTGCGGCGGAGTTCGTTTGGCTCCAGCCTAGCGAAATCGACCGGCGAGAGTTTCGCCAGAACCTGATCGGCCTTGGCCCCCTCAATGCGGAACACCGCGCGGGCATCCGAGACGGTTTCGGCCAGATAGTGCTGGCCTTTCAGCGCCGCAGCAATCGCGGCAAGGGCTGCACCGGTCTCGCCGTAAGGCAGGATCAGCAGGTATTCGTCCGGGCTCATCCAGCCTGCGGCCTTGTCGCCGTTGGTCACGATCCGGCGCGTGGCGGGAACTTCGGTTCCTACAGCGGCGCGGATCGCCTCGGCCAGACCCGGCAGATCGGGTTTGGCGCGCAGGGTAATCATGCCCAGCGGGCCGATTTCGCGGATGGATGCAAAGCCGTCGAACTTTGCGTGGTTCAGGGCGCTGACCTCAGACATTCTGTTTTGCTCCGTCCTTGTCGTAGAACACCGGATCGACAACCTTCGCCTTCACCGTGCCACCCGAAACCGTGTTGAATTCGACCACATCACCGATGCGGTTCAGACCTCCGTGGATCAGCCCCATCGCAATCCCGCGCTTCAGCGTCGGGCTGTAATAGGTCGAGGTCACACGGCCTTGGGTATTGCCCTGACCGTTGGCGTTATGGCCAGCGGCGACAATATAGGAGCCATCCGGCACAACCGAGCCGTCCAGTGTCTCGAACCCGGCCAGTTTCCAGCGATCTGGGCTGGCAAGGTAATTGCGTTCCTGACCGCGCTTGCCAAGGAAGTCTGCCTTCTTCTTGGAAATCGCCCAGCCAAGGTTCAGGTCTTGCGGGATCACCGTGCCGTCGGTCTCGTCGCCGATCATGATGAAGCCCTTTTCGGCCCGCATGATGTGCAAGGCTTCGGTGCCGTAAGGCATGGTGCCAAACTCGGCCCCCGCCTTGTGCAGCGCCTCCCAGAAGGCCGCGCCAAGGCTGGCCGGAACCGCGATCTCGTAGCTGAGTTCACCCGAGAAGCTGATCCGGTAGACCCGCACAGGGAAGCCGCCGAGGGTGCCGTCAGCCCATTGCATGAAGGGCAGCGTTTCCTTGGAAACATCCATCCCGCCCAGCTTTTCCAACAGCTTGCGCGCATTGGGGCCGACAACGGCGACCTGCGCCAGTTGTTCGGTGATATTGGCGGTGTAAACCTTCCAATCCCACCATTCGCATTGCAGCCAGTCTTCCATCCACGCATGGATGCGGTCTGCCCCGCCCGAGGTGGTGTGGCAAAGCCACGTCTCTTCGTCGATACGCGCAACCACGCCGTCGTCGGACAGGAAACCCTGTTCGTTGCACATCAGGCCATAGCGGCACTTGCCGACCGGAAGGTTCGACATCACGCCGGTGTAAAGCATGTCGAGGAACTTGCCCGCATCCGGCCCCTTGACGATGATCTTGCCAAGGGTCGAGGCATCGAGCAGGCCAAGGTTCGTTCGGGTGTTGTTGACCTCGCGGTGGACCGACTGCTCATGCGTCTCGCCCGCGCGCGGGAAGGTATAGGGCCTGCGCCACAGGCCCACCGGCTCCATATAGGCGTTTTGCGCTTCGTGCCACGCATGCATCGGGGTTTTCCGCAGCGGCTGGAAAATCTCGCCACGGGATTCGCCAGCCAGCGCGCCCAAGGTGACGGGCGTGTAGGGCGGGCGGAAGGTGGTGGTGCCAACCTGCGGGATATCTTCATTCAAAGACTGAGCAAGGATCGCCAAGCCATTGATGTTCGACAGTTTCCCCTGATCTGTCGCCATGCCCAGCGTCGTGTAACGCTTGGTATGTTCGACCGACTCGTAACCCTCGCGGGCGGCAAGCTGCACGTCCGAGACCTTCACGTCGTTCTGGTAATCCAGCCACATCTTGGCCTTCAGCGCAGAGCCAGCGCCCTGTGGCATGATCCAGACGGCCTCCATCGGGGCTTCGGTCACTTGGGTGGCAGAGGCCGCCTTGACTTCGGCCTTGAAACTGGTGGCCTCGGCCGCAGCAGCGCCGCCCTTGGCGGCATCGGCCAAGGCATCGGCTGCCGACATCGCACCATTGGCATTGCCGACCGCGATCACCATGGCCTGACCGTCCTGATTGGTCGGCGGCTTGGTGGCATCGGGGCGGAAATGGGCGTGGGTGGTGTCCCAGACCAGCTTGCCGCCGCAATGGCTCCACAGGTGGACCACGGGCGACCAGCCGCCCGACATTGCCACCGCGTCGCAGGCGATTTCTTCCAGAACCGAGCCTTCGCCCGCCTGAATACAGATCGCCACACCGGTCACGCGCTTACCGCCCTTGACCTTGGCGATGGCACGGCCCGCTTCGATGCGGATGCCCATGGCGCGCGCCCTTGCGGGCAAATCACCCGTCACGGAAACCCGCGCGTCGATGATCGCCGGAACCTCAAGCCCCGCCTCTTTCAGCGCAATCGCGGTGCGGTAGGCGTCGTCGTTGTTGGTGACAACAACGGTGCGATCCCCCGGAGAAACCGCAAAGTTCACCACATAATCGCGCACGGATGCGGCCAGCATCACGCCCGGAATGTCGTTGCCCGCGAAGGACAAGGGCCGTTCAATCGCTCCCGTCGCGGTGACGATCCGCCCCGCACGGATACGCCACAGACGATGCTTCGGACGACCGTCCCCCGGCGTGTGGTCGGCAATCTTTTCCTCGGCCAGAACATAGCCGTGATCGTAGACGCCCGCGCCCATTGTGCGGACGCGCAGGGTGACATTCTCCATCTTGCCAAGGGCTTCGACAGCGGACTTCACCCAAGCATCTGCCGGAGCGCCTTCGATCACATCGCCATCCACAGGCGCGCGGCCACCCCAATGGGCGGTCTGTTCCAGCACGATCACGCGCGCACCCGAGGCACCTGCAACCAGTGCCGCCTGCAGGCCGGCAATGCCGCCCCCGATCACCAGCACGTCACAGAAGGCATAGGCTTGCTCGTAACGGTCGGCGTCGCGGTCTTTGGGCGCTTTGCCAAGGCCCGCCGAAGCGCGGATGATCGGTTCGAACAGGTGCTTCCACGCGGCGCGCGGATACATGAAGGTCTTGTAGTAGAAGCCGCCCGGCAGAAAGCGCGCGAGGCTGTTGTTGATCACGCCCACATCGAATTCAAGGCTGGGCCAGTGGTTCTGGCTTTGCGCCTCAAGCCCGTTGAACAGCTCGGTCGTGGTGACGCGCTGGTTCGGTTCAAACCGCGCACCACGGCCCATGCCCACCAAAGCGTTCGGCTCTTCGGGACCAGCGGCCACGATGCCACGCGGGCGGTGATACTTGAACGAGCGGCCCACCAGCATCTGGTCATTCGCCAGAAGGGCGGCGGCAAGGGTATCACCCTTCAGCCCGCGCAACTTCTTGCCGTTAAAGGAAAATTCCTGCGACGCCGAGCGGTCGATCAGGCGACCGCCACGAGAAAGACGGGTGCTCATTTGTAACCCTTCCAGTCCGGCCGTTTGGCCTTGATCTTAGCCTGCAAATCGGCAGGCGGTTCAGCGCTTTGTGCGGGATAGGTGCCGAACACTTCCAGCGTAGCGGTGCAGCGGGCGGCCAGAAACCATTTGCCGCAGCCGTAAACGTGGCGCCAGCGTTCGAAATGCACGCCCTTGGGGTTCTTGCGTGCGAACATGTAGTCTTCGAACTCCGTGTCCGAAGACCCCGGCCCGAAGCGTTTCAGGTGCGCCTCATAGCCGGGCGAAAGCTCGGTCTCTTCGGCCTTCACGCCGCAATAGGGGCATTCAAGAATGAGCATCGTTCCGCTCCTGTTTCAAAGTCACACCGCCGCCAAGAAAAATTTTCGTCCGAAAATTTTTCGGCCCCGAAGATTTTTCGGACGAAAAATCTTCTCCGTTTCGCCCGTCCCGCCCCATCAATGCGCCACCCCTGCCGCCACCGACTCGTCGATGAACTGCCCTTCCTTGAAGCGCCACATGTTGAAAGCCTCGGCCAGCGCACCCGGCTCGCCCTTGGCCATCAGCTCGGCCATCGCCCAGCCAGAGCCCGGAATGGCCTTGAAACCGCCCGTGCCCCAGCCGCAGTTGATAAAGCAGTTGCCGACAGGGGTTTTCGAGATCAGCGGCGAGCGGTCGCCGGTCATATCCACGATCCCGCCCCACTGACGCAGCATTTTCAGGCGCGAAATCATCGGGAAGGTTTCGATCAGCGCGCGCAGGGTTTCCTCGATATGGTGGAAGCTGCCACGCTGGGTAAAGTTGTTGAACCCGTCGGTGCCGCCGCCGATCACCATCTCGCCCTTGTCCGATTGCGACATATAGCCGTGGACGGTATTGGCCATCACGACCACATCCATGCAGGGCTTGATCGGTTCCGACACCATGGCTTGCAGCGCCACGGCCTCGACCGGAAGGCGGAAGCCCGCCATGTCAGCCAGTTGCCCCGAATGGCCTGCCACCACGATGCCCAGCTTCTTGGTGCCGATGAAGCCCTTGGAGGTCTCAACCCCCTTCACAACGCCGTTCTCGGTTTTCACACCTTTGACTTCGCATTGCTGGATGATGTCCATGCCCATGGCCGAGCAGGCCCGTGCATAGCCCCAAGCCACGGCGTCATGCCGCGCAGTGCCGCCGCGCGCCTGATACAGCGCGCCCAGAACCGGATAGCGCGGCCCGTCGATATTGATGATCGGCACCAGTTCCTTGACCTTGGCGGGCGAGATCCACTCGGTCGCCACCCCTTGCAGGGCGTTGGCATGGGCCGTGCGCTGATAGCCACGGATTTCGTGATGCGTCTGCGCCAGCATCAAAAGACCGCGCGGGCTGAACATGACGTTATAGTTCAGGTCCTGCGACATGGTCTCGTACAGGCTACGCGCCTTTTCATAAATCGCAGCCGAGCTGTCCTGCAGATAGTTCGACCGGATAATCGTGGTGTTGCGGCCGGTGTTGCCGCCGCCCAGCCAGCCCTTTTCGATGATCGCCACATTGGTGATGCCGTGGTTCTTGCCAAGGTAATAGGCCGTGGCCAGACCATGACCGCCCGCACCGACGATGATGGCGTCATATTCTTTCTTGGGCGCAGGAGAGGCCCAAGCCTTTTCCCATCCAAGGTGATAGTTCAACGCCTCTTTGGCGATCGCAAATACGGAATAGCGTTTCATGGGCAGCCCCCCTGTCTTACCGCTGTTATCGCTTGAACCCGTTTGTGGACTCGCCTCCCCAGCGGCACAATCGGGAAAATTGCGACACATACGGCAGATTGCGCCCTGCGGCGGTTTTGCCCTCTTTTGCGCCTGCGGGGAAAAGACTACATGGGGCGGCAGGCATAGGGGTGTGATGATGGCGCAGGGATGGTTCTGGGTGGCAGCGGCGGCGATGGTGCTGTCGGTGCTGGTCCTGTTGGCAAAGGCCTTGCGGCGGGGCATTCCGGCCACCTCGGACAAGGCGGATGTGCAGGTTTACCGCGATCAACTGGCCGAAGTGCAGCGCGACCTTGCCCGTGGCGTGATCTCGCAGCCCGAGGCCGAGCGTGTCAACATCGAGGTCTCGCGCCGCCTACTGGACGCCGACCGCAATGCGCGCGGCGTCACGGATGCCCCCCGAACGGGCAGCAACGGCCCGGCGCTGATTGTGATCGTTGCAAGCCTTGCCGCCGCTTTTGGCCTTTATAACTGGCTGGGTGCGCCGCACTATCCCGATCTGCCGCTGCAAGAGCGCCTTGCCATGGCGGACGAGCTTTACCGCACCCGCCCCTCGCAGGATCAGGCCGAGGCAACCACGCCGAAAACGCCGCAGCCTGCGGATGTCGATCAGGCCTTTCTGGATCTGATGACACAGTTGCGCGCCGCAATCGCCGCGCGCCCCGATGATCTGCAAGGGCTGGCGCTTTTGGCGCGCAACGAGGCCGCTTTGGGCGATTATATCGCCGCCCGCGTCGCCCAAGCGCATCTGATTGACCTCAAGGCCGCCAGTGCCACCGCAGAGGATTACGCCACCCTCGCCGAGTTCCTGATCGCCGCAGCGGGCGGCTATGTCTCGCCCGAGGCCGAGGCCGCGCTGATCCGTACGCTGGAACTTGATCCCACGCAGGGGATTGCGCGCTATTATTCCGGGCTGATGTTCGCACAAGTGGGCCGCCCGGACCGCACCTTCGCCCTGTGGGAGCCGCTGTTGCGCGAAGGCCCGCCCGATGCGCCGTGGATGGCACCAATCCGCAGCGGCATCGAAGACGTCGCCGCCCGCGCCGGAGTAAACTTCACCTTGGACAGCAAAGGGCCGGACGCCGCCGCCATGGCCGCCGCACAGGACATGTCGCCCGAAGACCGTCAGGCGATGATCGCGGGCATGGTGGGCCAGCTGGAAGAGCGGCTGGGCAGCGAAGGCGGCCCGCTGGAGGAATGGAGCAAGCTGATCACCTCGCTGGGGGTGCTGGGCGAGGAAGATCGCGCCAAAGCGGCCTATGCGCGGGCAACGGCCGCCTTTGCGGGCGATGATGCGGCACTCGCGGCGCTGCTGGAGGCCGCCACCACCGCAGGGATTGCGCCATGATCATCGAGGACATCCGCGATTTTGCCGCCATCCTGCCCCCCTTCCGCGCCATCTTCGGCCTCGATTTCGGCGAGAAAACCATCGGTGTCGCCGCATCCGACCTGCGCCGCACGGTGGCCACGCCGATCGAGGTGATCCGGCGGACGAAATTCACCGAAGACGCCGCCAAATTGCTGGCGATGATCCAGACCCGCAACATTGCCGGACTGATCCTTGGCCTGCCCCTGAACATGGACGGCTCGGAAGGCCCGCGCGTGCAATCCACCCGCGCCTTTGCCCGCAATCTGGTCAAGCTGACCGACCTGCCGATCACCTACTGGGACGAGCGCCTGTCCACCGTCGCCGCCGAACGCGCGCTGCTTGAGGCGGATACGTCACGCAAACGTCGCAAAGAGGTGATCGATCAGGTCGCGGCAGGCTATATCTTGCAAGGTGCGCTGGACCGGATGGCGCATCTTGGCGGAGAATGACGTGAGCAGCGAAGTCTGGAACCGCGACGAGGTGCAAAGCCCCTGTGTCAAACTCTGCGTCGTGCATCCCGAAGAACGCATCTGCGTCGGCTGCTACCGCTCCATCGACGAAATTTCGGCATGGTCACGCCTGACCCCAGCCGAGCGCACGGCGATCATGGCCGAATTGCCCGCCCGCGCCCCACGCCTGCAAAAACGTCGAGGCGGCAGGGGCGCACGTCTTTCAAGCTGACCCCCTCTTTGCCATCGCGCAGATGCCTCCGGCGGGAGTATTTGGGCCAAGATGAAACCCGCGCCACAGCCATGTGACAAGCGGTTCCCCCGATCCTCTTTGCAAAAATATCCCCGCCGGAGGCCTGAGTCTGCCCCAAGCGCGGCCTAAGGCTTTTCAACCCACTCAAAAACCGACGCCAAAACGGGCCGGAAATACGCAATGATCCGGCCTTCGGGCGGGGCGCTGGCGCCTTTGGCCCAAGGGGCGACGCCGTGGACCAGCAGGCGATGCAGCAAGGTGGCCTGACCGGGGCGGCTTGGCACTTCGACGCGGCGGCAGGTTTCGAACACCTGCGCGCGGGCGGCTTGGTAGGCAGCGGTGATATCGATATTGCCCCAGCTTTCGGGCGGATGGTCGGCCAAGGCAGCGCGCAGGGCGTGACGGATGATCTTGTGGCTGCCCTCCCACACCACCAAGGGGGCCGCATCGGGACTGCAACCGGTCAGCGGCAGGCCCAGAATCCAGCCATGCGGCTCTTTGATCATCCGGCGTTTCCCGGCACCTATGGCCAGCAGACCGTCAAGATGCGCGGCATCGCGGTTGCGGCGAAAGCGGAAGGCGGCCTCGGTTTCGTCGGGTGAGGGGCGCGGGTAATCGGGGTAAACGGCAGAAAGCTGGCCCCGGTGCAGCGGTTCCGGCGCAAGCCCCACCGCGTCCCAAGGAAAGGCCACACCCGAAACCGACCCGTCCGGCGCATTCGGCAGCAGGTCCAGCCCCACCGCCCAAGTGCCGCCACAGCGCAGCGGTTGATCCGTGGTCGCAAGGGCCGCGACGGCAACCGGCAAAGCGGCCTCGGCCCAAGCCGCAATCGCCGGATGCGGCCCGATCTGGCGCCAGCCTACCACCCGATCACCTTCCGCAGCATATTCAGTGCCACCAGCGTGATGAACACCGCAAAGGCCCGCTTTAGCGGACGCGCGTCCATCGCATGTGCCAACCGCACCCCCCAAGGCGTTGTGATCATCGTGGTGCCGATCACCACCAGAAAGGCCGGAAGGTTGATCGCCCCCACCGTATAGGGCGGCGCGTTTTCAATCGGCAGGAACAGGAACCCCAGCACCGAGGGCACCGCGATCAGCACCCCGAACCCCGCAGCCGTCGCCACGGCGCGGTGGATCGGGACAGCATAAAGGCTCATCAGAGGCACGCCGAAAGTGCCGCCTCCAATCCCCATCATCGCCGAGAAGAAGGCCAGCGCAAAGGCCATCCCGCCGCGCGCAGGCTGCCCCGGCATCGCCGCCCCCAGTCGCCACTGCGGTCGCCCGAAGGCCATATATAGCCCCGCCAGCCCCGCCAGCACCCCGAACACCACCTGCAACACCACCGATTTCACCGAGGACGCCACCAGCGTCCCGATCAGCGCGCCCGCGATGATGAACGCCGCCCAGTCCTTCAGGATCTGCCAGTCCACCGCGCCCTTCTTGTGATGCGACATCACCGACCGCGGCGAGGTCACCACGATGGTCGCCAAAGAAGTCGCCACGCAAATCTGCATCAGTTGCGCGCCGCCATAGCCCAGATGGGAGAACGCATAAAAGAACGCAGGCACCAGCACAATGCCGCCGCCCACGCCCAAAAGCCCTGCGATCACCCCCGCCAAGGCCCCGATTGCCAGCAAAAGTGCAACCATTGGCAGCAGGGTGGCAAGATCGGGCATGGCAACCTCCGTGATTTGCCCAAGGCTTAGCTTGATGCGCGCGGCAATGCCAGAGCGTAGCGGTGCCGGGTTGCGGGGCGCGGGCTTAAAGGTTAGCTTGTGATATAACTTTCAGGAAAGCCTCTATGTCCAACAGCATTGCCCGCCCCGCCCTTGTGCTGGGGCTTTTGTCCTGCATTGGCCCGTTTGCGATCGACATGTATCTGCCCGCGATGCCCGCCATTGGCACGGATCTGTCGGCCACGGTTCAGGACATGCAAGGCACCATCACCGCCTATTTCGTGGCCTTTGGCCTTGCCCAACTGGTCTATGGGCCTTGGGCGGATCAGGCGGGGCGCAAGACCCCGCTTTACGCCGGAATTGCGATATTTTGCCTTGGAACCCTGCTGTGCATGATGGCCCCGTCGGGGGCGATGCTGTCGGCGGGGCGCTTTGTGCAGGGGCTTGGCGGGGCGGCCCTGATGGTGGTGCCGCGCGCGATCATCCGCGATATGTCCACGGGAAACGAGGCCACGCGGTTGATGGCGGCCATGATGCTGGTGTTTTCCGTCTCGCCCATGCTGGCGCCCTTGGCGGGATCTGGGTTGCTGTTGGTCACGGGCTGGCGCGGGATTTTCGCGGCCCTTCTGGTCGCAGCGATGTTCAGCGTGGCGCTGCTGCGCTTTGGGCAACCTGAAACCCTGCCCCCTGCCCTGCGGCAACGCTTTCACGCTGCAGACACGCTGCGCGCGGCCAAGCGGTTGCTGACGGATCGCGGCTTTGTCGCGCTGACCTTCCTTGGGGCCTTTGGCATGGCGAGTTTCTTCGTCTTTCTGGCCTCGGCGGCCTATGTCTATACCGAAAGCTTCGGGCTTTCCCCCACCGGATTCTCGCTGGCCTTTGCGGTGAATGCGATCAGCTTTATCGGAGCCTCGCAGGCGGCCGGTCCCTTGGGGCTGCGTTTTGGCGCGATGCGGGTGATGCGGGTGGCGACCTTGGGCTTTGCGGTCTTTACCGTTGGCTTGGCAGCGCTGGCCGTGACTCAAGGCGTCGGGCTTTATACCTGCATCATCGGGCTGGCCTTGGGCAATGCCTGCCTTGGCATGGTGATCCCCACGACGATGGTGATGGCGCTGGACGATCACGGCGATATTGCCGGACTGGCCTCATCGCTGGGCGGCACCTTGCAGATGCTGACGGGGGGCGTGATCGTGGCGGCGATGGGACCGTTCTTTTCCGCCGATCCCGCACCGATGATCGTGGTGATCGCGTCTTGCGCGGTGGTGGCGCTGCTGCTGTCGCGCCTGACACGCGCGCCTCAGCCGAAGGCCGCTGCGGCCTCTTGAACCTCGGCCAAGGCGGCATCCAGAAGGGCAAGCCCGGCACCGGGCTTGTTCGCGCCCTCGGACAGAACGCGACGCCACCCCCGCGCGCCGGGACGGCCCGCAAAGAGGCCCAGCATATGCCGGGTGATCTGATGCAGCCGCCCGCCCTGCGCCAGATGCGCGGCGATATAGGGGCGCAAACTGTCCAAGACCTGCACCGCATCGGGGGCATAGGTATCGCCCCACAGCGCATCTGCCCCGATCAGCGCCGTCGCCGGATCATGATAGGCCGCGCGCCCCAGCATCACCCCGTCTAGCCCCTGATCCAGCAGATCTTTGGCCTGTGCCAGACTGGTAATGCCACCATTGATGCAGATGGTCAGATGCGGAAACGCCGCCTTCATCCGCCGCACGATGTCGTAATTCAGCGGCGGAATCTCGCGGTTTTCCTTGGGGCTTAGGCCTTGCAGCCAAGCCTTGCGGGCGTGGATGATGAAATGGGTGACACCTGCCGCCGAGACTTTCTCAAGGAAATCCGGCAGCACCACCTCGGGGTCTTGCTCATCCACGCCGATCCGGCATTTCACCGTCACAGGCACGTCCGACTCCGCGATCATCGCCGCCACGCAATCGGCCACCAGCGCGGGCCGCTCCATCAGAACCGCGCCGAAACAGCCCGACTGCACACGGTCTGACGGGCAGCCGACGTTCAGGTTGATCTCGTCATAGCCCCAATCACGGGCGATCCGCACCGCCTGCCCCAACTCGCGCGGGTCCGACCCACCCAGTTGCAGCGCGATAGGGTGTTCCTCTGCGCTATAATCCAGCAGCCGCGCCTTCGGCCCATGCAGCACCGCCGGAGCCGTCACCATTTCCGTATAAAGCATCGCCCGCCGCGTCATGGCACGATGAAACATCCGGCAATGACGATCCGTCCAGTCCATCATCGGGGCAATACTAAGCCGAAACGCCTTGTAATCATTGGCTTTTTCTTGCGTCACAATAGGTTGAGCCAGACTTTCCACTGTAGATTTGTTCCCGTTTTTGCCCGTCCTTGACCGTTCTACAGAAGTCAGTCCTACAATGTAGCGCCGATTCTGGCTTTGTAGGACCGCCCATGGGAACGATCACAGCCCGCCCTCGCAAGGACGGAACAACGGGTTATACCGCCCAAATAAAGATCAAGCGAGGGGGGAGGTTTGTTTTTTCACAAGCCCAGACCTTCGACCGAGAGGCAGCCGCGAAGGCTTGGATCAAGCGAAAGGAAGCGGAACTCGCCAAGCCGGGGGCGCTGGACGCGGCAATGAAGCCGAAAGGCACCCTGTCTGACACGATTGACGAATACCTGCGTTTGAGCCGGAAGGACATCGGCAAGACCAAGGCGCAAGTGTTGGATACCATAAAGGGCCACGACCTTGCCTCCAAGGCATTGGCCGACATCAGGTCGCAGGACGTGGTGGCATGGGCGCGGTGGCTTGGTGAGACGCGCCAGCCCCAGACAGTCCAGAACTACGTCTCGCACCTGTCGGCGGTGTTCTCAGTGGCTCGGGCAGCGTGGGGCCACGACATCGACCGCAACATCATGCGGGATGCAAATGAAACGATGAAGCACTTCGGCATCACGTCGAAAAGCGGAAAGCGCGACCGCAGGCCAACCGTGGATGAAATCAACCGGCTGATGGTGCATTTCGTGGACAGGGCCAAGCGCCGGAACTCCATGCCGATGCACCGCGTCATCGCCTTTGCGCTGTATTCATCCCGCCGCCAAGAGGAGATTACCCGCATCACATGGGCCGATCTTGAGGAAGGTCGCGTGATGGTGCGGGACATGAAGAACCCCGGAGAGAAGGTAGGCAATGACGTGTGGTGCGCCCTTGTGCCAGAGGCCGAGGCTATTGCGCGCGCGATGCCTAAACAAGCCGCCCAGATCTTCCCGTTCAGCACCGACGCCATCAGCGCCGCGTTCACTCGCGCTTGCAAGGTGCTGGATATTGCCGATCTGCACTTTCACGATCTGCGCCATGAAGGGGCATCGCGCCTCTTTGAAATGGGCTGGACGATTCCGCGCGTAGCCGAGGTGACGGGGCATCGGTCTTGGCAATCCCTGCAACGCTATTCCCACCTTCGACAGACCGGCGATAAGTGGGATGGCTGGGAATGGCTGCCTGTGGTCACCGCGCCCTGAAACGACAAAAAGCCCCCCGCATTGCTGCGAGGGGCTGAGTCCTGATCCTGCCAGACTGAAAATAATTACGCATTGAGTAACTTTTCCGCTTGACCGCAAGTTACTAATAACGTAACTTATAGGCATGGAAACGCAGCAGGGAGTTACGCAAATGACCACCTACACCTACACCGCAGCCGGAAACATCGAGACCGCTGAGAATGATCGCTTTAAGTGGTTTTTCCTCGCTGACTCGTATGTGATGGACAAGGTTGAGGGACGTAGCCTCTATCTCCCCACCGCCGGCTACTCCAAAGCAACTGGCTTTGGCAGCGATCCCGCCGAAGCAAGCGTTGTGGCCGCAGCGCGCGCCTTTGTCGTCGACATCTACGCCGAAAATCAGCGACTGGAAAAAGCCCGCATCGACAGCGAGACGTATGACGAAAGCATCTCTGATTGGCTGACCCGCGACATGGACCGCGCCGACAGCAACAACTGATAAGAGTAGGCCCCGCCATTACTGACGGGGCCTATGATCTCGGCCAAAGCCAAATCAAACACAGTGCAAGCTTAGATCCACCGGAGCGCGATGCCCGCTCCAACCACCCCCAAAGCCGCAAGGAGGCTGACGTGACCAATAACACCGATCACCAGATCAAAGTCAACCGCGCCGTAAAGATGAGCGCCATCGGGTCGCACCCCCGCAGCGCGTCCGCCATGCTGGGCGCAATCCCCGATGATGTGATCGCGGCACTGCCAGCCCGCCTCATCGCGCAGATGATCGACGCCAACTGGCAGTTGGCACAGGCCAGCAAGGCCCTTGCCGTGCGGGACGCCATCGCTGAGGGCATGATCTGGGATGCCGCGCAGGCCAGCCATAGGGATATCGCAGCATGACACCCGCAGAGTTTCGCACGGCCCGCAAGTCATTGGGCCTAACGGGCGAGGAGATCGCAGTCTACCTTGGGTATGGCTCAAAAACGCGGGTCAGCGCCGTCGAAAACGGTGAGACCGTGCCCACACAGACTGCCATCATCATGCAGTATTTGCTGATCACGCCGCGTGACCAGTGGATAAAATGCCCCTGATCGCAGTCAGTCGGAGGCCAGCGCCGCCACCCGTCCCGCGCACTCACGCAAGGCTGATCGGTCACACCCCCACAGCACCGAGACATCCCGATCTGACAGCGCACGATGTTGCAGCATTTGTGGCGTAAGCCGCGCATAGAAATCGAGGCTGTGCGCGCATGTTCACCCCGCTCAAATGCTGGTCTGGATGGTCAGCGCCTCATCCACGACAGTCTGCACCACGCCCGAGACTGTCACGCGCACCTGCAACTGATAGACGCCCGCCGACAGGGTGCCAGCCGCGAACAGCACCCGCACCGTGTCGGTATCCTCGATAGTCGCCACACCTTCGACCGTCGCGGCCCCAGCCTTAGCGGCATGGGCTACGACCGTGCCGCCGGTCAGCGACGTGATCCCTGCCCCCGCCTCGAATGTCACCGGCACGGTGATGTCCAGTGTATCTGCCGCCCATGATCTGCTCATGCCGCCCTCCAAATTCCGTTGATGACATGGCCTGAGACGCGGCCCGCGATGCGGCTGGCCGCGACGATCCCAGACACGCTATGACCCCGCGCGACACCGGCCACTGTGTTGGCCTGCACAGTGCCAGCGATGGTGACAGCCGAAACCACACCCGCGATCTGCAGGGTGGTGACGCGCGAAACGATACTTCCCACCGCCTGCCCCGTGACCTCGGCAGAGCCGTCCAGACTGCCACGCACCTGCACCGCGGCTATCGCAGATCCGCTGATGGACGCCTCGCCCTGCGCCGATGATGTGACGGCCACCGATGCGGCAGCCTCGCCGGTGATGGTGACAGCCCCAGCCGCAGCGGCGCTGACCTGCACAGAGCCAATCGCTGACCCTGTAACGCTGACCTCACCTGATGCGGCGCCAGTGATGCCGGAATCGCCGACCGTGCCAGTGGCCGACCCCGTGACAGTAGCCTCTCCCGACCATACCGCACTGACCTGCACGGATGCGCTGGCTGTGCCGGTGATTGAGGTTTCGCCCGCCATGACAGCAGAGACGGACACAGCCCCAGAGGCAGCGCCGCTGATCGATGCTGCGCCATCTGCCGAGGCCGAAACCGCGACAGACCCCGCCGCCGATCCGGTCAGGCCGACCGTGCCAGATCCTGCCGCCGCAACCGCGACCGAGGCGCTGGCCGATCCTGTTACGTCAGCCGTTCCGCTTGCAGTCCCAGTGACGCCAGAGGAAGCCGCAGGCCGCAGCGCCATCGTGACGGAGGCGTTGGAGTAGGTCGCGCTGTCAGATGCGCCGAAGGTCCATGCTGCCGGATCATATGCGCCAGAGGTCCACTCGACATACCCCATGCCCGAAGTGCAGTCGGTGTAGAGTGAAGTCCGCGCCACCTGCGTCCGAAAGTTCGATAGGTATGATGCCGCAAGCGTCCCGCTGGTGTCGCCCTTGTGTGCCGACATTCCGGCAACCACAATGACCGCGCCTGATGTTACAGGCGTGATCGAAGGCGGGTTCGGAATGGCACTGTCTATTCCCGTATTTGTTGTGGACGCGACATCAAATGCCGTTGTGTCGTCCACCCCTCGAAAGACCTGAACGCAAACAATGCCAGGAACGCCAGCAGACCCTGTGCCACTTACTTGCACAGAAGCATCTGGTGATGCACCCATGCGCTTCCATGACAGCGACAGGTTTGCATCCGCATCAGTGTCATTCGAATAAAGTTCTGCAATTTCAGAATATCCGGTAGTTAATACACCGATGGACACATCAGAGGTATTAGTCAGCGCAACGGAGACTAACACCATATCACCATCAGCAGGCGCGGAGGCCAATCCACCTGTCAATGCGAAGGTGACAGTCGTGCTGCCTGAGGCACTCAGCGCCTGCGTCTGCCCGCCGACATATTCAATCGCCATGCGTCAGACCCCCTAAACTGCGATCAGAGACGGTTGCTCCAACCCAGCATCACCGCTCACCACGGACCAGTCAGCACAGACCAGACCATCCTCTGCCGCCGCCACCGTCACGCGCAGCAGATACCCATCCGCATCTGGCGCCAGACTGACCACCTCGACCGAGCGGATGCAGTCGCCATATTGCGACAGGCTCTCGATACCTGCCGCCGAGACGGCATAGTCAAGCGCGCAGGCTGGCCGATCCAGCGCCAGCCTGACCACGCCCTGACCGGATGCGGCGACGCGCACCGCTGCAATAACGGCCTGCCCCGCGATCAGATCAATGCTGCCCGACCAGTGCTGCATGTCAGGCACCGTTGGCGGTCAGAGTAAATGTGGAGATCGAAATCTGAACGCCTGCGACCAGATCAGCCGTCGCCTGCGCCAGCTTCAGATCACCTGTGCCACCATCGGCAGCACTTTGCGAGACGGTCCCCTGCATGTGACAGGTCACACCATCCGAGGCGTAGATCCTGAAATGCGCCGCTGTGCCGGTCGCATCGGCAGCGGTGTCCTGCCACGTCCCAGCCAGCGCCTTGGCCCCAGCCGAGGCCGCAGCCATCCAGTCAGACGGCAGGGCCATCGTTGCCAGCACCGTGCCAGCATCCGCCGTGGCACAGGTCGCAGGCACAGCGCCGGTGCGGATTTTCAGGATGGCCGAGGCACCGATGGCCGTCTCGATAGCATCAAGCCACGCATTGCGCGCAGCCACGGAAAATTGGAACGACATAGTGGTATCCTCTCAAAGTTGCGATTTCAGACGCGCGCCGCATTCGCGCAGCGCGGATCGGTCCCGACCCCACATCACCTCGATGTCACGGTCAGACAGCGCGCGATCCGGCAGCACCACCGGATCAGCGCAGGGCGGAAGGGCGGGCTTACCGGAGATTGAGCCGCCGCACGCGGTCAACAGACAGGCACTGAGGCACAGCAACAGGGTCCGCATAGGCTCGATCCTCCAATTCGCGGGCCAGCAGCCGCGCCTCTTGTTCGGCAGCCGCCAGCTGGCGCGCAGCCTCTGCGTCGGCCTCGGCCTGCACCAAGGCTGCCGCGACATGCCGCGCCTCGTTATCCCGCTGGCCTTTGACATAGCCCGCCCCGCCCGCGCCAAGCGCCAGCAGCAGCGCGCCGATGATGATGTAGGGGTTCATCGATGCCGCCTCACACCCACCCCCAGCCGGTGCAGCAGCAGCGTCAGCCGCCAGTCCAAGATCGGGGGGAAGATCATAGCCGTGCCATCTGGAAGTGCATGGCATCCGCACCCCACAGCCTGATTGCAGGCAGCCAGCCGTGCTTTTCCATGATATCCAGAAAGTCGGCATATTCCGGCTTGCAGAACAGCGCGTCCGGGCAGCGCACCTTCAGACCGTTGGGCGCGGCGTAGAAATCGACCGCACACCCGTAGGCGTGCATCGACCAGCTGGTGCCGCCGCGCATCTGCCGGTGGGCATAGCCGCCTGCAAACCGATCAATCCCCAGCGCTTGCACCCGTGCCAGCCCATAGACTGCCTGCACCTCTGTCATGGCCGCGACAAAGGGGGCGGTGCATTTCTGGTGCAACTGCACCCGCCGCGTGGTTTTCGCCAGATCCCAGTCGAGACGAAGCGCAAACGGCAGATCGACCATCGCCAGCCGCGCTTGAATTTCGGGGCCGGGCTTGCCGTAAAAGGTGCCGACCTCGGATTGCCTTGGCAGTTTCATCATCTTCCCCCGATCCGTTGCGCGGCCCAGTCAATCGCCGCATGTGTGATGTCGTGGGCGCGCGTCCGCGCCACCTCGCGCTGTGTCGGGGGCAACGCGGCATAGACCCCGCAGACCACCAGCAGCACCGCATAGACGCGCACCCGGCGCAGGCTGGCGCGGGTCTTATCCATTGTCGGACCCACCGCCCAACCGCGTCTTGATCAGCTCTTTGACAAACTGCCGATCCCCGATCAGCGCCGTGGTGACATCGAGGGCCAGCATCCCGAAAGCCATGATCGCCACCGTCGCTGCCGTCTCTGACCCGCGCAGGTATTGTGCCAGCGTGGGCGACAGGCCGACCGCCAGAAAGGCCGAGGCGACGGTCTTGACCACCCGCCGCCACAGTGCCTCTTTCTCGGCATCACGGCTGGCGGCATACAGCACCATCCCGATCAGCACGGCCCAGTATTCCAGCGGTTTGTTGAGCATATCGGCCTCATGTGCTGTGGCAAAAAGCGGCGCACGCGGATCAGCGCGGCACCCTGCAGGCATAAAAAAACCGCGACGGGCGCGGGCTGGCTTAGGAAATATCAGGCCGGATCAGACCGCGATCTGCATCGCGGCTTCGAACATCGCGTCCATCTGGGCATCGGTGTAGCCGAGCAGGTAGCCCAATTCGTCAATCGTCTGGCTGGTGCGCCGCCATTCCATCGCGCTATTGATCGTCTCGCGCATGGCCCATGGGGTCGCAGGATCTGCGGCCATAGAATCCAGCGCGGCGCAGACATCAGCCCCCAGCGTCAAGCGGCCCTGCAACCGGCTGCATTTGGCAGAGGCGCGCCAACCATCCAGATCGATCAGTGGCATATCCTCCGGCGTCGCAGGGCGCAGGATCGGGGTATCCCCATCATAGACCAACACGTTCGTCATTGCAGAGACCTCCGATAGAGATAGAGTTTGCCAGCAGAGGTATTGGTTGTGAATGACACCCTTGCCTTTCCGATCTTTTGCGCCGCGCTATGGGCAAAGACAGTTGCTATGCCACCACCAGCAACGGGGGTAGTCGATGTCACGCCGGTAACATCTGATATGATGACATGCGCCCCCATACTGCGCCGCACCTGAGGCAGCTCGATTTTACCGTTCACCGTGCTGACGGGTGACAACAGCACAAAAGCGGACGAATAGGCCGCAGCCGTATCCCGATAAAGCTCGATCCTGAAATCAACCCCGGTGCCTGCTTTTTTCAGGTCATCAAAGATGATCATGTATTCATAACCATCTGCGAAGGCGGGCGTTTCGATACTTGCAACCGCGCCATGCACGGCGAAGTCATAGAACTTTCCATCGCCCGTGCCGTTCAGCGTGCTGTTATAGGGATGCCACCCCGCCGCCGTGACGGGCGCTCCAATCGCCCCCTCGGCAATCGCAATAGGATCATCCCGCAGCGCGGTGATAAGTTCCTGCGTGACCGGGCTGTCCTGATCGATATCGCCGTTCGGGATGCCGGTATAAGCTGTCGTCATCAGTTGATCCTCGCGCTATTGGTGCCATCGGACAGCAGGCCAGCCGCATTGCCGATATAGGCGTTTTTGAAGGGCGCAGACGGCCCCGGATAATCGGCGCTGCCATTGGCCATGACATAGTTGATGCGGCCATAAAGCGTGGCATCCTCGGCCTCGTATTCGACAATCTCGCCCGGCACGGTTTCTTCGGCGCTGATGATTTGCCAGATCCGCTGCCGCCGCGCCCCGAACTCATCGACGTCGAGGTAGTGCGAGATTTGCACCAGGTCGCCGACCCAATGCGCGCGATCCTTGGCGTCCATCCGAAACCGGCAGATCGACGGCACATCGACAAAGCGCGTGATGATCTTGGACGCCGTGGTATTGGCCAGCGCGCTTGAACTCAGCCAGCGCGCGTTGATCTTGCGGATCGCAGGCTCGCCATACATCACGTCACTCTCGGATTCGAGATTGGCGTCGATGAACACCTCGGCATAGGCCGACAGGTCCGTCGCGGCCTTGACGTGATCGCGGCGGTTATAGCTGATCCAGACCCGCGAGGCGCGGCCATCGGGGTTTTCCGACAGCGCGAAACTGTCGGCCAGAATGTGATCCTCTGCGGTCAGCAGCGGCGGCTCGGCATCGATGCCCCGGATGGCGCGAAGATCGACCAGCGCCGTGCGCTCATCCCACCACAGATTGACCAGCGTTTGCTCCTGCAGCTCGTCGCCCAATTGCACCACGGGCGTCGGGATCGAGATCAGCGCATCAAGCAGATAGGCAGAGCGATAGGTGCCAACCTCGGTCGCCCAACCTGCGAGGTTGAGATAGGCTGCCGGGATCTGCCCGTAGGTTTCCAGCAGCGCCTGGAACACGGTATCGATCGGTGCATTCACAATCCGCCAGCACCACTGCACCGTCTCATTCACGGCATGGGTGGCAGCCGTGGAATTATCCGTGCCGCGCGCCGATATCGTCAGCGTGACCCCGTTGGCCGAGGCTGTGACCGCCGAATAGGTCATGATCTCATCGCCGATCCGCACCGTGCCGGGGGCGGGATAGTCACCCACCACGGCATTCGTCACCTCAAACGAAGTGACCGAGGCATTGATGGCGATATAGAGCTTGCCCGGTGACGCCGCTGGCGCCTGCGCCTTGCGCTCTTCCAGCCGGGTCAGAATATCTTTGCCTTGGATCGAAACCCGCCCACCCGATGGGCCGGAAATCGACTGCATGAAATAGCTGCGCTTGACCATCGCCGACAGGGCTTGGCCCGCGTAGCCTTCATAGATGATGATCAGCACATTCTGCCGATACTTGTTCCGCGCCATCCAGCGGGTCCAGTATGATCCGCGATCAGCCGACAGCGGATTCCACGACCGCCCGCCGACATAGGGATCGACACGCAGATCAGAATGCGGGTGATCGTTGAACACAAGGCTGCAGACCGCGCGATTGCCAAAGCCCGAGGCATTGGAATTCGACCCCGCGACGTTGATCCGCGTCGGCGTCGTGCTGACCGACACAAGCGACGGGATGATATAGGGCGCGCCCTCGATCTCCATTTCCGCCACGCGGCCCGTCGCAAAGAACAGCGACAGCGGGGTGCCAAGCGCAAAGTTCGCCGAATCCCGGCAGGTCGCGCGGGTGTTATAGCACTTGCGGTCTGCCGGATCGGTGGCCGTGCAGGGTGCGGTGCCGAACACATGCGCGCAGAACGGCTGCCGGATTTCAACAATCTGAACCGGTTCGCGACCCACAGTTGTTTCAGTCATAGGATGTAATCCAGTTTCCCAGTTGCAGCAGGCCCGTCAGCCATCTGGGGATTGGCATGTCGTAGACTGTCGCCACCCCATCGATTTCGGTCAGCAAAGACTCGGTGATCGCATCACCGTCCTTGATGTCGCGTGACAGCGTGTAAGTATGACCATCGACATGGTGCTGGCCCTTGGCCCAAAGCGGATTAGTCATAGGCCAGCCCCCGCACGCTCATTTCTGCGCTCATCAGCGACCGTATGCCCATGTATTGCGGCACAGGCACCGCGTCGGTCTGGCAATAGCCCACAGACCCGCTTTCTGCAGGACGCCACGCGATCCAGAACGGCTCTGCCTCAATAGCCAGTTGCAGCGTTTTCCAGTTTGCATTGACCCAAGCCTCCGTCAGGTGCTGCCAAGAATAGCTGGTGGTCAGCACCGTGCGCTGCATGGTGCGGCCCAGATACTGCCCGGTCTCCGACTGGTTCGACCGCAGCACCGTCTGCCGGCCAAAATCAATCGGCGTATGCCCCGCGAAAAAAGGCCGCTCCATCTGCAGCGCCAGACCGAAGCGCACCACGCCTACGGTTGGGATCGGCCCGGACAGCACATTCAGCCGCCACACCTGCCCGCTGACTGGCGGGAAGATCGACAGGATCGGGCTGTTATCCGCGATCAGCGTGTCGGGCGACAACGCGGCCCATGCAGCGCCCGTCCAGCGCTCGAAGCGGATGGTGCAGCCCGCCAGCGTATGCCCCGCAATCGCCGCATAGTCCGCATCCGCCGCGCTGCCGTGGTTATATTCCCAGGTCGCAGGCACCGCCGTGGGCTTCCACCGCTCATTGGTCATCGAGGTCAGCGGCCCGGTCTCGAAATAATCGGCATCCGTGGTCGAGGCTGCAGCCGTCCCACCATCCAGCCAGTTCAGGCTATGGCAGATCCGCGCATGCTTCAGCGGCATGTCGCCCGAGGGCAGCGCATAGCCGGTCGAAAAGATCACCGTCATGTGTATCGCGCCCCTTTGATCGTCGCGCCGTTTTTGACGGCCTCATTGATCGAATCCACCATGAACCGCCCCATCGCCTCTTGGCTGGCCCACCCTCCCGTGAACTGGAAGTTCATGTGGGTTCCGGCGTTTTGCTGGGCGGCGGGGGCCGCAGCGCCGCCGCCAGCGCCCGAGGAAGCAGCAGACGAGCTACCAGACGATGAACTTCCGCCCGCCCTTTTGATCGCGGTGACAAAGCCGATGCCCTTGGTAATAACCGCCGCAGCAGATGCAAAACCAAATGTGCCTTTTTCCAATTCCTTGGCGGCACCTTGGTAGGTGGACATAAATGCCGACGCCGCCGCAAAAATGGATTGGGCCTTCTGTGCCTTTTTGTTTGTGGATACCAATGCCCCGAGAATAGCGGCACCGCCGTCGAGTGCTGCCTGCACGCCCCACTGGTTGCCAGCGTCCCTGATGCCAGAGAGTCGCTCTTGGTGTTCTTGCTCAAGCCGCTCAATGGCTTCGTGCTTGCCTCCGATTGCAGCAAGCTCTGCCTCGGATGCGGCATTCAGCGCTTCCAAGCTAGAGGCATACCATTCTGCTGTGATTTCCGTTTCGGTCTTCAGGGTTTGCACCAGCGCCTCGATGCGCCCTTGCATCGGATTTGTGCCACCACCGCCAGAACTGCCGGAACTGCCAGTTTCATCTGGCGGGGTATAATTCTCCACGCCGAAGGTGTTGGATTGACCGGGGTTGGCACCGAACAACCGGGGATCTTGGCCGCGCCCCGAGTAAGTCATTGACGCGCGAGCAAATTCTGCTGCCTTGTCGATTGCGGCTTGGATGAAGCCGGGCAAAACCGCCCATGGCTGCGACAGATCCATGACGGAAATGCGGCCCATAATCGCCTGCATCTGCGTTGCGACAGCATTGCCAGCCTGCGCTGCAGCAGTTCTCGCGCGTTCAAGGTTAAGCGACTCTAACTGTGCATCAATGCGGTCCAGTTCAGCCTGCAAAGCCTCTTTTGCGGCTTTAGCCTGATCCGCATACGCTGTTGCACGGCCACCAATTTCCACAAGGCTGTTCAGGCGCGCCTGCACTTCGGCGCGCTCTTCGGTCAGCCGCGTGATTTCATTAAGCGCCTGCTGTTCTTCTTCAAGCTGCGCCCCGCTGGATGCCATTTCGCGCTCAAGACGCAAGCGCGCCGTTGCCTCACTGAGTGCATCCATCATCAGCTTTTGGCGATCTGCCGCAGCGGCCAACTTGTCGGACTCAGCCGAGGCATTCGCAAATGCCGCAGCGAGTAGAGGAATGCCAATCGCTGCCAGCGTGCCGACAGCCACGCCTACAGGCCCGAATGCCCCAGCCAGTTGCGGGAACTGTTGGGCAAAAGCCTGCGTGGCCGAGGTGCCAGCGCCAACCTGCACCGCAAAGTCCTGCACCTGAAACCCGACTTGCTGGATTTTGCTACGCGCGCCATCGGTCATATTGCCGAGAAAGCCGACACCACCGCCCATGGAACTTGCTGCACCATCGGCGCGCAAATACGACGCAGAGAGCATTTCGAGCATTTGCGAATGCTCGCGCGCAGAAATCGTGCCCATCTCCAACGCAGCATCTAGCTGCATCAGAGCAGCCTCGTAACGCTTGGACGCGGCGAAAAGCGGATCAATCGAGGCGCGCAGGTTATCGACTTGGGCGCGCGACCTATCGAATGCCTCGAATGCCGCTGCGCTATCACGCGCCGATTTTCCAAAGGCCGTTGTAACACCGGCCAGTTGGTTCAAATCGCGCTGAAAGGCAGCGCCAGCCTCACCGATCTTGCCGAGTTGCCGCTCAAGCGCTTTGGCGGCTTTCTCCATATCAGCAAGAGATCGTTCACCCATATTGCCCGCACTGGTCAGCCCAGTCACGTCCGCGCCGATCATGAAGACAATATCGCCCTGCGCGCTCATTTCGTTGCCTTTTTCGATTGCTTTAGCAGACGCAGTAATTGCGCCCGATCATCTGCCCCGAGGCCAGTTTCCCGCTTCGTGCCATCTTCCAGCGTCTCACAGAGCCACCAGAAGTGCCGGGGAGGCATGCGCCAAAACTCGGATGGTGATATCCGAAGGCGCGTTACCGCGATTTGATATGCGGCCTTTACGAAGCGTCGGGCTTTCCCTCTTCGGCATCACCTTTGCCTTGCGGTGCGCCGTCCATCAGCACAATGAGCAGGCTGTTCAGTGCGCCAAAATAGGCTGCTGGCTTCCCGCTCTCAAAATCCGCCATCATGGCCGAATGCACTTCCTTGTCGGTTACTCGGCCACCGGCTGCTCGAAGCATTTCCCCAAAACAACGAGCCATCTTGAAGAACTTCGGTTTTCTGGCCCAGCCGATAATTTCCGGCAGGGTCGCAATATCTTCAATGCGCTCTCCAATCTCAAAGGCGCGGCTTTCCGGGATGCTGAATTCCTCACCCCGGAAGATAATTTTGATTTCCGCCATTATGCCAGCGTCCAAGCGCCAGAAGACACGAACTCGGCCTTGAAGTCGGTCGCGTCATCGTGCGGGTTGCCCTCTTCATACGAGGACAGGAAGAAGTTTCCTGCAATCGTATCAGCGGTAGTAAGGGCATCGGCGAACTTGAAGGTAAGATCGGTCAGCAGGGGCGACACTCCCGGGCCGAACGCTATATCGCGCAGAACGGGATCGTCATAGACACCTTCAACCGAAATGCTGACCTGCTGGGTGGCTGCCGTCGCCAACAGCTCGATGACACCGTTGCTATCCTTATCGGTAACATCAATGCTCTCGTTGGCGATGGAAATGGTAGACACACGGACTCCACCGATTGCGGTCGAGGCTTTGGACAGGACGGCGAGCCGCCCAGCTACTTTTGCCATGATGTTCTCCTTTATGGCTGTTTTTCAATCAGGCCGCGATATTCGCAGACCCCGTGAAACGATCCGTCAGACGCACGAATGATTTCGCTGCGTTCACGCTGGATCAGGACGTGGAGGTAACCGACCAAGGTAAGCGCGCCGCGATGCAGGCGATCATAGATTTGGCCCTGAATAAGCTTGGCCTCTTTCATCGACGCAGACCGGCTGCGCGTGTGGATGCGGGCAACATAATCAAAGCCGGTTTCGCCAGCGGTATCGAAGGCACCAATCGTGACAAATCCGACTTCAACATAGGGAAAAGCCGATGCGTCAGATCCATCACGGTTCTGCTGTGCGCTATCGACAACCGATAGGCCAACACCAGAAAGGGCGCTGAACAGTGCGCCCTGAATTACGGTCTCTGCTGACATTTATCGCCCCGCGACTTTGCTGATCCGGGCGACAAGGCGTTGCACAAACGCTCGCGTTGCGATGGCGTCGATGTCAGCCATCACCTTCTCCTTTGCCCGTAGGAAGAAGGCATGCTCGATCCCATCAGGGCCATCGCCATACTCTAGAAAGCGCCAATAGAACGCCCTACGGACGCGCACTGCCGCCTGCCCGACTCCATCCTTGTCACGCTCTTGCACCGCCCGCGTGCCTGACCGAAGGGCGCCGCTATCAACATGGCCAGCCATATTCTCACGCGCCTCTTGCGCGATAGCTGCGGCAACATCCTTCGTGGTCTGGCGCGTCAATATCCGCGCCTCTTTGGGCATAACGTCCCGCAGCAGGCGACGGACATCATCAATTCCGCGAATCTCCACGCTCACTGAGTCACCCCGCGTTCAGCCTCGATATCCAGCATCAGCGATGCGCCGCCGCGCCGCAGGATGCCGCGGATGTTATAGGCCACGCCGTCCCACAGGATGCGGTCCAGCTCTGTCAGATCAGTGCGATTGTAGATCGTGAACACCACCACGAACGTCGCAGCCGTGCGGCCCTCGATCTGGCTCTCGCGCCCCCCCTTGGCTTTGACCGCCGCCCAAACGCTCGGATCAGTCGCAAGATTTGACCACGCCGCGACAGTGCCGCCGATCCCGTCCGCAGTCTCGGCATAGCGCTGTAGCGTGATGCGTTGGGTCAGATCGCCGGGGTTCATGCTGCTGCCCAGCCCAGACGGTGCAGATCGATCAGCGCACTGGCCGATTGCGGGACTTCTGCCATCGCGCCATCGGTGACGGCGGAACGGTTATGAAACCAATGCGCCACAAGCATCAGGATCGCCGTCCGCAACGCTGGCGGGCAGATCGCCAACCCCGCCGTGAACGTGATGGTCATGGCATCGTCGCGCACTTCGGTTGCAGGCCAGCTAAAGCCCGGCGCTGGCCGCAAGTTCGGACGCTCTGGATCTGCCAGCAGCCGGTAATTGCCGGGGGTGTCCGTCTGACTGGTTCCAGCCGCATCAAAATACGTCATGGCCGTGATCGCCGTCACAGGGGTTTTCGGCAGATCGACCGCGCCGGAGACCACGCGCGTCTTCCAGACCCATGTTTCCGCACCCAAGACCAGCCCCGTCCGCTCGCTGACCATTTCCGTCGCGGCATCCAGCAGCGACTGGATCAGATCATCCTCATCCGATGAGGTGGCGCGCAGATGCGATTTCGCGGCAGCCAGATCGACAGGGGCTGCAGATGCGCCGCTACGGGTGGGGCGCATCACTTGACCGCCTTCTCCGGCTTCGCCTGCGGCACCGCCTGCTCGGGCGCAACAGCAGCCCGCGCAGCGGCGGCGTCAATATCCACCTTGGCCTGTGCATCAGCAGCAGCCTGTGCATCAGCAGCAGCCTGTGCATCAGCAGCAGCCTGTGCGTCAGCAGCAGCCTGTGCATCTGCCACAGCCTGTGCGTCAACGGCCACGGCCTGACCCGCTGCAATCATCCGCAACGCCTCGGCATCGCCAACGTCGATTTCATCACCACGATTCTGGGAAAACGTCACCCCAACCCGTGCCACCAGCAGTTTCACTTTCATGAGACCCTCCATCGGTTCAGAAAGAGGGGCGGCGCACCGCCCCTCCGCTCAGCCGATGTGCGCCTTACGACGCGGCGGTGATCAGGTGCTTGATGGCGCCCGAATGCGAAATCTCGCCGTCGAAGCGGATCAGGCCCGCGATACCCATATCCGGCCAGAACCGCTCGCGCAGAACGCCGATCACCGGCGCACCCACTTTGCGGACGTAGTATTTCGAGAAGTCGCCGTAGAGCATGACCTTCTTTGCCGCAGCAATGCTGACCATGGCTTGGTTGATCGAATACGGAGCCGACACAGAGCCGACCTTCAGACGCCCCGAACCGTCCGGCGCTTCGGTGATCAGATAATTTCCCTGACCATCCTTCAGCTTACGCAGGGCCAAAAGCGTGTTGTCATTGAACATGAAGCGGGCCTTGGGCGAGGCGCGATAGGCCGGATCGACCGAATGCACCAAGTCAATCACCTCATCTGCCGTGATCGCTGTGGCCGAGGCGGACGTCTTGCCAAGCGCCGAGGCGGTGACAATGCCGTTCGGTGCCGAAGAACCCGTGCCGATGGTCAACTGGCTGTTGGCAATGCGGCCCAGACGTTCGCCGATCAACTCGCCGAGCAGGGTCTCGAACGAGAAGATGGAATCTGCATCCAATTCCCACGACCAGCGAATGAACTCAGAGTCAAAGCCATAGGCATCCAGGCTGCCTTGGCCCAAGGTTGCATCCTTACCGCCATCATCGGTCAGCGCGGTGCCTTCGGTATGGGTGCCTGCATCGACGGCCGTGTCATCCACGGTCGGCAGCTTCATCGAGTTGCCGCCGGACGTGGTGATGACGGTGCTGAGAGCCTCATCATACATCGGCCCCCACGCCTTCATCGCCTTGTCGATGGTGGGGATCAACTCGGTCGGCACGGTATAGCCGCCGGCGGATGCCGTGCCAGCAGTCTGAGCGCGCTGTTCAAAGTTCGACGTGCCACGGCGCAGAAGTTGACGCTCTTCAGGCGTCATATCTTCGGGAGTGAAGCCACACATCAGCTTGGCAAACGCATGGCGATAGGTGGGCTTGTCACCCTCTTCCTGACCGCGCTGTTGGCCGTCACCACCACGCGGGCGACGATCATCGCCTTCAGCCGCACGGCCCTCGGCCTCTTCCAGCTTCTTCAGCCGCTCGATCTTGCTGCCGATCTTGTCGTGCTCGGCCATCATGCGGTCAAATTCCGCCTCGATCTCGGTGGCGCGGGCCTCCGGCGTGTCGGACTTGATTTCGTCAAACTTGGTGCGGGCATTGGTGGCAATGCGCGCCTGCTCCTCGCGGAGTTCCTTGATCTTCATGGTTCTCTCCAATGAAAAAGCCGCCCGAAGGCGGCGGTGATAGGCGTCTGGCGCGCGCCGTCAGCCGTTCTCCCGAACCTTGAGTTCGAGGTCTGCCTTCATGCGGCGGCGCAGGGCTGCCGCATTGAAATTCTGGGCGCGCTTGCGCTGTTCGCGCACGGCCTCAAGGCTGCGAAGCCCGATTTCCGTCCCGTCATAGGCGGGCGTGGTGACGATAGACACGTCATACAGCGAAGCCTTCTTGATGGTTCGGACCGGCGGGTCTTGGGTTTCATCCCATTCCTGCACCTCCGGGTAGAAGGCAAAGGACATCTTGTCCAAATCGCCCCGCTCCATCTTCGGGATGATGCGCTGAACATCGGGATCATCGGCCCGCAGCACAGTTTCCATCCGCAGGCCCTTTTCATCCTGCGTCAGCGTCAGCGTGCCGGCGCGGGTCCGCGCCAAGGGCAGGCCTTCATGGTTGATCAGGAACACCACATCGTCACGGCCCAAGGCATCGGTGAACGCCCCCGGTTCGATCCGCTCCTGAAACCAATCCCCGATGGCAGTGGTCTGGTTGAACACCGCCGCATAGCCGGAAACGCGGATGCCGTCCGCCTCTTTGCGAATCTCGGCAGGTGCGCCGAGGCTGCGGATTTCACGATCCATTCGTATTCCCTCCTGTGGGATCGGCAAGGCCGAGTTTATCCAGCGGCATCATCGCGCCCTGCATGTAGAGCTTGTCATCACCCGGTAGGCGCGGGCGGTTTTCCATGTCGCGGGTTTCGCCGGGTGTCATCTGGCCGGACTGGATGGCCGAGGCGTAGCCTTCCATGCGGGTCTTGAAATCACCGCGCAGCAACCCGTCGAGGTTCAGCTCGACAAAGCGGTCCCGCTTTTTCCAGCCGAACAGTTTCAGATTGCACTCCTGCTCGAACTGCTCGGCATAGCGCTTGATCGTGTGCTTGGTCAGATGCAGGTCTTGCTGCTCGTTGTTCGAGAACGTCCCGTGGGTCAGATCCTGCAGAAATACCGGAGGCAGCGAATAGCGCCGCGCAATCTCTTCGATGATGAACCGCTGCGCCTCGATCATCTGCGACTTCTGGGCATCGGTGCCGATGGGAACGATCTTCAAACCCATTGGCAACACCAGCGCCAACCGACTGTCCCGTTTCGACTTCCGCACAGCCTCTTCCAGATCATCGGACGCGCGCTGCATCGCCGCGCCGGACTGGAAATTACCTTCGATGGCGAAGGGCGGAACCCCGCCATTATTGAAGAACCGCGACCCGTAATGCGTCATGGCGCGGGCAAGGCCAATGGTGTCGGCGGCATCCATGATCGGCGAGCGATGTTTCAGGCCGTCTGATTTCAGCATGAATGCCAGGTCGATTACCTCGGCAGCCTCATAGATGACCGTCCGCTTGTTTTCCCGATACTTGAAAAACTTCCGCGCGCCCTCACGATGGACCGAGGTTTGCGCCGGATCAAGCGGCCAGATTCCGACCACCTTCCCCATGCCGTTGCGCTCGATAAAGCTGCAGCCACGACCACCAGTCAGCAACTGTTCGAACGTGTATTTGCGCCACTCAAACGACGACTGATCGGGGTTCGGCGCATCGTGCAGCAGCGTGGCCAACTCATCCGAGACAGATTCCCGGCTGTTGTTCTTGCCCCGCTTGTAAAGCTTCAGCGGCAGGCCTGCCATGGTGCCAGAGATGAACCCCACGGCAGCCTGCACCGCAGGAACCTTCATGGCGGTTTCAATCGTCACCACCTCGCCCGCAGCGCTGCCACTTTCCAGCCCGAACAACTGCAAGAAATTGGCCGCCGATACCGGTATTGCAGGGTTTTCGGCATCAGCCCGCACCTCTGCCGGTGCCTGCACAGCAGCGCGGAACATGCGGGGCAACCATGCCATCAGCCAGCCATCCTATAATTCGGGTCCAAATCCCAAGGCGTCACCATGCCCCCCTGTGCAACAGGGTTGCGGCTCATCAGCGTGAAGGCGTTGAACGCTGCAATCAGCAGGTCGATCTTGGCCTTCCCAGCGGTCTCTTTCGTGATCAGAACGGCATTGCCCTTCTGTTCGGCGCGGGCGTTGCCAACGCACCACGCCATGATCTGCTGATCGGCATGGCGATAGGTGCCATCCATCAGCTTGCGCTCCATGCCCCAGATCGCCGACGACAACCTGTAGCCCTGACCCACTGCAACCATCTGCTCTGCGGTGACGCCAATGGCAGACAGCGAATCCACCAGCGCCGAAACGCCCGCAGGGTCGAGGCCGATGGCAGCCGCATCCGGCAACAGGCCCGCATCCAGCAACTGGCCCACGATATCGCAGACCCCCGCATGATCTTCTGCCGGGAGCTTGCAGATCGTCAGCTCACCGCGGGCTTCAAAGTCCCGCAGCGTTGCGCCGATTTCCTTCCGGCGCTCCAGGGCAATCGGATGCACAAACCCATGCGACCAGCTCAGCCAGTTCTTTGTCAGCTTGTCGCGACCCGTGACGTTGATGCCCAGAAGGTCATCCGCGCCGCCGCCGTCGATCCCAACAACTACGACTTCACAGCGCGCAATCAGCATAGCCAGCGTGATCGGCTGCGGCTCCTTCGCTGCCAGCCAGAAATCCGCGCCGATCCAGCGGTTATTGTGCAGCGCCAACCCGATTTCGACGTTCAGATGCTGCGTTGCCCAAGCGATCAACTCGCCCATGCCGTCCATCTTCGCCCGCGTGAAACCGTCCTGCAGCGCATCCAGCGTGATCGATCTGCCCAGATTGGGCGTCACCATGTGCCAGACCGCCGGGTCTTGCCATGCTTTCTCATCGCTGATCTGCATCGACTCCGGGAATTCATACAAGACCGGCAGCATCCGCACCCGATCCGTGATCTTGCCGTCCCGCACCCCGCGCGCATATTGCAGCTCAGTCTTAAAAACCCCTGCTGGCGGGTGATCCGATTGCGTCGTGATCATCACCAGCACCGATTCCGGGAACGGCATCATGCCGCCCCTGATCTGCCGGATGACATCCGCCGCATAGGGCATAGTCCCCAACAGGTGGATCTCATCGATCAGCGTGAAGATCGGCTTGGCCCCTGTCAGCACGTCCATGCCAAAGGTCCGCACCATAAGCCGCGCGCCATTGGTCCGATCCTTGATCTGCTTTTTGTGGTCCTGCACCTGAAACCGCTTTTGCAGGTATCCGTCCGGGTCCGCCTCGATCATCCCGCGCGCCTGCTCGAACGCCACATCGCTGATCTTCTGCGTTGGCCCGATGATCAGCATGTCCGCGTTGCGGCGCTTGTTCAGCAGCAGGAAGGTCAGAGCGATGGCGGCTGCCGAGGTGGTCTTCGCGTTCTTCTTCGGGACAAGGATAAACACCTCGCCCACCTGCCGCACCTCCGGCCCAACTGCCGAGGTCTGCATCGAGCCGAACACCGCACGCACGATGTCGCGCATCCATTCGCCAGCTGCCTCCCGCAACTCCGGCTGGCCGATGACATCCGGCAGCCGCAGCTTATTGAAGATCGCCACCGCCCGCGCAGCCTCTTCGGCATTCAGCGGCAGATCCGCAATCGGCGTTTCGCCCCGCTGCAACCGGTCAGCCCAGTCGAGGCAGGCGAAATCAAACGCCACGTCAGTTCACCAGGTCGCCCCAACCCTGCGAAGGACGCTGGGCGTCGATCACAAGCTGGGCCTTCTTGCCGACCGAGGCTGCCACTGCAGGCTTGACATCCGGTTTGCCCTTTGGCGCGTTCGCAGCTTGGGCAATTTCCAACACGCGCTTGGTCGCGGTGACATTGCCTTTCAGCATTTCCTTGACCAGCACCTGCACCGCCATCCCCTCAAGGAACAACGCGCCATGATCCAGCTCACGGGAAAAATGCTTACGCAATGTCTTGGCGTCCGCCCCCATGAACGTCGCAATCTGATCTTGCGTCCAGCCCGCCGCGCGCAGGCTGATTACAAGCTGTTGATTTTCCTTATTTTTTGCAAAGGAAGGACGCCCGCGAGGATCACGAATAGGGCGAAGCGGGTCGCCCAGCAGATCAAGCTCAACCCCTTCCTTGTCCAAATTCGCTTCCATAGGAAAAAAACCTCTAGATGGTAGGCCCACCGGTCTAGGGGCGCAGGGGCTTGGAGGATTGCACCCCCCCCTCCCATCGCCGCTCGGCTGCCTGCTTTGCACTGTCGTGGCAGGCCTTGCACAGGCACTGCAGGTTCGCGGCATCCCAGAACAGGGGCGCATTGCCGCGATGCGGGATGCGGTGGTCCGCAACCAGCTTGGATGTATCGGCTTCGATTTGGCCACAGAACTGGCAGGTGAACAGATCACGCACCAGAACCGACCAGCGCAACTCTTGCCACCGGGCGGTCTTATACCAAGCCCGCCATGCGTGACGCTGATCACGGGCGCGGGATTGGCTGGCCGGCGTATCCTCAAGGAACCTGACGCGTGGGGCTAGACCAGCCACCACGGGGGGCAAGCGTGTCAGTTTCACATGACAACCCCCAGAAATGCGAAACGCCCGCAGGGTGGTTCCCTTCGGGCGTGGCTGTAGATGATGCCAAGGACTATGCCTACGGCGGACCTAAGCGTCAATCCCCTTTCTTTAGTGTCTCACCCCAACAGATCGCGCATGCGGTCAAGGCTGCCACACAGGGCGGCACGGATCAGCTTGCGGTGTTCGCCCTTGGGCTGCCAGCCGTAGGCGCGCAGGACCGCGCTCAGGTCGCGCCCTGCCAGCACCACCATGTCCACCACCGCCCGATCCGAGATCGCATGGCGGGCGTTGTCGCGGTCCATGTGGCGACGGGGTGACATTGCGACACTTGCACCGATGGCGCGGTGAACCGCATCCAGCGTGGCCCCGCGATCCAGATAGCGATCAAGGAAGTCCGACCCGCCACCGGCACAGGCGCGGCCTGCCTCGATGCTGGCGCACTTGATGCCCGACCCATCGCGCCATTCGGTCAGCGCACGATAGGCTGCAGCCGTGGCCAGATGCGCGGCGGTGAAGGGCGGCACAAAGGGCCGCTCTGCATCATGGCGCTGGCGGGCCTGTTCGACCATCACCACCAGCGCACAGGCCGCGCGCCAATGCGCCGAGGCGCGGCGACGGGTGCCACCGGGGGCAAGATCAAACCCCTGCACCAACTGCATCGGCCCGCGCGCCGGAGCCACGGGCGCGGCCTGCATGGCCTCGGGCGGCGTTGCCCTGCCCAGCATGTCAGCCACCCGCACAGCCTCAGCCGCGCGCCGATCTGCACCCGCAACCGGATCAAAGGCCGTCGAGAAGGCGGGGCGGTCAAATTCTTTTGTCATGCGCTTGGCCCTTTACCAGATTTAGTGATCGTTGCCCTTTTCTTATCTATCCCTTGCTTTCCCTCATTTTTCAGGGAGGGGATGGAGAGGATAGAATGAAAATGGGAGAGGATAGAGCGGGGAAGATGGAGAGGATAAACGGAAGCAATATCAAAGACTTGAAGGCAAAGCGGAGAGGATGGAGAGGATGGAGACGATAATTGCAACCCCCACGTAGAAGGCACCAAACCCCCACACCACGAAGTTACGCGCGCACATGCGAGCGGGTCACAATTATCCCCTCCATCCTCTCCATCCCCTCCATTTGTCCCGCAACCCATTGATGCCGCATCATTTCCCCCTGACCCCTGCACGGGCTGCCATCCTCTCCCGAAGGGGTTTATCCCCTCCATCCCCTCACATTTTGACCAGACTGGGGTGCGGGGCATGTCAGAAGTCCTCGCCATAGCGGTTCGGATCGGCGGCTTGGCCAAGGGTCAGGGCGCGGCCTGCGGCATCTTTCGGGGCCAGACCCCAATCGCGGGCGAATATGTCGGTCAGGCGCAACCCGTCATAGCCGTTGAACCGCCCTGTTTCCCGCGCCACAAACTGCTTGCCAGTCTTGGGGGATCGCCACCTGCGCGAGTGGTCCTTCATATTGGTCGAGATCGTGCGTTCCTTGAACGGGGTCTCGCCGCGCTGCATCTGCCAGAACATGAAACACAGCATCAGCTCGCGCGACGATATGCTGTCGGCCACATCGCCCGACACCACACAGGCCTCATCCAGAAACTTGCCATAGGGGTCGGCATCCTGCCGCAGCGTATCGGTGGCCTGACTGACCTGTGCAGGCGGGGCCAGCCCGCCCTCCAGATAGGATTTAGCTCCCTCAACCAACCAGTTCAGAATGCCTGGGCCTTCCTCCAACATGCGCTGCACGATCATCGGGTCGCGCTCTTCCTTCGGGATCTGGACATCGAAAGGCACGATCATCAGACGCCGCCAGATGCCATCATCCATGCCGCGAATATCGGGCGCATGGTTGCCGCCAATGGTCAGCTTGAAGATCGGCGTGGCCTCAAAGAAGTTCTCATTCAGGGCGCGCACCAGAATAGGCTCGCCGCCCGTCAACTGCTTGATCAGACCCTCTTGCCACTGGACGCCCTTCTCAGGCTCCGAGGCGCGCACCATGCGGGCAGCAACGATGCTGATCAGATCGGGCGTGGCATCGCCACCAGATCGGCGGTTCTGCCCGGTCAGGGATTCGATCTTGGCCGTGGCGGCATAGCTGCCCATCAGCTTGGCCATCAGATCGGTCAGCGCTGATTTGCCATTCGCGCCCATGCCGTAGAAGAAGGCCAAGGCCTGTTCATTGGTCAGCCCCAGCATCGAATAGCCGAACCAGCGCTGCAGGAATCGCTGCATATCGTGGTCCGGCATGATCCGGTCCAGAAACTTCTGGAAGATCACCGCGTGCGCCGATGGATCATAACCTGTCGTCATGATCTTGGTCATCCTTAGCGCGCGATCATGCGGGATCAGCGCCATATCAACCTTCGGATAGGTGCCTCTGCGCGGTGTCACCGTAAACCGCATCACGCCCGAGGTTGTGTTCACGTCCAATGGATTTGTATCCAGACCCTCGACCCGCACCGCCAAAGGCACTTCGGCCTCTGTCAGCGCGGCCTTGATCTTTGCCGTGTTGCCGGTGGACCGTGCAAAGGTGCGATGGGCGGTGCGGATCTTCGACAGTGACAGCTTCAGGCTGCCAATCGCCTCGATCTCCACGCCGATGCGCTTGATGCGCGACTGTGCCACGTCCGACAGCTTGCCCTCATCGTCGCGCTGCAACTCCAGCGTTTCACGTTCCAACTGCAGTTCACGTTCCTCTGCGATCTGCTGCATCTTTTCATCGCTCAGGGTCAGATATGGCACCTCTGCCAGCACCAGCTCTGACAGGCGCTGCGCCTTGCGCCGGGTCGCGATCATATCGGGGTCCACCTGCCAGACCGACCCATCCCAGACATGCCAGCCGACACGCGGCACGCAGATCACGTCCGGCCCGAAATGCCGCACAAATCGCTGACCATTGCCCAGATCGTTGATCGGCAGCTTTGACGTTTCACGGAAGACATCGGCATCTGACGGTCCAGCAGCAGCCCCTGCCCCGAAATCCGGTTCCATCCCCTGATAGGGGTCGGCATCGGGGTGATCGGCATCGTCGGGGTGCGGGGCTGCCATCCCATCCGGCAGGTCGATATCTTCCGGTGCTGCCAGAATCCGGCGCACACCCTCGATGCCCCCGACTCCAACGTCCTGATCTGCATCATTGCTCATTGTTCACCACCCAAAAGCACATCATTCAGATCGACCCCGGACGGGCAGACAGCGATCTGCCCCCGCAATCCGGGGCGCAGCGCCATCGCGCGGCGCAGACCCGCAACCAGCTTGGCGCGGGTCGATTTCGGTTCGGAATCCCCGTCCATCACGTAGATCAGCCGATCAACACCGGCGGGCGGCACAAAGGCGTCACGGTCGCCCAGATCAGGGATGCCCTCATAGCGCAGGCCTTTGCCCATCACGCGTTGACCAGCCATGTTGCCCAGATCGGCACCGGCCCAGAACGCTGCATCGGCATGCACCCCGGCAACCAGGGCAGACAGCGTGGTTTCGATCCCCTCGCCCATCACCAGCACAGGCCGCACGGCATTGCCGGTCAGCCGGATTGTGCCGCCTTTTTTCGAGCCGAGCATCTTCTTCGACTGGCAAGGCTCGCCCGTAACGGGGTGCAAAATCCGCGCCTTGCCCTTGGGCTGATCGAGGTCGATCCAAGTGCGATGCACACCTGTGAACCGACCATCCGGCCCTTGGATTGCGGCCAGCATGGCAGGCCCGCGATGAATGGACCGCCCTGCCCCGTCGATATCCACGACATAGGCCAGATCGGGGTGATAGCGCAGGCAGACAGGCAGGCGTGGAAACAGCGCGGGCGCAATGCCGCGACAGGTCAGATAACCACGAACGGGGGTGCCTTCTGCAGGCTGCCCCTGTTCCCAGACATTGCGCGCCAGCCGGATCGCCTTTTCCCGCTCTTTGGCAGCAATGGCATCTTTCTGACGCTTGTGTTCCGCCTCTTCGCGGTCCCGCTTGGCCCGCTCTTCTGCGCTGATTTCCACACGCGGGCCGCACAGCCATTCCAGCGCCGCGCCAAAATCCATGCCAAGAACAAACATCACCAGGGCGATCTGATCGCCTTTTCCGCCATCGGTGTCGCAGGCGCGGCAAAGGAATTGCTGCTTGCGGGTGTTGACCGAAAACCGATCCGTGCCACCACAGCGCGGGCAAGGCCCCGTGCGCTCGACACCACCGCGCTTAAGCCCCCGAATATCAAGCCGCTGGATCAGTTGATCCATGTCGTGGCGGTGCGCCTCTGCAATGCGCGGATCGTTGCCCTGTGCCATGCCCATCAGCCCTTTGCGGTCAGACGTTGCAGGGCGTGGCCCATGTCGCGGCGCAGGATCGGCAGAATCGCGCGGCTGGCATAGGATGTGGCGTAAGACCATTCGACGGGGGTGCGGGCGGAAAAGAATCGACCCGCCGCATCGGCCAGAAGATCAAAATCCACGTCCTGCCGCAGCCCCGGCAAAGCCTCGCGCAGCACCCCCAAAAGGGCATCAGCCTTGTCCTGAAACTGCCACTCGAAGGCCAGTTGCGACATGGCGCAGATCGCCACCCGTTCAGCGGGCGACAGCGGGTCAATCCGAGTCTCAACCATGGATATCGCTCCGATTCTGATCGACGGGGGCGGGCCGCACGGCGCGCAAAACCGCGCGCTGCAGATCAGCCCCGGCATCCGCCAGCGCCGCCCGATCATGGCGCAAGCCCGCGTGGCGCGCACAGAACGACAAGGCTGCCACACGCAACGGGTGATCAGCATCCAGACGGTCGCTGATGAACGCCAACTGCGAAACCTGTGCGGCATCCAGCGCACCGACCCGCGCCGACAGCGCCACCGCATGCGCCTGCGACATCACAGAAACTGCAAGAAAGCCCATCATGCGGCCCTCGCTCGTTCCGGCTGCCCGGTCAGCCCCATCGCGCGCAAATGCACCCCGACCGAGGCTTTCGACAGGCCGGTGGCCGCGACCATCTGCGGATAGGTCGCCCCTGCCGCCCGCATCTCTGCCAACAGCGCGCGCGCCCTGTCCTGCTTGGCCTTCACCGCGGGCGGAGTGCCGCCCGTGCGCCCGATCCACGGGTTCACCTTCTTGCGATGCGCCACCAGACCAAGCGCCGCCAGATGGCGGGCCACGGCATTGGTCGAAAGGCCGGTCGCCGCGCGCATTTCCGACAAGGTGTTTCCGGCGCTGTGCAGATCTGCAATCTGCGCCCGGCGCGCCTCGACCTGCGCCCGCATGCGTGGCCCCATGCAATTCGTCACCACCGCAGCCCGCCGACCGATCGCCTGCAAATCGCTGCAGATGGTCGGTTCTGTCACGCCACAGCGCGCGGCCAGTTCGGCCACGGTCAAGGTCTCAACGGGCCATGTAGCCAGCAACTCACGCCGCGCTGTTCGTGCCGCATTCAAGCGGCCACGATGCCGCGCCGCTACAGGATTGCCCGCAGGCTTAGGCCACGGCTGCGAGATCGCCACCATGTCATCGCGCAGCGCGCGCACAGACGATCCATGCACCTTCGCAAAGCCTGCCAGATCGGCCGCACACACTGCGCGATCCAGCCCCGCAATCATCGCAGCCAGTTCAACCCGCCGCGCCGCGACCTTCGCCCGCGCTGCAGCCCGAACGCCCGTGGCCCTTGACTGCCGCCCCGCAACAGCCCGAGGGGCTTTGACACGGGCAACCGTCTGTTTACGAACATCGGCGGCGGATCGGCCAATAGCCCGCAGATCCAGCCACACCGTGACACGCGACACACCGAACCGCGCCCCGATCTGGGCGACGGTCATTTCCTCAACCTTCAGCGCGGCCAGCTCGGACCGCCGCAGCGCCTGTGCAGCCTGCCGCGACAGGGGTGCGGGCTTTTGCGGCTTCACAACTTCGGTGACCACAGGGCGCAGGACAATGCCCAACCGGGTGCGCGCGATCATCCGCAAATAGGCCAGCGAAAGACCGACTGTCGCTGCGATGGTCAATTCATTGGCGCCAGATTCGTGCATCGCCACGATCCGCGCCGCGCGCAGGACCGCATCGGTATTGGCAACGGGTGACGGGTTGGCCAGCAGCTTCAAGGCCCGCCGTTCGCTCTGCACATCCAGCCGATCAATCCCCAGAACCTCGGCAATCGCCCGGTCATGCAGCCCTTCGGCATGCAGCCGCGCCACGTCCTGCCTGCGCTGCGATACGACAGGCGCGAGCTTGCGCGCCCGAACCTGCGCCGCCTGATCCCGCTTTTTCTGCTCCTTCCAGTCAGGATAGACCAACTGGCTGCCATCCCACACCGGCAGCGCCCGCCCGCTCACCCCGGTATCGACGCGCTGCACGGCCTCCGGCTGCACGGCCACGCCATAGCGCGCCGCCACCTCTGCCGCGACCCGCGCCGCGTAATCCTGCTGGGACTGCGCGCTCATGCACCACCCCCATAGACAAACACCGGCAGGTTATGCCGCACCGCAAACTGCACCTCGCCCCAGATCCCGCGCGACTGATCCCAGCCCGGCAAATCCGGCACCACCACAGCCCCGCAGGCATTCAAGAACGGCTGGCACCACGCCGCCCACAGATCAGCGGCCAGAGGGTCCAATCCATTTGACCACGCCACACAGCCCTTGGCCGATCCGCTGAAATGACCGCGCGCATGCACCATGACGCAGGACTGTGCGATGGGCGCAAAGGCCGAAACCCCCAGCGCCATCAGATCGCCAGCCGCGTGGCCCGCAGCCATCATCGCATGCACAGACCGCATGTAATCCCACTGGCCAGCCTCATCGAGAACAACGCGGCTGTAGGGGGTCGCCAGATAGACCGGTTGCCGCCCGGAAAATGCCGCCGCGACCGTGGCCGCAGTCTGGCCAACCCGCACCAGCGGCAGATCACCCGCCACGGCAGCAGACAGGATCGGCCCCCATGCCGGTTCGCGCGTCATGCCGCCACCCCGCAGCTGCGGTCAGCCGAGGCCAACCGCAGCGCCAGCAGTGAGGGTGAACGGGGGCCACTCAAACGGGCCAGCACGGCCCCCCGGTATGCTGCTCCATGGGGAAAGGACGAAAACCCATGCCCTGAGTAAAGACCCCCATCCGCACCAGCAGACAGGGGCAAGTTGGCCGCGCAACAGGGAGGAAAATCGCGGCAGGCAGACTGATTCGCAAAACGCGGAGGCACAAGACCAGCAATGTGGATAAAAGCTTTTGTCATGCAGCCATAAAGGCTTACGCCACGACCCTCATGCGTATGGCACAAGATGTAGTTGATGAATTTTGGGTTACGGTTGCCAGACGCAAATCTGCTGTCAGAATGATGCGGGCCGGGTGCCTGAGAAACACCCGGCCCAACCGTCAGCGCGCGGTCGCAATCCGCCGCTGACTTAACCATGAGAGAGACAGAACCATGGCTAGACTTATCCACCCCCTCACAGGTGTAGAACTCAATCCTATACCGATTGAGCGAACTTCCCTCAACTTCGAAGAAGCCGTTACGGCGTGGCTGATGCGCTTGCAGCGCGCTAAATACCACACTATCGCCATGCGACTTGGCACTAACACTCACCGATTGGGCGAAGTGTTTCGAGGTGAGGTCCACATTACGGCCGAGGCGGCGGCGCGCACGCGCCTTTACCGTTAGGCCATGAATGCGAAGAACGGAGGCGCGGTCAGACATTCCGCGCCTCCACCTTTGCCAGCAATTCCAGCAGCACGGACGAGGGCGCGATCACGACCTCAAAATCCCCGCTGTCAGTCACCCGAGGCGTCGCAGTGAATGGGAACAGCAAGGCGTTGAACGCATCGAGGACGCGCAACGCCGTATCCTCCCCCTGATCGACCACTGCCGCCTCAAGCCGCGCGATCACGGCCACGGCAGAAACCGTATCGGCGGAAAGGTTCAGCACCGCGTCCGCCATCACGCCACCTCGCCCAGCATCGCGGCGAACTGATCCGGCCAATCGCGCGCGGCCTGCATCACCTTGTCGCCGGTGGGGGTCGAGAACGCATCGAACCAGTTGCAGGCGGTCTGGAAGGTGACGCCGAACACCACCGCGCATTCCTCGCGGCTGCCGCAGATCCGCGCCACAAACCGCGACCACGCCACGCGGGCCGCACTCACATCGACAGGACCGCAGGCCCCCTGCACCCGCCGCACCGCCCGCAGACCACGGCCCCGCCCGCCCGCAGGCTGAAACCGATTGCCATGGGACATTTGACCCGATGGGCGCGCATGAGAGGCAGAGGCAATCAAAACAGGAGCTTGGCGTGACATCAGGCAGCATCCTTCATGGCGGAAAGGTTGGACCGATGGACGGAAACGCCCGTAGGCACAGCGCACCAGATCATCGTGAAAACTCCCAACGGACCACGCCGGTGGCGTCCACAATCTTGATCGAAAGCAGCAGGTCTAGCCACGCTTCGGACAAAGGCTTGACCTGCACCGTAGGCCCGCGCGTCAGGGCTGAAATGAGGTCGTTCGATGGCTGAGGTTGGCGTGACATCAGGCGGCATCCTCTCGGTGATGGAAAGTCGTGGAAATGCGGTAATCTCGCCCGTGAGTTGCAGGGAGAATCACGAGATGGGCCTTTTGAACTGGTTGTTTGGCAGGAAGCTGGTCGCCGCCCCTGAGCCTGAGCGGCAAGAACCTGCCCTGCTCGGTTCCGTAACGGTCACAATTCACGCGCCGCCCATCGTCGTAAAACGCGTCGAGGCACCAGAAAGCAGGCCAACCGGCTGGAAAGCCGCCGAAGAAGAAAACAGGGCCGCCCTTCGCCGATACTACGCAGAAGGGAACTATCCGGCCCCCACAAAGCCGGAGACAAAGGCTGTTCAAATTGAACAACCCTTCCCTGTCATCCCCGTCGATAAGGATTTCCGCTTCATCGCCCTTGATGTTGAGACTGCGAATTCTTGGAGCGGCAGCATTTGCCAGATCGGCTTGGCCTGCGTCAGCAGGGACGGCGAGATCACTTGCCAATCGTTTTTCGTTGACCCCGAGCAGCACTTTGACGACTTCAACGTGCGCCTCACAGGCATCAGCGCAACCACGGTCAGAGGCGCACCAACCTTTCGGCAGATATTCCCCGGCCTTCGCGAGATGCTCAAACGTCAACCCGTGATCCAGCACAGCACATTCGACAGCCGCGCCATCGCGGCTGCTGCTGAAAATGCGCGGCAGGTCAGCGCCGGAATCCATTGGATGGACAGCGTCCAGATCGCGCGGAAAGCATGGCCCGAGTTCATCGGAAACGGCGGGCATGGCCTTTCCCATCTGAAAAGCAAATTGCAGCTCGATTTCCAGCATCACGACGCGGGCGAGGATGCTCGGGCAGCTGCTCAAGTCGTCCTTCGCGCCGAGGGTGTTCTTGGTCTTCCGTTTCGCGACATCCTGCAGAAATCCGCCCGTCGCAAACGTGCCGTCACCACAGGCACCGCCGAGGTCAATACGGCAGGCAGACTGGCAGGACATGTCGCCGTATTCACCGGCATGCTCCCGATCACACGCAACGCAGCCGAAGACTTGGCCGCAGAACTTGGCATCGTCACTGTCAAAGCTGTATCCAAAAAGGTGACGCTGCTGATTGTCGGAGATCAGGACCCGAGTGTTCTCGCCGGTCACACAAAAAGCGCATCCCATCGAAAGGCCGAAGACCTCATCGCGCAGGGGCATGACATTCAAATCATTGATGCGCGCGCGTTCTTGGAACTGGTGGACCGAGGGTGACTGCATCATGCCGCCTCACCGTCTTGATCGTCATGCAACCGCACGAGGTCTTCAGCGCTGATCGAAATTTCCCGAAGGCTTGCCGCGCGCAGTATCCGTGCATGGAACCGCGCGGGAATTGACTCGGTTTGCGCCCACTTGTGGACGCGATCCGGCGACACGCCGATGTCTGCGGCCAAATCCTTACGGTTCGGCCACCGATCAATCAGCAACTTGATGGAGGAAATCTCTGTCATGGGCTTAGGTAATGGAGATTTTCTCTATTCGTCAAGATGGAGATTTCTTCGATGGACGAAATTTCTATTTTCGTGAAGGTGACCCCATGAAAAAGATCGCCGAACAACTCATCGAACGAGAGAGCCGCCCAGATCGGGTTGGTCCCCGCCTGACCGCACTGCGGGAAACACTTGTCCTGTCTAAGGCGGAATTCGCCGACAGCATTAGCCTGGACAGAAGTTCCCTCACCAAGGTCGAAAAGGGTGAAATGGGCCTCGATATTGCCGTCGGAGAGCGTATCGCTGTGATGTATGGCTTCGGACTGGACTTTATCTACCGTGGCGATCTGTCAGACGTTCCGCTCAATTTGCGCGCGCAGCTGATGGCCATTCTCTTCGCGCACAAAGCTGCTCGATAGATCGTCTTGACCTTTAGGCGTGTGACCCGCGCCACAATCAGAATCATCATATCCGCAAACTTATAGGGCATTTAGGGCCACTCCCTGACCAATGCCTGCCATTCTGCATGTTCTCATTACGTTCTGTAAATTGATTTTTTCTCCACTTTTGTCTTGACGATGGATAAAATCTCCATTTATGTTGCACCCATCGCAACCGATGGAGGCACAGATGCCGCGCGCAAGAACTCAGATGCAGGATCGCACATGCTGCGCTATCGTCGTAGCATCGCCTTCCGTCTCTGACTGGAGCAAGCCGCATGGATTACACCACCTTGGCCTTTGCAACCCTGCCCCTCTCGATCCAACTTGGGATGGGTGTAGGCTTTCTCAGCTATGTGACGGCCTATGCCGGAAGGCGGCGCGGACACAACGCGATAGATGCGGTGCTGCTGTCGATGGTCTTTGGTCTTCCCGCCCTGCTTCCCATGGCATCAGCTACCGGCGCGACGTTGATCAATGCAGCCTGCGGGACCAGTCTTGCGTTTGGCATGGCCCTGTTGTGGCGCGGAAAGCTGCAATCCGTCTGGCATCAGGCAGCACGCGACATGGGTCTGCACGCCGAGGATGGCATGGCTCACGGCTGGGACGCGATTGCATCTTTCCCAGAATTGGCTACCGGGCAGGTATCAGTTCATACGGCGGACGGACGTATCCTCTATCTGAACGACCGCAGGCTGTTTTCGGGATCGCCGTTCAAGGGCCTATATCTCGGATCGGATGGGTCAATCATCATGGCGGTCGAGGAAGAGCGCATGCCGGATGGAACCGAGCAGACGAGGCAGGACATCGTGGATCCGGACTGGGGAACCCGCATGACTTACATTCCGTCCGATCAAATCAGACGGGTCAATATCCGCTTTTAGCCGCTGACAGCTATTCCTTCCTTGGGGGCGGCGCTGGCGAAGGTTTGACCGCTGGCCTTTCTGCGGGCTGGATTCCGCTCAAAGGCTTTATTGGATTCAGAACTGGCACATTTGGCGTAGTTCCACGTTGCTCTCCGCCTGCTGGCGGTGCGCGACCCGTATCCGTGGTCGGTATTCTGGACATGAACATGCCTCCTTTGACCCATGAAACAAGGGGGTATGGCGGGTCGCGCTGTGGCGCAGTGCGGCCTGCACCAAAGCTACACACACAAACTCATATCATCAACCCGATGGAGGCCAGCATGCCCGCCAACACCAACCTGCCCCCGCGCCCGTCTCCGCAGGCTGTCCGGCAGGCCCGCCACCTGATCACCAACCCGCAGGACTTCACCTACATGCAGGCGGATGTGTGGGAAAAGGTCCAGAAGGATGCGTGGCGCGTCCTGCACGATGACCACCAGCACCGCACCGCCCCCGTGGTCCTGCACTTGCACGGCCACCAGCCCGGTGACGCAGCATGATGGGTTTCCCGCTGCAACTCCCCATCGAGGCCACCAAGCCCCGCGCCATGGAACTCACCGACTGGCTCGGCGATCTCGGCACCGCCAAATCCTATCGCGGCACCGCTCTGGTGATCGAAGTCACCTCCGAAGCCGAAGCCCGCGCCCTGACCGCATGGCTAGCCAACTGCCCCGTCGCCGTGCCGATGGGCCTGAAGGCCGGGGTGGCGGCATGAGCATCCAACTGGAACTGACAGTTTACGGCCCGCAACTTGCAGGCGCGTTGATGAACGACGACGAGGAACTTGCCTATTTTTTTGATGATATGGCAAAAAATGGCGTCGCCGATGTAATTGGTGAAGGCATCGCAGAATTGATGCCTGACGCGGCAAATGTGGTGGCGTTTCTGCGCGCGCTGGCCGCAGCGATTGAGGCCGCAGCATGAGCGGCTGGTTCAAAGATCGGCGGCAGGAGTTCATCGCAGCCACCCTGCGCCAATTCGGTCAGATCCGCCGCGCTGACATCATGCGTGAGTTTGATGTGACTGTCGCCATCGCAAGTGCCGATATCGCGGCCTTCCTCGCCAATGATCCGCCCTATGTCCGCTACGATGTAAGCGCCAAGATCTATGTACTTGAGGCGTCCGCATGAACGCCCACAGCCCCACCCCCATCGATCCCCGCGCCCGCCTGATCCGCTCTGCGGTCTTCTGGGCGCGGCAGGTCTCAAATCAATTTGACGACGCCTGCGCGGCCTGCCTCGGCAATCTCGCCCTTGTCACCTCGCCCATCGCCTACCGGATCGAGGGCAAGACCGTCACCGGCGGCACGCTGATGATCCGCATCGAGGGGGCCGACATCGTGGCCCGCCGGATCGAGCTGACCCACAGCGCCACCCTGCGCCACCCCCTCCCCGCCCGCCTGCGCCGCGATCTGCCGTAGGTCGGGGTTCACCCCGACACATCACCCAGCCCCGAAACCCATCCCGCCGAAAGGCCGCACAATGTCACCGCCAATGTCACCGCATGACCACAACGCCTTTTTCGAAATGCACCGCCGCCGCGAAGAGCTGCGCCGCCGCTCCATGATCCTGCTGGCCCTCAACGCCGCCGCCGTGATCGTGGCCCTGCTGGTGATCGGCGCCCTGATCGGCATGGCCCTGACCACCGCCGAGGCCATGCCCGCCTTCCTCGCCGAAGCCGCCACCCGCGCGCGCGGCTGACCCCGTTCGAAAACCATCCAACCCCCGAAAGGACCCCCTGATGGCCGCTGACCCACCCTTTGAGCTGCGAACCGCAGACCAAATCCTTGCCATGCCCGACTCCGGCGAATTCCTCGCGCAGTTCATGGACGATCACAAACAGCTGATCCTCGACATGCACCAAGCCCAGATGGATCAGGGCGGCAAGGTCAAGGGCGGCTTCACGATCACCGTCGATTACACGCTGGACCGCCAGCTTTCGATGATCGTCACCGCCGAGGCCAAGATCAAAACCCCGAAGAAGCCCAAGGCATCCGCCGCACTGTGGACCACTGCCGAGGGCATGCTCACCCCGCAAAACCCGCGCCAGCCCAGCCTGCCGGGCATCCGCGACGTAACCCCCGCCGCGCAGCCGATCCGCGCCTGACACCCCGAAAGGACAGACATTGAGCCAATACGACACCCAAGATGGCGCGGAGAACATCGCGCAGACCGTCGCCAAGATCATGGAGCAGCACGGCGCTGTCGATATGCTGCTGCGCGACGCCATCCTGCCCAATCTCGGCACCCCGCTGCTGATGGCGGTCCCCGCCGGCCAACAGGTGCAGGATTTCACCGACAAGCTGCGCGCGGCCCAATCCTTCCTGAAACCCTTCCAGCGCAAAGGCACGGCCAGCATGCAGGATCTGGCCAGCCTGATCGCATGGGCCAACCGCTTCAAGGGTGGCAATTCCGCCCTCTACGCCAGCAACACCGGCGACACCCCCAAGCTGACCTGCATTGCGGATTATCACCTCGAAGGCCCCGCCCAGATCACCGACATGGGCGATCCCACCGCGCGCCACGGCCACCACCGCGCGACCTATGCCTTCCCGCTCTCGCGCCAGTGGAAGGCATGGCAGGCACAATCTGGCAAACCCGTCAGCGGCGTCGAAATGGGCGAGTTCCTCGAAAACTTCATCCTCGACGTGATCGACCCGCCGATGTCGCTGACCTCCCCCGGCATCCGAGGGTCCGATGCCTCCGAAGCTGACCTGCGCCTGATCGACATCGCCCGCCGCTTGGATGGCAGTTTCGGCAACGCCAATCAGCTTCTGGGCATGGCGAAATCCTTCACCGTCAACGAGTCCGCCGACTACATGGTGGCCCACAATTCGACCACGGGCGAAGCGACGATCCAGATCAAATCGGAACACATCGACGGCAATGGCCAGCCGATCAAAGTTCCGAAGCTGTTCCTGATCGCCATCCCCGTCTTCGAAAACGGCCCCGCCTATCGCCTGCCGGTGCGCTTCCAATACCGCAAGGCCGGACCCACCGTGAAATTCGTGCTGACCCTGCACGACCCCAAACACGCCATGGATCACGCCTTTACCGAGGCGACCCAACAGGCCTCGCAAGACACCAGCCTGCCCCTGTTCATCGGCAGCCCCGAATCCTGACCCTTCGGTGTCCAGCCCCGCGCGGGCTGGCATCCCAAGCGACAGGAGGCCGCAATGACCAAGCCAAACCAGAATGACCTGATTGTTTTCACCGATGAAGACGGCGCGCCTTGGGCTGCGTTTGTCTGGGGTGAGGCCGATCCCACCGCCGTTGCAGACCTGATCGATCTGGACGTGATCGCGGAAGAAACCGGCTATGAACCCGAAGACATCATAGCCGAATGCTCTTGGCCCCCGCGCGTCCAGACCTATCACCTGCGGCTCAACGAAGACGAAACATACAGCTTCTGCGATGCATCTGACCCAGAGGCGCAGATCATCACCGGCCACCGCTTTTATCCGCAGGGCTGATGACATGGCAGCCCACATCGAAAGCCCCCCACACGTAGCGCGGGCGCGCATTGCCGCAATCCGTCTGGCCGCTCGCAATATGTGCATCGAAACCGGAGGTGATCCGGCTGAGTGCGCGTTTGAACTGGTTGCAGCCGCAATCCTGATCCTTCACGAAGCGCGCCCCATGAAAAACACATCGCAGATGATCGCCATGGTCGCGCCAGACGCGGAGGCAGTCGTCGAGGAATGGTTTCCCGAAGAACTCAAGAAATTCAGGTGCAAGCATGGCTGAGAACAGCAAAATCGAATGGACCGATGCAACAAAGTGGTGTTCTCGCTGCAAAACGATTCACCCACTATCAGATTTTGGGCGCGACAAAACGCGAGGTGATGGCATTGCGGCGTGCTGCTTGGCGTCGCGCCGTGTCATTGATCGCAAGCCGCAAATTGGCAGTCTTGGGCGCAGAAAGTGGCTTACGCCAGCGCGCGATGGCGACAAAAAGCAAGCGCGCCGCCGCGTGAATTATCTGGTGGAGCAAGGCCGTATACCGCGCCCAGATGATCTTCCGTGCCTTGATTGTGGCGATGAGGTTTTCGTGCATCGGCACCCGCATGAATACGATCACCACCTTGGATACAGCGCGGCAAACCAACTCTCAGTTGAGGCGGTTTGCCGGAAATGCCACCGCAACAGGGATGATGCACGTCATGGCGCGTAATTCAAAGATCGAATGGTGCGACGACACTTGGAACATCATCACCGGCTGCACGCTGGTCGATGAAGGCTGCCGCCATTGCTACGCCGCCCACCTCATCACCTCATGGCCCGCCATCGGCAACCACCCCAGCCGCAAGGGTCTGGCCCGCAAGAACGCGGCAGGCGAAAGCAAGTTCACGGGCGAGGTGCGGTTCAATGAGGATTGGCTCGACCAGCCCCTGCGCTGGAAAAAGCCGCGCAAGATCTTCGTCTGCGCCCACGGCGATCTGTTCCACGAAACCGTGCCGGATGAATGGATCGACCACGTGTTCGCCGTCATGGCACTGGCCCCGCAGCACACGTTTCAGGTGCTGACCAAACGGCCAGAGAGGGCGCGGGCGTATCTGAACGGCGACGGGCTGGAAATGGGCGATGCGTCCCGAGGTGCAAACATCGCCTGCATTGCCCAAGATGATTTTCACCAACACCTGCACGGATCGACCTTTTTCACACCAATAGGCAATGAAGAAGAACCGCAAGCCGTTCTCACCACATGGCCCCTGCCCAACATCTGTCTTGGCACCTCGATCAGCGATCAGGCCAGCGCCGATCAGCGCATCCCGCACCTGCTCGCAGCCCCCGCCGCCGTGCGCTTCATCAGCGCAGAGCCGTTGCTGGGCGAGGTCGATTTGAAAGCTACCCGATATGGGCATATGACTGCCATATCCAGATTGGACTGGGTGATCGTCGGCGGCGAGAGCGGCCCCCACGCCCGCCCGATGCACCCTGAATGGGCGCGGTCCCTGCGCGATCAATGCGCGGCGGCTGGCGTGCCGTTCCTGTTCAAACAGTGGGGCGAGTGGTTGCCCCTCAACCAAACCGCGCTGGGGGCCGACGACGCCTATTACCACCCCGCGCCCGAGGAAGACCCAGAGTTATCCAGTCGCTGCAAATATGACAGTTTGTGCATTGCGCCGGATGGCACGTCCTATTCGACAGGGACTGCACACCAATACCACCGCATTGCCGAGGGGGCATTTGCAGGCGCGGGCCATATGCAATGCTTCAAGATCGGCAAGTCCCGCGCTGGTCGCTTGCTGGATGGCATCGAACACAACGGCTTCCCCCAGATCGGGGGTGCAGCATGACCGCAAAACCATTTTGTGACGGGCCGTTCAGCATCCTGAAAGGAACGAATTGGATCGTCGGGAAAGATCATCACGGCGACATTTGCCATGTCCTAGATCAGCGGGGCTGGGGCTATCTGACAGGAAAAGGTCACTCTGCCCTCGGACTGGACAACGTTACAGCCTCGCAGATGCAGGCGGACATGCAGCAATGGGTTGTTGATGCTCTGAATGCAGCGTGGAACCGCCGCGCCGACCTTGCCGCCGTCCCCGCGCAGGCTAAAGGGGCGAAGCCACTAGACCTGTCCGACGATCTGCGGGGCCAACTCTGGCAGATCGTCCTGAAAATGACCGCCTGCGATGATGAGGGCTGCGGCCAGAATAACTGCTCCTGCATGGCCCGTTATGCCCGCATCCTCGCCGCCATCGACCCCGCCGCGATCCGTGAGGCGGCGCTGAGAGACGCAGGATATGACACGCCAGCCCCCCGCGACGAGGTGACAGACGCCGCGCGTGACGTGCTGGCAGAGCGCCAACGGCAGATCAACGCCGAGGGCTGGACGCAGGGGCATGACGACCGACACGCGGTCGGTGAATTGGCCGGTGCTGCCGCCTGCTACGCCATGCAGGCGGCTCTTGATAGCATCGGAGACAGACGCCTCTCTCGTACCGTCAAAGCCACTATTGGCGAACTCTGGCCGTGGTCGGCTCAATGGTGGAAGCCGACGACGAACCGCCGTGACCTGATCAAAGCTGCCGCGCTGATCATTGCCGAAATCGAGCGCCTTGACCGCGCCGCCCTCGCAGCTGCCAAGTCGGTGCAGAAATGAAATCTAACATCATTGATATTGATGTTGAAGTGACGGCCAGAACGTCAAGAGCGGTTCTGGCCCACACTGGCAACAAAGAAGACGCCGTGTGGCTTCCGCTTTCTCAAATCGAGATTGAGCCATCAGGGGTGTCTGGGATTGAAACTGTGACGCTGCCGGAATGGCTTGCGATAGACAAGGGATTGATCTGATGAAAGTCAAAGTCGGAGCGTATTCGAGCGTTGTTGGCGGGTCTGTCCACATTCACGAAGATGACGGCAGATTTGCAGGGCAGATCGCTATCATGTGCAATACCGACACATTGCGCGATCCTGCACTACAAAAAGCCATGTGCGAAGTTATGGCCAAGGCTCTGTCGCAGTTTTTTGCAGCGGCCAAGGCGGTGCAGCATGGGTGACCGCATCACCCTGTCCCGTGCAAAGGGCTGGCGCAAACCCGAGGGCGCGATCATCGTGGCCCGCCCGTCCCTATGGGGCAACCCGTGGGCCGTTGGCACTCCGGGCCAACTCTCGGCCTACATCATCGGCAGATATAACCTACCCGTCGATATGACGCAGGCCGAGGCCGTGGAGGCCTATCGTGCATGGCTGCGCGGTGATCACCTTGCCCACGACCATCTGCCTGACTGCCTCACCCCGTTTGGCCGTGTGGCAATCAAAGACCACCTCCACGCCCGCCGCCAGCTGATCCACGCCAACCTGCACACCCTGCGCGGCCACGATCTGGCCTGCTGGTGCAAACAGGGCAAGCCCTGCCACGCCGATGTGCTGCTGGAGATTGCGAACCAATGAACCAGAACCGCTCATCCGCCGTCATGCAGCAGCGCACCGAACCGCACCAGAGCCTTGATGATTTCCCGACACCGCCTTGGGCTACCCGCGCATTGTGCGAGGATCTGCAAAACCCATGCGATGAACTGTGTGGCGGCAAGGCCCCCGCATGGACCACCGGAACCATGACCTGCCGTGAACCAGCTGCAAATCGCGGCCATATGGTCAATCCTCTGCGCGAATATTTCCGCGATGTCGAAGCCAGCGACATCTTCGATTACGGCGCAGGCTATCCAGTCCGAGACTACCTGTTTGGACCCCTGCCAGATATGGTGGACTGGACCATCACAAACCCGCCCTTCCGGCTGGCTGAACAGTTCATCGACCGCGCGCTGCAAACAAGCCGCATCGGCGTGGCGGTGATCGTCCGCACCGCCTTCCTCGAAGGCGTGGGCCGTCACAAGACCCTGTTCACCAAACACCGCCCCGCTGCCGTGATGCAGTTCACCGAGCGGGTGGTGATGCACAAAGGCAAGCTGTCCGCCAAGGGCAGCACCGCCACAGCCTATTGCTGGATCGTCTGGGAGCATGCCCACAGCGGGCCAACAGAATTCTGCTGGATCGCCCCCTGCCGCAAGCGCCTCGAACGCACCAGCGATTACCCGAAAGAGCCGCAGCCATGACAGACGCCATAGACGCCCGCATTGCCGCACTGGAAACCCTGCTGGCCCGCAATCTGGTGTTCGACCACGGCTCGGCAGAGGATGGGCTGGACGCACTCGGCGGCTGGAACCGCATGTGCGATCTGGTGACGGCATACCGAGAGGCAAACCCGCTGCCGGAAAGCGATATCGAAATCCCGATGTCGGGCGAAGATGGGGGGATTCCGTTTTGAGCGAACTTCCCTATGCAACCTCAAAAGCCGGTCAGGGCCGAGAGAAGGAAATCCGCCAACTGTTGCGCGATGTAGGCGCAACAGCCGTGGGCTTCATGGTGGACGATGACGCGGACATGGTGATTTGCCAATTCCGCCTGCATGGTCGCCAGATCACGGTGCCGGTGTCAGTCGGAGCCTACGCCGCCGCATGGGTCAAAGCCTATCCATGTGGCCCACGGACAACGCGGGCGGATCACGCCAAGAAGTCCCGCGCTCAAGCTGAAATCGCCGTGTGGGCTGTTCTGGCCGACTGGATCAAAGCCCAAACCGCGATGATGATCTGCGGGCTGATGGATGCCGACACGGCTTTCCTGCCTCATATCCACGCGCAAGATGGTCGCCGGATTGCAGAAGTGATCGCAGGACCATCAGGCAAAAACTTGCTGCCGCCGCCGAAGGTGCAGCCATGACCGATTGGAACGATGAAACAGCGAGAGGAGCAACAGAATGAAAACCGTGTTCCTGTTGGCCGCTCGATATGACGGCCTGCCAGTGATCCCCGCTGATCAGGTCTGCCGCGACTTCTTCGCGCCAATGACGCTGCCGAAGTTCATCGACAAGATCAACCGTGGCGAAATCACTCTGCCTCTTGTGCGGATGACAGACAGCCAAAAGGGCGCGCGCGGAGTGAACCTGAATGACCTTGCGGCCTATATCGACGCACGATCTGATGCCGCTAGGCGCGAAGCAAAGGCAATGCAGGCCTGATCCACAATTTTCCTACAGACAGAACGCCGTCAGATAACCAATTGGCGGCGTTTGTTTTTATAAAATATCAGGTGCAATCCATCATCGGAGCGACGGACAGGCGCGCGGCAGAGCGGACCACGGAATGATCATGGGTCATGGCGGGTTCCGTCTTGGTCATAGCGGGCCTTTTTGCCTGCGATACAACAGAGGTGTCGCAGCATTCCGGCGGCTTCTAGCAAGCTTTGCCTGCGGTTTCCACCACCAAGCCACAATCAGACCGAAACGCGCAGACAGCACGGCGACACCCCGTTCCGGCCCGGTCAATCCGCAACCAAAACGGCCCCTGAACTGATCGCACCACCATTGACGGCCCCGATCACCGTCGAGGTGATCTGCGCCACCCGTGCGGTCGATGCGGTGACACGGTTCATAACCCGACCATCAATGGCCATCGCGTTGGCTGCGATGTTATAGGTAATATTTGCCGTCTCAGGGGCCGCGCCCATCTGGCCCAACCCCGCGCTGACCGCCAGAGCGGCCTCGGTTTTCGCAAGCCCCGCCAGACCATTCGCCCCGATCGAGATCTTTGCACGCCCCAGACCCTCGCCCAGACTAGGCAGCCCGCCAACCAGAACCTGAACATTGCTGACCACGGCACCGGTATTGACCGCCCCCAGCACGGTCGAGTTGATCTGCGCGGTTGTCGAGGC